>Ga0335075_10000213_pt1 | contig 111054 bp, 94 predicted proteins | sample Lox_Sample_24_FD_206723 | JGI IMG/M metagenome (GOLD analysis project Ga0335075, IMG submission 206723) | Soil microbial communities from Loxahatchee National Wildlife Refuge, Florida, United States - Lox_Sample_2.4 | ecosystem: Environmental > Terrestrial > Soil > Wetlands | place: USA... | reverse complement strand
GGGTCCGGTGACCAGTGATCTTCATAATGACCGTCTCAGCGACACCAGCGCGACGCAGATTCCGAACGGCGGTTCGACGCAAATCAGGGAACAACAGGTCCGGAACGCCGGCCCGCTGACACGCCAAGTCCCAGCTCTCTCGGAAGTCCCTGATAGGTCTTGAGCCCCGCGCGAATAGATACTCGCTGGTTCGAGGCTGCATCTCGATGAACTTTGCCATGTCGCCATAAATGGGCACGGCCACCGGCTCTGGTTTCCGATTACTTTTTCGTCCTTCCATCCGAATCGTGTTGCCCGGCAGATCCACTTGCGACCACCTGATTCGAAGCAATGCGCCTTTCCGCAAGCCAACGTGGTAGGCAATCACAAACAATAGCCGAAGTTCCTCAGGCAATTCAAAGAGAAGTTTCTGATAGACTTCAGCCTTCAAAAATCCTTTTCTTGGCTCGTTCTCAGTCAGCTTCGGTAAATGTGGAACGCGCGCGACCAACGGCGGGTCGTGATCATGACGTGACCCCAGTTTCCGTCCACTAAGTTATACGAAATCTCGCAGCATAGGTATGCGCATCGCCTTCTTGATGGAAGGTTTGACCACGCAGCCGGGGCTGGGTCAAGGCCGCCGCAGGCGCCCGGAGGGCTTGGCCTTGATCCGCTTCCGGCGGAGTGGTATTGGGAAATGCAGAAGGCGATGCGGCATGTGCCCACTGCCTCGCGAAGTCGTCCGGCATTCGATACGCGAGGGCGGAATGCGGCCGCTGCTGGTTGTATTCGTTTCGCCAGCTGGCGATCTTGCAGCGCGCATCCCAGAGATTCCAGAACCAGCTGGCATTCAGACACTCGTCGCGTAAGCGTCCGGGAAAGCTCTCGACGTGACCGTTCTGCGTGGGTTTTCCCGGCTGGATGTGAATCGTGCCGATGCTTCGCTCGACACACCAGGCCAGATAGTGCCGACTGCTAAGCTCCGGCCCGTTATCGGATTTTAGAAACTCCGGCCGGCCGCGTCGATCGACGATGCTTTGTAAGATCCTCGTGACGCGTTGGCTTGGCATGCTCGTATCGGTCTCAAGTGCCAGACATTCGCGCGTGAAGGCATCCACCACACTGAACACCCTCAGCCGACGGCCGCTCGCAGTCACATCGCTGGCGAGATCAATGGCCCACTCCTGGTTGGGCGCCGAGAGCGTCGGCCGCGGTGTATAACTGCGCGTTAGTCGCTTCCGCCGGATACGTCGAACACACAACCCAGCCTCTCGGTACACCCGCTGCACTCTCTTGGGGTTGATCTGTTCTCCCGCCCGGCGCAGCAGAACGTGAAGACGCCGATAGCCGAACCGCGGCTTTTCCTGGGCCAGTTCGATCAGCCGTTGTCGAAGTACGCTATCGTCTCTTCGGCTCCGATAGCGGCAGCTCGATCGCGGAATACTCATGAGCTCGAAGGCATGCCGCTCGCTGAATGCAAAGTCTGCTCTCAGCCGCTGCACTTCCGCTCTCTTTACTACGAGCGTCAGAGAGTTTTTTCGAATCACCGATTGCAGCGCGTCCTTGTCCAAACTCAGCTCTGCCACCAGGCGTTTCAATCGCGAGTTCTCGTCCCGCAGTTGCTTGACCTCCTGCGCCTCGCTGACCTCCAGACCGCCGTACTTCGCCTTCCAGCCATACATCGTATGTTTCGAGACCCCATATTGCCGGCTTACCTCTTCCACTTTCCGGCCAGCCTCCACCTGCTTCAGCGCTTCGATGATCTGCGCCTCCGTATGCTTCCCTCTGCCCATTCCAGTTCCCCTTTCTTTCGTCCTAAATCGTACTTCGTTTCGGACGGTTTACGGGGCTCACGTCACCGACGCATTAGTTTACGGACCGGACGGTACTACCACTCCCAGATTTGGTCTCAATCGCCCGGAGGGCGCCGAAGTGCTCAGGCGGTTGGCTTTTCCCAGTCAATGGGCAGGAGCAGCTTGGCTTCGGTGGCCCGAAGGTAGCTCAATTCCGAGCGGGTCAGATGCAAACGCGTTTGGAGTCCTCATTTTCCTGAAGCAAGTGCTTCGGAGAGATCCGTCCGGATTTTGGACCGAACTTGGAGGCTCACTCCATTCATATGTCCTAGCGTGTGGCGAGTGCCGTGAGCAAATCGGTGAAAGCCAGGGAAAGCTTCTTCGAGGTATTTTCAGCGCGACCATCAGAAAAATGCCAGACCCGGAAAGCTACAGGATCGTACAAACGCTGAAACAATACGAATTTCCCCTTTGCGAATTGCTGCGAGAGGCGAGCACTGAGGATCTGCAAAGCAGGTGCGTTATTCCGTGACGCCACTCTTTGCTGCTGTTGTGTCGCTGCAATAAGCCATTTAATCGCTTTTTGGCCACGCGCTCGGGCCTCAATATCAGAGGAAGTCGGATAATCTCCCTAGCTCAGCTTGAGTCGATCGTAGTTTTCCGGCTCAATGTCCGGCACGCGCTTGAGGACAGCAAGAAACTTCTCGCGATCGCCGCGCGCAGCTCTTTCCTGGAGCCGCTGCCAAGCCGCAAAGTGGTCAGCGAATGCTGATGCAAACACGTCTTCGATTGCGATGTTCTGGGTCTCAGCGATAGCGCGAGCCTGGTCGTATAGCTCTTCAGGGATATTGATGCTCACACTCATGTTCTATTCTCCAGCATTATCAGAATGTCGGATGGAGCATATACGCGGACACCAAACCACCTGCACCGTCGAAGTCACGTGAATTGTGCGTCACGATTGTTGCGCCGCATTGTACTGCCAATTCGAGGATACGCTCGTCATCAGGATCGCGCAAACTGGGCCGGAGACGTGGCACTGATTGTTCGAGGTTGCCTTCACGGAGGAGGTAATCCAGAAAATTGTCGATCTCCTCTGACGTAGGACAACCACATAAACAGATCCAGCGCTGCGGGCGCAGAAGACAGAGCTTTGGCCGCTTCTAAGTCGGTTGGAATGGAATGCGTCGTCGCTTCGCGAAAGAACTCATCGCTCAGCACGATCTCATTTTCAAAGCCGCCTGGCAGCATCTCCTGACTCGGATCACGCGAATACCAGATTCGCGCTTCACGCATGAAATTGAATCGCGCGTCGTGCATGACCGTTGCTATTCCGCTCTGCGTATCGGTGCCGAAGAAAATCGTGGCACCGAACACTCTTTGGAACGCCGCGACGAGCCGCAAGTATTGCGAACCGCCCTGCTGCATCCCGAACACATCGAGCATTTCCGCCGCGCTGCGAAATGTAATCGTCTGCTTCTGCTGTCGAACGGCAAGTGTCGCCAGGAAAATGGGCACCAGCCGGTCCTGTCCCCACGGCACTCATACGTGGGATGACCTGTGACTTGAAGCAGGAACTGACCGTTGCGGCGTTCATGTAAGAGCACCCCTTTCGCGGGACGCTTGATCGGCAGGCCGCAAAGCACGAAGGGCCGGGACGCAAAGCCGAGATTCTGATTGCAGTTTTCGCGATTAAGCCGAACTAGCTGGATCGCCTCGGCCTGGCGAAGTTTCTGTTTCGAAATCAGCAGCTCAGGACGGCTGCGCTTAAGAAGGTCGCCGCTCTCTCAAATCCGATGATCTTTTGCTGTGATGAATGGCTCACCTTTGGTTCGCTCCTCTGGGCTGCGCAAACAGCCGGGTTGAGCGATCCGGGCGAGGGTTTAGGGCTCAGTTTCTCCTGCTCCAGCCAGTTCGTCTTGATCTCATATGAGCTAAGGCACACGGTTCCCGAGAGTCAAAACCAAGTTGACTTGGAATAAAATACGGTGCGCTAATCCAGAAAACATCCGTGCGCTGCATGCCTTTCACACCTAACGATGCAAGCCGCTTGAGGCCTTCTAATCCCAAGGGGCTCTAAAGCAAAACGGATAGCTGCGACCTTTTTCGCGGTCACTTTCCGACAAAAAGACTTGTCAAGGATCGAGATGATTTTCGTATATACTGCGCCGTTACACACGGGTAATCCCGGGCGGACCCTGCCAAATCTCAGCAATACGCGTCTTACGGCAAAGTGGAATCTGCGTAGAGGCGGTCGAGGTCGTCGAGCTTGGAGTATCGGTCTTTACGCCGGTGGCATTCGAGCCGATCTCTTCGACGGCCTTGTCGATCTCGGCCTGGCCGCGGCCCGGCGATAAACACAAAGGCGCTTTCTTCAGCGAATCTCTTGCTGGTCGCGGGCCGATGCCGCTGCTGCCCCGGTGACGACGGCGATCTTGTTTTTCAGTTGAGGCATGTTGTTTCCTTTTCGGCTAGGGCGCTGCCGTTCAGACGCGCCGGGGCTGGAGCACCAGGTCGGTCGCTTCCTCAGCATCTTTGAGGAGCGTGTTGCGCGGCGTGCCTATCTGCGCACGCATGGTAAGACCACGAGCAAAGTCCGTGACTTGGATCGCGCGCGCGGCTGCCGGAAAGTCAGGCGGAATGTCTCCCGCACTGATCCCGTGCCGGAAACGGTTCTCCAGAAGCGCCGCGCCGCCCGCGACAGTGCTCTGCAGAAACCGCTGGACCTCGGCGTCGTTCACAAGCGGCGCGACGCACATCAGAAGGCAGCCCCGGGCGGACCCTTTCTCGGTCGCACTTTCGACGTTGTACCTCAGAAAACCCGCGATCGAATCGCGGAGACTCTGTGGCGAGAGGAGTGCCTTCGCGGCTGCTGCGCCCTTCCGTTCTGCGTAAGCCTTCAGGGCGCGCAGGAATATCGTTCGTTTGTCGCCGAAGACGGCATACAGGCTCGGCCGCCCCACACCCATCCCTTCGACGAGATCGTCAATCGTCACGCCGTCGTAGCCCTTCGACCAAAACACCTGAGTGGCTTTTTCCAGCGCTCCGGTCTCATCGAAGCTGCGCGGTCTGCCACGGGGCCTAAAAGTATTCTGAATCATTTAGTTCAAAACTCATTGACATTGGTCATTGCGTCCCACAATATATAACTGACTAGTTCAAAATTAGCAACCGCCCTGGTATTGCGGGGCTTCACGATTTCAACCTTTACCACGGAGATGTCCATGGAACATTCGATCGCTCTCGTCACCGGCGCTACGTCCGGGCTCGGTCAGGCGGCAGCCCGCCTGCTTGCTAAAGAGGGGTGGCGCGAGATCATCGTCACCGGGCGCAGCTTGGCCGGGGCCCAGCAAGCGGCCGCTCAACTCGAGTCTGAGCACAAAACAGTGATTTTCACGCCGCTGGCGTTGGATCTGGACAAGTCGTCCAGCGTTCAGTCGGCCGTTGCCGAGCTCGACAAGCAAGGCCAGCCGATCGATTTTCTGCTGCTCAATGCAGGGTTGGTTCCCTTCAAGAAGCGCGCTCTCACCGCGGCGGGGATCGAGGCGTCTCAAGCCCCGTTGATCGGCCATCACCAACTGACTATCGGGTTGCTCAATGCCAACTTAGTGAGTCCCGACGCGCGGATTGTTATCGCAGGTGCAGAACCTGCCCGAGGGGGCGTACCCATGTTCAAATACACCGACGTGCCAGCCTTCGCGGCTAAACGGCACCAGGGTAATCGAACCGCCGCTGTTGAAGCGCTGATACGTAGCGGGCCGAACGTAAAGTACGTGGCCAATAATGCGTATGCCGACGCCAAGCTCATCGTCGCCTGGTGGACCGCGGCGCTGGCCCGCCGGCTGCCCGCTGGCATGGCCGTGTACGCCGTGTCGCCCGGTGGCGCGACCGGCACCAACGTGGTGCGGAGCGCTGGCTGGGCGTTGAAGCATATCTTTATCCCAATTGTGAACCTCATTCCCGGTACGAATCAGACGCCGGAGACCGCAGCCGGCCGGTATATCCAGGCATCAAGGTTTGGAACCGATCTCTCGGGGCAATTCTTCGCCTCAGCCAAAGGGAAGTTCTCAGGCCCAATTGAGGTGCAGCTCCAACCGCACCTTCACGATCGCGCCAACCAGGAAGCCGCGTGGCAGGCCGTAGTCAAGGTCTCTGGCGTTGATCTCTCGTCTGTCAAACCCGCGCCGCCGGCGGTTCCGGCGATTTAAAGGAGAAATACACATGCAACGGTACGAAGGTAAAAAGGTGGTCATCGTCGGCGGCACAAGCGGCATGGGGCTCACGACTGCGAAGATGCTGCTGGCTGGAGGCGCGCGCGTTATTGTAACGGGCCGCTCGAAGGAAGGCCTGGAATCGGCGCAGAACGAGCTTGGAAATGACGCCATCGTGGTTTCGAGCGACGCGCGGTCGTTGACGGATCTCGACGCACTCGCCTCCCGGGCGAAGGCCGAGTTCGGCAATCTCGACCTGCTGTACGTCAACGCAGGGTTCAGCATCCGGGCGCCTCTCGAGATCATCACCGAGGCCATCTACGACGAGATGTTCAATCTGAACGCCAAGGGACCGCTTTTCGCGGTGCAGAAGTACGCCGCTCATAAATCGCGGAGGCTCTGTCGTCTTCACGACCTCGATCGCGAACGAAAAAGGTATGCCCGGCCAAGCCGCATACGGAGCGGCCAAGGCCGCGCTGCGATCGTTTGCTCGGACGCTCGCCGCCGAGTTGCTTCCGCTCGAGATTCGCGTCAACGCGGTGACGCCTGGTCCCATCAACACGCCGATACTCGACAAAGTGTTCCCCGATAAAAACGCGGTCGCCCAGATCAGGGAGAAGATGATCGGCATGGTTCCCATGAGGCGGTGGGGGATGTCGGAGGAAATCGCAAAGGCCGTCCTCTCCTCGCGTTCGATGCGACCTTCACTACCGGCGCCGAACTTCCGGTCGACGGCGGATGGTCTCAAATCTAAGGCTTTAATGATGAACGGTCTAACGCCTCCCTCCAAGGGCGCACCTGCTCAGCCAAATCAATAGGTAACTCCCGAAAGCAGAGGAGCAACAAGATGCACAACCTCGTAGTGAGCTGTCTGGTCGTTGCTTGTCTCGCAGCGAACCTATACGCCATCGTGACGATGCGGGTGTTTGACTTAGCCCGCTCGCGCAAGCATCTCCTGCTCTATGGCATCCCCTTCGTTTTGTGGAGCACTCTCATACTTTTGGGATGCAAGCTCATCGAGATGATGCAAAGATTCGATGAAGAGGTAGCTTGATGGCCCCTTAAGATGACTTTTTGCAAGTAGCACTTGGAGCGACTCAGCTGACTGACTTGACTAACCGCACAGTGTTTGCCATCCATATCGTCGTGTAGTCCTAAGCCTTGATCGGAAATGTCGCGGCGCAGAGATGCCGGGACGGATTAGCAAACGGTACGCCGTCACATGCTCTATTAAAAGTCCAGAGTCGCCGACTGTCCGTAACAGACGCGACTTTGGCTCTAAAGCTTTCGCTCGTATTCCCCGTCATCGATTTCCTGGTTTGCTCGCCTGGTTTTCTCCGGAACGGTACTGCTCGTCAGTGACATGCTCCAGCCACTCGACAACCTTTCCGTCAAGCTTTTCCTGAATCGCGATATGTGTCATGCCAGTTGTGCTCGTTGCCCCGTGCCAGTGCTTTTCGCCGGGTGAGAACCAGACCACATCGCCTGGATGTAGCACCTCGACCGAACCGCCATCGCGCTGCGCCCACCCACAGCCGGCGGTAACAATCAGCGTTTGCCCAAGCGGGTGCGTGTGCCAGGCCGTGCGCGCACCTGGCTCGAAGGTGACGCTCGCGCCTTGTACGTATGCGGGATCGGGCGCTTGGAAGAGAGGATCGATTCGTACAGCACCTGTGAACCACTCGGAAGGTCCTCTTGCAGATGGCTGAGATCCAGCCCTTTTGATTTCCATTTTGTTGCTCCATCATTTTTCGTTCGTACGCGACAGCCATTCGAGAAGTTGAATGAAAACTCCGTCAGGGTCGGTGGTCACAATTGTTCGGATCGGTCCGAAGGATTGGGGTTCTTGATCTCACTTTCGAGCTTTGATGCCGGCCCACTTGCCATCTCTCTTCTTTATGCCCAGCTTTCAGGCTTAGGGCTGCAGCAGCGTTTTGATGGCCCGGCGCTCATCCATCGCGCGATAGCCTTCCGCGACTTCACTGATCGGCAGCCTCAGATCAAAGACTTTTCCGGGATTGATCTTCTCCTTAAGGACCAGATCAATGAGGTGAGGGAGGTACCTGCGAACCGGCGCTGGGCCGCCGTGAAGATGGACTTCAGCAAAGAAGAGTGCTTGCCCGTCCAACTCGACACCGTGTGGAACGCCGACGTAACTCACAAAGCCTCCGGGACGTGTCGAACGGATCGCTTGCAGCATGGATTCCTGCGTGCCCACGCACTCGAGCACTGAGTTAGCGCCGAGTCCATTCGTCAAATCTTTGATGCGCGCCACGCCTTCCTCTCCGCGTTCGGCCACAATATCTGTTGCGCCAAACTCTCGCGCGAGCCTTTGTCTGGATTCGTGGCGGCTCATCGCGATGATCCGCTCAGCACCCATTTGCTTCGCTGAAAGAACAGCAAGCAGGCCGACGGCGCCGTCGCCCACGACCACCGCCGTTTTTCCTGGCTTCACGTTCGCTGCGTCCGCCGCAAACCAACCCGTGCCCAAAACGTCGGACGTCGCAAGTAGATTTGGAATCAGTTCCCTGGAGGGAAGCTCGCGCGTCGGAACCAAGGTGCCGTCAGCCATAGGGACACGCAAGAACGGCGCCTGTGCGGTGCTCATAAACTCGCGTTGCACACACGAGGATTGGTAGCCGTCTCGGCAGATAGCACACGTATTGTCGGACGTGGCGAACGAGCCGACCACGAACTGGCCAGGCTTTATGTTTTTGACGTCCTTACCGACTTCCTCTACGATGCCGCAGTATTCGTGGCCCATGGGAGTGGGCGGCTCTGCAAAATTACCGATGCCCCGATAGGGCCACAAATCAGACCCGCAGATACATGTGGCCGAAAGGCGAAGAATCGCATCTGTCGGCTTCATGATTGTAGGGTACGGCCGATCTTCGAAGCGAATATCGCGCGGACCGTAGAGCATAGTTCCTTGCATAGATAAACTTCCTGTTCAGATTCTTTCGTTCAAACCACTGTCATTCCGCCGTCAATTGTAAGAGCATGGCCCACGACGTAACTCGCTCCGGGACTGCAAAGCCACAGGACCGCCGACGCAATCTCTTCGGGCCTGCCCGCGCGGGCAATAGGAACGTGCTTCGCTATATCGTCGTACGCCTGTTCGTCCCCGGAAACCACATCGCGGGCTACTTGAGTGTCTATCAGTCCGGGATTGACGGCGTTGACGCGGATGCCGTGCCTGATGTATTCAAGCGCGGCCGTGCGCGTGAGGCCAATAACACCATGCTTCGATGCAATGTATGAAACGATGCCGGGATTGCCGGTCAACGCACCGACGGAAGCATTGTTGACGATGGCACCGCTGCCTTGCCGCTGCATCTGTCCCAACTCATACTTCATGCAACTCCACACGCCACGCAAATTCACGCCGATCACGCGGTCCCATTCTTCGCGCGTGCTATCCGCGGTTGGAGCAATACGGGCCATCACGCCGGCATTATTGAAGGCCGCGTCGAGGCGCCCGAACTCGGAGACAACGCGATCCACCATCGCGGCGACTTCGTCATCGTCACTGACGTCGCACCTGACCGCGATTGCTTTCTGACCGGCGACCGAAAGCTTCTCGGCTTGGGCCCTTACCAGGTCCTCCCTGATGTCGGCCAGCACGACAGCCGCGCCCGCCTCGGCGAACGCCTTCGCAGTTGCCAGTCCCATGCCCGAAGATGCGCCGGTTACAAGCGCCACCTTCCCAGTGAAATCTAGTGGGTTTTTGCTCATGATTATATCTGTCCTTTTTACGGCCTGAGCGCCCTCTTTGCCGGCGCCGTGTGCAGCAGAACCTGTGCTCGGGGCGGGTGTGCGCCCTGGGGCACTCATCTTGACGACGAGATCCGATCCAGCAAATTGCGCGCTCGGTCACTGGACTTGTTGCGAGTGAGTCGACCGCCACTCGCCTGGGGAAGTCCCTTTCCATTTGTGAAAGGCTCGGATAAACGAGTTGGGATCCTCATATCCAAGCAGGTATGCGGTTTCGTTTAATTCCAATGAGGGTTGCCGCAGATAGTGCTGCGCCATTTCGTGGCGCGCTTCTTCCGTCACGGCGTGAAAAGTAGTCCCGTCCTCAAGCAACTTGCGCTGCAGGGTGCGGGCACTCATTCGTGGCTCCACGGCCACATCTTCGAGTCGCGGCCGCTGCCCCGCAAGCGACCGTTTCAGAATTGCCTTCGCCTGTTGTTTAAGCGATGCGTTTGCGAGGTAGTGCCTCAGTTCGGCTTCAAGCTGTGGAGCGATCACTTCCAAGAGATCTTCGTTGTGCGTTATGAACGGCTGATCAAGATCTTCTACTCGGAAGAAAAGCTGATTTTTCCGCGCTCCGAATTTCACGGGACAGGCAAAGAACCTCTCATAAGGGCGCTGGTCTGGAACCCGGCAGCGTAGTTCCACGTGCGATGGATGGATGTTACGACCGATCCCACGTCTGCCAATCGTCACTGTCCAAGCGAAGCAACTATCGATCCAGATGGGCGATTCCATCACTTCCGTCAAGAGCCACACAAATTCAACCGCACACTCTGTACCGCGTTCCGACAGCCGGATTTCTTGCGGCGAAGTCAGCCGTTTATATCGAGCGACGCGGTTCAGGGCATCACGGAACGAGCGAGTAAACAGTGCCGCGATAGCGATGGGACTGTAGCTCTCGGGTCGCTCCTCGGAGCCGAGCCTCAGGCCGATAGCTGGATCGCCACTAACCTGAGCAATGGCGTCGTACAAGGCGCGCATTTCTTCGGTGAGCAGCCAAATACGGGTTTGCTGGAACAACTGAATTGGCAATCCCGCCAGTCTCAAAACTGCATTCGGGGAGATACCCATACTCTCAAGTTGCCGCCCATCACCGAAAGAACTCGAAAACGATCTGACATCTCTAGACCAGGTTTGAGGGCGACACGTACTCCCTAATTGCCCTCTGAAGCCAGTCTAGACTCGAACGGAACAACCGTCACTCGCAAAACCGCCGAATAGCTTGCAAGAGACGCCAACCGAAATGTGACCCGCTATGGACAGTTAATTCCCCTCGAGCAACCGTACGGACATCCCTTGGTGGTGGATCGACCCGCCCTGGTCGGGATGTGTTTACAAGAGTGAGGCGAAATGTCCGGATTGCTCCGGGATCACGCGCCCTACGGAAGCTGGCCGCCGCTTCTAAACTTCCCGTGTTCAAGTCTCGCGCTGCCCCTATCGGCGTTCGGTCAGTGCGGCTTTAATTTGCTGCCAGGGGGAACGGCATCACGACCAGAACGCCTGGCTACCAGATCCTGTCGAAGTAAGTCGGTTAGCGTGTACCATGAACGCGTGTTCTCATTGAATACAACGAGTCACTCGCTGTGATAAATAAAGTGTTCCGATCTTTGCCGCCGAATTTGATATTGCCCGTCCAAGGCTTGTTGATGGGAATGTAATCGATCTTTTCGCCATTCGCGTTGAACACAGTGACGCCCTTGCCAGTCAGATACAGGTCGCCTTCGTCATCAATGGTCATGCCATCCGAGCCCATGTCAACGAACAGTTTCTTGTCGCTCAACGTGCCGTCCTGGTTGATGGAGTAGCTGTAGGTCTTATTGCCTCCGATATCCGCGACGTAGAGCCGCGTGCCGTCAGGAGTTCCGACAATGCCGTTCGGTTGCTTCATGTCCTGGATGACTGGAGTAAGTTTCTCGTGATCGGGGGTCAAATAATAGACATACTGACCCGGCTGCTCCATCCCACCGCGTGTCCAGTAATCGCGTTTATAGAAAGGATCAGTGATGTAAATTCCGCCGTCTGGCCGAACCCAAACATCGTTCGGCCCGTTTAGTTTCTTGCCCTCATAATCCTTGACAAGCACGGTCACTTTCTTGGTTGCCGGATCGATCTCCCACAGTTGGTTGTGCAAGTCAGCGCAGGCGTAGAGATTGCCGCTGCGATCGAAGTACATCCCATTAGAACGCCCCGAGTCGCTCATGAATGTCGACAGCTTGCCGTCGACTGACCACTCCAAAATGCGGTTGTTCGGCTGATCGGTGAAGAAAACATTTCCCTGCTTGTCTGTCGCGGGCCCTTCGGTGAATTTGAAGGAATCGGCTAGCAATGTGAGTTTCGCGCCGGGAGCGGCGATACCTTTGCGGAACGCGGCTGAGGATTGGGCATCGGCAGCGCAGGTGACGAGAACGGAGAGAAGCAATTGAGTTCCCATCCGAACAACTACGGAGTGTTGGACCATGTTCTACATTCTAGGTTCGCCTGTTGACGGACCGTGTCGTCGCGGGATGTGCATTCCGGCGCACACCGATTGGTTACTACGAAGGACCTCACCCAAGCTATATCAAGACACCGCAGTTATTAGGGACTCTCGATCTTCTCTGCTAGGGTCTGGAAAAACGGAAGTGATGGAGTCGCCCTCCGAAGTTCAGGACACTTCGCGCGATGATTCGAAGAATTGAGAAAGCACTTGCTTGCTGAACTCGATCTCATCTCTAGTTCCCAGGTCTGTCACAATCTCCAACATGCCTGATCTGTAGGAGCATGCGAACGTTCAGTTGCTTTCTGCCACATTCGTAGGCAACTCGGAAGCTAGGATTTCGAACGTGTGGTCGGGAAGGGACGGGTAATCCGTCCGTTGGCGTCACGGTTCGATGCCGATGTTGTCGTTTACAGCGAATCGGAGCTTCTGCTTGCAGCCGAGCTAATATTCCGTCGGCGAAGATCATGGGGCGCCAACTTCTCTATTCCAGCAGCCTCGGCCGCTCTCTTGACGATCTCCCAAAGCACCTTGGGCGTCATACCCTGGCCCCAGATCATTCCTGCTTTGTTTATCGCTCTAAATAGACATCCCGCCTGGATTCCACTTGCTTCGGTCCAGCGATCGAGCGCCTCCTTAGCCCAGAGTGGAATCGGTACCGTTCGAATGTGACCGGCCTTTCCATGAAGGTCGATGATCACCCAGTGGTCTTCTCGGCGCTGAATGGACGCTGCCGAAAGAGCAAGGAGTTCACCGCGCCTCAATCAGCAACCAATCAGCAGAGCCAGGATGGCGTAATTGCGTTTGCGCCTAAGACTGTCGCCATGGGAGTTCAGCAGGAGTGAGCGGCCCTGATCGGCGGTGAGCCAATTTCCCAAGCGCACGCCGATCCGACGTACGCCCTTGACTCGGCGAATGCCGGCGGCAAGTTCCGGACTGAGCAAGCCCGAATCGGCTGCCTCGTACGCCACACGGCGGACCGCCGCCAAACGGAGGTTGATCGTTGTTGGAGCGAGGTGCCGTTGCTCCAAGTGGATTCGGCATCGGAGAACGACCGTGCGATTAAAAGCAAGTCGTGGTTCCGAGCAGTGCCAGTCAACGAACTCGTTGATCGCATGATCGTGCGTTCGCTGGCCGCTTTTCGAAGTCAGGCTGTTCAGCACAGTAGACTTCGTCTGTTCGAGATCGGGTAGGGCAAGAGATCGCTTCGGTGGTCTCCTCTTTCTCCGTTGTTTGGGCATTCTGAGCGGCCTCCTGCGCCGCCTTAGTCAGAATGCCCATATACTCCACCTTCGCCCTAAGGTCGGATCTATCCGCCGTCCGCCCAAAGGGGTACCGATGATTGACTTGGGGATTTGTCTACAATCATCGAGAGTTGTATCCGCCGCGCTGAAGCGACACTTCGAGGTGCAGACGTATGTCGATAGGCTCCTGTTTATTTGGCAGTGTGGTGCTCGCGTGCCTGTTGAGCGCCGCTGCCGGTTGGGCTCAGCAGCCAAGCGCAAGTAGCGTGAAGAAATCTGCCCCTGTTCCCGAAATCGCGTACCCGTCCGGACCGTTCGGCATTGGCCGAGTCGGTTTTGACTGGATCGATACTGCACGCCCTGACAACTACGACCCAGATCGCAAGCGCGAGCTGATGGTCTATTTCTGGTATCCGACGGCGAAATCGGTCGGTGCCAAGGGGCAGTACCTTCAAGGCGCGGCAGCAATGGACGCCATGCCCGCAATCCACGCGTTGATTAGCCAGGAGTTTGGCAAGTGTTGGGCCCCGATTGTTTCCGGGGAGATTTCGTCGCATGCTGTTAATGGCGCACCGATCGCCAGCAGCCGCACTCCATTTCCGGTTGTCACTTTCTCCCACGGGGCCGGAGGCACAGGGTTCGAATACACCGTGCTGCTCGAGGACCTGGTGAGTCATGGATGTGTCGTGGCCAGTATTGAACACACCTACACGGCGAAGGCGGTCTGGTTTCCAGACGGTAGGGTCAGCACCGAGCGCAATGATTCGCCGCCCGCGGGGTTATCGCCGGCTGAGCGTCTGAGCTGGATGATGAAGCGAGCCTCAGTCAGGATCGATCAGGGCGCAGCCGACGTTCGCTTCGTCATCGATCGCATGAGGCAGCTCAATCACGACAAGCAACACTTCGCGCTTGCCGGCACGATTGACCTGAAGCGGCTTACCGCGATGGGACACTCGGCAGGTGCGGAGTTTGCTGCGCGTGCTTGCCAGCAGGACTCCCGAATCTTTGCCTGCCTCGATCTCGACGGGGCCATGGTGCCCATCGCGGCGCTTCCGGTCTCCGGCGATGACCGAAAAATACTCCAACCATTATTGTTCCTAGAAGCCTTTCACCCTGAGAGCAACATGCGCGGCCCACCCGATCAGATTTCGGAATGCAAGAAGGTCAAGGAAAAACAGCTTCGGGAACTGCGCCGGGGTTCGTACGACGTCGTCTTGCATTCGCCGGGGATCGCCCATCCGAGCTTCAGCGATGTGCCGCTTCTCCTCCATGGCCAAGATGGATTTCCTGAGACCCCGATCGTTCGGGATGTGTTTACTAATTGTCAGCTCTCTGGCCGCTATACCGGCTTACGTCTAAGTGATGATCTGCAACGGCACTCCACGGCAACTTCCGGTTTGAATTGGAATAACGGCGGACCCGTGGGCGGTCTAGTCAATCAGATCCGCGCCAAGCGCCTTGCCCGTGAACTTGACCGCGAAGAGCTAGTTCCGAGATGACCGACAACAGCAAAGTCGCACGGTGCGACCCCGCTCGTCTTTATGCCACGGCAGGCGGTCCAAACCACGTAGTAAGCGCCTCCTCAAGTTGCTCCTGCGTTTGGTCTCCCACCCATGCCACATATCCGTCGGGCCGCAACAATACGGCTCTGGGAGCAACTACTGATCCTAGTGCTGGAAGTTCCCAGGGACCGTCGTATTTGCCGGCGACATGTTGAACACGATCCGCCCATGGGGTAATGTCGAAAGCATCGGCCTGCCCAAAGCTGAGGAGCACTGGCCGTGCCTTATGTAGGAGCGAGAAGGTCCGCAGGATGCCGTCTGTAGTGACCAAGTCGAGATCGGGCATGCGACGGCCGAGAAGTGGGTGTCCCTGACCGAAGTCGTACCGAATATCCAGACCAGAGGTCATCGCGACGTATTGCATGCGAGCCTGGTAATTCTGTAGCATCTCGGAGATCATGTCGCGCAAAGCCGCGCTACGATTGTCATCGCGTTCCATCGCCGTCAGCGCCATGGTGTTGCGTAAGACGCGCGCACCGACTGGATGGCGCTCGGAGTGGTACGTCGCGAGCAGGCTCGCCGGTGACGTCCCATGCAGGACCTGGGCCAGTTTCCAGCCCAGATTCACCGCGTCCTGCATACCCAGGTTGAGTCCCTGTCCACCAGCCGGGGCATGCACGTGTGCTGCATCGCCGGCGAGGAGGATGCGTCTGTTCCGGTACGATGCTGCCTGGCGCGTCATATCAGTAAACCTGGAGATGTATCGCGCGCTGCGCAGACCATAGTCCGTTCCGTAAACCGAAAGGAGCGCCTGACGAACATCACCGAGCGCCGGCTCGCCATGCTGGATCTCCTGTTCATTCAGTACCACTCGCGCATGCTTGTCGCCTTTGAGTTTGGCTATAGCGCTCATGCCCTTTCGGCCTCCGCGAACGCCCCATTCAGGCACATCGGCGGTCTCCACTTCCGCAATCAACCAGCTCGTCGTCGCATCGTGCCCAGGAAACTCGATCCCAGCCTTCTTGCGAACCATACTGCGGCCTCCATCGCACCCGACGAGATAACCGGCCCGCAAGGAACGCCCGTCAGACAGAGTGATGTCAATACCGGTCTCGTCCTGTGCGAAATCCATCACCTGCGATTCGTAAGTGATCGGGACGCCAAGCTCGCCGACCCAGCCGGCGAGAGTCCGCTCGATAAGCGTCTGCCATAACGCCAGAAAGTAGTTGTGGCGAGTTGGCAGGTCACTCAAGTCGAGGCTTTTACGCGCAAAGGGTGCCTGCAGTGCATCTGGCCTTGCGAAATGAAGCGATCGGCAATTCCCCGCTGATCGAGGAGCTCGATTGTCCGTATATGTAGTCCACCTGCACGCAGGCCGGCGAGTTCGTGACGATCGCGCTTCTCGATGATGCTGACGTCAATCCCCGCTAGCGCCAACTCCCCCGCCAGCATCAGTCCCGTCGGCCCACCACCAGCGATGACCACCTCGTGCTCAAGCGATGACTTCTTGATCTCCATCCCCTAAGTTCAGGCATACGGTTGACATTATGCGGCGCTACATGGGGTCTTGCCGCAAGCCCCCAACGCGAGCTAACCTGGATGTAGGGACCAAGTCCAAGTTGACTTGTGGTCGGCTTTGCTGAGATTGGCCGCAAACTCGCGCACGAGGAAATGCGGCTAGTGTGGCCGGCAAGCTTTTACCGATCTCGCCCCAGGGGCCGTTAAACCGCCTTACGAGACATTTGATGTGGTATCTATTCGCACCGGAAGTTGCGTGCGTCTTGCGGGTCGCCGCTACCGATGTACTGAGCGTGTGTGGGGTACGCACATAGAGGGCGGCTGCGTCCGGGAAATGCTTTGCCCGTGCTGACGATGAAGTCAGGCGCCGTACCTTTCTCAACCCAATTGACGACCGCGCTAAGCATGTCGAAATGGTCGAGTGATGGGCCGCCACCGCAGTGTGCCATGCCGGGAACAAGGAAGATACGGCTCCACTGCGCGACTCGGTCGGAACCGCCATCTGTTGCCGCGAGTGACTTGTAGTAGTCGAGCGTATCGAGTGCGGAGAACCACGGATCGCTGCCGCCGTGAAAGAAGATGAGCTTACCCCCGTTCAGGGAAAACGTTGAAAGATTTGCTGACGCAGGTTCCACGAGGGGATCGGAGGCATGCAGCGCAGCCTTATCGACATCGAGTTCTGTTGCAGTGGTGTACGGCCCGAACAACCCGTTCCGCCCGATTGCGAGCAGACCCGGCACCGCGCCCTTCACGGCGATCCCGGTGTCGTAAAGGAACCCGGGATACACCTGAGTCCCGTAAGCGTTCTTTGGTCCGGCGAAAGCCTTCTTCACGGCGGCGATTCTTTCCGGCGCGATACAGCTATCGCTTTGCCCAGCTTTGCACGCGAGCACAGCGGGATCGAAATCGCAGCCCAGCGGATCGAAGATCATGCCGTCGGCCAAACCGTCTTTCGCATCGCATCGTTTCAGGAGCGCATCCATGAAAAGCTTGCGGTCGCCGTCTGTCAAAAATTTGTCGATCTGCGGCGCGCCGGATGCATCTTTGGGTGAAGCCTGGTTGTAGGCCGCCGGTATCCATTGCCCGATTGCGAGGTTTGACAGGCCAGTGCGCATGGCCGGGTCTCCCGAGACGATTCCATTGAAGACGGTCGGATAACGCTGCGAAAGGATCATGCCCTCACGGCCGCCGGTGGAACAGCCGACAAAATAGGAGTACGCCGCGGGTTTGGCATAGTAGTGCGCAATGACTTGCTTCACAATTCCGGCCACTTCGGCATTGGCAAGGAAGGCGAAATCAAGATAGGCCTGCTGGTCGCGCATAAACGAGAAGTCGAACGGGCCGGTCTTGGCCTTGTGTCCTGTGTCCGTGCTGGCGACGGCGAACCCGCGCGAGAGCGCCGGCTGGTCTCCCGCATAACTAGCTCCCGTGGGGTAAGCCACGACACCGTTGCCGCCCCCGCCACCCTGCATCATGAAGTCGCCATTCCACGCCTCCTGATTCGGCAATGCAATGGCGAAGCCGATTCCGAACTCCTGGCCGTCGACGCCTTTGCGGCGATTGATGATACCGTCCACACGGCAGTGTGCAGGAAGAGGTCCGATCGAGGGAGAGCCCGGATACCCTGGGGGAATGGTTTTGCCGGATGCGATCAGTTCAGTCTTCGTGATCTCGACGCCACTAATTTGAAGGCGTCTCAACTCCGTGCAGCCATCCAAGTTTTGGCCTCGCGGGGCCGCGAAGGCGCAGAATGCCGCCGTCACTATTGCAAGCCTCTCGTACTTCATCTGTTCTCATCTACCGGTTGCATTACTATGACCATGATCGGAGAAAGACTACCATGCGACTGATTGGATTCGCGATACTCATGGCGACAAGCTGCTGTTTGGCGCAGGACTCAGGTAATTTTAAGCCCGCGGCTTCAAATGTCCTGGACGCGCAATATCCGCGAGTTGACAGCAACTCACGCGTTCAAATCCGATTCAAAGCACCGGATGCAACGAAAGTGAGGGTCAATTTCTGGAGCGGACCTAAGGCGGACATGCAGAAGGAGGCGGACGGGTATTGGACGTTTAGCACGCCACCTATGGCTCCCGGGCTTCACTACTACACCGTCATTGTGGACGGGGCAGAAGTGAGCGATCCAGGAAGCACAGCCTACTTCGGCGGAGGCAAATGGGCAAGCGCGGTGGAAGTCCCGGAAGCGGGTGCAACATATTATCTGCCGCAGGATGTCCCACACGGGCAGGTGCGCCAAGTTTGGTATCACTCGTCGGTAACGGGCACTTGGCGTCCGGCATTCGTGTACACGCCGGCGGGCTACGACTCGCATCCGAACGAGCGCTACCCTGTTCTCTATTTGCAGCACGGCGGCGGCGAGGACGAAACCGGATGGACCAGGCAGGGGCGGGCCAACTTCATCCTGGACAACCTAATCGCGAACGGAAAGGCGAAGCCGATGATCATCGTCATGGCAAATGGCTACGCGCGGCGCGCTGGGCAGCCGGTTCCGAATCTCGCAGGCAAAGGCTTTGGGTCACCCGAAATGAGGAAAGCGATGGAAGACGTGATGGCGGCGTTTGAGGACGACATGACGCAAGTGTTGATTCCGTTCATCGACTCCACTTATCGTACGCTGAACGACCGTGATCATCGTGCGATGGCTGGGCTTTCGATGGGCGGCATGCAAACATTTCACGTCACCTTCGATCATCTCGAACTGTTCTCCTACATCGGCGGGTTTAGCGGAGCTTTGAATCCATTCGGCGGAGAAAGCGGCAACTTCGATACTAAAACGGCGTACCACGGTGCGTTAGCGAGTTCGGCCGCGTTCGCGAAACGCGTCCATCTGCTCTGGATCGGCGTGGGAACCGAGGAGCCACCGCAGATGAAGGCGGGTATTGAGAAGCTCAATACGTCGCTTGAAGAAGCCAAAATTCAGCACGTCTTCTACGAATCACCCGGTACCAACCACGAGTGGCAGACCTGGCGCCGCGACCTGAACGACTTCGCACCCCGGCTGTTTCAGAAGTAGCGGCTACTGCTCGATTGAGATGACTGGAACCGAGCTTGACTGAACCGTCACTTCACCAGAACCCCGCGTCCCCTTGCGAATGAATAGACGCAAATTGCTGCGACCCGACCTGTTGCAGGCTTTGCGCGATCTTCATCCATCGTTCATCCGTTGGCTGGCGGTTCCTTCGCTTCGACATACAAGTGGAAAGAAAGCATCGGCCAATACGCCTCGCGGGCTCCGAATGCTTGCCGCAGCAGCGCAAGGCAGCCGGTCAAAATGCTCGCTGGAATAATCTGGATTGTGAGTATGTGAAAGGACGTGGGATGCAAATGGTCAGGGGACACCTTGCCTGTGCGGGAATGCTTATTTTGGGCCTAGTTCCGCGATCAGCCGCCGCCCAGAATTCTGCGAATCTCCCCTACATGAATCCAGAATTGTCGCCGCAAGAGCGCGCGACTGATCTGGTGCACCGCATGACTCTGGAAGAGAAGGCGTCGCAGATGCAGAACAACTCCGCGGCAGTTCCGCGCCTCAACATCGCTGCGTACCAATGGTGGAGCGAGGCCCTCCACGGAGTGATCAACGAGGGCGTAACCGAGTACCCGGAGCCAATCGGCCTTGCCGCCACCTTCGATGCGCCGGGAATTCACACCATGGCCGCGCAGATTGGAATTGAGGGGCGCATCAAGCATGTGCAGAATGCGCGCGAAGGGCACACCGGCATCATGGGAGGCCTCGATTTCTGGTCGCCCAACGTCAACATCTTTCGTGATCCGCGCTGGGGCCGCGGACAGGAGACATACGGCGAAGACCCTTTCCTCACGGGCCGTATGGGCGTTGCTTACGTGACCGGATTACAGGGGGACGACCCCAAATATTACCTTGCGATCGCAACCCCCAAGCACTACGCAGTACACAGTGGACCGGAACCGACGCGGCATTTTGCGGACGTGGATGTCAGCAAACACGACGAGGTCGATACCTATGAGCCCGCATTCCGTGCGGCAGTGGTGGAAGGGAAAGCAGGGTCGGTCATGTGCGCATACAACGCCATCAACGGTGAACCGGCATGCGCGAACCAGTACCTGCTTCAGGACCAATTGCGCGGCAAGTGGGGCTTCCAAGGGTACGTGGTGTCCGACTGCGACGCCGTCCGGGACATCGCCGCCAACCATCGGTACCGTCCGACACAAGCTCAGGGCGCCGCGATCTCCGTGATCCGGGGCATGGATAACGAGTGCGTCACCTTCACTTCGCGCTTTGGCGATCCCGTTGACAAGGCTTACATTGATGCGGTCCAGCAAGGCTATCTGCCCGAAAGCGATGTGGACACTGCACTCATTCGCCTGTTTACCGCGCGTATCAAGCTAGGCATGTTTGATCCGCCGGACCGCGTGCCCTACACCAAGATCGATGAGAAAGAGCTCGACAGCCCGGAACATCGCGCCCACGCGCGCAAACTCGCGAATGAGTCGATGGTTCTGCTGAAGAACGACGGACTGCTGCCTCTGAAGCCGTCCATGAAGAAGATCGCCGTCGTTGGTCCACTGGCCGACCAAACCAGACCGCTGCTCGGCAACTATGCCGGCCAGCCCACCCATATCGTCTCCATTTTGGACGGGCTCCATGCCGAATTCCCAAACGCAAACATCACCTTTGTGCCTGGAACACAGTTTCTGCGGACGGACGGAACTCGCATTCCAGACGCGCTTTTGACGACCCCCGACGGTAAGCCTGGCCTGAAGGCAGACTACAACGGAGGCATGGCCGGAGGACCAGGCCAAGCAGCCAATACTACCCCGCTGGTCAGCCGCACGGAGGCAAACGTCAATGTCGCAAGCGCCAACTTGCCAGCTGAGATTGCCGGAAAAAAGCGTTTCGGCGTGCAATGGTCGGGAAATCTCACGCCCACGGAATCGGGCGATTATCTCCTCGGCATCCGCTGCCAGGGATTTGGAAGGGTGACGGTTGACGACAAGCAGATCGCATTAGCCTTCGGCGGAGGGGGCGCACCTGCAGCGTCCGTCGGCCACGTCCACCTCGAGAAAGGTCGCAAGGCCGCGCTCAACATCACCTACGGCACTAACAACGGGAACCCGCATGCGGAACTGATCTGGGAGAAAGTGAAGAACGGCCCATCACCCGAAGCGGTCGCAGCCGCGAAGAATGCCGATGCTGTGATTGCAGTGGTCGGCATCACCAGTCAGCTCGAGGGCGAAGAAATGCCGGTGAGCGAACCGGGCTTTGCCGGTGGAGATCGGACTAGCATCGATCTGCCGCAGCCGGAAGAAGAGCTGGTAGAAGCTGTGGGTGGTACCGGGAAGCCACTCGCGGTCGTTCTCATGAATGGCAGCGCGCTCGCCGTCAACTGGATCAACCAGCATGCGAACGCCGTCCTTGAAGCCTGGTATCCGGGCGAAGAGGGAGGCGCAGCCGTGGCGGAAACCCTAAGCGGCAAGAACAACCCCGCCGGCCGCTTGCCGGTCACGTTCTACACCGGCGTCGATCAGTTGCCCAATTTTGAGGATTACGGAATGGCCAATCGGACCTACCGGTACTTTACTGGCAAGCCACTCTATCCTTTTGGCTACGGACTAAGCTATACGAAGTTTAATTACAGTGAGCTCAGCGTGCCCGCGCAGCCCGTTGCAGCGGGAACGCCTGTGAACGCCGAAGTAACCGTCACGAACACCGGCAAGGTGGCGGGAGATGAGGTCGTCCAACTCTACCTCAAGTTCCCCGCGGTGAAAGGTGCGCCGCGCATCGCTCTTCGGGGCTTCGAGCGCATTCATCTCGATCCCGGCGCAAGCCAGAAGGTTCATTTCGAGTTGAAGCCCCGCGATCTGAGCATGGTGACTGAGGAAGGCAATCCGATCATCGCTCAAGGCGATTACACCATCAGTATCGGAGGAGGTCAGCCTGAAACGGGAGCGCCGAGTGTCAGCGGCCATTTGCACATCGACGGCCAATATGCCTTGCCAGAGTAGCGCGTGGATGCGCGTTCAAACTAGAATCGCAAAAGCCGCCAAAGGGGAAGTCTGACGTCCAGGTGCTCTACCGTCCGCGTTGCGCGCCAACAATGCGGCGTGATTAATGCACCTTACCAGGCGAGTTCTCTAAAATCGCGTTGGAGAACACCGCCGTATCCGACTTATCCGGTAAATGCGAACAAAACCCTATGCCCGCGTAAAACGGGTCATCGAAGTGCAACGTTATCGGAGGGCCGAACTGGTGCATCGGCTCACCCTCCAGACTAACGAAGAGCGCGATCACATCGCCGTGCTTCTCGATCCCGATGCGCTTTGCCATTACTTTAGCCAGCGTTCCTCCAAATCGAAACTCCTGGTCCGTCATGAGCGCGTTGGCTTCCGGTCGCTGCGCCAAGTGGATCATGCCGGTACCGTGCTCAGCAACTACAGCTTCTTTCGAGTCGTCCTCAAGACTCTGGCGAATCACGAGCATTGCCTTGCGGTCGCCATAGCCGCTCGGATTTGGGAATGTAGGGTCGGCTGCGAGAGACACGTCGCCGGACATTCTGCGCCAAAGATAACGGAACTCGTCGCGCGAGTACCACACGTTATAGCCGGCCGAGTTGATGGTGTAGCGCTTCGTCGCAGAATCATAGTTGGCACTACCAGGAACCAACGCAGCGCCGATATCAGATTGAGCCTGAAAGATGCCGATCGGTGTATCGTAATTCCTGCTTGGGCGGTGGAAGTCAGGGGGCGGCGAAACCTGCTTGTGTGTAGGAGAGCCCGGCTGAGCCCAGTCCGGCACCGCGGGCTTCGTCGCCTCGGCTTGCGCATAGATGCACTCTGATCCGATACACGTCATCGCGATGAGCAGCGCAGAATAGACTCTAATCAAGATCATCCTGGAACTCTAGCAGACAAAGAGGCCGAAATGAAAACGCTCCTGAAAACGAACGTCGCGCTGGCAGTACTTCTGGTCGGCCAAATCTCGAGTGCTTCGGCGGCATCTGTAATGACTACTCGGCTTGACGATCCGAAGGCCGTCTATCTGACGGCGGATCAATTCGGCTCCCATCGCGATGGAAAGAATGACGACAGCCCTGCAATACAGGCCGCCATCGATAAAGCCGAGTCTAATGCACGTGAAGGGATCGTTTTCATTCCCTCCGGTCGCTACCGGCTGAGCCGAACTGTATATGTTTGGCCGGGAGTGCGCGTTTTCGGCTACGGTGCGAGCCGCCCGGTTTTCGTCCTCGGCGACAACACGCCAGGCTTTCAGAATGGATTGGGCGTGATGGTGATGTTCACTGGACCTCGGCCGGCCGATCCCTCCCGCGGGGGCGGCCGTGTTCCGTTTCCGCCGCAGGGTAGCGTACCCCCGAACGATGCAATCGCGGACGCAAATTCAGGCACCTTCTACTCGGCGATGAGCGATATAGATTTCGAAATTGGTGAGGGGAATCCCTCCGCAATTGCCATCCGCTTCCATGTCGCTCAGCATGCCTATCTTAGCCACATGAACTTCCACATAGGATCTGGCCTCGCCGGACTTACTCAGGTCGGCAACGAGGCTGAGGATCTGCACTTTTATGGGGGACGTTACGGGATCCTTACCGAAAAGACCTCGCCGGCATGGCAGTTTACATTGATTGATTCCGTGTTCGAAGGCCAGCGTGATGCCGCCATTCGCGAACACGAGGCAGCACTCACACTTGTCCGAAACACGTTCCGAAACTTGCCGGCTGCAATCGATATCGATCCACACTATTCAGATGAGCTGTGGGTGAAAGATAGCCGCTTTGAGAACATCTCCGGGCCTGCCGTGATCATTAGTAATGAGAAGAGCCCACTTACTGAGATCGGATTTGAGAATGCAGTTCTAAACGACGTTCCGACCTTTGCGCTCTTTCGCGAGAGCGGGAAAAAAATAACCGGCGAGAGTGGGGCGTACCGCGTCGCGAACTTCAACTTCGGCCTGATTGTGCCCGGTGAAGGAATGACCGGCAGCATGGGTATGATCTACGATGCGAAGCCGTTGAGCAGCATCCCGTTGCCGCTACCACCGGCAATACGGGCATTGCCACCCAGCGAGGAATGGGCAAACGTGCACGGCCTCGGCGTCGCTGGAGACGGCGCGACCGACGATACTGCTGCCATTCAAAAGGCAATCGACACGCATCGCGTTCTGTATTTCCCCAGTGGCCATTACAGAATTCGCGATACGCTCACACTCAAACCTGACACGGTGTTGATCGGTCTGCATCCCACACTTACCCAATTCGACCTGCCCGATGCTGCTCCAGGCTACGCGGGTGTGGGCACTCCCCGCCCGTTGATTTCCGCACCTCCTGGCGGTTCAAATATCCTGAGCGGGTTCGGCGTTTTCACAGGAGGAACGAACCCGCGAGCCGTAGGCGTACTTTGGTCAGCAGGCGAAAACTCGCTTATAAATGATGTGCGCTTTCTTGGCGGTCACGGCAGCGGCACCAATCCTTATAACAACAACCACACTGCCGATCCAGATCTACACAAGCGCTGGGATGCGCAATATCCAAGTCTTTGGGTAACGCATGGCGGTGGTGGCACGTTCGCGGATATCTGGACACCCGACACCTTCGCCCAGGCGGGATTCTATGTCTCGGATACTAAAACGCCCGGCCACGTGTATGAGTTATCCAATGAACACCACGTACGAAATGAAATCAAGTTCGATCACGTCGAGAACTGGGATCTCAATGCGCCGCAGACCGAGGAGGAGGCTGGCGAAAGCGCCGAAGCGCTCTCACTCGAATTCGACCGGTGCAAGAATATCATCGTCGCCAATTATCACGCGTATCGCGTGACGCGGTCCCGAGCTCCGTCCCCCGCTGCTGTCCGCCTTTATAACTCCGGCAACATTCGTTTCCGTAACGTGCTTGTAAATGCGGAGAGCGGATATGCAACCTGCGATGAAAACGGCTGCGGAACTTTTCTCAGGGTCAGCAAGTTCCCCTATGACAACGCGATTCAGGACATCACGCATAATCTCGAAGTCCGCGAACGCAACTTCGCGGTCCTCGATATCCCGGAGCGACCCTCTAAACCGCCTATTCCGGACGCCTCAGCGATCTTAGAGCCGGGCTCACGCGTCGAGAGACTCGCACATGGTTTCTTCGCCATCTCCGGCGCAGTTATTGACGGTTCAAGTAAACTTTATTTTGTCGATCACCACGAACAGCGCATCTACGGTTGGTCGCACGCGGAGGGACTTACAATCGAGCGCGATAACCCACTCGATCCCGTAAACCTGGCCATTGATAAGTCCGGCAACCTGCTGGTTATTTCGTCTGCCGGTCCCGACGGGACCGTTTATTCATTCCGGCCGGGATCGCCAAAAGATCAGCTGACCGTGCTTACTCCAGAAGAAAGTAAGCCGCGTCCAGGGTCGCTGGTTGCACTACCCGTTAATTATTGGAACAACGGCGAATTCAAAGATCAACTCGACCTGAAGACGCTGCAATACACAACGCTCGCAGAAATGTTTGCTGAGGATGTGTCGACGCCAAGACGCGATCAATACGTTTCAACTGACCGTAGCGTCGTCATCCCTGCCGCACGAGTCTTCCAGCAAGGTCCTGCAGACACAATTGCTGGTTGGCGGTTCTCGGATAACCTCGACACGTATGGCTTCATCACTGCCGTCCCAGGTCGTCGTATCTACGTCAGTAGCAGCTCGGAAGACATTACGTATAGCGCGGTCGTGGGCACCGACGGCACACTGAGCCAGTTACAGCCGTTCGCGAATCGGGGAGGTGAGTGCGTTGCGGTCGATCGCCAAGGTAATGTTTACGTTGCTAACGGACAGATTTTCGTTTACGCCCCTACAGGCCGTCAGATTGGGGAGATCGACGTGCCAGAGCGCCCGCTCGACATTGTCTTCGGTGGGAGCGACGATCGCACCCTGTTTATTTTGTCCCACCACTCGCTTTTCGCCGTGAGGGTGCGTTGATGCTAATCGTCGTTAATAATTACTAAATCGTAAACTTGCTGCCAGCCCTGCACGAGCGGTTTCCTTACGCAGCCGTGATGAATTAGGTTCACCAGAATAACTCATGGCTTCAACAAAGCGTCGATCCCAGCTTGCGCGATGGCCTCGTCGATCTCCGATTTTGCGCCACTCGCGGCCATGGCTCCAATCGTTTGGCCGTCCACCTTGATAGGCAGCCGCCTTGGTTCGGAAAATACTGCGGATAGTCGAGAACGGCTAGTCAGTCCAGCACGAATCGAGCGGGCGCCACCCCAGCTACTAAGTCGTGCTATTCAAGTGGGAGGGCGAGTCTCTTCACTGCGGCATTTTCGCGGATCACTTCGCCAGCCTCTCGACTGTACAAAGCTACTTCTGCGGCGATCGAGCGCCCGAGAATCCGCTGATCGATATTGCCAAATGGTCCCGGCACCAGCGTTCCCAACCCACCGGCCTGGGCCGGTGTGTGAGCATTGCCAACGATGATGCCGGGCCGAAAAATGGCGAGGCGCGTAAAACCGATCTGGCGTATGTTGTCTTCCTTCATCGCGATTACGCGGGCATATCGGAACGGGCTACGCGCCGAACTTCCTGCTGCAGAAATGGGCAGAACTGGGCGATTCCGGCCTAGTGGCAGCAGAGCGCGAATGCGCCAATGACACCAAGTTCAAGTCGTTTCAGTTCTTCTTCGGACCAGCGCGCTGACCCGGAGCGACACCGACACAGCTGACCGCGCTAACCGGACCCTGGCTTAACAGCTGTGCGGGCAATATCCGCCGTGCGCTCGCAAAAGTCAGCGGCGGCGGTGTCAAGGACTATGTTGCGCACCGGCGGTCGTGCTGCAATGCGCTTTCTGGTGACCATCACCAGTTCCCGGCATTCCGGAACTGCTAACATCTTCGCGACCGCAGCAGCGCCGACTTGCCCGGTCCCACCAAGGACAATTGCGGCGAAATTGCGATTCATAAACAAGGACATTTAGTCATCAGTGCTGCTAGTGACGCCGAATCTGCTGACGACCGAGAAGAATCGACGGCGTTTATCGGAGTGATATCCATATATCTTCGGCTAACGGGCCGAACGCGTGTAAGCTTTCGGCCCAAGACTGCCATGAGAACCGCTCACGTGTCACTTAGGAGAATCGATGACTAATCACCCGCCCGACCAGACGCTATAAACCGCCGCACTCTGCTAGGGCTCGGAACGGCTAGCGCGTTCGACAGCCGCAACTCTGAAAAATCTCGGCCTGGAGGGCAGCCGGATTAACGAACTCAAGAAAGTTCCTTACCGTGATTTGCTGGCCGCTGGCACAGCCGCAATGCAGGCACTGGCTAAGCAAACCGGTGTGCGCCGCATGGGTTGGGACGTGATCGCCGATGACCAATACGTGTTGCGTGAGTTTTGCGAGTGGGCAGCGTCGATTCCATACATCGCCGGAACCGTGATGAGCGAGTTCAACAGCAATCTCGCCAAGGGAGAGCTCACAAAAAACGATTGGACCGCGAAGGAAGTAGACGAGAAGCTAAGGGGTGCGTTTGGCGACAAGAAGGACGAGGTTGTGGCCGAGTTCAAGAGGGTTCAACCGCAGAAGAAAATCCAGGATGTGCTCTTCCTGGACACGACTTTCCGGCCGAGCGCGAAAATGGTGCTCGCACGAAAGCTGGAGAACGCGAAGGCCCCGGTGTTCAACTACATCTTCGCGTACGAATACCCGATCGATGGTGGAATTACTTCGTTCCATTGCTCGGAGATTGCGTTCGCGTTTCATGCTTTGAGCGAGCCGCACATTCACCTGGCGACGGGCCCAACACCTGCGGGATTGGCTTTGCAGGACAAGGTCTCTCAGGCGTGGGTGAATTTTCGCGCGAACAGGTAACTCGTCCCAACCGGGCCTGTCCTGGGAACCCTATACTGTGGAGGGCAAGCAAACTATGGTCTTCGAAACGGTCAGCGAAGTCCGCCGCCTGGATGACGACAAGCTCCTGTCACTCTTACCGCCGCCTGCCTTCCGGTTCTGACGCGCAGCTCTTCCGGGCGCCTGGAAACAGTTCGATGCCGTCATACCGGACTCCTAAACACAGTTCCTCTATGGGATCAGCTGTGAGTAGTCCTGATCGGTTTACTGATAGTGCGCTCTCTGGCTGAAAAACCGGCTTTCGGGACATTGAAATGATAAACGCTCATCGGAAGCGGGTGAGGAGGCCTGCCCCGATGAAACAACAAAAATCAAAGCCGAAGAGTCCTCCGAAGCGCGTATTGCGACTTCCCGACCTGGATCACACCAAGATGTCCGTCTTAAATACGCTGGGTTCGCCCCAATCGCAGCGAGCCTATGACATCGCGATCAACGACTTCACTGCTTGTACTGCTCAGAGCCACGGATCGCATTTCAACAAGACGGTCGTGCTTCGGTATCGCATTCAGTTGGAAGCGAAGCATCTGGCCCCGGCGACAATCAATCTACGTCTGGCTGCTGTGCGGCGGCTCGCCCACGAGGCTGCCGATGTGGGCCTGCTAAGCCCGGATCTGGCGGCCGGCATTCGCCGTGTTAAGGGTGCCAAGCGTTTGGGTGTGCGGCTCGGCAATTGGCTCAGTGCGGATCAAGCCAAAACGATACTGCAGTGCCCAAACCGAGAGGTGTTGATCGGCAAGCGGGACCGAGCCATACTGGCAGTGCTGCTCGGGTGTGGTTTGCGGCGCTCTGAAGCCGCTCAACTCACTTTCGAACATCTCCAGCGCCGGGATGACCACTGGGCCATTGTCGACTTGTTCGGGAAGGGCGGCCACATTCGATCTGTTCCGGTTCCAGATTGGGTGAAGACTGCCATTGATCGCTGGACGAGTGCGGCGAAGATTGAGTCCGGCTGTCTATTTCGCTGCGTCACCAAGTACGGAACGGTGTGGGGCGACAGCATCACCGAGAAGGTGATCTGGCACGTTGTTCGCAGATACGCCAGACAAAGTGAACTTGGGAAGATTGCACCCCACGATCTGAGGCGCACGTGCGCTCGTCTGTGTCATGACGCAGGCGGCGAGTTGGAGCAGATCCAATTTCTGCTTGGACACCTCAGCGTACAGACGACGGAACAGTACCGGGTTGCAAGCAACCCTTCCGGTCGGCTGTGAACCACCACATCGGCATCGAACTGGAAGAGGATTGATCCGCAAGCCGCTCATGTGCTCGAGCCCACCAGTTTTAGTTCGCGATTTAGAAGACTGGTGTTGCCGGTCAGTGTCTTGAAAGGGGACTTATCAACGGGTGAGATGACGTTAGCAAACGCTGCGCCATCACTCACGGTAATCTGCCCGATCCGTCAAACTTGGGACTCTTCTCTCGATACACCTCGGTCGACGCCACTTTGTGATTTTGGATATATGCCACCGCCAAGCTTGGCACATCGCTTCTGTCAGCCATTGTGAGACATGCGCATAAATTTCGGCACGGCCATCACTCGTCGCCGCGATGGTCTGCGCGGTCGATTGCGGCCTTAATGTGCGGTAGCCGGGAGCATGATTGCGGACGGTCTGACAGCAATATCAACATCTTCGCGGCCCCAGATTCTCACCCTCATAACTTCGCCCAGAGCCCTCTTTTAGCGAACTTGCGTGGCCCGCGCGCACAGATGAGCCGTCAAAACCAGCCGCCGGACGGTTCGAGGCCATTGAGGCGCAGATACGTGACGAGATTGCCGTATGCAAGGCATCATGATTCGGAAGTTGCGTCATGAACATCTTGTTCGTCTTGTGACCCCAGAAGTCCGCGGGGGTCATTGAGGCGCCCATCGGAGAACCTCTCGTACACGCCATCGCAGAACGTAAACGCGCTTTTGAGATATGCGATGATCTCGCTCTTCGAATCCTTGCCCTTAGCCGGAGGCTGCGGCGCTTCCCCCTTAGCGCTCGAACACAAATAGTGAGATATGTCCGCCACATGAGTCAGAATCTCGGCAAATGAGCGGACGTCTTTCGTCGACCGATAGCTGTACTTCGCTTCTGGCATCGTCTCCGCGGCCTTCATAATTTTGTCCTGCATGTTGAGGCGAAAGATGGATAGCGTCTTCGTCAGCGGATTCGGTGCCGTTGGCGGCTTGGGAAAGTCCGGCGAAATTTGGGCATTGACCAACGGAGCCAGGACGAAGATAGATACTATGCCAACAGGAATCAGGACGCGCGCAATGTATCTGAACATTTAGAATCCTCCAATACGTTTACGCGATGCGAATCGGTAACCATGGATGCTTGCAAAGCGTTTGCATTGCATCGGCGTGTTGCTCTTGCGCATGTATTCGTCCGATCGTCCTCACTTTCGATTCACTGCGCCTAGCTGATATTTAGCGCTTGGTCGGGCGGCTGAACTATCCACGGGTGCCCATATGCAGGACGAATCGTAGCGAAATCGGACAGCTGCCTGCGTTCGTATCCTAATGCGGACACTTCATCTCAGCTCAGATCGTAGCAACGTACAGTTTATTCGGGTAAAGGGCCTCCACGACCTTTCGGATGACCTGTGTCCCATTTTCGCCATTCGTGAAAACCACGACTCCGATTCCTTGCGACGGAACGAACATGACCAAAGTTTTCACTCCCCAATCAGAGCCGCTGTGATCTAGAATCTTCACTCCATTCACGATTTTTACTCCCCATCCCAAACCCATGCCGGCCGTCACGTTGCATTGAGCCGATTCACCGGCTGCGTGGCATAGTTTTTGCAGATCTTCCGGCTTCACCATATCTCGCGTGATGGTTGCTCGTTCTGCAGCAATTGCCGCTGTCTGGCCCTCGTTGCGCATCACGCTGACGACGAACTTGGCATAATCGCCCATCGTGGTTCGCAACAGGTCCGCGCCATTCCATTTGGTCGCGACAGAGTCGATGGGTTTTTCTCCGTTGGGCCCATGGGGGACCGCCAGCCGCCCCGCATACCAATCCTTGGCTGTGTACGAGGTGTCCTTCATTCCGACGGGATCGAGCACCATCTCCTGCGCGAGCTCGTCAAAAGGCCTGGCCAACTTCCTTTCGGCAAACGCCCCAAGATAGTTGTATCCTTCGCCGGAATATCCGGTTTGGGTGCCGGGTTTCCACCTGATCTTTAGTACTCCCCCCGTCATTCGCCGCCAGTTCGCAAATCCAGTCTGGTGCGACAAGCACAACCGGGGGGTCAGTAATTTGCTGTAAGGGTCATCCTCTATATCGGGGTCGACCCAGATCTGCGACATCGATTGATCCAACGAGAGTTTTCTTTGAGACGCGAGTCGCAGTATGGTCTCCGCCGTTATTGGCTTTGTCAGAGACGCAACGTTGTACAGCGTTTTTTCAGTCGCCGCGACTCCTGGACTCTGCTCGCCATAGACCGCACTCCACGCCACTTTTCGATTCGCGATATAGGCCACCGCTACGCTTGGCACATCGCTGTCTTTCAACCATTCCGCGGCATGCGCATCAATTTCAGCGCGGCCAGTTTTGGTGGCTGCGGCGGTCTTCGCAGTGGATTGCGCTTCCTTATGTGCCGTAGCCGGGATTATGCCTACGCACGATGCGACGGCAACCACCAACGCCTTCGTGGCTCGCCGGATCTTTGGTCTCATGACTTCTCCTTGCCGATTCGTCAAATTTATTCTTCACGCAGAGCGGCCATGGGATCGATCGAAGCAGCCCTTTTAGCAGGCAATAAACTCGCCACCAGCGCGATTACAGCCATTGCGGTGACCGCGACTGCCCCGGTCAATGGATCCCAAGGCTTCAGGCCATAAAGCATCGAAGCCGCGATCTTCCCGGCACTCAAGGCCAGCGTCGTTCCAATCGCAAGACCCGTTCCTAGCAATGTCGCGGCTTCTCGCAAAACCATCGCAAGAATGTCAACACGATTGGCCCCGAGTGCCATACGCAAACCAATCTCACTCCTTCGCCTGACAACCAGGTACGAAATCACACCGTACAGCCCGACCATGGCCAGCACGGTCGCCAGGACGCCGAAAAAGCCCGACAAAGTGGCGACAAGCCGCTCGCGCAACAGGCCGTCAAGTATCTGTGTTTTGAGCACGCTGAAATCCATCACCATCCCTGGATTGATCTGGCCGGCCGTGGACTTGATCGAAGAAATCAGCGCCGGCAAAGATTCATTCGAACGGATCATCAATGTAGAGCGTTCTTGCGGTCCGTTTGCCTGCGTAAAGGAGACGAAGACCATCGGCAACGGGTCCTCCCGCAAACTGTAATACTTTGTGTCGTTCACAACTCCAATCACCTGATATGGCATATCCCGCTTGCCGGAATCGTAAAAGGTTCTTCCGAGCGCGTTCGTCTTTCCAAAGAACTTAAGCGCGAATTCCCGATTTACGATGGCTTTAGTCAAAGCGGCAGGCTTGTCTGCCTCATTGAAGTCCCGACCCGAAATCAACTCCATCTGCATGGTTTTGAAATATCCGGGACTGACGCGGCTGAGGCGAACATCCTGCCTTTGTGGACCATCGGGGATATCTACGTTACCGTCCCATCCCGCTTGGCTCAACGGAGGGAACAGAGTCTCCGCGGCCGAAGTTACTCCGGGGAGTGCTTGAATGTGAGTGAGCAGTTCCCGCTTGAATGCCGTCTGGCTAGCGTCCGGTAGCTTCAAGGGAGAATAATCAAAATTCGCAATTAGGATGTGATCCTGCTGAAACCCGGTATCCACCCTCATGAGATTCTGAAAAGTCCGCGCGAACAAAAGAGCGCTCACAAGAAGCACCGTAGCGAGTGCGACCTGCGATACCACGAGGGCACGCCTTAACAAAACGCTTTCCCCAGAAGCTGAAATTCCCCGGCCGCTCGCCTTTAGTACGACGCCGGGCGCTACCCGCGAAGCCCTGAGCGCGGGCGCCAATCCAAAGAGGACCGTCGCCAGCACTGCTAATCCCGTAACGAAACCAACTACGTGCCAATCCAGCGTTAGCTCGAGAAAAACCCGGTCCCGCTGGGTGCTCAAGTACGTGATCAGCACGCGGCTCAACATCTGCGCCAGCGCCACCCCAGCCGCTGCTCCCAAAAGCGCAAGCAGTAGGCTCTCCGTCACTAATTGCCGGATCAAACGTGGCCGGGAAGCGCCAAGAGTCGATCGCACGGCCATCTCCCGCTCCCTCGCGCTGGCCCGTGCCAGCATGAGATTTGCGAGGTTCGCACAGGCAATCAGTAGAACCAGACCGGCGAGACCAAGCAACAACCAAAGCGGCTCCTGGTAATTGCGTCGCAGCGTAGAGAAACCATTCGCTGCAGCAACAGCTCCCAAACGGAAAGAGAGGTAATCTTTCCGCGCCGGGCCATCGAATTGGGCCGGCACGGTAGCGGCAAAGATCGCCGGAGAGATGGCTGCCAACTGGGCAGATGCGCGTTCTATTGTCCAGCTCGGCCTCAAGCGCCCAATTGTTGTGATCCACCATGCCACCGGGTCCCTCGATGGGCCTTTTGCGGAAATGGTTGCCTCTGCGCAAAGCGGAATGGCAACATCGAAGCTCCTTCCCACCTCGATGCCGGCAAAATTTGACGGCGTTACTCCCATGATCTGGAACGGATGACCCTCCAGACTGATTTTTCTTTCCAAGATTCCACGGTCGCCGCCAAACTCACGCTGCCAAAAGCCATAGCTCACGACTGCGTCCTGTGCACCGCAGCCACGGTAATCGTCCGCTGGAGAGATCATCCGTCCAAGAGATGGCTGCACACCCAAGACGTCAAAGAAGTTTCCGCTCACCATGAGCGTATTTACCGGGCGGCTTTCGATACCGTGCCCAGCATTCAGACGGGTGGAATACAACGCCGCAATTTCCGAAAATCCTTGCTGCTGTTGACGCACTTGATTCCAAAGGTCACTAGTGAGATCCGGGTGATCGGAATAAAAATCTCCTGTGCAGCAATGAGGGGAATCTACGATGCGTACGGCCGCCAAACTGTCGGGCCTGGAAACAGGAAGCACGCGCAACCGCACGGCATTTAGAAGCTGGAAAATGGCTGTATTCGCGCCAATTCCAAGTGCAAGCGAGAGAATCACTACGAGCGAAAAGGCGGGGTTCTGAATCGATACTCGCGCTGCGTAACGCAGATCCATCCAAATGCGCCCTATCTGTCCGCCCGAGCTGCTCCCGACCGGCGGCGGCAATTCGGAATGCACTGTCGTTTTTAATCCGCTGATCAAAGCAGGATCGTGCAATTCCTGCAGCAAAGCTTCGTCTGCCTGTTGCACAGTTAGATCGGAGGCCAGCATCGCCTCCCTACGATCCTGGAGATGTTGGTTCAATTCTTCTACAACTTCCGCTTCTCGCGTCGCCTCGAGCTTGAGAACGGCAATCGCAGAGCGTATTTCGTCTCTCCAGTCACGCATGTTCCGCCTCTGTAATGCGCTGAATGGCGTCCACGAAATCGCGCCAGGTAGACTGCTGCGCCTTCAGCATTTTCTTGCCACATGCCGTCAGCTTGTAGTAACGGCGCCGCCGCTGGCCTGCCTTTTCCACCCAACGTCCAGCAATTAATCCGCGCTGCTCCAGCCGGTACAGCAACGGATAGAACGATGCAACGTTAAACGTGAGTACGCCTGCCGATCGGTCCTCGATGAGTTTGCTGATCTCATAGCCGTGTCGCGCACGATATTCGATTAGAGAAAGAATCAGCAGTTCAGTGCTGCCCCGCTTCAATTCGCGGTCCATTGCTGCCGTTGCCATATGTACTGTTACAACATATGTTGACAACATCTGTCAAGACAACTGCCAGAGATCGAAAATGAACGACCGTTTTCCGAAAACGGTCACAACCCGCTCGCTTCCCCATGGTTAATGACCATCCGTCTAGCAGACATTTCGCTAGAGAAGGATTGGTCATCGGCCCCAAGGCACCCCCTACGTCGGGTGGCCAGTAACCTGCAGGAGGAACTGCCCGTTACGCGCTCATGCAGCAGAACGCCTTTGGCAGGGCGCTTGATTGGCAAGCCGCACAGGACGAACGGCCGCGCGGCAAAGCCGAGGTTGGGAGCCTCTCTTTCACGATTCATCCTGACCAGCCGGATAGATTCCGCTTGGCGAAGCTTCTGCTTCGATATAAGCAAATCACCAGCAAGTCTTGACGCGATGCCCCCAGCCGCTTCAAGCCGGCCGGATATCGCTCGTACTTCAGTCAACGCTTTCTCGATCACGAATCGCGGGCGCGAACCTTGCTTTGTGCCACTAATGTGCCATTCGAGACTAACGGCACGACCCGATCAAGCACTTGCAGGGTTGCTAAATGCCTGATTCCACTAATATTCGCGCGGGATGATTAGCTTGAGGTGCTAGCGGGTAACACCGTGGGGGTTCAAGTCCCCCTCTCCGCACCAATTCTCATTGAAAATCAATCATTACGAGTCTGTGAGTTACTTGGCAGCAGGTGAGCAGCTCGGAAAGCAGGCCACTTAGTCATTTCACGCACACAGCTCGCCACTGGTCATTGCGGCGAATACGTGGCGCCTAGCGTAAGCGTGAACGAGTTTTTCTTAAATCCGAGCGGCGGGTCATTCAAATAGTTATCGATGCCGCCCACTGTGAACCCGAAGCGGCGATACACCGGAAACGTCAGATTCGCATTGACGACGGCCGAAAAAGCATTTGTGTCGTTCCAGGCAGGAATGTAATCACCTGGTTCTGTAAACACGATCGTGTGAGGAAACTTGTAAACATGAGTCTCGGCGAAGGCCGAGCCGATCAGCCTCTTATTCTGACTCGAGATGGCGAACTGCTGATTGATGTAATCAACACCGGCTTTTCACGTCGAGTTCTTGTTTCGGATTCTTGAGCACAACGAATCCAATCCCACCGCCATAGTCCTGTTGCAAATCCAATCCTTGCGAATAGTTGTGATCGAGGAGCGCTTGAGCAAAACCGAACATCCTGGCCGTTGAAATACCAGTCCTGCTCTACGCCCAGATGAAGAATCGAGGTCTTCCGGCAGCATCGCTCTTGAACACCAAGGAAGAATCGCTCGAGCTGACGAGATGCCCGACAAACTTCTCGCCGTCCTTACAGATGAGAACATCGGGGGCCGCGGACGGTTGCGGGCCCGTATCCTGCGCGTTCGAGCAAAGTACTGCCAGCAGAACGGCTCCGGTTAGTGTGGACGCGGTGTTCATGGCCGGCGACTCATCGGGGTTCGGAGGGCGGTAATCTTAAGGGCGCAGCTAGTGTGAAGCTGAGCACCGACTCAGCGGGAATTTCGACCTGCTTGTTTCCGGTCAGCACGCCTCCGATGAACCCGGCGCCAGCCCCCGCGAGAGCGCCGCTGGCTACCCCTTACCGCCTCCTGCCAGGCCTCCAATCAGAGCTCCAGTTGCGTAAAGCGGTTCTCGACTTAATCCCGAACTGGCGCTCGTGAATGTCGGCAGCCTCAAAGATCAGCCAGCGCTGCCGCTCTTCCCTGCCCGCATGGCGGCCATCGTCCTGGGTGTCTTCGGCGTGCTGGCGATGGTGCTCGCTGCAACCGGATTATTCGCTTTGATGGCTTACGCCGTCTCACCACGCACTCGCGAAATCGGCATCCGAATGGGGCTGGGTGCGCAGCCGGCTCAAGTGCTTTCTTCGGTGGTCAGACGTACTATGGTGCTTTGCGCCGTCGGTATCTCGCTGGGAACCGTCATTACGCTCGCTGCCAGCCGGCTGCTCTCAGCCGTGCTCTACGGAATCAGCCCGCGCGACCCCGCCACGTATGCAATTGCTTTTGTAGTGATGACGGCGGTCGCGCTGCTGGCCTGCTGGCACACCGCCCTTCGCGCAGTTCGCATCGACCCGGCGCGAACACTGCGGGAACAGTAATCGAATAGTCTTGGCAGCTATTGAACGGGCTGCGGGCCCGCTCCTACCAGTACCGGTAAATTACGCCGGTATTTGTGTTCAGAACAAAAATAGTCTCGTCATTTCCGATCGCTATCTGGTTTCCTAGGCCCCAGTCGATCTTTTCATAGCCGGTGTTCAGCTCAGTTTTATTACCAAGTTCGTAGAGCGTTCCGTCCGTGCTCGCGATCCATACCGTTCCGTCAAACGAAACAGCTACCTGAGCCGTAGGCGAGGAGAAAATATTATTCGGCCAAGCTCCCAAGGTTTGCGTTGTAGAATTCCACTGGTACAAGACACCCGCGGAATCCACGCCCCAAATATTGTTTGCATTCCCCACCGCGATCTGAGCCAGCGATCCAGAAACATACATCCAACTCTGTGTCTTGGCGCTGTAGTAATAAACCTGATGCTGCGCATTGACGCCCCAAACAGCTCCGTCTGCGCCCACCGAGAGTTGCACCAGCTCGCCTGGTATCCACGTCCAGCTCGAGGTGGAAAAGTCATACGTGAACGTCTGGCTTCCCGAATTGATTCCCCAAACAGATCCGTCACCGCCTACCGCGATCTGGTTCAATTCGCCGGGAATGTACTCCCAGCCTCCGCCGCTCGGGTTCCAGCGCCAGATCTCGCCTACCGCATTCACGCCCCAAACATTCGCGCTCGACCCAACCGCAACTTGCGTCAGCTCGCCCGGAACATTTTGCCAGGTCTGTGTTCCCAGATCGAAATGATAAATCCGATTCGCGGAATCGACGCCCCAAGCCGTCCCATCAACGCCCACCGATATTTGCGATAAAGATCCCGGCACTTGGTACAGAGCCTTGTAGGCGTGCGTCGGCCCGAACAGGCTGTATGCCTGGTCCGAGCTGTTCACCCCGGCAACTTTCCCGTTTGCGCCCACCGCGATTTGTGTCAAAGCGCCCGGAATCCAATTCCAGGCTTGCGTCTGCGCATCCCATTGAAAGATGAATCCGTCCGGTGTTATCGCCCAAACACTGGTCCCATTCCCAACCGAGACTTGTGTGAAGACGCCCCCTGTTGCGACCCACTGATTGAGCAGCCGGTCATAGTGATAAGCCGTCTGATTTCCGAAACCCCATAGGTCACCGTCCACACCTACCGAAAGCTTTGTCAAACCGGTAACTGGCCCGCTAGCCGAGTTACTCGCTATCGCCCGAAGCTGGCCCAAGCCGGGGTTATACCAGTAAAGTAATTGTGTCGACCCGGACACCGGCCCCAGTCCATACACCGAACCATCCGCTCCTGCCTCGATATCAATCAACGGCTGTCCAGCCCAGCTCCATTGCGTTGTCGAATCGTTATGCCAAACCTGCGACTGGGCGTTCACGCCCCAAACGTCGTTATCAGCGCCCACCGAGATCTCCGTGAGTGCTCCGGAAATGTCCGACAGCAGGGAGTGGCCGCCGTAAAGCTGGAACGTAAAAATCTGTTGCTGCCCATTAATCATCCACTCCACGGCGCCGCTACCGGGCGCGATCTGCACCACGTCTGTCACCTGGTGATTGCCGAAGAGCAAATCCTGGACCGTCACCGTCCGCGAGCTCGGAAGCTCCCAAATCCCTCCACCGGCATCCACAGCCACCTCCACCACATTGGGATCCGTAGCGTTCCATTCGAGCACCGTGGCCCGGCTCACCTGATTGCTTGCGCCTTCCGTCACCCACAAATATCCGGAAATGGAAAAGCCTGAAGGAGCAAGCGCATAAGGCATGCTGCTCCCCGCGGGGAGCGGAAACTCGCTGATAGCACCCACTGGCGCGGGCGGAGGGAATTCGCCAATATTGCCGCCCGTCGAAGTAATGCGCCCGATCTTGTTTGCTGCCTGTTCCACGAACCACATATTCTGGTCCGGCCCAAGCACGATGTAACCCGGCTGCGAGGACGCCGACGGCAGCGAATATTCGGTCATGCTGCCATTACTCAACATGGCGCCAATCTTTCCCGTAGCTTGTTCGGTAAACCACACCGGGACCCCGCCCGTATACTGGCCGGCGATTCCAAAAGGCTGGCTGTTAGGCGTGGTCACCGTATATTCAGTGATTACGCCACTCGACCCGATTGTGCCAATTTTGTTAGCGGCGGTTTCGGTAAACCAAATGTTGCCGTCGCCGCCAACCGCGATGTTTGCGGGAGACGAGTTGGGAGTCGGTATCGTGTACTCCGTGATCGAGCCGTCCGCTGTAATGAAGCCAATCTTGTTCGCCGCCATCTCGGTGAACCACGCGGAGAAGGACTGCGTCGAAAGCCCCGCCGTTATGCCATACGGCCCCGCATTCGCCGTGGGAATCGAAAACTCGGCGATGTTGCCGTTAGTCAAGATGCGCCCGATGTAGTTTCCTCCTGTGGCTGTGAACCATAGACTTCCATCCTGAAAATCCAACACAATTTGTTGCGGATGGCTGCCCGAAGGAAGCGCAAATTCTGTGACGATTCCGGAATCCGTGATTCGCCCGATCTTGTCGCTGGACGATTCGGTGAACCACATCGCGCCATCTTGTCCAACCACAATTCCTTGTGGAGTACTGCCCGCCGTGGGCAACGTGGTTTCGTTGAAGCTAACGATTTGTGCCCCCACGCTCCACGGAAAGACCATCGCGATGAACACGACGCACGCGGGCAACGCGGCTCCCGCTTTCCGAACGCTCACTTGCTTCGAGCACAGTTGCATGATTCCTCCAGCCAACCCCTAAGTTCGGGTATGTAGGATTCATTATCCTTCAAATCGGGGGAGGCTGGATTAATCGATCGAGGTTACACGCACTAAGGTAGAAATGAGACGAGTGTATGCCCGCCCTCGACCGGTCCCAATGCCCCGCTGTAGAAAGCGTCCCAGGCAGGTCAGCGGAGCTTGGGTCTTGAAGGGCACACGCATGCCCGTATCCGCGATCTTCGAAAACCTAGCCGCTGGCGCCAATATCGATGACATCATGGAGTGGTTCGACGGTCTTGACCGCGAGAAAGTCAAAGCAGCAACCGAATTCGCCGCGGATAGCCCGCAAACAGACCCTGCCCACGCTGCGTAGATGCGCATTCTTCTTGATCAGGGCACACCCGTTCCGATCCGTCGCTTCCTGGTTGGTCATGAGATCCGCACAGCAACGCAACAGGGATGGGACAGGCTCAGTAATGGCGCGCTGCTGACCGTCGCTGAACAACACGGCTTCGACATCCTCCTGACGACCGACAAGAACATACGTTTTCAGCAGAATCTTTGCGAACCGCAGAATCGCGCTCCAGGGAAAGGCCATCTCCATAAAGACGACGGACCCGGGCAACATGGCTCCCGCTTTCCGAACGCTCACTTGTCTCGAGCACAGTTGCATAATTGCTCCTTCCACCCGCTAAGTCGAAGTACGCGCGAGCCATTTTCCTTCAAGAAAACGAGGCGGCCTTAATCAATCGAAGTTACGCGCACCAACATAAAGATGAGAAGAACGGTATGCTCGTCGCGGCATCAGCTCACTCAAGTCGGGACCACAGGGACAGGAGTCGCTCAAACTAGACTAAACTAGTCCATATGGAAACAGTCGGCTCCTTCGAGGCGAAAACGCACCTCTCGGCTCTGCTCGACCGAGTCGCCAAGGGAGAAACCATCATTATTTCGCGGCACGGTGTTCCTGCCGCGAAGCTCGCACCCCTCGCAGAACCTGAGCAAAGGATGAACCATCAGCAGATCGTCGAGGAAATGCGGGCGTTGCGCAAACGAGTAAAACCTGGAAACATGAGCCTCCGCGACATGATTAACCAGGGTCGGCGCTTTTGACCGCTGTAGTCATAGATGCATCCATGGCCCTGGCCTGGTGCTTCCGCGACGAAGCAAGCAGCGAGGCCGATGCGGTCCTGATAGCCCTCGAAGGGAAGACTCTACTTGTGCCCGCCATCTGGGCGCTCGAAGTCGCCAATGCCATACTTACCGGGCAGCGCGCGAAACGCCTTGGGCAACGCGAGGTGAATACGTTCACCATGCTGCTTCAAAATCTTGCAATCGTTCAGGACGTTCTGCCGATCACAGAGTGTATGGCCAGGGTCCTTCCCCTTGCTGCAAAGCACAACCTCTCTACCTACGACGCAGCCTACCTCGAACTCTCTCTCCGCCGCGGTGCCGCGCTGGCGACACTAGACCGAAACTTGCAAGGTGCCGCCCTGCGCACCCGCGTCCCGATCTTCCGGGGCGCCGCCGGCCACGACCGCCGCCCGTAACCGCGCGCTTTAGCCGCTTCCTCCGGCAAGCCGGCCGGTGACAGAAATCCTCAAGCATATAATCCCCGCCGAATCAGACACCTAAACTGCTTTGAGGCATCCAGGACGCGATTCCAAATGGGATCGTCCGGCCATGAATCCCAACGCCGGGAAACACCACGAACGCCTGAACGCTCGCCGCAAATTCCACGACCTGTTCAAACCGCGCGGCGAAAAAGTCCACTCGCACGATAGAAGCGACCGCAGCAACGTCATCACTCGAATACCTCCCCGCCCTGCTCGCCCTGCCTTCGGCCAGCACATGCCCTTCTGAGGAAGCGTCGCTTTCTCAAATCCGCCGGACAGCCGCCGCGCTGCTCCGGCGATTTTCATTTCTGCTCAGCGCAACTGCACGAATTCAAAAGGAGATTCATGTCTACCACCGCACAAGTTCTCGCCAATCAGCTCAACGCACAACGCAGCACCGCCCCTGTTACCCAATCCGGTAAAGCCGCATCCTCGCAAAACCATTTCCGCCACGGCCTCGCCGGCGCCTTCCGCGTGCTGCCAACCGAGAATCAGGCTGAATTTGACGAACTTCTTACCAACTTTCGCGCTGAGCACCAGCCCTCCACCATTACCGAATCGATCCTCGTGGACAACATGGCCCAGCACTACTGGCTCAGTCAGCGCGCCCAGCGCCTGCAAGACGTAGCCATCGGCGCGGATCCCTCGGAGGAAAAGCAATTCGCTCTGTACTTGCGTTACCAAAGCGCCAACGAGCGCGCTTTCCACCGCTGCCTCAACGACCTTCTAAAGCTGAGGGCCGAACAGCGTAAGCAGGAAATTGGGTTCGAATGTGGGACTTGCAAAATTCGCGCGATGGGCTCGGACAAGGTACCTTTTGGGTCAGGTTTGGGAGAAGCGAATAAGACTTTGCATTACGAAGCTACGGCGTGAGGACACGCAGAAACGCCGCAACTGCGCCTAGGCAGGCGCAACATTATTTCAGGGGAAGAAAGTTTGGCTTAGCCGGTGAGTTTGAGCAGTTGATCCACTGTCAACGCGAGTACGCCGAATATGAGATGCGCCATGATCTTGCTGGCTCCGCGCACCCGGACCACGCGTGCACCGAACTCATCTTTTAAGCGGCTATAGACCCGTTCCACCATCGTGCGCTCCTGAAAGCGCTGCTCCTCGGCAGGCGTAAAGGGAAGCGATTTGCGTGCATAGCGCTGAGGCACTTTGCGTCGCTTGTGATATCGGCGCAAGCTCGCCTGCACCTGTTTGGGAATGGGCGCTTCACAGCCACGCACGGCAATCAGCGGAACGTGACCCAGGCCGCGGCTGTGGGCGCGATGTGGTTCGCATCATAAGCGCAGTCCATCAAATCGTAGAGCGAGGTCACGCGCTGCGCTGTCATGGTGGCCAGCGGAATGGCCACTTGCGAATCGTGCAGCGAAGCAGCGGTTAATAAGCAAGAGATCGGTATCTGCCCATCGGCCCCATCCAGATTCAGTTTGTAGCCGACCCAGCATTGCTGGTGTTCGCTACTACCCTTTTTCACGCCTAGGCTGCAGTGACGGGGAAGCTCGCACAGCATCTGCGCCAAACTCTGGCGCCGCTGGCGTGGCAAGCGAGTTCCACAGAGCGCCGCTTGGCCTGAGCGCGGGCGGCCCCGTTTGCGTTTTGCGTTCGCTTTGCGCTGCGGCGAGGCTTGCATCCGCTGGCGCGCTTCGATAGCGGTGGAATCCCGCGCGATATGGCCGATCAGCCGATCCTGTTGCGTGTGCCTGATCAGGGCTTCGTGTAGACCTGCGGCAACTCCGTCTCTGCAAACTCCTGGAAGGCACGCGAGAAGGTCGATTCATGCGGAATCTGGCGTGCGCTCGTCCAGCCGCACAGGCATCGCAACTGCCGGTCTGTACGCAGATGCTGCAGCAACTGGCGTGTCGTGCTCAAACCGTACACAGATTTGGCGATGAAAGCCGAGGCCAGCGCCTGGCGATCTTTCGCTGGCCGGCCCAACCAGCCACGTGCGCAGGGTAGTTGCCGGCTTAACCGAATCATCTCCAGTACTGCTATCAACAGCCGTGCCCTTTCCCGATGCGGTCCTGTTTCCGTCTCTAAAATCCCAAACAACGTGCTTGCAACAGATCCGCGTAATGCATCAGCCGTGCGCGTGGGTTAATCTGCATAGGGGCTCACTCCTCGTTTTTCTTGGCACTAATATACTTGCCGTTCCCGTGTTGAGTGGGGTAGAATGCTATCTCACCTCAGGAGGCCGTTAGTGGCTGGCGAAGTTCCGTCTGGCGAAACTTCCGTATTTCATTTCCTCGATATCTTCGCACTCGGGTGCGGACTGGAAGCGTGCGCTGCACTTTTTCAAGGCAGATCCTTATGGTTAGTAGCCGCTGGCGTTATTGGGGCAATAGCGTTTCACCTTCTCGGAACGAAATGGCAGTCGATACGAAAGTTTCTTAGACCTGGTTTGTCCATTGCGCTTGATCGTATAGCGAAGGACAGGCGCTACCGACTCATAGCGCTCGTGCTGGTAGTCGGGTACTTTTGCGTTCGCCTGACGCACTATTTTCTTAAGCCGAATGCACCCGTAGAAAAGAAAAACACTGTCTTGAACGGTTCGCCATCCCCAGCTACACCCACACCAAGCAATACATCGGGGCCACCGCAATTCTCAATAACTCTAACGGGCGTGGCGTTTTGCACGACCAATATTGGCTTTAGGCCGCCGATCACTCAGTTCATGACACTCATTGAGAATGTGACAAAGCCGGGCCAAGTTGGGATAGACACCTTGTATCCCGTTGATATCGAGATCTGGATTCGGATTACTAACAGTAGCCCACGGCCATTCGTTGTTGATAGCTACGACGTTGAGTTTAGGAAGGAGAACGGGCGTTGGAGCAAACTCTGCCGTCTTGACACCCTGCATCATCGGGTATTTTCGTTGGATACAGGAATTGCTCACGCCCAACAGGTTGATTTAGAGGCGTGCGGTTTTGATCGGCTAATAAGTGAAAAGGTTCTGAAATGGGATGATAAGCCAACTGAGGGTATTGCATTTTTCGAAGTTGCGAGAGGGGACACGTCGGATTACTTCAATGCCAGCAAGGCTCGAATAACTGTTCATACCGCAGACGGTCTAGATTTACCGAGCGAGACATCTGTTGCTGCGACTGGATCCGGAAGCCTTGGCAAGGCAGAAATGGTATTTATGATGGGCCAAGTCGATCTCAGTCATGCCAGAAGGTTGAAGCACGCCCCTGGTTGCTTCTGGAAACCCTAGGTTTAAAGATAATGAGACAAAAGGCGAATTATTGCTTGGGCTTTCGTTTGATGCGTCGTCGCTTGCGCCCCGGTGCGCTTGGATTGCCGTTCCTGGGCGATTCTCTCTTTGCCTGCTCAACCAATTCGTCTAGCCGTTCCTTTGGAACCGCTATCACGCGCCGCATGACGTTCTTGAACTGCTCGAATTCCGGCGTCGAATCAAACGAGGGTTCCTTCATAAAACTCCCGAAGCGGGCTTGCGCTTGCCGCGCCCGCGTCTCTTCATCTTCAGCACGGGCGCATCTCTGGTCCAGAGTCTACTTTGCCAGTAAGTTCCGCATACGTCAGGCGTCTGCCAACAATGTTTCGCATGACCAATGTGAAACGCTCAGCATCACTAAGATCGCGATGGTTGAATCTGAAAACTTGCTCATCCACGTAGGACTGAAGGTGCACCGGATCAACACTAACGTAAGTGCCTTTCAGTGTTCTCTTGAGCAGAGACCAAAAATTCTCCATGCCGTTCACGTGAACATGGCCCTTCACATAGCCTTCGAGTTTGTTAACTACTTGATGCGTGAACTGATTGGGAGTCAGACCCTTGTATCCATCGAATTCGTCTGTAAACAGTGTCGAACCAGGAGCGAGATTGCTCATCAAGTGTTCGTGCACGTTATAGTAATCCCGCGTGGGAGATACAGCCGCCCGCACTTCGCCATCACGTTCCAGCAGTCCCAGCACTACAAGCTTATTACCTTTTTGCCCGTATTCCTTTTGGATGCGACGCTTCCGACTTTTATGCATGTTCGAAACTCTTCCGCCGATGAAAGTCTCATCCGCTTCGCAGTGCGCTCCGTCTCCGCCGATCTTGTTGAACCCAGTCTCACGCGCAGCGAGTCTCAGCCGATGGAGCATGAACCATGCACTCTTCTGAGTGACTCCGAGACCGCGATGCAATTCATAGCTGCTAATGCCGTTTTTGCAAGCGAACAGCATCCACGCGGCGCAAAGCCACTTCTCAAGCGGAATAGGCGAGTCCTCAAAGATCGTGCCAGTCTTCAACGTGAACGTAGGACGCTCGTGTTTCCCGTAGCACTTCCATACCCGAGCCTTGGCCAGCCACGTGACCTTCTCGGAACCGCAGCGCGGGCATTTAACAACGCCGTCCGGCCAGCGAAGTTCAATCATGAACTCCCGGCAGTGCTCAAAATCCGCGAACCACAGAACCGCGTCTCGAAGAGTCGTGGGGCTTTCCATGGATCAAGTATGCATCAGATCGCACGGTATGTCAACTATATTAGTGCCTTTTTCTTTTGTCTGGAAACAACAGATTACAAAGACCAAGCCCCTCTCTTGAAACATTTCAGCGCTGCTTTGTTCTGATTCTTAATTTTGCAAGTGGCTTGAATCGCAAAGGCTTAAGGCCGCCGCCGAATCCCGCCGCGAATCCGCCGAAAAACGTAAACAGGACCTTCACAAATTGAACGTTTTGCTCGCCGAAGCCAAGGTCAACCACCAGGAACTGCTCAATTTGAACCTTGAATACAGCAACGAGCGCAATTTCGGTGTTGCGAGCCACTCGCAGGAGGCTCAAAAGGCCGCGTAAACGGTCCGCCCGGGAAGCCATCGTGTCCCGGGAGAACATCACGCCCGCGCGTGAACTACTCTCACAGAACGTGTTGACCCGGTTTGCACCCCTTTTCTGCCTATTCGCTCTAGCCGCCTTGGCCCAAACCCCTGGCGATCCCGAACTCAATGCCGCCTACAAAGCCCTCGCGCAGAAGGACTACGACTCCGCCATCGATCTTTTCCGCAAAGGTCTCGCCCAGCAACCCGCCAACGCCGCCGCGCACAAGGATCTAGCCTACACATTGCTCAAAGCTGGTGAGAATGCCGATGCCCGCGACGAGTTCGAAGCCGCCATGCGCCTCAACGCTGCCGACGAGACCGCGGCGCTCGAATATGCTTTCCTCGCTTTCGAGACCAAGAAGCCCATCGAAGCTCGCCGCATGTTCTACCGCCTTCGCTATAAAGGGTCCGCCGCCGCTCGCGCCACCGCCGAGCAGGCATTTCAGAACATCGACAAGCCCCTCGCTGACGGCATCGCCCGCTGGCAGCAGGCGCTCGCGCAAGCACCGAATCCCAACGATATTTCCACCTTCAGCGCCCATTGGGAGTTGGCTCAACTGGCCGAACTCCGCGATGAGCTGCCGCTCGCGGCGGAGCAATTTCAAATTTGCCGCAAGTTGAAGCCGCAACTGCCCGAGCTGTTGCTCATCCTGGCGCGTGTCTGGCAGCAACTGAATCGCGTCGACGAAGCCCATGCCGCGCTGCTAGCCGCTTCCCGCTCGTCCGATTCCCGCACTGCCGAACTCGCCCTCGACCAAATGCCTCCACGCTACCCGTATCCCTACGAATTTCTTGACGCCCTCAAGCTCGATCCGGAGAACGCCGCGTTGCGCCGCGAGCTCGCGTTCCTCTATCTCGCCATGCACGACGACCATAAGGCCATCGAGCAGTTTGAACAGGTTCTCGCCATCGATCCAAAGGACCGGCTAGTCCGCCGCCAGCTCGACAGCCTGCTCGGCCTCAAGTCGCGTGCCAGCGACGGCGCGTCTCCCCCGACGGCTTCTACGGGCGCCTCCGCGGGCGGCACAGACGTTAAGACGATGGGCATGAAGAGCTTCAAGTTGGGCTACATGCGCGATGCCATCAACTATCTCCGGCAAGCTCACGAACAGGATCCCGCCGACGCGCAGGTCATGCTCAAGCTCTGCTGGGCTTATAACCTGTCGAACGACGACGCCGATGCGAAACCCTGCTTTGATCAGGTGCGCCATGCCGGCGATCCGCAAGCCGCCGCCGAAGCAACCAAAGCCTTCCACGCTCTAAACGGCGACGCGCTGCCGCAGACCACCCTCTGGGCGCTCCCCATGTTCTCCTCGCGCTGGATGGATCTCTTCACCTACAGTCAGCTAAAGCGCACTGTGCCCCTCCCCTGGGCCCAAGTCAACAAGCTCGTCTCGTTTTATCTATCGGCGCGCTTCATGGGCGACATTAGGGGCGAAGTCCCCTCTGCCTTCGGCGCCGGTTATCTCTCGGAAAGCTCGCTCATCTTCGGTGTCGGAGTCTCATCCAAAACCTGGCATCACCTTACCGGTTGGACGGAAGCGGGCGAATCGGTCAATTATCTCCCTGGCCGCCGTGACGAAGGCTATGCAATCCCGGATTACCGTGGTGGCGTAAACTTTGCGAAAGGTTTCGGTCAGTTACTCGGCGGCAACACGCCCGGATTCTTCTACGAAACAACAGCCGACGCCATCTATGTCAGCCGCTTCGATAAGGACTGGATGTTTTACTCGCAGCACCGAGCCGGCCGCACGTTTCAAGCCTGGGACAAAACCAAGGCGCAATTACTCATGAACGTCAATTTCGTCAAAGATGTCAAGAGCCAGTACTGGGCCAATACAGTCGAAATCGGACCCGGCGCCAAAGTTCACCTTCCCGGCATGCGCCCCAATGTCTATCTCTCGGCCGATTTTTTGCGCGGCTTCTACTTACAAGGCGATTATTACCCGCCCTGTACCTTGAAAGGGTGCTCACCGCAATCCAGTTACAACGACATCCGAGTAAGTTTCTGGTACGCCTTCACGAAGTAACATGACTAGTCGACTTATCTGCCTCGCAGTGTTGCCAGCCATCGCCGGCGCGACCACGTTTCAGGTCAGCGGGACAAATCCGGCGCCCTGGAGCAAAATCTTCGCCTCGGTTGGTATTCAACCATCTATAACTAACTCGGCTCAGATCGTAGTCGCGGGATCCAAAGCCGGCATCGATGCAGCCGCGCTCGGTGATCGCCAGATCGTTGTCCTCGAAGGAGTAAGTCCCCTCGCCCGGCAGTTAGGGTTCGCAGAAAAGACGGCTACCGTCACCGTGCGCCAGATCTGCGATACCCACGCGCCCAAGATGCAGATCTTTTGGGAAGAGCCCCTCGCCGTACCCGAGGTCCAGGTCCCGGAAGAATACCAAATCTTCGCCACAGAGAAGTGGAAGCACATGCCGGTTCTGGCCGGCAAGCGAACCGATCACGGCGCGATCCTCTGGTTAGCGACCGCCCCCGGCCCGAGCGGATTTGAGCGTTACCCATACTTGATGCAAGCGCTCGTAGACCTCGGCCTTTCTCTCCCCCTGGGCAGCAGCAATCTTTGGGCGTTCTTCGATTCCTCCTATCGCATCCGCGCCGATGTCGATTATCTCGCCCGCCGATGGCGGCAATCGGGCGTCGGCATACTTCACGTCGCCGCATGGCATAACGTCGAGGCCGATCCGGCACAAGACGCCTATCTGAAGTCTTTGATCGAAGCTTGTCATCGCAACGCCATTCTGGTCTACGCCTGGCTGGAGCTGCCGCACGTCAGCGAGAAGTTCTGGGCAGATCATCCCGCCTGGCGCGAGAAAACCGCGGTCGGCCAGGACGCGCAGCTCGATTGGCGCAAGCTCATGAACCTCCAAAACCCCGACTGCCATCGCGAAGTCGCCCGCGAAATCGGGGCCCTCTTACAGCGCTTCGATTGGGACGGCGTTAACGTTGCGGAGCTATACTTCGAGTCTCTCGAAGGAGCTTCCAACCCCGCCCGTTTCACTCCCATGAATGACGATGTGCGCCAAGCCTTCCGGCACGCCGCCGGTTTCGATCCCAAGCTGCTGTTCGATTCCTCCTCGCCCTACTCGATCGCCAAGAATCCCGATGGCCTTCGCAAGTTCCTCGACTATCGCGCCGCGCTCGCCTCCCGCATGCAAGCCGATTGGCTCGATGTCATCGATCGGCTGAAAGTCTCCAAGCCCTATCTCGATGTCGTCCTCACCCACATAGACGATCGTTTCGAGCCCGGCATTCGCGATGCCTTGGGAGCCGATGTCGCGCGGAGCCTTCCCCTCATTCAAGCCCGCAAAAGCACCTTGCTCGTCGAAGATCCCGCCACCCTCTGGAATCTCGGACCCGAACGCTACTCAAAACTCGCCGGTAAGTACCACGAATTAACTTCGGATCGCGCCCAGATCGCGGTAGATATCAACGTCGTCGAGCGCTATCAAGACGTCTATCCAACTAAGAAACAAACTGGAATTGAGTTACTCGAGTTAGTACACGAAGCCGCCGCATCTTTCGCCCACGTCGCGTTATATTTCGAAAACTCACTCGAAAAACAAGATCTCGCGCTATTGCCTGCCGCCGCAACCACCGCGACCATCGCTGCCCAAGGAGCAGGTCGATTCCAACTCGATGCGCCGGAGCCCACGCGCTTAGCCTGGCAAGGTCCGGTCGAGCTGGACGGCAAGCCATGGCCGCTCCAGAGTGATCGATACGTAATCGCGCCCTCAGGCAAGCACACGCTCGCTCCCGGCGCCGGCCGTTCACCCGTCACCATATCCGATTTCAACGGTGATATTCGTTCAGCAACCACCACCGCCGCCGGAGTCGATCTCGCCTATACCAGCCGCAGCCGCGCAGTAGCGATGCTCGCTTCTCCAGTCTCAGCAGTCGAGATTGACGGCGCGCCTTTCTGGAAAGCCGGCGGCGACGCCGCAAGTTCCGTCCTCCTGCCGGCCGGCCGGCACGTCGCAACCTTCCACGCTGCTAAGCCGTCACCGATGCAACCGTTGTCAACTGCCCACCCTGCGCCTGAAAACGTTCCATCACGTCGCGCTCAGCCGTCGGGCTCAGGCTCTTGATGGCATCGGTCACTACCTCTACCGACGCGCCCAGCTCGAGCAGTCCAAACGCCGCGCATTGCACGCATAACTCGGTCACCACGCCGTACACTACGAAGCGTTCTGCTTTGAGTAAGTGAATCAAGGGCTTCAGGTGCGGATTGGTGAAGCAATCCAGCTTCTGTTTTTCGACAATGATCTGAGCGCCGTCCTTCGCTTCCGCGGCGTCAGTCAGCACCATCCGCTTATTCAATAAAGTGACAGCCGCTTTCTGCTGGCCGTTCGTCCCGGCCACGCAGTGTGGCTTCCAACTCTTGAACTCCGGATCGTCTTCCGTGTGCGCGTCCATGGTCGAGATAATCTGAATCCGGTTAGCAACTGCGAAGTTTGTCAGCTCGGCAAGCGATTTGACAATCGCCTCTGCCCCCGGAACATACAGCGCGCCCGCCGGATAAACAAAGTCCAGTTGGGTGTCCACGTCGAAGAATACGGTTTTCATTAATCGGGCACCAAAGAGCGCACAGGGCGTTTGGTGTCCGTTGTGCGCGGCAAAAACTGATACTTATCCCGAAGATCTTGCGCCATCTCGAGTAATCGCGGGCTGATCTCAACCGGATACGGCGGCGCTTCATCAATCGAATGCAGCGCTTTCGGCAATGCCCCGACAGCGAATTGCGCATGTCTCTGGACGGCTTCCAGATCAGGCAAAGGCGCCACCATCTCGCCGCGGCTGATCACCGGCCGTATCAGCGGCTCTCCTTCGAAGTCGCTGTTGCATTCGCTATACAGCGCGACCACGTCGCAGTGCGGGTACCGGTAGATCTGTTTCGCGCCCGGCAGCGTGCTCTTCTCGTCGCTGAATTTTGCCGTGTAGTGGGTCTCACCTCGGCGCTGCAACTCCACCAGCTTGTACACAGCCGAAAGCGTCGGTGCATCGGAGGAAGTAGCCAACGCCGTGCCCACGCCGAACGCATCGAAGCAGGAGCGGCATCGTACCAGTTCGGCGAGCCGATGCTCGTTCAGATCGTTCGTCGCAAAGATCTTGGCATCGCGCAGGCCAGCCTCATCCAGCATTCGCCGCACCTCGCGTGAGAGCGCCGCCAGATCGCCGCTGTCCAGACGCACTCCCCAAAGCGGCGGTCCCAGGCGGATCGCCAGTCGTGCCGCTTCGATCGTGTCGTAGGTGTCAAGTAGAAACACCGTCGATTCGCCCAGCAGCTTCTGTATCTTTCGGAACGCCTCTTCTTCAGTCGGGAACGCCATGGTCCACGAGTGCGCCGTAGTCCCAAACACCGGTATGCCGAAGCGCATGCCGGCTTCCGTGTTGCTGGTCCCCGCGCATCCGGCTACGTAAGCCGCCCGCCCCGCCAGCACTCCCGCCGCCGGAGAATGCGCTCGCCGGCTGCCGAACTCCACCACCGGTCGTCCCTCGGCCGCAATCACGCAGCGTGCGGCCTTCGACGCAATCATCGTCTGAAAGGCAAAGGTCGAAAGCAGATATGTCTCCACAAGCTGCGCTTCCAGCAGCGGTGCGCGGACAATCGCAATCGGCTCGTTCGCAAACACCGGCGTCCCTTCGGGCAGAGCGAACAGGTCGCCCGTGAAGCGCAGATCCAACAGAAACTCGAAAAACTCGGCGGGTGCGTTCTTGAAATGCGGCAGCGAACGCAGATAGTCGATCTCATCCTTGCGGAACTTCAAATCGAACAAATACTCGACCGCCTGCTGCAGCCCCGCGGCCACCAGGAAATTACGATGTTCGGGCAACCTCCGCACCGACAGCTCAAATGTTGCCACGTCGCTCGTCTTGCCGGCTGCGAAGTAGCCAGCCGCCATTGTGAGCTGATAAAGATCGGTGTTGAGAGCAGACATGCTGGCCTGGTGTGCGGCACCCGCCGCGCCCGCCTACTTTTTGGCAGATGCCGTCGGCTTAATCGCTTTGCTTGCCTCCAGCATATCGTCTACACTCTTCGTGTCCACCTGGTAAAGCGATGCCTCGTTCTCACGCCGAACGATATAGCCGTCCGCGCTCTTGGCGAATTCAGCCTTTTCGACCCGCTTTCCATCGTTCGACGTAACCGTCACCGAGAACGCCGGAGTGGTGAAACCGCCGGTCACGAACTTGGCCGCCGAGAGGTCGCGCAGCTTGTCGATGAAAGCCTGCACCGAAACCGCATCCATCGTTTGGCTGCCCAGCTTCCAATCGGACCCGCTTCTTACGTACGTCTTATCGCTGGCGCCCTGCTGCAACTCGATCTTGGTCGGGTCGGTAAAGCCGAAATCGAAGATCTTCTTGTTCCGGAAGTCGTCGACGGGTTTGTCGATCTCTTTGCCTAAGTCAGCCGATACCTTATAGAAGCCGTTTACTACGCTGCTCTTCGCGTAATAGTCGTCTTTGTTCTTGCGGATTTCAAGTGTCTGCGTCCCGGCCGCGTCGCTCACCTTTACTGTCCCAACCGGCTGCCCGGATGCGTACGCCGCATCCACTTTCTTGGCATCCTCACCTTTAACCGACAGATCCATCTTGGCGTCGGTCAGCTTCCGAAGCAGCTCCTCCACCTGGAAGCTGTCTGCGCGGTATGGCCCAGGCTTGAGGATCTGCCAGTCATTCTGGTTGTTCTTCCCAAACTCGATGTCGGACTTGCCGGAGACCAGCTCAATCCTCGTCAGCCGGTTCGAATCGAACGTGAGCAGCCGCTTGTCGCGCAGGTCGTTCGCGCTCTTGTCGAGTGAGCTCTTAATAGATGAGGACACGGCGTAGACTTTCGGGTCGGAGTTCGCCCGTGCATACACCAAAGAGCCGGCCGGCACATCGTCGCCGAGGAAAAGCTGTTGCGACTTGCCGTTCTTCTCATCCACGGTCACAGTCAAGCTAGGATTTGTTAGGCCGTATTGGCTCAAGTCTTTAGGCTTGTCTTCGACCACGTTGTCCGCGCTCACCGGATTCAATGTGGATGCGAGGCCGTTGGCCGCATCCTGATCGGCCGGCAGCGATTCTGGGGCGGTAATCGACCATCTGCCGTTCTGGTTTTGAAGCACGACCGTCGTGCCGTCCTTCTTTTTCAGGTCTATTTCTTTGATCTGCGCCTGCGGAATATCGACCAGCTTCGGCGATGCCGGCACGTTCGACGACTCTGCCGATTGCGGGTGCCGTTTCGCCCACCAAACTCCCCCGCTGAGAGCAGCCAGAATAGCGGCGGCGATCAGAAGATTGCGTTGCTTCATGCCGCTCTGCGTTTTAAGAAGATCACCAGGCCCGCGACGATAATCAGAATCGGAATCGCAATCAGGTCCGTATATGCGAACACGTTCATCTGTCGTTGGGTTGCGTTCAAGCGCCGGTCTTCTGCCTCTTTCGGGCGAATGGAAATCAGGTCTTCGTCGGAGGAAAGCCAGTTCACCGCGTTCAGCGCCAGATCGCGATTGGCCTGAAAGCCCAGCATGCTGTTGGTAAGGAACCCGGAGTTGCCTATCACTACAAAGCGGCCCGGAGCGTTCGGCTTACCCGTGTTATAAGTACCCGCCGCTCCAAGTACGAACGGCCCTTTCTTGTTACTCGGGTCGGAGGGATTCACCTCATTGGTGTTGAGCTTGGTGGTTGCAATCGCCCGGTCACTGGTCGAAAACAGCTTGTCCACGGTGGTCTTATCGCCGTTCTTTACGGTCAGCGAGCGCGCCACCGGAAATCCGGTAAAGCTGTTTTTCAGGTCGTTGACGATGGGCTGCGATTCGTAACTGTTGACCAGTGGAATCTCCGGTCCAAAACCGAAAAGCTGCCCCATCGGATTCTCTTCCAGAACAAGATCTTTGTCGACGGTAACTCCCCAGCTCTGAAGCAAATCATCCAGCCCGCTATTCTCCGCCACATGCTCTTTCCCAAAATCAAGCGGCGGATCGAGCAGAAACATGACCCGGCCGCCGCCCTCGACATAATTCTTGATAGCGCTCACTTCGTTGGGCGTGTAGTCGGCTTGCGGACCCGCAACTACCAGGACGTTGCAATCGCTCGGAACGGCGGTTTTCTCGATCAGCGTAATTGTCTGTGCCTGGTAGTTATCCCGCTCGAGCAAAGTCTTTAACTGCGAGAGCCCGTTGCTGTCGGTGTCATCTAGCGGATGCTCATGGCTGCCGCTGACAAAACAAACTTTTCTGACGCCTTTCTCATCTTTGAGAAATGCGCCCGTGATGCCTTCCTCCGTCAACGACTTCGCCTCTTCGCGGCGGTTGCCGAGTTCCACGAAGGCCGTTCCGGCATAGCGCAGGCCATAGGCACGCGCAACGGTAGGCTGCTTCTGGTAATCGATATACTGCACGTGGATTTTCGGTGAAAGGTTCTTGTAACGATCAAGAATGCCGCGAGCCTGCCCAAAGTTACTCGCCTTATCGATGTAAGTGATGGTGGCGTCGCCCTTGAGATTCTTGACTAGCTTCTGAGTTTCCTGGGATAGCGTGAATCGCTTGTTACTGGTCGTATCGAAACTCTTGTTGTAGCGGTTCCCCAGCCAGTTGACCAGCACCAGAATCGCGATCACTACGATGCTGTAAAGCATCGACGTCGCGCCGTAGCGCGCTTGCCGGGCGGCGATGGTGTCTCGTGAAGTCTTGGCCTTCGGTGTCGTATTTTCGGTGTTCGGCTCCGCCACTTATGACCTCCAACGCAACGATTCGAGCGACCGAGCCGTTAGAAACAAACCAAAGAAAATCATAGAAAGATAGTAAATCAAATCTTTTGTATCGATCACGCCGCGCGAAAAACTATCCATGTGGCTGACGATCGACAGGTAATTCAGAACCTGCACCGTATCGGAGTTCCCGAACGAAGTGGTCCAGTTCAGGATCCAGAGCACCAGCGCCAGCGCGAAGCCGATCGCGCCCGCCACAATCTGATTTCGCGTGAGCGTCGAGATGAATGTGCCGAACGCCAGCAGACAACCGCCTTGCAGGAGAATACCCAGGAATCCAGTGGCGACCGGCTTCCAATCCGGATTGCCGTAGAGAAACAGAAACGAGTAATCGGCCAGCAGGACCACCAACAGCGCCCCGTACATCAGCACCGCGGACAGCCATTTGCCCATGATGATTTCGAGATCATGAACCGGAGAAGTGACCAGGAGTTCGATCGTTCCTTGCCGCTTTTCTTCGGCGAACAAACGCATGCTTATAAGCGGAATCAAAAACAGGCCGACCACCGCCATGTTCGAGAACAAAGGCGCAATCACCTGCTCATTGACGTTCATTGGGAACGTTTGCCCGCTCATCTGGCCCTCGATCGATGCGCGCACAAAGGCCGCGCTGATGAGGTAAGTGAAAGCGCCGCTCAGAAACGCAAAAATCGTCAGCAGCACCCAGGCGATGGGAGATACAAAGTACGCGTAGAGCTCGCGCCGGCAGATTGTCCAGATATTTCTCACAGAGTCCCCTCCGTAGCCGCTGCCGGTGCTGTAACTGGCGGCGTTGTAACTGCTGGATGGGAACCGGTCAATTCCAGGAAGACTTCTTCCAGGCTGAGCGTCGTCGATTTCAGCTCCAGCAAGTTCCAACCCGCATGCACCACCGCGCGCGCCAAATCGCCGCGCACATTCTGTCCCGATGGATTTTCGACCTCGAACACGAAACGGTCGCCCGCAGCGGCCCGATCAACGACCCTGCTGACGCCTGCCACTTGCTCCAGCGCTTGCTTCACCGCCAGCGCGTCCGCCTTTCCCGCCGTGTCTACCTGCACCTGAATGGCGCCGCCGACTCCGGCGCGAGCCTTCAGATTTTCAACTGAATCCGTTGCGACCAGCCTGCCTCGATCGATAATAATGACCTTCTGGCACACCGCCTCGACCTCGGGCAGAATATGCGTGCTCAGTACGATCGTGTGCTCGCCCGATAGATTCTTGATCAGTTCCCGCGTCTCGTTGATCTGCTTCGGATCTAAGCCCGACGTGGGCTCATCCAGGATCAGCACGTCGGGATTGTGGATGATCGCCTGCGCCAAGCCGACCCGCTGCCGGTATCCTTTCGAAAGCTTGGAAATCAGTTTCGATTTCGCATCCGCAACCGCGCAGCGTTCCATCACCTGCTGGGTGCGGGCCTTGATCTCGCCGCTGGGGACATTCTTCAAACGCGCCACGAAGTTTAAATAATCTTCGACGCTCATCTCTGGATAGAGCGGCGGCGCTTCGGGCAGATAGCCGATGCGCTTCTTTACCTCGAACGGCTGTTCGAACACATCAAATCCGGCCACTCGCGCCCGGCCCTCGGTAGGCGGCAGAAAGCACGTCAGAATGCGCATGGTGGTGGTTTTGCCGGCGCCATTCGGGCCCAGAAAGCCGACAATGTCGCCCTTCTCCACCGAGAACGAGATGTTGTTCACAGCGACATGACGCGCGTATTTCTTCGACAGATTTTCAACCTGAATCATATGTAAGAAAACACAATTAAGACGTGCGGTAACCGCAAGCGTTTGGTAATCGGCACTGGCTCACCGGGCTGATCCACTCAGGCACTTAAGCCCAAGCCAATAATTTGAAATCCTGCATCCACAAATAATATGTTTCCTGTAACTCCGCGCCCCAGATCGCTCGCGAGAAACACGGCCGCGTCCGCTACTTCCGCGGGATCTGTATTCTTGCGCAGCGGAGCAGCGGCTGCGACGTTTTCCAGCACTTTCGAAAAATCTTTGATGCCACGCGCCGAAGCCGTCTTCACAGGGCCTGCGGAAATGGCGTTGACACGGATCTTCGAAGCGCCCAGTTCACTCGCAAGATACCGCACGCAAGCCTCGAGCGCGGCTTTCGCCACACCCATTACATTATAGTTTTGAACCACTCGCGTGGACCCCAGATAGGTCAAGGTGGTGAGCGAACCGCCATTTGCCATCAGCGGAGCAACCGCACGCGCGAGCGCAATGAGCGAATAGGCGCTCACCTCTTGAGCCAACAGATAGCCATCGCGGCTGGTCTCGAGAAACGGCCGGCTCAAGTCCTCGCGATTCGCGAACGCAATGCTATGCACCACCGCGTCGAGGACCGGCGCTGACTGTCTAAGTTCAGCGACCAGCGATTCGAGCTCGTCCTGCTTCGTCACATCGCAATTGATGATTTTGGAAGCTTTCAGATCGGCCCCAAGCTCTTCCACGGTCTGCCGCTGGCGCTCGCCTTGATAGGTGAGCGTCAAGGACGCCCCTTCGCGAACGAAAGCCGAGGCAATGGCGTAGGCGAGGCTCCATTTGTTGGCGACACCCAGCACCAGGGCCGTCTTGCCAGCGAGCAGATTTGGCATGAAATGGTCATTGTAACGTGCGGGCACGTAAGCACTTTGTTAGGATGCGTTGCAAATGCCCGAACCTCTTGCCCGCGCGCGGACCATTCCGTCGAAGTGGTACACGGACGCGGCGTTTCTCGAAACCGAAAAAGAACGGATCTTCTGGCGCACTTGGCAGCCAATCGGCCATTCTTCTAAAGTGGCGCAACGCGGGTCTTATCTAGCGGCTGACGTCGTGGGCGAACCGTGCGCGGTTGTGAGGGGTAATGACGGCATTTTGCGCGCGTTCTCGAACGTATGCCGTCACCGGGCGTCCACCATCCTCGAAGGCCACGGTTGCGCGAAGTCGCTGCGCTGCCCATATCACAACTGGACCTATTCACTCGACGGAAAGCTGCTGGCCGCGCCGGAGTTCGAGGGAGTGGAAGATTGGCGGCAGAATGAGGTGCGCCTGCCGGAGATGCGCGTCGAGGATTGGGGTCCGTTCGTGTTTGTCAATGTAGATTCGCAAGCACCGGCCTTGAGCGAGGTGATGGGCGATATTCCGGAACAGGTGGCCGCGCTCGGTTGCCCGATTACCGAATTGCACTTATCGCATCGAAAAGACTATCTGATTCGTTGTAACTGGAAAGTCTATATAGACAATTACCTGGAGGGATATCATCTTCCCGCGGCGCATCCATCGCTTTTTCGGGAGCTGGATTATAGTGCCTACCGTGTAGATACATTCCGTTATTACTCATCTCAGTACGCGCCGATCCGCCCTCCGCGCCCAGGCCGCAACGAATCGCGCCGATATTCTGCTAACGATGCCGGCAATCGCGCGCTATACTTCTGGATCTTTCCGAATTTCATGTTGAACGTGTATCCGGATAATCTCAGCAGCAACATCATCCTGCCGATAGGCCACGATCAGACGCTGACTATTTTCGAATGGTTCACCTATGGAACTTGCGAGCAGGCACGCGAAGTGGCTCCAGAAACTGTCGCCTTCAGCGACGAGATTCAACAGGAAGATATTAAGATTTGCGAGAACGTGCAGAAGGGCCTCGGCTCCCGCACTTACGACCGCGGCCGCTATTCAGTTAAGCGCGAGAACGGCGTGCATCATTTCCATTGCTTGATGGAAGAATTTGTGAACGCTTTTATTACCCCGGCGTCTTCACCCCATCCTTCAGCATCTGGATCGCCTTCTCTAATCTCCTCGCCCGCGTCTCTTCCTTCTTCGCTTCCGCAATCCAGCGGCAGTACTCCTTCCGATGTGTGTAACTGAGCCGCTCAAACGACGCGATCACGCCTGCCTTCTTCATCGCCGCTTTGACTTCGGCGGGCACTTCGAGCGTTCGCTCCTCTTCGTCCTTCCAAACCTCGATCTCGACCGTATCGCCCACGTCTTTGCCGGACTGCTCGCGTATCGCTTTCAGCATCGGCAGCATGTGTTGCGGCGCGCCGTACTTAATCAGCGAACCTGCATATGGCACGCCGTTGAACGTCGCCTTCACCGGCACCCTCCCGCGCGTCCCGAATTCTTTTTCGACATCGTATGGAAACAGGACGTAAGCGCCCCCGCCATCTCCTGCTTCAATCTTTGCCTTGAATCTGTATTTCTTCATGGCCAGTTCTCTATCCTGTCAGCTTTCTATCCTGTCACGAACCAAGCCATCTGTGGCAGAATGCTTGGGTGCTCCAACGGGTGACTGAGCGCAAAGAATGGCAGTTCTTTGGCGTCCTTCCGAAAGCCAGCCCGGGCCTCGCCGCCGCCTGGTGGACAGCGCTCTTGCTTCGCGGACTTCTGCCGGCTGCGTTCGCCATCGCGATGGGAGTGCTCATCGCTGCCATACGAAGCGGTCATGCTCTTGCCGGTCCGCTAGCGCTCGTCGGCGTGATTTTCATTCTCCTGCAAGTGCTCAGCCCGATTCATAACGTAGTCAGCTCCAACCTCGGCGACCGCACCGCCGCCTGGCTCTATGACCGCCTCACGGAAGCCTGCGTGCGTCCGCCCGGCATCGGGCATCTCGAAGACCCGACACTTACCAGTGACCTCACCGTCGCGCGTGATTTTGATCTCGGCATGACCGGCCCCCCACTGGCGATCTCGATGGACTTCATCGCGAACGGGATGGTCGAGATGATCGGCGGGCTCGCGTCCGCATTGATACTCATCGCCTATGCATGGTGGGCGCCCATCGTCCTCGCGGGCGCGTGGCTCGCGACCCACTGGCTGCTCCGCGAAAGCGCGGTCTGGTTCGACCGCAACACCGAAGAGGTGCGCGGCGCGCAGCGCGACGCCGACTACGCCTATCGCCTGGCCGTGGACCCGCCTGCCAGCAAGGAACTGCGGCTGTTCGGTCTCGCCGGGTGGACCATCGACCGCTTCATTGTCAGGCGCATTCACCTGCACGAATTGCAGTATGCGGCCACTCGCCTGCGGGAACGGCCGGTGATCTGGAGCCTGCTCTTGGTTGTGTCGGCGAACGTATTAGTCTTCTGGTCGCTGGCCAGCGCCGCCGCTGCCAGCCGCATCAGCCTGGGCGAGGCCGTTACCTACGTGCAAAGCGCGGTGGGCGTGTCGATGATCGCGTTCGGCGGATTCAGTTGGGCGCTCGACGGCGCGTCCGCTCCCGTGGCCGCGGTGCTTCGGCTCGGGGAAGCGATGCGCCGCGTAGGCGCGCTGCCCATTGGCGATCGCTCCGCGGCAGGAAAGCCCGCGCGCGAAATTCGTCTGCGCGATGTGACGTTTGCGTACCCAGCGGCCGGCTCTACTGCCGCTCCGCCCGTGCGGAGCCCCCATCAGCGGGCTTCGACTCACACGACAACCGACGGGCCTGCCGTTCCCTCGCCGCCCGTGCTGGAGCATTTCGATCTCACGATCCCCGCTGGCTCCTCACTCGCCATCGTTGGACAAAACGGCGCGGGCAAAACCACCATCGCGAAGCTGTTGTGCCGGTTGTATGATCCGCAATCCGGCGCGATTGAGATTGACGGCGTGGACCTTCGCGAGTTCGACTTAGCATCGTGGCGCTCGCGTGTCGCCGCCGTGTTCCAGGATTTCATCCGTTTGGAGCTGCCGATGCGCGACAACGTGGCCCCGGCGGGCGCGCCCGACGAGGTGATCTCCACAGCACTCGAAGCGGCGGGAGCTACGAATCTGGCTGCTTTGGACACCGTGCTCGCTCGCGGATACACCGGCGGGACCGATCTGTCGGGCGGCCAATGGCAACGTGTGGCCCTGGCCCGCGCGCTGGCCGCTGTCAAGCTGGGCGCAGGCGTCGTGCTGCTGGATGAGCCGACCGCACAGCTCGATGTGCGAGGCGAAGCCGAGATTTTCGAGCGCCTGCTCGCCGCCACCCGGCAGTGCACAACCATTCTCATCTCACATCGGTTTTCAACCGTTCGCCACGCGGACCGCATCTGCGTGCTCGAGAAGGGCCGCGTGATCGAACTGGGCACGCACGATGAGCTAATGGCTCTCGGCGGGCGCTACCGAACGATGTTCGATCTTCAGGCGCAGCGCTTCACCGAGCCCGAGGAGGAAGGCGTGACGTATGACGTCCTCTAACCCCCAGAGCCCCGCGATCGAGCCGCTGCCCCCGACGCTTTCGTCCATGTGGCGGCTCTGCAAACTCGGCTATCGGCACGAACCGCGCTTGATGGTGGCTTCGCTCGTGATCTCTCAGTTGGCGGCGTTGCCGGACGCGCTACTGGCGTTGTGGCTGATGCTTCTCGGCGAAGGCGTGGTTCAGCACAGGGCCGGCCTGGTGGAGGGCTCGGCGATCGGGCTGGGCGTATCGGCCGCGGCAACCTGGTTTCTTCGCACCGTCAGCACGCGCTTGCAGCGCCGCTTCCGCGACAAGGTGACCATTGCGCTCGAATCGCACGTGGCGCAACTGCAGGCGACCATCGCTACCGTCGCGCATCAGGAACGCCCAGAATATCTCGACCGGCTCTCCATGCTGCGCAACCAGGTGTTCGTGCTCGACCATATGTATGCGTCGCTGTTCTCCACGCTCGGGTGGATGCTGCGCCTGGCGGTCACGATGGCGCTGCTCGTCTCCATTCATCCAGCGCTTCTGCTGCTCGCCGTCTTCGCGTTGCCCACGGTGTTGACCTCTTCCTGGCGGCCGGCCATCGAAAGACAAGCGCAGGAGCGCGGTGCCCAAGCCAACCGGCTTTCACGCCACCTGTTCACTCTCGCCACTACCGCGGCGCCGGGCAAAGAAGTGCGCGTGACCGGCATTGGAGAGCGCCTGATGCGAGAGCGGCGCGCTGCTTGGCAGAGATGGTATGCGCCGGTTGCATCCGCTCGCTGGGCGTCGGCGTGGTGGCACGCGTTGGCCTGGGCGATCTTCGGCTGCGCCTATGTGGGCGCGGTCGTGTTCGTATCGGTAGGACTCCGCGCACCGGCTGCCTCGGTCCTGTTGGTGCTCGCGGCCGGCGCACGGCTGTCGGCATACATTGGCGCAACAGTGGGCGAGATCGGATTCCTGCGCGGCTTCTGGGCGGATGGCTCGCGGCGCCTGGCATGGCTTGAGGATTACGCCGCCTCGATCGCGGCATCAGGTGATTTGCCGGTGCCTTCCGTGCTGCGCGATGGCATTCGACTCGAGCATGTTTCCTTTTCCTATCCAGGCACATCGCGGCTGGTGCTGGAGGACCTATCGCTCACGCTGCCTGCCGGAGCGGTGATTGCAATCGTTGGCGAGAACGGCGCGGGCAAGACGACGCTGGTGAAGCTGCTCTCGAAGCTCTACGAGCCTTCCTCCGGTTCCATTCTGGTAGATGACACGCCGCTGGCTCGCCTTCCTGCCGGCGAATGGCGAGCGCGCCTGGCGGGCGCATTCCAGGATTTTTTCCGCTTTGAATTCAGGGCCAGGCACACGGTTGGTTTGGGCGACGTTGCCCGGATCGAAGACGAGCCTGCGGTGAACACCGCTGTCGATCGCGCGGGCGCCGGCGACGTGATTGCGCGGCTCGCCTCGGGCCTCGATACGCAACTCGGTCCCACTTGGCCGAGCGGCGTGGATTTATCTTTCGGCCAGTGGCAGAAGCTCGCGCTGGCCCGTGGCTTCATGCGCGACGAGCCGCTTCTGCTGGTGCTGGACGAACCGACTGCCGCGCTCGACGCCGAAACCGAACATGCGCTGTTCGAGCGATATGCCGCGGCCGCACGCGGCGAGAAAAGCGCCAGCGGCCGCATCACGATTCTGGTTTCGCACCGTTTCTCTACGGTGCGGATGGCGGATTTGATCGTGGTTCTGGATGGTGCTCGGCTCGTCGAAGTCGGCACGCACGAGGAGTTGATGGCGAAGCGCGGCCAATACTCAGAGCTGTACTCCATTCAAGCCGCTGCCTACCGGTGAAGGTGGCCTACTTGCCGCTTCAACACAGAGCCGATTTGAGAATGAAATCGAAAATCAGCTCGGCTTGCTTTACGCTTGATGACTCCCCATCTGCTGTCAAGATCCAAACAACAGAGCACGGCGGATTGCTTCCAGTTTGCCCGTTAACCAGTAGATGAAAACCCGGGCGTCTGACGGCCTACATCCCGGTACCGTATGCCGGGCGCGCGATGTCAGTGGGCTACCAATCAGGGGCGGAGGCATGAGGCGATCTGAGCCCGGCGTCGATTCAACCTAACATCCGGTTTCTATTGACGGTACGATGCACATAGGATCGAGAGAGGTGAGGATCAACCCGAAGTCGTTCGCCACAATTGGGCGTCAGACGCCATACCTTGCCTGGGCTGAGAAAGGCTTAACGCCCGGCGCAATCAAGGCTAGGGTGATCGCGACCCTGCAACCACACTTTGAGAATTCATCGGTTCTATCTGACCTGTCTATCGAAGTGCTCAGTTTCGAGGCTGTCCTCATTGACCGCCTTAGCAGCGATCCTTGGGCTGCCGCCATGTTTGCTGGCGTTCTGTCCGAGTATCGCGGTGCACTAAATCAAGACCAACGCAAGTGTCTAGACGCGCTCACGGCTTGGGACGAGCAGATCGCGCACGCAATGTCAGAGTTTTATTCGATGTATCTGGTGGAAGCCGACAAGGCCGGGCTTGAGTTAGACGAGTTTCGTGTGGAGCTTCTGCGGAATATCGGTGGGCTGCTTGAAGCCTGTGTCCAGCCAAATCTCAAGGCACTTCTGCACCAGGTGCGGATACGTCGCGCCAAAAGTGCTCATAAGGCGCACCTGGAGAACCTAAAGTTCGGCGAAGTCGTTGAAGAGCTCAGTAGGACCCTCTGCGTCCCGGACCTACTCGCGCCTCCGCCTTGGGCGCTGAAGGTACATGTGCTTCGGAATATCGCCCAGCACCATTCAGCATTCAGTCGGGGCGGCCGTATTGTGGCCAATTACCGAACCGGCCAGCGGAAAGTGCAAATTGAATTCACCAAGGAGGAACTGCTCGAGGTTGCCCGAAAGTTAAACCAGGTTCAAGGAATACTCCGGGCCGCACGGACTATCTTCTATTTGGACAACGCGGGTGAGATTCAGAATCCATGGGGAAGCGATCTCCGGCCGGACGTGTCGATTCTCTTCTTGACCGCAGCGATAGCAAGCCAAGGATTTGAGGCTGTCGATTTGAACATCTCCGATACACTCGCCCACCTTCAAGTTCGGGATGTGACGGGAGGCGATGCCCGGGACCGGGGCATCCACGCTTCCCAGTTCCTCATTCAGGTGTGGGTGGCGTGTCGTACACCCAAGGTTCAGGTCACCTACATCGATAAAGATGGACGAGTTCGACTCCTCGCTGAAGCGAAGAACAGCGATTGTGAGGATGTCGCCAATGGGCGGACTCCGTTCGAGGTACTTGCGAGTCGCGTTGTCTTTAGAGTGCCCTCAGTATGTTGAAGTCCAGCGCTTAACGTCTGTTTCGATCACATAGCTGTGATTTCAACGGCGGCAGAGAGCGTGCCGGATTGAGATCGTATAGGCGTCATGTCTCAGCGCTTTCCTCGTGAAAACTCCGATTACCGGATGTGTTTTCGCGGGTAGTTTGTCGGCCGTCCGAACAGAAGACTGGCGAGGCTGTCCGGTCAAGCGGAAACAGCGATAATCCTAGACCGGCTGTGGACACACGCAACATGCTGGACCCACAGTCGCGCAAGAAGGGACCGCGCCGAAAATCCGGGTTGCCGCGGTAGCTTTGCCTGCCACTATCCGCGAAGAGCGGGATTCGCAGCCCTTGCGCATAGTATGGAGAGCGGTCTCAATGCGCCGCGCTTCATACCGCCTGAAGATGACCCATCCCAGTGCGCCGAGAAGCACAATGCCACCGGCGACCTTTGGCTGAAGATGGCGAGCTGTACTCCATCCAAGCCGCTGCCTACCGGTGAACGCGGCCTACTTGCCGCTTCAACACAGGGCGGATTTGAGAATGAAATCGAAGATCAGCCCGGCTTGCTTGACGCTGAGGGACTGGCCCATCAGGGCGGGTAGAATCTGTGGTCCTATTAAAAGATTAATCAGAAAATTCGCGTCAATGGTCGCCGGCAATTCGCCGGCGCGAATCGCTTCCAGCACCACCTTGCACCCTTCGGCGCGGCGCGGCAGAAATACGTTCTCGTAAAAGGCCTTGCGCAAAGACGGGTTGTCCTGAATGGCTAGCATCAGCCGCAGAAACACTCGGCCGTCCTCGGTTTTCAAGAAAAGAGCGATTCGAGCCGTGTAGTTTCGCAATCGCGCCAATGGGCTACCGCGCTTGCCATACGGCAAGAGCTCGCGCGTCCTCTCTAAATAAGCGTCGAGCAGAATCGCTTGCTTGTTGTCCCACCATCGATATAACGTGGCGGTACTGACGCCGGCTTCTTTCGCAATCTGCTGATTGGCCACTCCCTCGAAGCCATGCCGCTTGAGCAGCCGGTAAGCCGCTTTCAGAATGGCCTTTCGAGTCTTCTCGCTCCGGGGCCGGCCCGGCGCGCGCGGCGCAGCGACGGTCTTTGTCTTCATGGCGGGTACCCTCAATATAATAGAAACGAAATGCATCGTTTCGTAATTACCGCGCAAGAGGGCATGAACACTCCAGGTGCTGCGTGAACGGCTCCTGGAGGCCGGGCGCCAACCCCTGGCTCATTGCGTTTGTGGTATCGCTCGCGGCCTTTATGGAGGTGCTCGATACCAGCATTGCCAACGTTGCTCTTCCACACATCGCCGGGAACATGGGAGCGAGCAGTGAGGAAAGCACCTGGGTCCTGACCTCGTACTTGGTCTCGAACGCGATCGTCCTGCCAATCACGGGCTGGCTCGTATCGCTGCTGGGGCGAAAACGGTTTTTTCTCATCTGTATTTCTTTGTTTACGGTCAGTTCGCTGTTCTGCGGCGTCGCGCCAACGCTTGCCTTTCTCTTGATATCCCGCGTCATTCAGGGTACGGGAGGGGGCGGTCTGCAGCCCATGGCCCAGGCGATTCTCGCGGACACGTTTCCGCCCGAAAAGCGCGGGCTCGCTTTCTCGATCTATGGCGTAACGGCGGTGGTCGCACCCGCAATCGGCCCTACCCTCGGAGGCTGGATCACCGACAACTACAGTTGGCGCTGGATCTTTCTCATGAATCTGCCCGTTGGCATCCTGACTATTTTCCTGGTGGTCACATTTATCGAGGATCCTCCCTTTCTCCGACGAGTGACACTGGCAAGCGGCAGAATCGACTACATCGGCTTCGGGCTGTCGGCCATTGGAATTGCTTTCCTGCAGATCGTACTCGATAAAGGGCAAGAGGACGACTGGTTCGGATCGAATTTCATTCTCACGCTGTCGGTCATTGCCGGCGTTTCGCTTGTCAGCCTGGTCGTTTGGGAGTTGCTCGTCAAGCACCCGATCCTGGATGTTCGGCTGTTCAAGAACGTTAATTTCGCAACTTCCTGCGTGATGATGTTCATGGTGGGAGCGGCTTCTTTCTCGACTACTGTTTTGATGCCGCAATTTCTGCAAAATCTCTTGGGATATACGGCCGAGAGCGCCGGCATAGTGCTTTCTGCCGCCGCTGTCTTACTGCTGATCGAACTTCCGTTGGTGGGGCAGTTGACAGGCAAAATCCAGGCCCGTTACTTAATAGCGTTCGGTTGGGCGGCGCTGACGCTTGCAATGTTTTTTTCGACGCGGCGTATCGATCTGCAAATCAGTTTCTCTTCCGCCACCTGGTTACGCATTGCCCAGTATGTACCCATGGGATTTATCTTCATTCCGGCGACGATGGTGGCGTATCTCGGGATCCCGCAGGAAAAGAGCAACGCCGTTGCGGGCCTGATTAACTTCGTACGCAATATCGGAAGTAGCGTAGGTACTTCCGCCGTGACAACCATGCTGGCGCGGCGCGCGCAGTTCCATCAAATGATGTTGGCGAGCCACACAAACTCGAACAACCCTGCATTCCGGAGTTCGGTGGCGTTGCTTGCCGACCGGCTCCGGCGCGGCGGCGTGGACCGCGCGGAAACGCAGGCCTACGCGACGGTGTACCGATGGATGCAGAACCAGGCGTCGACGCTCTCCTATATCGACACGTTCTGGCTGCTGGGCGTGGTTGCCGGGATCATGTTCTTGTTATCGTTCTTGCTCAGGAAAAACAACCCGCGCGGAACGGGGTCCACGGCGCTTGCACATTAGCGTGGCGAACCGCCTCTTCGGCTCCATTGGAACGGCACAAGTCCGATATTATTGAGATTTCCAATTCGCAACCACTCGAAGCGGATTGACGAGAGTTGATTAACCAGCAGTAAGCATTAGGGTAGGCGCATGGCCACTACAACAGAAATCGCAAACGATGTGTTCCGGATATCCATTTTCGTTCCCGAGATCAATCTGGAGTTCAGCCATTTTCTCGTAAGAGATGACGAACCGCTTCTCTTCCATGCGGGACTGCGCGGCATGTTCCCAGTGGTGCGCGAGCAGGTCTCGCGTCTCATCGACCTCCCGAAGATCCGGCACATTGGATTCAGTCATTTCGAGTCAGATGAATGTGGAGCTTTGAACCAGTGGCTCGAACTTGCGCCGGAAGCACAGCCAGTGTGCGGTTTAGTAGGTGCTGTGGTGAGTGTGAACGATTTTGCAATCCGGCCAGCCCGTGTCTTGACAAGAGACGATCTGTTGCCGACCGGCCGGTACCGTTTTCGATTTATTCCCACACCGCACGTTCCACACGGGTGGGACGCCGGTGTTCTCTTCGAGGAATCTCAAGGAACATTGTTCTGCTCGGATCTTTTTCATCAATGGGGTCATCGCGAAGCGACAACTGCCGACAGCATTATCGACCGATGCAGAGATGCGCTTCTCCAGACTGAAGCTGGTCCGTTTGCGAACTACGTTCCATACACGCACCACACTGGCCGGGTGCTCGAGAGTCTGGCGCAATCCAACCCGAAGACGCTTGCTATCATGCACGGCTCGACTTATTACGGCGACGGAGCACAAGCGCTCCGGGATCTAGCGACCGTAATGCGCGATGTGCTCGGCCCTAAAGCCCGGGAGGGTGAGACCACATCCATCGGAACGATCAAACGCGAGGACTCTGAACAGCTCTAGTTAGGAGATCAAAGCCGTGTCCCGCGGCGTCTCGATACGCCGCCCTTCATACCGCCTGAAGATGACCCATCCCAGTGCGGCGAGAAGCACCGTACCGCCCACTATTTTGGCTTCGAAGATCGGCACGGAAGCTGTCTCCGGCGGCGGCAGGAAGGACAGTGCAATAGCGATCAGCGTCACCGCGAGGCCGGAGAACGACGCCATCCGGCCTACGAAGCGGAAGCCTGCGCCGAAGATGTAGACAAACGGGATGAAGGTCGCAATCACGGTCATATCCACCATGATTTGATAGGTCGCGCGCACGGTTTCGCCGAGCTGCGCCATCAACAGGAAGAGCGTAGCGCCTACGACTTGAACCAGCAGCGAGACATACGGCGTCCCCCAGCGTGGGTGCAGGCGCGCGAAGGCCGCCGGCAGATAATGATCGAGCCCGATGGCATAGGGCAGGCGTGTATTGCCGGCGATCCAGGCATCGGCTTGCCCCGCCACCGCGAGGCCGAGCATGGCGGCGAGCGCGATCGCTATCCCAGGAATGCCCAGCTTTTCCGCACCCGCGGCTCCAGCTTGCGCAAGACCGGTCATGGGGCTGATCTGTTCCGGCTGCAGCAACACCAGCAGCGCGGCGGTGCAGACAAGGTAGAACACCGTGCAGCCAACACCGCTGATGACGGCGGCGCGCGGCAGGTCCCGGCGCGGATTGCGGATTTCGCCGCTGACGATGGGCGCCAGCTCAAGACCGACAAATGCAAAGGCGATCTGAGACCAGAAGTTAAGCGTGTCGAGCGATGGGTGCGGAAGCAGGTCCCAATGGCCGGTGACTGCGCCGAAGCGAACGCCCGCAACCGCCGCCAACGCGCAAATCACGGCGCCAATGATGAAGGTGGAGCTGCCGCCGAGCGCCCACAGCCACTTCGCTATCTTGAGCCCGAAAAAATTGCTGAGGAACGCGATCCAGAGCACGGCGAGCGTAGCGGGCAGCGCAAACGCGCGCTCTTCGGCGAAGCGCTGTCCAAGTGCGCCGAACACGTAGGCCGTCATGCCGACGCCCGCCATCAACAAAGATGGCAGGTAGAGGATATTCGAGACGAAATACGACCACGCGCACAGAAACGCGTGCCGGTCGCCGAACGCGCGCTTGGTCCAGACGTACATGCCGCCTTGTTCCGGAAAGCGTTCGGAGAGCCGCGCGATGACGACGGCCGAAGGAAGAAAGAAGAAGAGCGCCGCAATGATCCACAACAGAAACGAGCCCGGACCGGCATGCGCTGCAGCGGCGACCCAGCGCAAGCTGATAATCGCGCAGACATTGAAGAAGACGAGATCGCGCAGGCGCAACTCGCGGCGGGGCGCGGCGGCGGGCGCTGGCGAGGTACCCACCGGAGTCGGCATGCATCCGCCAGCGTACAACGATTTGTCAGGTTGCGATTACAAACTCGCCTTTTCGGGAGCGGAGGACACGTCCGAAGGGATGGCTTTGAGGCGGAGAATGCACCACGTCAAAACCGCCAGGTCCATCGATAACAGGACCAGGCTGGTGAGATCGCTCGCTAGCGGCGGAATGAGCGAACGGATGAACTCCGCCAGGCAATCCACAATCTGCAGCGACAAGGCGAGGATGAAGAAGACGATCCAGATGAAGGTGTTGTGGGCGACCACGATTTTATTGGCGCGAATGAACCGCTGCATGAACCAAAGAAAAGTCGCGCTGGCGGACGCAGACCCAGTCAGCAGAAAGATGCCTATGAACGGCGCCATGATGGAGTTCCCGCCGGTGTCGGTGGGTTCTACCGTGAGACCCAGCAGTAGCGCGCACAGGCAAGTGATGAACAGGCCGGAGACCAGCCGGATCATCTGCAAACGGCGCAGCTTCGCTACCGGCGCCTTGCTCTCTTCAAAGACGTCCCACGCCGCGAGCGGATAAAGCGGCGAGAAAAAGAACAGCGAATAGATGAAGACGCGGCTGGTTTCGGGCGTCTCCCAGCCCAGATACCAGGAAGCGGCGTCAAAGAACAGGTTCAGGACACAATACAGGGTGATGAAGGCGTAGACGCGGTGCAGCTTGAGAGAGAGCACTCGGACCAGCAGCAGGCCTTCCATGACCGTGACTGCCATTTGGAGCCATTCAATGGCATGCTTCAACATTCGCTAAGACTATTTGAACGTACTAGGCCGTCGGCGTTGGGATTTGCCTCGCGCGCTCAGGACGGTTCGGGCCCGTTGTGCGCGACTCCACATCTGATCGCGGCGGCAACTTGCGGCCGTTACACAAAGGATGGAACGCGGTTTAGGGTCGGCGCGCCTGAATCTTCTGCGCCGCCAGCTTTTCAGCGGTCGTGAGTGCGTCTGCAGCCGAGACCTTCACGTCGGGCTCCACTCCCGTCCCTTCCCAGTTTGTTTTCGTCACCGGGTTCACCGCTTTGGCAAACGGCACTCCAATCATGAAGTAGTCGGCCACTGGATGGCCGGCCACGGGATGCGCCCCACCGCCGGTGGTTTCCCCCACTACGGTCGCCCGCTTCTGAGTCTGCAGGTCGTAGGCGAACTCCTCGGCGCCTGAAAAAGTGCGCTTGGATGTCAGCACGTAAACCGGCTGCTTAGCCATTCGCTCGCCCGGCACGTACGCCAAGGTCCAATACTGTTCCGTCGAGTTCTCTTTACGGTTATACAGATCATTCAGATGGGTGCGGCCGTCGAATAAATAACTGGCAATGAACGTCACCATCGCCGGATTACCGCCTCCGTTTTCGCGCAGATCAAAGATCAATGCATCGGCATTCGCCAGGAAGCTCATCGCGGCCGCCGCAGTTGGGGCGCAAACGGCTGGGTCCATGAAGCCGTCAAATTTTACATACCCGATGTTGCCGAACAGAATTTCGGCCTTTTGAAACGCGCAGTTGCCGTGCTTCATTTGCTGGTGCATTCGCGCGATTTCGTCCGGGCTCGGCTTCTCTTGTTCTGGCGTCTTGAAGGGGTTGAAGTCAACCCTGATATGCCTGTCATGGCTTACGGCGCGGAGATCTTTCGTGAGTTGCCCGGCCAATGCGTCTCCGTCGGTGATGTGGTCATACTCACCCGCTTTCTGGTGTGCGTCAATGGCATCGGTCATCTGCTTTGCTAGTCCCGCATCGACGTAGTATTCCTCCAAATCGGCGTTGACGCCCTCAATGACCCGTTTCCGCAGAGCGGCATCCAGCGTGACATTGACCGGTACCACTCCTGGAGGGAGCGCTCGAAGACCGAAGGTTTCAACCGTAGGAGGGTTTCCGTCCTTCACAATGAAGCTGCCTAGCGCCTCCGTCGGCCCGCCTTTCTCCTTCACGCGGAAACGGATATGTAGTGGCTCGCTGCCTTCGATAGACAGCAGATCAAATCCACCCGTCTGCCGGCGAAACGAGTTCATGCCATCTACCGACTGCGACGGATCAATGTTCTTTACATATGCCTCGATCTTTGCGGTGTCGCCGCTGTTAAAGGCATCCAGCCAAGCCTGCAGAGTATGTCCGGCGGGCGTATCCGGAATTGTCGGCTGAGCGAGTGCGTAAGCCGCGGCCAGAAAAAACACAGTGATGGTTCGGTAGGGCGGTACACAAGTCATGGCGACTTAGACGCAAGTGGAGCGAATTTCGTTCGATTGGTCAATAAAACGGCCATTGGCCGGCTCCGGATCGCACGAGGGCGGTCCCGCTGCGCTTCTACGTCTCGCTCGATTCCGTGAGCACCGCGAAACAGCTCGCAAACGCTAAGTCCATAAGTTCATCCGTCAACTCGAACGGCAGTCGCTTGAAATGGATGTAATCGACGCACTGCGAGATTAGATCGCGCGGATGGCATCTGCGAAACTTTTTTCCAGTTGTCGTGTAATGCCTATAAATAAACCGGTCGAGCAGTTCGGTTCGCACATCGAGCCCCTGCGATTCAGCGAACTTGTGAAAGATCTCGCGGAATTCCTGCTCGTCAGGACTGCGCACCAGCATTTTATATTGGATGCGCCGTAGGAAAGCTTCGTCACCAAGCTGGTCCGGCGTCAGGTTGGTCGAGAACACAGGGAAGGTCTCGAACGGGACGGTCATCTTGCCACCGTTCTCGAACGAGAGATAGTCGATGCGGCGCTCCATTGGAATGATCCAGCGATTGAGGATTTCCGCCGAGGTGGCTTTCTGCCGGCCAAAGTCATCGATCAGGTAAATTCCGTTGTTTGCCTTCAACTGAAATGGCGCATCGTATATCCGTGAAACCCGATTGAAATTGAGATCGAGCATATCGAGCGAAAGCTCGCCGCCAGTTGCGATGAACGGTCGTTTGCACCGTGCCCAGCGGCCGTCGATTTCGTGGTGATTAGCAGCTTCATTGTCACCCCCGGTGGCTTTGTGGTAAATCGGATCAAAAAGCTGGACGATGTTTCCCTGTGCTTCGATCGCATAAGGGATATAGATGTCGGTAGTCGAGATGTTGGCCAAGGCCTCTGCGATCTGCGTTTTGCCATTGCCCGGCTGTCCGTAGATCAGAAACGATTTCCCGGAACCAACCGCCGGACCAATTTGGTCGAGCATTGCGTCAGAGACAACGAGCTTGGAGTAGGCGGCCGCGAGCCGTTCACGTGTGAGCCAGTCCGAGGGCGTTCGCTGTGCATACACCGCTGCCGTGTATTGCGCAATCGGTACAGGGACGGGGCCTACATATTGATTGTTTTCCAGGTAGTCGCGTGTGACGCCTCGGCCTCCTTCGGTCAGCGAGAGCACAGCCGAGACCGGACCGTACCCCCTCGAGCTCTTCACCTGAAGATGGCGCTGCAGCTTGAGATCTTCGATCATCCGCTCGATCAGGCTGAACCTGAGACCCATGAAACGGCAAAGATCACTGGCCAAGAGGTCGCCTTTGAAGTACAGGAATTTGAGGATTAGCTGCTCGATGAGAGCACTTGGAACGCCCGTATCTTCAAGTGCTGCAAGCGCTAACGGCCTGAATCGTTCGCTCCTCCTAGACTCCTTCGGCACAGGTTTGTCCGGGTTAGTTTTCAGTTGTTCTTCTTCTGTGCTGTCGATCAACGCCGGTGAGTCGCTGGTTGCCATGGCCATCCCTATGCGTTATCGGTCTACTTAGATGGTTTTTCCGGCAAGGCCGGCAGGCAACGCATTTCAAACTGTCGGACTCATTACCAGAAGAATCCGAATGGCCAGTTGATGCGTCTAAGGGGTGTAGGGAAGGACCTCAAAAAAAGGAGGTTGAGAGATGTTTAAGAGGATCGGTTTTCTAGTGCTTGCGTTGGCGGCAATGTTGGTGTTGATAAGTCCTGCTCCCGCCCAGGCGGCTGTTATTGGATTTGGAGTCGGCGTCGCGCCCGGATATGCAGTTCCGGCGTATCCCTATGCTTATGCGCCTTACCCCTACGGCTATGACTATGGGTACTACGGATATCCGTACTACGGCTACGGCTATCCCTATTACTACCCCTACGTTGGTTTCGGGTACTGGGGCGGCGGCTGGGGTCGTGGCTGGTATGGACGGGGCTACGGATACCGTGGCGGTTATGGCTACGGCGGTCGTCGATACGGTTATGCTGGCCGTGGATACGCAGGCGGCTTCGCCCGCGGTGGCGGCTTTGCCCGATCTGGCGGTGGCTTTGCCCGATCTGGCGGTGGCTTTGCCCGCGGTGGCGGGTTTGGCGGTGGTGCTCGTGGCAGCTTCGGTGGCGGCCATGGCGGTGGCGGCGGTCACAGATAAGCCCGACAACGCATTGGTTCAACAGGCTCCTTGGGTCATACGGCCCGGGAGCCTGTTTGTTTTTGCAGAGCACCCATGATTCAATAAAGTGATCGGCCCTTCTTGCGTTACCGCGCACCCGATCCCCCACATCAACGATTAGGAGACAACCCTGGAGCAAGCAGTTCTCGCCCTGGAAGACGGCACACTCTTCGAGGGCGTCAGCTTTGGTGCGCCCGTGCGGCGGACGGGCGAAGTGGTGTTCAATACCGCCATTACCGGTTATCAGGAGATCTTCACGGATCCGTCGTACTGCGGACAGATCGTGGTGCTGACGAATCCGCAGATCGGCAACTACGGATCGAACGAGGCGGATTGTGAAGCCGGCGCCCCGCACATCGAGGGCCTGGTGGTGCGGGAGATTTCGCCCGTCGCGAGCAACTGGCGTTCCGACGATAAAGCGGAGCATTTTCTTGCCAAGCACGGCATTCCGGTGATTGCCGATGTGGACACTCGCAAGCTGGTGCGCCTGCTGCGCGAGCGCGGCGCCATGCGGGGAATCATCGCCGTGGGAGAGCCGGACACAGACGAATTGGTCCGGGCGGCGCGCCGTGCGCCCGCCATGGCCGGACAAAATCTGGTTTCAAGAGTTTCGACCGAAAGCAGCTACGAGTGGACGCGCGGCGTCGAACCCGTATCGGCCTCCGATATCGTGCCGCCAAGCGATCCGGCTCAATTCCACGTCGTCGCCTACGACTACGGAATCAAGCGCAACATCTTGCGTCACCTGGTGCAGATCGGTTCGCGCGTGACGGTCGTTCCAGCCGGCACCGGCAGCGAAGACGTGCTCGCGTTGAAACCCGACGGCGTCTTCTTGTCAAACGGACCCGGAGACCCGGAGCCGCTCGAGCGCCAATCGAGCGAAGTGCAAAAGCTGATCGGAAAGGTGCCGGTATTCGGCATCTGTCTGGGCCATCAGATACTCGGGCTGGCGTTGGGCGGCAAGACCTACAAGCTAAAGTTCGGCCATCATGGCGCGAATCATCCTGTGCTCAACCGCAACACGGGTAAGGTGGAGATCACGTCCCAGAATCACGGCTTCTGTGTGGACCCGGATTCGCTACGCGACCGCGATGTGGAGATCACCCACGTGAACCTGAACGACCAAACTGTCGAAGGCCTGCGGCATCGCAGCGAGCCGGTGTTCTGCGTGCAATACCATCCCGAAGCGGCTCCCGGCCCGCACGATTCGCATTATCTGTTCCAAGACTTCGCCGCGATGATGAAGGAAAGCAAGTAAACCATGCCGAGGCGGAACGACCTGAAGCGCATCATGATTATCGGCTCCGGGCCCATCGTGATCGGCCAGGCCTGTGAGTTCGACTATTCCGGCGCGCAGGCCTGCAAAGCACTGCGCCAGGAAGGCTACCAGGTCGTGTTGATCAACTCGAACCCGGCGACCATCATGACCGACCCCGACCTGGCCGACCGCACCTATGTGGAGCCGCTGAGCGTGGCGTTCGCCGCGGAGGTCATTCGTAAGGAGCGCCCGGATGCGCTGCTCTCAACCGTAGGCGGCCAAACGGCTCTCAATCTGGCAGTCGATCTGGCGGAAGCGGGCGTACTGGAAAAATACTCCGTTGAGCTGATCGGCGCGAAAATCGACGCTATCAAGAAAGCCGAAGACCGGCTGCTGTTCAAGGACGCCATGCGCAAGATCGGCCTTGATATGACGCAGTCGCAGTTGGTAAACAACATCGAGGCGGGGATCAAGTTTGCCGAGCGCATGGGTTATCCCATCATTCTGCGGCCCAGTTTCACCTTGGGTGGAACGGGCGGCGGGATTGCCTACAACCGCGAAGAGCTGATCGAAATTCTGGAGCGCGGAATCGATCTCTCGCCCGTGCATGAGGTGCTGGTGGAAGAGAGCGTACTCGGATGGAAGGAATATGAGCTGGAGGTGATGCGCGATCTCGCGGGGAACGGAATCATCGTCTGCTCCATCGAAAATTTCGACCCGATGGGCGTGCACACGGGCGATTCGATCACCGTGGCGCCCGCCCAAACCCTGACGGACCGCGAATACCAGGTGATGCGCGACGCCGCGCTGCGATGCCTGAACGAGATCGGCGTAGACACCGGCGGTTCGAACGTGCAGTTTGCCATCAATCCGGAAAACGGGCGCATGGTGATCGTCGAGATGAACCCGCGGGTATCGCGCAGCTCGGCGCTGGCCTCCAAGGCGACCGGTTTCCCGATAGCCAAAATTGCAGCGAAGTTGGCGGTGGGCTATCGGCTGGATGAAATCGATAACGATATCACCCGCAAGACCCCGGCGTGCTTTGAGCCCACGATCGATTATGTGGTGGTGAAAATTCCGCGCTGGCAGTTCGAGAAATTCCCGGGCGCGGAGCCGGTGCTGGGCACGCAGATGAAGTCGGTGGGCGAGGTGATGTCGATCGGGCGAACCTTCAAACAGGCACTCGGCAAAGGCATGCGGAGCCTGGAGACGGGAAAAGCCGCGAGCGCCGCTGCGTTCGATGCGGCGCTCATCTCCAAGCGCCTGATCACGCCCAACCCGGAGCGCCTGGAATACATTCGATTTGCCTTCGAGCAGGGCTATTCGGTGGAGCAGGTGCACGAGATGACCAGCATCGACCACTGGTTCCTGCAGCAGGTGTGGGAAGTGGTGGCGCTCGAGCAGTCGCTACGCGGGCGAAAGCTGGAATCGATTTCCGCCAAAGAGTTTCGCAAAGCGAAGCGAGATGGGCTCGACGACCGCAAGCTAGGCGAGTTGTTGCGAGCGAGTTCACTCGAAGTGCGCGAGGCGCGGAAGCGGCTCGGGGTGCGCGCGGTCTTCAATCGCGTAGACACATGTGCGGCCGAGTTCGAAAGCTTCACGCCCTATCTCTATTCAAGCTACGAGTCGGAAGATGAATCCGCGCCCACGTCACGCCGCAAGGTCATGATTCTAGGCAGCGGGCCGAACCGCATTGGGCAGGGAATCGAGTTCGATTACTGCTGCTGCCACGCCTCGTTCGCCCTGCAGGATTTTGGGGTCGAATCGATTATGGTCAATTGCAATCCGGAAACCGTATCGACCGACTACGACACTAGCGACCGGTTGTACTTCGAGCCCCTCACGCAGGAAGAGGTTCTCAACATCTATGAAGTGGAGCAGCCGGATGGCGTGATTGTGCAGTTTGGCGGCCAGACGCCGTTGAACCTGGCGATACCGCTGAAGAAGTTGGGGCTGCCGATTATCGGCACGGATCCCAGCAACATCGATTTGGCCGAAGACCGGAAGCTGTTCGGGCGGCTACTGGAAGAGCTCGCGATTCCGGCGCCGGCGCATGGTACCGCGACGAGTTTGGAAGAAGCCGTCGATGTGGCGCGCGGGCTCGGCTTCCCGGTCCTGGTGCGGCCGAGTTATGTGCTGGGCGGGCGTGCGATGGCCATCGCCTACAACGAAGAAACCGTGCGGCGATATATGCAGGAGGCCGCGACTTTCTCCGTGAGCCGGCCGGTGCTGATTGATCGCTTTCTCGAAGACGCAACCGAAGTGGACGTGGACGCCTTGTGCGATGGCGAAAATGTGCTCATCGCGGGCATCATGGAGCACATCGAGGAAGCGGGCGTGCATTCCGGAGACAGCTCGTGCGTGCTGCCGGCCTATTCGATCTCCGCCGCAGGTTTGAAGACGATTGAAGAGTACACCGCAAAGCTGGCGCGAGCGCTGAACGTGATTGGCTTGGTCAACGTGCAGTATGCGATCCAAAACGGCAAAGTGTATGTGTTGGAAGTGAACCCGCGAGCCTCCAGAACGGTGCCGTTCGTGAGTAAAGCCACGGGCGTGCCGCTGCCGAAGATTGCCGTCGGATTGATGCTGGGGAAAAAACTCGGGGAGTTTACGACGCTCACAGGCGGTGTGGTAAATGGCGTGCTGCCGGTCACGAGTTCGTTCGTCAAGAGCCCCGTGTTTCCGTTTGCCAAATTTCCCGGCGTCGATCCGGCCTTGGGGCCGGAGATGAGATCGACCGGTGAGGTGATGGGAGTCGGTGAGAGTTTCGGCGAGGCGTTTGCGAAGGCACAACTGGCTGCCGGCTCGCCGATTCCGGAGTCCGGTGCGCTGTTCATCAGCGTAAATGACCGCGATAAGCCGGCTGCGGTGGAAGTCGCACGCAAGTTTCGCGAATACGGATTCGAGTTGTTTGCGACCCGCGGAACCGCCGCCGCGCTCAGAGCAGCGGGGCTGCCATCGAAAACCGTATTCAAGGTGAACGAGGGGCGGCCGAACGCGGTAGATGTTCTAAAGGCCGGCAAACTGAACCTGGTCATTTACACGACAACCGGGAGCCATTCGTTTCCCGATGAGCAAACCATCCGGCGCAATGCCGTGACCTATCGAGTGCCATGCATCACGACCATGAGTGGCGCCAAAGCCGCAGCGGAAGCCATCGCCTCGCGCAAGCGCGATCCAATTCGAGTGTGGAGCTTGCAGGAACTCCACGCGCGAGAAGTCGTCCAGGCATCGGGGGCTTAAGCAGCTGAGCAACTCCTGCGTCTGCGCTACCGTAGATCCCAGGACCTTCCATGAAGAATCAGTTGGCCGCAGTATTCACGCTGTTCGTGTCGGTGTCGTTTCTTACGGCGCAGGATACGCCCAAACCGGCATCCATCGCGCCTCCAGAGAGCCTGGTTCTGGATAGCGTCCCGAACCTGCCTTTGTCGCTCGCCGAAACCGCCGGCCGCTATGCGGATTACCGCACAGCTCTTCCTGCTGACTGGAACCCGGCGCGACGCGAGATGCTGATCGGCACGCGCTTCGGCAATACCAATCAGCTCCACTTGGTCACCATGCCCGGCGGCGCGCGCCAGCAACTCACATTCTTCCGAGAACCTGTGTACGGCGGAACCTATCATCCCAACGGCGGCGACTACATTGTGTTTTCAAAGGACGTCGGCGGCGGTGAATGGTACCAGCTTTTTCGCTACGATCTCGCAACCGGCCAGAGCACGCTGCTGACAGATGGCAAATCGCGCAATACGCTCGGGCCGTGGTCTACCGCTGGCGACCGGATCGCCTATATGTCAACGCGGCGGACCGGCCGAGACACCGATCTGTGGGTGATGAATCCCGCAGACCCGAAGAGCGACCTCATGTTGACCCAGCTCTCGGGCGGCGGTTGGCAGCCTTTGGATTGGTCTCCGGATGATAAGAAAATTCTGCTGCAGGAAGGCATTTCGATCAACGAAAGCTACCTCTGGCTGGTGGATACTACGACCGGGGAAAAGACGGCGCTCACGCCGCGCCACCCTGGTGAGCAAGTCGCGTACAGCGATGCGCGATTCAGCAAAGACGGCAAGCGGATTTACGTCTCCACTGATCAAGGATCGGAGTTCCTGCGCCTGATTTATCTGGATCTGGAGACGAAGCAGACCAAAGTATTGACCGGGAACATCCCGTGGGACGTGAACGACTTCGCACTCTCGTATGACGGCAAGACAATCGCGTTTGTCGCAGATGAGGACGGGCTCAGCAGATTGCACTTGCTGGATACCGCAAGCGGGCGGGAACTCCCAGTACCGAAGCTGCCGGTGGGTGTCATGGGTCCCGTATCTTGGCATCGAAATAATCATGATCTTGCATTTGGATTTACGTCCGCCAAATCTCCTTACGACTGCTATTCGCTGGACGTCCGCACCGGAAAAGTGGAGCGCTGGACGAATAGTGAAACAGCCGTGCACACGAACTCTTTCGCAGACGCTGAGCTGGTCCGCTGGAAGAGTTTCGATGGCAAGACAATTTCGGGCTTCTTGTATAAGCCGCCGGCTAAGTTCTCGGGCAAGCGTCCAGTCCTGATCGACATTCATGGAGGCCCGGAAGGACAGACGCGCCCGAATTTTCTCGGACGTTCCAATTACTACGTGAACGAGCTCGGGATCGCCGTAATAACTCCGAACGTGCGTGGCTCGTTAGGCTATGGCAAAACCTTTTCGAAACTCGATAACGGCTTCCATCGCGAGGACTCCTACAAAGACATCGATGCGCTGATCGACTGGATCGGCACGCGTCCGGATCTCGATGCGAATCGTATTGCCGTGACGGGCGGCAGCTATGGCGGCCACATGACCCTCGCCATTTCGACGTTCTACAGCCCCCGCATTCGCTGCTCTATCGACGTGGTCGGCATGTCCAATCTGGTAACGTTTCTGGAGCACACGGAGGCCTACCGGCGCGACCTGCGCCGCGTCGAATATGGCGACGAGCGCGATCCGAAGATGCGCGAATTCCTCGAGAAAATCGCTCCGATGAACAACGTCGAAAAGATTCAGAAACCGATGCTGGTCGTCGCCGGCAAGAACGATCCGCGCGTCCCGGTGAGCGAATCGAATCAGATTGTAGCGGCTCTCAAGAAGCAAGGAACGCCGGTCTGGTACATCGTCGCCAAAGATGAGGGGCACGGATACCGCAAGAAGGACAACGCGGATTTTCAGTTCTACGCATCAGTGGCATTCTTGCAGAAATACCTGCTGGAACAGAACGGCGGCAACTACAACACCGCGGCGCGATAAGCGCCCCACTCGGTATCTCAGCGGGCCGTAAGAATCAACGTCTGCGGCGACGGTGGAAGTGCGTGCGCGCGGCTCTCGCCGAATCCGGCGTCTTGAAACATGTCCACCAATTCCGCGAAGGTGTAGGCGTCGCCGCCTCGCGTGTTGGCCAGCATGATGAAGCTGAATGTAGCGGGTGCCGGTGGCGATACACGGTCGTCGTTGGGAACGAACTCTATGGTGGCGAGTTGAGCGTCCGGTTTCATCGCCTCGCGAATTTTTCTGAGCAACTTGATGTTAGTCGGCGGATCGAAGTGGTGGAGAAAGTTCGGCAGCAGCACCAAATCGTAACCGTCTCCCAGGTCAACCTCGAACGCGCTGCCAGGAATTATGTGGTAGCGGTCGGCGACCCCGGCTTGGTGCGCGTGTTCAACTGAAAGTTCGAGCACCATTTTCCAATCCACCCCGTAGACTTCCGCCTGTGGATTCCGCTTCGCCACTTCGATGCCGTACATGCCGGGACCAGCGGCAATATCGAGCACCTTCATGGCCCGCCCGGGCTGAGCAGTAAGAGCCGCAACTGCGGAAGCGCCGATGGCCGAGATGGGTGCCATGCTCCTGGCGAATTCTACCCAGACGGGATTTTCGGGCTCGACCGACTCGTCCCCCAGTGCGCCGCCCCTTCGAACCACGCCCGCGACATCGGAAAAATGCGACAACTGGAACTCGTGTGTCAAAAAGTAAACCGCCGAGCCCATGTACGCCGGCGAGCGCTTACTAAGGAAGAAAGCGGTGTTCGGCAACAGGCTGTAAGCGCCGTCCTGTTTGCTCAAGAAACCGGTCACAGTCAGGAAATCGCATAGTACGCGAACGACTTTCTCGCTGGCCTTCATGCGCGCAGCAAGCTCCGGCGCCGTAGTTGCGCCGTCTGCAATCTGCGTGAAGAGCTCCAGTTCCACGGCGCCTTTGAGCGCCATCGAAACCTGGTACGCGTTCATAGCCTGAAAAATAGCTGCAGGATCGGGTCGGAAGCCCGCGGATGGAGTCGCCATGGCTCTCCATCATACCCTTCGTGGTGCTTCGGCGCGGGAGCGCTTGGCAGATAGATCGCTCAGTGCCGGTTCCGGAGCGAATGCGGCCGTGTGAAAGGAATGAACTCCTGCATCAGGTTATAGGCGGCATCGCCGCCGAGACCGATAAAGCCCCGCTTGAACCCATCGCCCACTGAGGACGTGCTTCTCGGCTGCCAAATGTTTATGAATTGGCCCGCGCCAAACTCGCTGAAGACACGTGCGTAGGCAAAGGAACTCGCGTTGTTGTCAGTCTTGCAGATGATCACCTGCTTCAACGCGTTCAGCAGTCGCAACTTCTTGCTCTTGTCTTCCGACGGGAAATAGCGCGGATCTTCGCGAAACGCCGATTCGAGAACAAAGGCAAAGGTTTGACGCGAGACATTGCCGGCAAAACCGGAACCGTAACGCTCTGCGAACCCGCCAATCCCCTGCCCCCACTCATGTGGCGAATTCTCTGCTTGTCCTATGGCCGCGCCGATAAAGGCTCCGGCGAACCCTCGAAGCCCGAAGCTCTGGACCACGCGGTAATCGAACTTATCGCGGAGGGTAAACGGGGGAGCCGATTGCGTGTCAGGAATTTGCAACGCCTGGGGCGGCGCGCCGGGCTCGTGCGTCTGGCCAGGTTGCGGGGGCGGCGGCTCCTGTTGCCTGGTTGGCTCCGGTGAGGTTTGGCCCTGCTGTGACTGGGCGGGCAGCGCTGAACACAACGCAAGAAATCCACTGAGCGCGGCGGCCAGCGAATTCTGTGCGAGATGACGCCTGTAGGCTTTGCGCATTTGTGCCTTGTCCATAAGTAGCACGCGGACTTCCAAGCTCTCACTTACGCAGCCTGAACGCGAGATCTTTCTGAAATCGCGTAGTTCTTTCAGAGCGCCCAATACAATCTACACCTCAGGGTCTTGAAACAGGCGGATGCCGGCGATGCCTTCCGCGCCTGCGTGCATGCACTCCGCCGCATTGTCCCAATTGACGCCGCCCAGCGCGAAAACGGGCCTGCCGAGACGGCAGGCGGCCTTGAGAGCGTCGAGACCGACAGGCGTGCCTTTGCCCGGCGAATCGAAAATGGGACCGAAAGTGACGAAATCGGCATTGCATTTCCGGACTTCCTCGAGCGTATGGCACGAGCGAGACACAATCAAACCCGGGAGCGTCTTCTGAGGCGCATTCGACGGTAAGTGAACGCCGTCAGCGCCGGTCGCCACCGCGATATCGGCACGCGCGTTGACCAGAATCTTCGGCGGCAGATGCTTGCGCATCTCGTGATCCCGCACTTCGAGCACGGCAAGCGTAAATTCAAACAGCTCGCGCGCGGCGAGATCTTTCTCACGAATCTGGATGACGTCGACGCCGAGATGCATCTGGTCGCGGATGATTTCAAGCAGCGGACGGAAGCCGCCGACGGCCTTGCGATCGGTGATGTAATAGCGCTTCACTGTTATCGTTGTCCCCTGAACGGCTCAAGCGATGAAGTATATAGCAGAGGGTGGAATTTCGAGAGCCAGGCGCTCGTGCCCCCGGAGCTGCTGCTCGAAATCAGATTCACTGACAAAAGCAGCCACGTCGTGCTCGAACACAACTCGCACGCCGCGACAAGAGGAGCTTGCCCCCGTCAGGCGCAACACAAGTTGATTGCCGGAGGAACGTGCTACCGGCGGCCGGACGCGCATCTCGGATTGGCGCACGCAAAGGAAGCCACTATCGCCGATCAAATGTCCGGGCAGATAAGGCCCTTCGATTTCCTGGTCGAGAACTCTCAGACGGCTGGTATGGCGGCCGGGATCAAGTGCCGCGATCGTGGCCGGAAGCAAGTTATAGATACCGAGCGAGCGGGCAATCTCGAGCGTTTCCGGCCGCGCAAATACGGTATCCTTCGAGCCGGATTGCAACACTCTGCCGCGGTCCAAAAGGTAAACGCAATCCGCCAGTTCGAGACTTTCATCAAGATCGTGCGTAACCAGGACGATCGGAATCTCCAGGCGCCGATGCGTTTCCCGGAGCACGTCGTAAAAAGCCCTGCGCAAGCGGACATCAAGGCCGCGCGTGGGTTCATCGAGCAGCAACAGGCGCGGTTCGCTGACCAGAATACGCGCCAGGGCGGCGCGCTGTTTTTGACCACCTGAGAGATGCGCAGGCTTTCGTGCCGCGAGATCGGCCAGCTCAAATGCCGCGAGCAATTCCTGGACCCGACGGCGCCGATTCAGGGCCGGCCCTTTGCCGGCGGGCGCAGCCGAGGCGGCAAATAGCAGGTTGTCCCGTACGGTCATGTGCGGAAAGAGCGCGTGGTCCTGAAAAATGTAACCACAGCGCCGCTGCTGCGGTGAGAGGTGAATGTGGGCTGCGGCGTCGAAGAGCAGTTCGTCGTTGACCAGGATCCGGCCCTCGTCGGGACGCGCGAAACCTGCGAGGCAATTCAGAAGCAGCGTTTTGCCCGCCCCGCTGGGGCCCGAAAGTACGGTCACCTCCGGGCCGGCGCGGAAATGTACATTCAGCTCGAACGCTTCGGAATCGCGGCCCGCCGGAAAGCGTTTGATGAGCCGAGCGTCAATACTCTTTGCCAACGGCGCCATGCTCAGACTGCGGCGCTCGAGCGGGAGGTGCGCGGCAGACGCTCTGGCGGTGGCGACACGTGGGCGGCCGGCCAGAGCAGCGCAAGCGCCGTGCAGGACACCACCAGCACCAGAATACGCGCCAACCGGCCGTTGCCGCTTTCAACCGCATCGTAGATGGCGACAGAAAGCGTTTGGGTGCGCCCGGGTATGTTGCCCGCGACCATGATCGTCACGCCGAAATCGCCCAGCGAGCGAGCGAAGCTCAGCGTGGCGAGAGAGCTGAGGCCGCGGCGCGCCAGCGGCAACGTTACGCGCCAGAAGGTGCGCCATTCGGACGCACCCAGGCTGTGCGCCGCCCATTCGTACCGGTAGTCGACGGATTCCAGAATAGCCCGCGCCGCTTTGATATAGATGGGTGCCGAATGAAGGAATGCCGCAACCACGGCCGCCTGCCAGGTGAACACCAGCGGTTGATGGAAAACCGATTCGTAGACCTGCCCGAGCGGCGACGCGCGGCCGACCAGCACCAGCAGATAGTAGCCGAGCACCGTGGGAGGCAGCACCAGCGGCAGCGTTATGAGCGAATCAAGCAGGTTTTTTCCGCGGAACGATTTGTGCGAAAGCAGATAAGCGATGAAGGTGCCGACCGTCAGGACGAACGAAGTGGCCAGGCACGCGACGCGCAGGCTGAGCCAGAGCGGGAACCAATCGACAGGCATTTGCTTCCGAGGGATTGTAGCATCCGGCCGCGAACGAATTGGTGGCCGCGACTGCGCCAACCAGAAGCTATTGAAAAGTGTCGCCCAGGGGCGTATCATTCGCGAAGGAGACTTCGCAGTCAATGAACCTGATTATCAACCTGATCGTGTGGGGAATTTTGCTGTTGATTACAATCGCGCTCTGGCTTTATCGGCGCTATCTGGAAAATCGAGAAGATCACTACATTCATTTGCATGGCGATGAACACGATGCAAAGGTGCTCCAATCGCAGGCTGTAATCGGAAAGCGTGTGGAAACGATTGCGAAGACCAAGAACATCCTGCTGATCATCGTAATCATCTACGGGGTGGCGATCGCGGCGTTCCAGGTCTATCGCGCCTGGAACAATACTGGTACTTAGGGTTGCCCAGCAGGCGCTTCACGATACAATAGAGGCTTCAGCCTATGGTCCGCCAAAAGGCGGGCGTGTGGAAGGTGGTGAGTTTTAGTTGGCCGAAGTCCATCTGCAAGATGGTGAAACGCTTGAGAGCGCGCTGCGCCGTTTCAAGCGCAAAGTACAGCAGGAAGACATCGTAAAAGAGATCAAGCGCCACTCGTTCTATTTGAAACCGGGCGAGAAGCGCCGCACCAAGGAAGCGCTTGCCAGAAAACGCAATCGCAAGAAACGTCCCCGCGATATCGAATAGCGCGGTTCGTGAATCGAAATTGCCCGCCGGTCCGATCGGATCGAGCGGGCTTTTAGCGCGCGTAGGCGTTATGCGCCGTATTCTACTGCGGCCTGCCGCGATACCCCGGCTGCTCTTGTGTGTAACCCGCGGGAATGGCGAACTTTGAATCATCGACCGGACCCGCGGCGAAATTCGACGATTGGGTTTCCGTCTTGAGCATCGGGGCGTTGGGATCGCCGCCGCCCATTGCCATCATGGGTGAGGCGACTCCGCTCACTTCCATGTCGCTCAGCACGGGATAGCCGTCCAGCTTCATCATTTCGCGATACGCCGCGTTCATCCCGGCCCCGGCCGCACCCATTCCCGGCGAGCCGCCAAACGCATAAGCGAATTTTTGCGAGAGCCGCTTATAGTAGTCGCTCACATCGTGCATCGCCGCGTCCGCCTGAACCAACCAGGAATCCACCTTGACCACCATCTGGCCGTTGGCGCCTGATGATTTGGCTGTCAGAGTCAGCACGGTCTCAGTGGCCGTCTTGCCGTCGATGGTGCGAGTCTGTCCGGTCTTGTCCACTTTCACGTCAAACTGGAGATCGGCGGGTTGCCCATGATTCATGCTTTGCTGCGCCTGCTCCATCCGCTGCCGCATCTCATCGAAGGTTTGCGTGGTGTAGGTGTGTCTCGCATTGTTGATGTTCGTCATGGTACCGGCGTCCAGGTCGGTGATGGTGGACGTCGTGGCGCCGATGCGCGCCATCTTTGAGCCTTTGATGTAGATGGTGTAGGTCTGGTCCTGGAACGCGTTTGCAAAGCCGCCACCCTTCCGGCCCAGCATCGGATTATTCGCCATGCGGTGCACCATTTCGATCATCGTGCCGCCGGTGAACTTCACCGTTTGATCGAACGTGACGTCAGCCAGTAGTGAGGTCGCAGCCAGGGCCCCCACAAAACCTATCCGTAAAGAGAAGAGCAAGTGATTTCCTCCAAGAGAAAGTGTAGTAGACCGAAGGAGGGCGACTCAACTGGGTAGAAGCGCTCAGCGATAAGCATCATTCGGGCACTCGAATTCCGGGGATCTTCCGAAACTCGTCGTCGAAGCTCAAGATGAGCCCTTCTGCTCGTCGTTGAGCCACATACGAGATCTCGGCATCGGCAAAGCTGAGCCTCGTGCCCGTTTGCCCCAGAAAGATCTTCAAGGTCTCAGAGAAAAGATCCGAGCACGGAACGAATTCCAACTCTTTCGCTCCGAGTAGAATTTGGCTGAGTCGTGCAGCCACACCTAGTTCGCGACGCACCAAGAGTACGGTCGCCACTCTAAGAAGACATATTCGAGGAGCAGCCCCTTACCCCATTTGCCAGCTAGAAACTGCTTCATCAGCGCTGAAGCTGCTTGGTGGTGGGCATCTCGCTCGTTATAGAAACCGATAAACAGGAAACGGCTCCGGCCTCAACGCCCGCAGACTTTCCCGCTTCTGAAGATTTGTCGCTCGAGCCAAATACCCACGAATTGCTTCCGTGATCAGTTCCCCAACAGTGCGCCCTTTCTACCACACCGCGAGCCTCGCAACTCCCTATAGACTTGCTCATCCAGGTTTCGAACCCGCGTGTCCATTTTCTACCACTTGTAACACGTGGGCGTGCAACCAACAAGGTGACGAATGGCAAGCCAAGGTGGCGGGCGACACCTCGGCGAGGCCCTTACGCTATAGCCGAAAAAGCGCCATACTTTACCTTGTCTCCGTCAGCCCTTGTGTTTGAATTTCGAGGATCGATGCCCTTGGCTCGTTTACGGTCGAGCGTTATGGACTGTTGCGCCCACGGGCTGCATGATCTGCCCCGTCTCCATTGCATGGCTCGCCGGGATTTCCTGGAGAGATATGGCCAGATGCTGTGTCGCAAATTTCGTATGCCGCTGGAACATCGCCCACAGCTGCACCAGCAGCTCGGCCTTTTCTTCGGCAGTGTGGCCTTCGCAAAGAGTGCAATTGAGCGCGGCCGCGGGCCCCTGTTCACCTGCGGCGTATCCGGATCCTGTTGGATAGGAAAGGAAGATGACCCGAACAAAACTTCTCGGAACCTTCATCACTGCCGTGTGTAAATCCGTGATCTCTGCGGCGATTTTTGCTTTGGTGTAATCTGGCACGCTGCCTTCTTCGATCAAAGCCGTATAAAGTGACCAGGGGCAGTGCACGTCTGGCCGGCGTTTAAACCAGCGGCCGACAGCGATTCGACGAGCTGAAACCTTTATGTCGGCCGAAGAGTGGACAATGCAAGGATTCTTTCAACCAAGCTCCAGAATTAGCAGAGTAAGATTTTTTTTTGCCGCGGCTGTCATGACCACCCTTGCGACGGCAGTACCACCCGTAAAAAAAATGTGGTCCCACGGTTGTTCCAGCAGCCTAGTTATTTCTTGGTGTCCGCCGAGAACGACGGAAAACGCGTCTCGGTCGAGATACTCGGGGATCCGCCGAGCGATCACATCCGAGATGGCCGGAGCCAAGTCTGGCGGCTTGATAACCGCTGCATTGCCGGCGGAAATCGCGGCGATCAGCGGAGACAACGTTAGCATCACAGGATAGTTCCACGTCCCGATAATGAGTCCTACTCCGAGCGGATCGAACTGCACTTTCGCGCGCGATGGAGTCAGCATCAGCGGTGTGCTCACGGGCACAGGCTCCATCCAGTGCCGCATGTATTCGAGAACGTGGGTGACCTCGCTGGTCATGTACTTCACGTCGACCCAATCCGCCTGGTCCGGTTGCGGCGAAGGTCCGACCACAACGCCTCGTAGAAGTCCTCTGCGTGCTCCTGCATCATTGACCGCAAAGCGATCAACTGTTTTTCCCGCCACTCTATAGAGCGGGTGGCGCCCGATAAGAAGTAGTTGCGATGGCGAGCAAGAAGGCTACCCGGGTCAAAAGTCTTCGCAGTTTCAAATTGCGTCTGAGTTAGCTCTGGCATTTTAGCGCGCTTCGGCCAACGCTGGTAGGACGGAATAGCCTGAGGTCAAAAGCTCAAGAACTCCACCTACGGAAACGGGTGAACATCATCGCTCTCGATACAGGTTGCCCCGACGACCAGCCGTCCTTCAGCACGAGGAACGATGTATACGCCATAGCGCGGGTGCACGAGCCGCAACATGTGGCGCAGTTCGATATCGGGGGCATAAAGACGCATGATCTCTCCGCGAACACCGCGCAATTGTGGCCAATCCCGTTTTGCTCCTATGCCGCGGCAATCCACCACGATCCCCGCATCGGGCAAGGCACCATTCATTACGAATGTTTCCCAATGGCATTCGACCTTGCTTTCCACGAGACCCAATGCCACCGCCTGTAAAACAGCGCGATTGTCCACCTGCGCTTCGCCGGCAATATGGAAGAGCTCTGGAGAACCTTGTCCCCACGAGCCGAGTAGCGGCCTCGACCGGATCACGGCATCCGAGATTGCTGAGCTGCTGTTGCGGCAGAAGGCCGATTATGGAACCACCATGCTCATCGTGACGCACGATATCCATTGCGCACGACGAGTTGCAGACCGTTTCGCCGTCTTCGACAAAGGGGACCTCATTGCCTTCGGGCCTGCAGCCGATCTAGAGCGCAGTGAACACGAAACGGCTCGCAAACTCATTTCGGAGGACTGACGTCAAAATGAATAAGCCTGTGATGGTCGGATCCTTCATCTTGGCCGGTCTCGTCTCGTTCGCGACAGGGCTTTTCATGATCGGCAATCGCCATGAAGCGTTCGCCCGACATGCAGAATTTGACGTAGAGTTCTCGAATCTTTCGGGAATTGCCAAGGGCACGAAGGTCCAGGTTGCCGGAATGGATGCCGGAGAAGTAGTCGACGTGCGGATACCCGCTTCCCCCGCCTCGAAGTTCCGAGCAGGATTCGGATCTACGAAACGCTCCGCGGCCTCGTCCGAACCGACTCTATCGTAACGATCTCCACCGAGGGCGTCGTGGGAAACAAGTTTCTTTCGATAAGCCTCGGAACAGCACAGGCACCCGCGGCCGCTCCCGACGCGACGCTCGCAGGCAAGGAAGCGACGGACCTTTCCGCTCTGCTGGACCAGGCGAAGGGCACGATCACCGACATCGACGCCACCGTCCGCAATGCTAATGGCCTGGTTACGAATGCTAAGCATATCGTGACCGCCCGCGGGCGGAAATCCCAATTCGACGTTGAGTGAGGTCAAGACAACCGTCGGAAATGCAAATGACGTGGTAGTCGGCCTAAAAGATGGGACAGGCCCTGCTGGCATGCTGCTCCGGGACGAGGCGCTAGCGGCTCAGATCCGTCAAGCGGTAACTAACGCTCAAAACGCGACCGTCGAGCTTAACCATGCCGCCATAGATGCCTCTTCTATCGTTTCCGACGTTCAGTCGCGAAGTTTCCCCGAGAAGATCCATGAGACGCTCGCAAGCGTAAACGACACTGTGAGTAACCTGGACGCTACTTCGAAACAGGTTCGCCAAACCCTTGCCGATTTCACCGGGCCAGACGAAAAAGGAGTGACCGCCGCCGAGAATCTGCGCGAGTCCCTCTCAAGTGTCAACACGGCTACCGCAAATATGGCTGACGACACTGAGGCAGTCAAGCACAATTTTTTCCTTCGAGGGTTCTTTCGTTGCGCGGTATTTCAACCTGGACCGCCTTTCCCCGGACCTTTACCGGAAGGACCCTCTTTTTTCGGCCCCCGGCAATCGCCGAGAGTGGCTTCGCGCGGACGAATTGTTTCGGCTCACTGCGGAGGGTGCTGAGCAACTCACGTACAAGGGAAGAATCCTGCTCAACTCGGCGGTAGCCCAATGCGGCGAAATCATCCTTCAAAGCCCACTTGTCTTTGAGGGATATTCTGATACGGATGCCGCGCAGCGGCTTGCAACATCGCGCACACGCGCAATTCTCGTACGCAATTATGTTCAGAGTCATTTCCAGCTCGAGCCAACTACCGTTGGTTAGGTTGCGCTAGAGAACCAGCCTCCCGCCGGCCTTGATCGCGTCGACTGGAATGGCATCGCGATCGTTTATCGTGAAATCTTCCCGCCATGGGTGCGTGGGAGAGCTATGGTTAATGTCACGATTTGCGGAAACACGAGAGGGCGAGAGTCCGATCTTCGAAAACGTGACATTCGATCTATCATGGCCTCGCTGCATCTAAAGGGGTGAAGCAATCCCTTGGTAGGCATCGGAAAGGCTCTGTTCGTGGAAATGGATACGAGTCAAGCTGCGGTTGATAGAGCATTTTGGATCGCCTTGCTTCTCGGTGTGACACACGACTGCTGAAGCCGCGGTGCTGGACGGAATCGCCGCCTCTGAAGATGTATCGCGTCGGAGCTTCTGATTGCGGCCCTTCTCGCCGACCCGCTTCAGCCGCGCCCTCTTCGATTGCTATGATCACTCGTCTCGCCAAAAAAGAAACGGCCTCCCAATCGTGACATACGAAAAGGTGGACAGACCAACTAATTCAAGCACCTCCTGGGTTGTCCTGCCAAACCCAACAAAGTACCAAAGCCCCTTCGTTGCCTCGCTTTTTTGTTTAGCAAGTATCTTAGAAAGTGCACGACTCTGACCGCATGCACCTCAATCTAAGCCGCATCTCAGCTTTTTTGGGCAGCCTGATTGTTGTGCGAGTTTTAAACTGCTATCATGAGCCGTTACAATGTAACCCATTAATATGCCAGCGCTTCAGATATCTTTCCTTTCTGTCCTGCGTAGTAAGTGGATTAGGCGATTGGCCGGGGCGCAGGTAATTAGCACTTTTGGTGATGCACTGGCCATGCTGGCGGTATTCGGGCTAGTTACCTTTCAGTTACACGGCACCGCAGCCCAGGCAGCAATGATTCTGGTTGCGTATTTCGCGCCGCTAGCAGTAGTTGGCCCTCTCTCGGGCGTATATATCGACAGATGGAACGTCAAATGGGCAATGATTTTGAGTGACGTGATTCGGGGGTTCCTGGTATTAGGACTCGTGTTCGTCCGCGACTTAACAGCAATCTGTTTCATTTTCTTCGCGTTAAGCACGGTATCGAGTTTTTTCGTTCCCGCTCAGACGGTGGTATTGAAAACGCTAGCACCCGCGGGTGGTCTTTTGGCCGTGAATGCACTCATGACTCAGGCTAACTCGGGCATTGCGATCATAGCGCCCTCCGTTGCAGGGTTGCTTGTTCAGTGGTTTGGTGCAAGCTCCTGTTTCTTGCTCGACAGTGTGAGTTTCTTTATATCGGCTACCCTGGTGATGACAATCCGCATCAAACCGGAAAGGACTGAATGCGGCCGATCCGTGGAGTCAGTTTGGGCCGCCATGCGCGCGGGCACGTCTTTTATCTTGAAAAATCGAACGGTGTCGCTGGTAGTCCTCGCAATGTCCATCGGGATGTTCGCCGTTCGCTGTTTCGGCTCTTTGCTCTCGCTTTATGTACGCGATGTTCTGCATTCCGATGTGGCGCTTTTCGGCACGCTAAACACCCTCATCGGTGTGGGATTGATTGTGGGAACGCAACTCGTCCACCGCTGCGCATCCAAAGTGGCAGAACAATATATGGTGGTCTCCGGATTGGCAGTAATGGGGTTGGGAGTGCTGTTGACGGCTTTATTCTCCACGGTTGCCACAACCGCCGCCGGGATGCTAAGTCTCGGTTTAGGAGCAGCTTGCATCATAGCGCCGACTCAGACACTCGTACAGCGGGAAACCCCGCCGGCCATGCTGGGGCGCGTAAGTAGTAGTAGAATGTCGCTATTTGCCTTATCTCAAGTAATCGCCATGTTAGTGGCCGGACCGATCGCGGAAAGAATGGGGCTGAAGACTTTGTATCTGGGAAGTTCTTTTCTGTTGGTTAGCGCCGGCATCGTTGGCCTGTTTAAATTACGGGCGGTAAGCAGAGCGCAGGAATTGTATTGACAGTTATTGACAGTTCGCCGGGCTAGGACGACAATGAAGTTTTTATGGCCGCCGAGTACGATCCGCACAGCTACCGTATTCATGAAGATCCCTATCCGATTTACGCGGCTCTCAGAAAGCGGTGCCCTGTATATCATAACGAGCGCCTGGATTTCTGGGCGCTATTAGGTTTTCGAGAAGTTCAGGAGGCATCTCGCGATTGGCGGGCGCTCACGACCGCTCACGGAACCTTTCTGCAATCGGAAGTGCAGGCGGTACAAGAATTTTTCCCCGAGGAGGGCAAGTTCCTCGACATGGACCCGCCCCGGCACACAGAGTTGCGCAATCTGATTCGAGGCGTGTTCTCAGCTAGGGAGATCCAAAAGCAGGAGCTTAAGATCCGTGCGATAGCCCGGAAACTGATCGACAAGTTCACGGGCGGGAAAGTGGACCTCTCACTTCAATTTGCCGCCCCATTCCCGGTCAGTGTTATATCGGAGCTGCTCGGAATCCCGGAATGCGATGAACACGACGTGGCACAATGGTCGCACGACCTTCATCTTCGCGAAACGGACGGATCGCTGCCTGAGGTGGCGATGAAGGCCGGGCATAACATACACAATTACTTACAGGCAATGGTCGATGAGCGGCGGCGCTCGCCGCGGTTGGATATCGTGAGCCGTCTAGCGCATTCCGCTATTGGCGGCAAGAGCCTCACGGACCGGGAAGTGATTGGCATGTCTCTTCTCTTGTATGTGGCGGGGAACGAAACCACGCGCATGTTCCTGACGAGCGCTTTCCGTCTGCTCGCGGAAAATCCGGAGGAGCGAGCTAGGCTTGCCCGAGATTGCGCGGCGATTCCCGCGGCCATCGAAGAAATGCTGCGGTTTGAATCGCCGATTTCGCAGGAGGCGAGGACCGCCACCCGGGAGATAGAGATTAGCGGGTGCCCCATTCCGACAGGGAAGCAGGTGTTGCTGGTGTACGGCTCAGCAAATCGTGACGAACGCGCATTCGCAGACGCGGACAAATTGATCTTTTCGCGTCCGCCTCAACGGCACTTGGCGTTTGGCGAAGGCATCCATTACTGTATCGGCGCAGCGCTCGCACGCTGCGAGGCGCGCGTCGCCTTAGAGGAGACGCTCGCACGCATCCCGAACTACAAGCTGGATGGTCCGGTTGAGTGGTATCACAGCAGCATCTTGCGTGGACCAGTTACCCTTCCAGTTACATTGTAATTACGCGCACGTTATTCAGCGGTTGGGGTGCAGCCTTCGGCAATCAGTTCTGCAGCGATATCTGCGACGGATCCGGTAAGAATAGACCGTAAGCTCACTTCGCAACCAAAGCGCTTCTGAATGCGCCAGGCGACTTGTGCAGCCAGCAGGGACTCGCCGCCGAGCACGATGAAGTTGTCATACGCCCCAACACGGTCGGCCGAAAGGACGGCCCCCAGGATTTCGGCAACGGCGGCTTCCAGGTCGTTTCGGGGCGCGACGTACCCCTTCGGTCGTGAGTTCGCAGCAGGACAAGTCTCCATTTGTTCGTCCGCGGAGCGCCTAGACTCCTGCCCTGGTCCGCTTTCTACTGACTCAATATCTTGCTGTTTCATAATCAGCTCCTGACAACGATATCTAGATTCCAATATTGGATAGAGCCTTATAGTCGACTTTACCGTTAATCGTGCGCGGCAGATCGTTCAGAATGGATACCTGGGCAGGCACCGCGGCTAGCGGAAGATGATCTTTTACTTCGGAAATGAGGGCCTCGGGCCGTGGTGACTTTGACGTCTCGCCCAGCGAAACTGCTGCTCGAATCTCAGTAAATCCGGTGAGATCCTGGTGTATCCAAGCGGCAGCGGCGTTTACGCTGCAACAGTTGGCGAGGGCGGCTTCAACCTCGTCCAACTCGATGCGAAATCCTCTTACCTTTACTTGCCGGTCGGCTCTGCCGTGAAACATCATAACCCCGAAACTTGATACCGTGACAAGGTCCCCCGTACGAAAGAAGCGTTGTGGATGGCCTTCGTTTCTGGTCGTGAATACTTTCTCGTTCAACTCGGGCCGGTTCAGATATCCCGTCATAACGGATGCGCCGCCAATGAGCAACTCGCCTTTTGCGCCGGGCACAACCGCGGCGCCAGTGTCATCGACGACAAGTCCAGTCGAGTAAGGACAAAGGCGGCCGATCGGACAGAAGCGATCCGAGAATAGGTCCTCGCCGGAGAGACGATGAAATGTACAGACGTTAGTTTCTGTGGGACCGAATAAGTTGGTAAGCGGGAGTCCCGGCAGGGCCGTGGCGAGTTGCTGTAAGTCCGCCGGTGGATAGCGTTCGCCGGCGAATAGAATCTGGCGCAACGTACGGCCAGAAGAAGCAAGATGTCCACGTTTCAATAACTGAACAAGCGCAAATGGAACGGAATACCAGGTCGTGATGTGGTGCCGATCGATGATGGAAGCCACTTGGGCAGGGAACATGGCTATATGATCCGGAATCAACACCACGCATGCGCCGGTCATCGCGGCAGCGAACAGGTCGAATATCGTAAGGTCGAAATGCAGCGGCGCGTGGCAGCTAAGCCGGTCGGCGCTACCAATGCCGAATTCGCCGGCTGCCCAGGAAACAAATGCGTGTGCGCTGGAATGCGTGTGTTGCACGCCTTTCGGCGGTCCGGTTGAGCCGGATGTATACAGGACATAAGCGGGTGGGCTGTCGAAATCCTCCAGCCGCGCAGTATCCGCTGGAGGATGACGCAGGGCCAGTATCTGGCCGTGGCATGAGCTTTCATCGAGCGCCGTGGTGAGTCCTCTTGCGGATAATGCCTGCAGTTTCGGCAAGAGCGCAGGCTCGAAAATGATGGCCGCCAGATTGGCATCGGAGATGATGGCCGCCAAGCGATTCGGCGCCACTCTACTGTCGAGCGGAACGTATGCGGCTCCGGCTTTCAGAACGCCATGGATGCTTGCAACAGCATCTATGTCTTTCCGCCGATAGATGCCCACCCGCGATCCCCATGTGACGCCCACCTTCCGCAGGGCCGCCGCGACCTCCGACGATTGTCTATCTAGTTCGGCGTAGGTTGCGGCGCTGTTCGATTCAACAACTGCCGGATGCGATCCGAAATCTTTCGCCGTGCGAACGAATGCGCTTACCAACAGGTCAGACATTTGCGACACCAGCGTAACCCGCGATAATGTTTCTCAGAATATCCGAAGTTCCTGAATAGAACAGGCTTCCAAGGGCGTCCCGGAGAGCCGTAGACGACGAATCATCGAGTAAGTAGCCACCCGCTCCTTTGTTGCGCATAGCATCCATGCCAGTTGTCACCGAAAACTCGCTTACAACCAATTTGACCAGCGCGGAGTAGTGCTTAATCGATTGATTGGAGTCTGCACGGGCAGCAGCGTGATACAGAAGCAATCTACTTATTTCCAGGCGTATGGCAATGTCGGCAATGCGATTCGAAACAGACTGGAAGGACCCGATCGTGCGCCCATTCTGAGTGCGCGTATTCGCGTATGCGACGGACTGATCTAACTCGCGACGCATCATTCCGAGAGCCGGGGCCATAATGAACGCACGCTCCATGTTGAGAGCAGCCGAAAAAACAGAGCCGCCCGCTCCTTCTACGCCTAAACGTTGGCCTGCTGGAACAAAGCAATCGTCAAAATACAACTCGCCGAATTCAGCGGACTGAAGCCCCATCTTCGGGACATTGGAACTTCGCGAAACGCCGTTCGAGTTTAGGTCAACCAGGAAGGCGCTGACGCCCCAGCTATGACGCTGCGGGTCGGTAGACGCCAAAACAAGCGCAATGTCGGCAACCGGTGCGCTCGTTATGTAGCGTTTCTGGCCGACAAGCCGATATCCACCAGGGCAGGGGCGCGCCGTGGTTTGAAGATGAAATACGTCCGAGCCGGAGCCTGGATCTGTAGCCGCGTGAGCCGCGCGCAAGCTGCCGCGAATCATGGGCCTGAGGAACTCCTCCTTCTGCCGCTCGTCTCCAAAACGGAGGACCGGATACTGAACGCTCCAAATCTGCGCGGCTAGGGCAAAGAGAATGCCCGCATCGCCTCCGCCATATGCCAAGCCTTCGAATATCGCGACGAGAGAGGAGATCGGCTCGCCTTCCCCACCGTACTCAACGGGAAAGATGCGGGCGAGTACTCCCGAGGGAACGTAACTGTTCCAGTCCGATTTCTTCTCCACGCCACGAATGTAATTGGCTCCCTTCTCCACGATAAGTTCAGCCGCATTCAGGATGTCCAGCATAGGAGCGACGGGCATGAGCCGCTAAGTAGAATTAAGAAACAGCCGCCGATCCCACGATCAGACGTTCTATTTCTTTACGAAGCAGAATTCTGTGGCTTTCCGTGTAATGGAATGGATTCCGTCCATTGTAAGGGGCAGGGTCCGCCTGCTCTCCCCCGCAGTTAATTAGATCAACGCCCGAGAACATGCGAGAAGCGGCAAGGTACAGTTCTTTACCGTAGTAATGATAATAGTCTAAGTTCCTGGTAAGTTCTGGGTCATCGAACGTTACGCCGTCATCGAAGCAGGGGCGGGGCAAGTGGAAGAGAAGCCGCAGCGCAGGTTGAAGACGATATAGCGGAGTCATGACCGACTCCAACGAGTCCACCGAGAGCTGCAGAGGAAAATCCCACAATCTTTTTTGGACAGAGGGCGCGCTCAACGACACGTAAAGGTCCCACTCAGCGGAACGCAGGAAACAGCGCGATCCGGGATCGAGCACCAGAACCGGAAAAAGAAACGCTGACACGACGTCCAGCACGATCGCATCAGTCATGTGAATTGTCTCGAGCAAGCGCTGACGCTGGCGTTTGTGCAATTCATCAAGAACCATAATCCGGCCCCACTCTTGCGCCGCCGCCTTGGACCGCGCCTCAGGAACGACGAATTCACTACTGTGAATCGGATTGGTCGCCATGCTCAGAAGCGAGGTTCTTCCTTGATACCAAAGAAGACGGAGTTTAGCGCCGCGGATATCTTCCATATTCTGGGTCCTAATCGCGTCGGCGGTGCAACAGGAACCAAGAACGACGATGTATTTGTGATTCAATTTACTTCGCGTTAGTCAAACTTTGAAGCAGATTACGAATGGAATGAAAATCCCGGAAGCTTTCGGGAGTGATTTGTTCTTCCGGGACGATCAATTGGTACTTGCGCTCCAAGAAGGCGACCAGCTTCATAAGCCCGAGCGAATCAAGCAGACCTTCTTCAAACAACGGCGTATCTTCAGAGACATCGGAGGCGAGATGCGGGGCGTGAATGAGAATGAATTCTTGGATAGGGTCAGACATAATGGCAGTTTGTTAAAGCTACTGAACGAATTCAGCTAGCCCGTAGCGCCAGCGCGGGATTGACGCGCGCCGCTCGTCGAAGCGGCACTAAACCTGCAAGCAGGGCAGTCAAAAGCAATAGAAACGGCGCCAAGGCGAGGGAAACACCATCGACACTTCCCACTCCATATAGCAGGCCGCGCAGCAGGCGGCCGGCAGGCCAAGCTGCGGCCAGTCCTATGATAGTGCCCAAGATCCAGAGACGCAGGGCTTGTGCAAGAACGAGCCAACGCACGTTGCGCGGCGGAGCGCCAAGCGCCATGCGGATGGCGAACTCACGCACGCGAAGTCCCACGAAATAGGAGATGACGCCATATAGACCGAGACACGCCAGCAGCAGCGATGATCCCCCGAACACTGTGATCAAACCAGCCAGCAACTTGCGCGAGCGGAGGCTCTGTTCCAACCAGTCGGCCATCGGCAGAACGTCGTAAAGCGGCTGATCGGGGTTCACTTTGTGGATCTGCGCGATGAGAGCGCTAGCATAGGCTTCGGGCTTTCCGGCGGTGCGAATCACAAGCGCTCCGCGATCCTGAGTTACCTGAGCTTCGGGCCAATAGATCTGCGGCCGCGGATCGGTCTCGAGATTGTCGTTGCGGATGTGGCCGACAACGCCAACAATTTCGATCCACGGGCTCATCGTCGTGGCGCCTGTCGCGAAGCGACAGCGCTTGCCCAACGGATCAGCCTGCCCGAACACTTTGCCAGAAAGCTGTTCATCAATGATTCCGACGCGCGGAGCGTGGTCGTTATCCGCTTCGGAAAAGTCTCGCCCCTTAATGAGCCGCATGCCCATGCTTGAGAAATAGCCAGATGTAACGGACCGGGTATCGGCGCCCACCCAACCGCGATCCAGTTTACCCTCGAATTCCACCGGATTCACCTGTTTCCCTTCGCCAAGCGGCAAGATATTGATAAATCCGGCATTCAGTATGCCGGGCGTTGTTTTCAGGCGCTCAATCAAACGGCGATAGTAATCGGAGACTTGCAGGTCGGTAGGATATTTGGCCCGCGTAACTGCGAGTTTCATGGTCAACACGCCTTTTGTTGAGAAACCCGGATTCACGCGCATCACCGCTACCAGGCTACGGATGAGAAGGCCGCCGGCAAAGACCAGCACCAGAGTAACGGCGATCTGCGCAGCAACGAGTGCACTTCGGGCACCGCCGCCGCCGGCGACTGTGCGTGAATCCTGTTGCAGACTTCCCGCAATTTGAACCCGCGAAGCCATGCGCGCAGGCAGCATGCCGGCGATCATTACCGCGGCAACGCTGAGCAGCAGGGCGAGGAAGAGAACGGGTGCATGCAACCCGATGGACGCAGTGCCCGGCAACTGCTGCGGAAGAAGCGGAGTGAGAACTTTCAAGAGCGCCCAGGAGAGCAGCACGCCGCAGCAGCAACCTATCAGGCTGAGAGGAATTACTTCAGCGAGGATTTGGATCCGCAGGCGGTTTGTGCTGGCGCCGAGAGCAGCCCGCACCGCGGTTTCGCGGTTTCGCGCCGTCGCGCGCGCGATCATCAGGCCGCCAAGGTTGATCACTGCGATCAATAGCAAGCACGCCACCGCGCCAAGCAGTACGTCCAAAACGGTACGGAAAGGCCCGACCGTGCTATCCAGCAGCGGCTCGAGTAATACGCCCAATTTCTGAGCTCCGTTCGTCGCGGGATATTGCTGCGCGAGGCGCAGCATGACTGCGGACATCTCGGATTGGGCCTGTGCGAGCGAAACGCCCGGTTTCAAGCGGCCCACAGCACGGTAAAAGAATGCAAAGCGCGAGCGGATTTCCTGCTGCGGCACGAAAAGCGGCGTAAGTAAGTCGAGATTTTTCGATGGATAGCCAAGATCCGGCGGCAAAACGCCTATGACTTGAAATGGCTGGTCATTCAAAAGAATGCTCCGGCCGATTACAGACCGATCCCGCCCGTAACGGCGGTTCCAAAATCCGTAGCTGAGGATTGCGACCTTCGCATCGCGCTGCGTTTCTTCTTCTGTGATCATTCGCCCCAAAATAGGGCGAACCCCCAGAACGTTCAGCAAGTTTGAGGAAGTCTTTGCGCCGATGACGCGCTCCGGCTCTCCGTCGCCAGTAAGGCTGAGATTCGCTACTCGTGTCACGGCGATATCTTCAAAAAGTTTCGATTGCGCACGCCAGTCAAGCCAGTCCGCGGAACTAACAGCGAACTTGGTAACATTGGCTGCCGCCGCCGCCGAGCTTGTGGTCCACAGCACGCTGAGGCGTTGCGAATCGGGATACGGCAAAGATCGCAGCAGAATACTATCGGCAATGCTGAAAATGGCAGTCGTCAGTCCGACGCCGAGCGCCAGCGTCGCGCTCATGACGATCGTCCAGCCGGGCGCCTTGCGAAGTAGCCTAAACCCGTATCGCAGATCTTCCCACATATGTTCAGTATTACTGGGCAGCCACGAGCGGCAGAGCCGTGGAGCCGCCATGCACCGGTATTCGGCCTACGCCCGGCGGGAAATGATACCAAGAGGGTCCTTTTCTCTTTTCCACGAGTAACTGGCGTCTTACTCGGTCGGAATTGACCAGTTGGTTGTTGATGCTTGATGTGCTACTGACGGCGGGTAGCATGACATTGGACGAATTACGGCCGACCGAACGCTCAAGCTCTTGGAAAACATCAGGAATTTCGAAACTCGGATCGACGTAAAAGGTCGGATCCACCATCGGTTCGCCGGCGAAATAAAATCCGGAATCGATTCGTCCTTCGCGGCGGCGCTCGAGGAAAAAGGCGCCCAGCGGCGTGTCGGGCAATACGGTGAGCCCAATGCTGACGCCAAGCACCCAGGGATCGAGCGCCAGTATGGAGTCGATCGCGCGGCGCATCTTCTCAGGTTCGTCACCAGGCGTACCGAAGAGGAGTTCGTGCATGACCACCATGCCGTTGTCCTTGCACAACCGGGTTGACCGTTCCACGTCCGACAGCCGATACCATTTGCCCAGACTTGCCAAAGCCTGCGGATCTACATGATCAGTTCCAAAATTCACGCCGATGAAGCCCGCTTTCGCCAGCAGAGACGCGTACTCGGCGTCGAAGGGGCGAGGTTGACAATAGGCCCAGAAACGAACATCGCTGCCGTAACCTCGGGAGATGATGCCTCTCAACACGTCTTTGGCGTGCGCCAGGGGCATGTTGAACTCGCTATCGGCGGTTTGGAAATCTCTAATTCCGAGCGCGACCAGCTCATCGATTTCCCGCAGCGTATTTTCCACTGCAACGCGCCGGTAGGAGTTGCCGGCCGCGGCCGGTTCGGCGCAGTAATTACAGCGCATCGCACAGCCGCTGCTGGTGCGAATGGCGGCCTGTCCGCCGAATTCGTAATACCACCGGTTGTCGACGAACTTGCGCTTCACTGGCGCCTGAATCCGGTTTTTTCTACCGTCGAAAACGAAAGTCTCGGCGCCGCCGGCAAGTTCGCGCAGGGACTTTCCGCCCAACGCGTTCGCAAGCTGGGAAATCACCAATTCGCCGGGCCCTTTCACGCCGTATCGCAAACCGAGACGGCCAAGAAACGCGTGCGGGTTTACAGAAAATCCGACGCCGCCAATGAGGATGCGCTCGATCCCGGCATAGCCTTTGATGATGTCAATGAGCGCCTTGTGCGATTTGAGAAAAGATCCCTTTTCGGCCAAGTCGAAATAAGACGGAAAATACAGATCCACGGCATTGCGCATCGTGAGCCCGACCAGATCGGGGCGATTGCTGGAAAAGTAACTGTGAAGCGCCAATATGGGGTCGTCTTCGCGGCATAAATCGACCACGTCTATTTCATGTCCGGCAGCCTCCAGTCCGGAGCCAATGATATCCAGTCCATACGGCGCTATAGCTGGAACTTTGATGAGATTTAAGTTGACTAGAGCGACCTTCATCTGCTCTTCATTACCTTTTGTTTGGTTCGAATTTTTCGAGCTCTTCGGTTAGTCCCGATCCAATCTGTGCAACGGGACCGCGCTGCAGCATTTCATAGTGGCCGCATTCGATTGGCAGCACTCTCAGATTGCCTTTTATGTACGGCTCCCAGCGGCTGCTAAACAGCTCGTAGTTGGCGCGTTTTGCGGCGATGAACAAGACTGCATTGCCGGGATAGACGGGGAGCTCCGAACGGCGGCGAAGCTCCAGGTTGTTCTTGATGATCTGGAGCATACGTTTACGATGCGTCTCGTCGAGCATCTCAGAGATGCCCGGCCCTTCCTGGACCAGGGCGCGTGCATACTCGTCATCTGAATCTGCAGGCTCATCAGGCGCGGGCGGGAACGCGTCCATGAGAGCGAGAAGTCCTACATTCGCGCCGGCTTGGTGCGCCAGAGCTGCGATAGCCTCCGCGACGAGGCCGCCAAAGGACCACCCGAGGAAGTGATACGGCCCATGCGCTTGGACTGCGCGAATGCGATCCCAGTATTCGCCCGCCATCTCAAGGATCGATCCCGGCAACTCGACCTCCTGGTTGAGGCCGCGGGCTTGCACGCCGTACATAGGATGGCGCGGATTGAGATACGGAATGAGCACGCTGTAGCGCGAACTCAAACCAAGGCCGGGGTGAATGCAGAATAATGGCGCGCCGTCGCCGAAAGGCTTGATAGGCACGAGCATCTCGAAAGGATCTTCGACGCCGCCTGTCGCCATGCGCTCCACCAATCGGCGGACTGTCGGAGCCTCAAAGAGCGTCCGGATCGTCAGTTCCACGCCGAGCGTGCTGCGGACGCGGCGCATCAATCCCATCAGCAACAGCGAATGTCCGCCTACTGCGAAGAAGTCGTCGTCGATACCGACGCGTTCCAATCCCAGCGCATTGGCGAACAACTCGCATAAGAGGCCTTCTTCCCACGTACGCGGCGGCCTGTACGTACCTGCTTTGGAGAAGTCGGGCGCCGGCAATGCGTCGCGGTCGAGCTTTCCATTGCGAGTCAGCGGCAGGCGATCCAATCGGATGTAAGCGGCAGGCGCCATGTACTCCGGCAATCTGGCTATCACGTGCGCGCGCAGATCCTCTGGGGCAACCGCATTCCGCGGCGCCGCGCCACGCTGCGGCGTTGTGTAGTAGGCGACCAGCCGCTTGTCTCCGGATTTATCTTTCCGGGTAATGACGATCGCGTCGCGCACGCCCTGGTGTTCAGTCAAACGTGCTTCAATTTCGCCCAGCTCTATGCGAAAGCCGCGGATCTTTATCTGAAAATCGTTGCGGCCGTGGAACTCGATCATCCCGCCGGGCAGCCAGCGCCCGGTGTCGCCGCTTTTATACATACGCTCGCGCGGATCGGCGGCGAACGGATCCTGAAGGAAGCGTGCGCTTGTCAGCTCGGGACGTTTCAGATAGCCGCGTGCGACGCCCGCGCCCGCGACGTATAATTCGCCTATTACGCCCATTGGCACCGGCTGCCGGTTCTCATCCAGGATGTAAATGCGGACATCCGGCAACGGCCGGCCGATCGGACTGCCTCCACCCCGGCGTTCGGTATCACTTTCCTCGATCAACCGATATGTCGAATGCACGGTTGTTTCCGTGATGCCGTACATATTGACCAGATTCACGCCGCTGTTCCTATCTTGCCGATACCACGGCTTGAGGCTCGCCACCTCCAGAGCTTCGCCGCCAAAGATGACCAGCCGTAACGAATGTAGCTGCTTGCTTGTGGCTTGTGCGGCGATGAGCTCGCGAAATGCACTTGGCGTTTGATTGAGAACCGTCACCTGCTCGCGGCACAAGAGCGCATAGAATTCGTCGGGCGAACGCGAAAGCGCTCTATCAACTAGGACCAGGCGCCCGCCATACATCAGAGCTCCCCAGATCTCCCAAACCGAGAAGTCGAAGGCAAACGAGTGAAACACGGTCCAGACATCGTTCGCATCGAAGTGGAACCATGCCTCGGTCGAGGCGAAGAGACGAACAACGTTCCTGTGCTCCACCAGAACGCCTTTCGGCTTGCCGGTTGAGCCGGAAGTGTAGATCACGTAGGCGCCATCAGCCGGGTTGAAGTCCGCTGTAGCGCGGTCCAGGTCGGAGGCGGCCTCATTTTGCCAATCGGAATCCGCGGAAAGGTCCACAAAAGCCGGGTTGTAGCCGTTTACCTCCAGCATCGGCCACACGTCTGCAGGCGCAAGCAGCACAACAGGCTCGCTATCTTCGAGCATGAATTTTAGCCGCTCCGCGGGATAGCCCGGATCGAGCGGAACATACGCACCGCCCGCTTTCAAGATGCCGAGAAGACCCACGATCATGTCGAGCCCAGGTTCTGAGCAAATCGCGACGCGCTGTTCTGGCCCGACCCCTAGCCGTCTAAGGCGATGCGCGAGCCGATTGGCTTTCGTGCTCAGTTCGCCATAGGTCAGGCTGGAACCGCCGAACGTGACGGCCTTCGCGCCGGGCCTTTTGCGCGCTTGCGCCTCAACCAGTTCGTGTATGCAATTGGCCGTCGGAAACTGCGAAGCGGGCTCATTGAATTGATAAACGATCTGCCGTCGCTCGGTCTCGCTGAGCAGGGGAATACCGGTCAGCAAGCGAGTCTGGTCGAACACCATGCCTTCGAGGATTCGGCGAAACTGAGCCACATATCGCTCGATTGTCGAGGCGTCGAATATCGATGTGGCGTACTCGATCCCGCCCGCAATAACTTCGCTTGAATCGCGCAGCGATAAGGTCAGGTCAAACTTAGATACGGTGTGCGCCGGACCCTCTGCGGCAAGCGTCTGCAGACCGCCAAGGTGAAACCCGCCGCGGGGGCCGCTCTGCCAAACAAACATCGCCTGAAACAACGGTGTATACGAGGCGCTTCGCGGCGGCTGCAAAATCTCTACCACACGTTCGAATGAAATATCCTGGTGGTGTTGAGCGCCGAGCGATGCGTCTTTAACCTGGTTGAGCAACTCGGCAACGGTAAGAGAACGCGGCAGATCCAGGCGGATTGCCAGCGTATTGACGAAGAATCCAATCAGGTTTTCAAGTTCTACCCACCCGCGATTTGCGACCGGGGTCCCGATGACCACCTCCTGTTGGCCTGATAAGCGCGCCAACAAAGCAGCCCATGCCGCCATCAGCGTCATGTATAGTGTTGTGCCGTGCGCCGAACTCAGAGTCCGCAACTTCGCGCTCAGGTCCGGGTCGAGGTCGAAAATGACCAGACTCCCTGCGTAGTCTTTTTGCGCCGGGCGCGGGCGATCTAAAGGCAAATCGAGCACCGCGGGCGCGCCGGTGAGTGTGGACCGCCAGTATTCCTCGAGGGGGCGCATTATTTCGTCCTCGATCGATTGTCGCTGCCACACCGCGTAATCGGCGTATTGTAGGGTTAACGGCGGAAGGGGGCTCGGGCTGCCGTGCAGGAACGCCTCATAGACCGTGTTCAGCTCGTTCATGAATACGCTTCTCGACCAACCATCCGAGACGATATGATGCGTCGCAATCAGCAGCGTATGTTCGTCGGGAGAGTGCCGGATCAGCCGGGCGCGGAGGATGGGCCCCTGTTCCAGATCGAACAGCGCCTTCACCTCATGCTCGATCAGACGCTTTGCCTCCGTTTCTTTGTCCAGGCGGCCGCACAGATCGTCTTCGAGCAGGCAGAACCCGCTATCATCGACGGTGTGGATGCGCTGCACGGGCTCGCCATCGATCAGCGTAAACGTGGTGCGCAGGATTTCGTGGCGCGCGACGATCTCATGTAAAGCGCGTCTTAGCGCCGAGCAGTCCAGGTTGCCCTTCAAACGCGCTCCGAACGGCACGTTGTATGCACGGCTTACTTCCGGTATCTGCGCGAGGAACCAGAGTCTACGCTGCGCAAACGAGAGCGGAATGGGCTTGCTCCGGTCCGCGCAGCGTGTCGGCGGCAGCGCCGCAGGTTTGCTTTTCAGGTTGAGAGTGCGCGCAACCTGCAGGAGTTTTGCCCGCTCGCGGGCGGGAAGTTGTTTAATGGACGTTTCCACGTAAGTCCTTTATCCGAGGCATCGCATGTCGCCGGGCGCTACATTTCTTTCAAAGCACGCAGTAAGTCGCTCGCTTCAAACTGTTCGAGTTGCGCATTGAGAATCTGATCGGCGAGATCGCAGAGTACAGGACGGGCGAACAGATCGGCAATCTTAACTTCTACATTCAACGCCTGACGTACGCGCGCAATGATGCGCACGGCGAGAAGCGAATGGCCGCCGAGCGCAAAGAAGTTGGCGTTGCGCCCGACCTGCTCCAGGTTTAATACGCTGCCCCAAATCTCGGCCAACGTTTCCTCGATTTCGCCTTCTGGCGCTTGGTAACCGCCGGCCGGGTAGGCACCGGCAGCCGGGGTCGGCAAGGCGCTTCTAAGCAGCTTGCCATTAGGGGCCAAGGGGAAGGAATCCAGGTGCACATAAGCGGCTGGCGCCATGTATTCTGGCAGCTTAGCTAAGACGAATGCCCGCAGTTCCCCGGTGGGAACGGCTGGAGCGGCCGAATTGCGGCAGGTGTAATACGCCACCAGCCGTTTTTCTCCGGGCTCATCTTCTCGCGCCGATACCAGCGCTTGCGCCACATCCGGATGCTCCGCGAGACGAGCCTCGATCTCGCCAGGCTCAATGCGGAACCCGCGGATCTTCAGCTGGAAATCATTTCGCCCCAGGAACTCGATGGCCCCGTCACGCCGCTGCCGCATCAGATCTCCGGTGCGATACATGCGGGTGCCCGGCCGGCCGAACGGGTCTGCAACAAATCTTCCGGCTGTCACAGCGGGGCGCTTCAAGTACCCGCGCGCCACTCCCGCTCCGGCTATGTACAACTCGCCGGCAACACCTGGCGGCGACGGCTGCAGAGCGGTATCCAAGATATAGGCCGTCGAGTGGGCAAGTGGGCGGCCTACGGGCAACATGGCCGCGGGATATTCAGCCCCATTCTCGACGCGATACGTCAAGACTCCGACAGTGGTTTCCGTTGGTCCGTAGTGGTTGAAGACCGCGCAGCCGGGCGTTTTCTCGCGTAGTGCGTCCACCCATGCCCATCGGCACGCCTCACCGCCCAAAATCAGCCGCTTCGATGGAAGCAGCCGTTCCCAATCGCTGACGTTCTGTAAAGCCGCCATGTGTGACGGCGCGATCTTGAAGCAGTCAAGGCGCTCTCTTTGGACATAAGAAGCTAACAAAGCGGGGTCGGTCGATGCTTCTTCGGAGATCAGATGCAGACAGCCGCCGTAGCACAGCGAGGTAAACAAGATGGTTGCCGCAAAATCGAAGGCGAGTGACTGCATTAACCCGAAACGCGCTCCTGGCGGAAAGTCGATTGCCTCCTGCACTGCCGCGACATAGTTCGCGATCTGCCGGTGTTCAACGATCACGCCTTTGGGCTTCCCTGTGGAACCGGACGTATAGATCACATAAGCGGCGTTTCCGCACTTTGCGCCCGAACCGGTGGCCAGGTTTCCGCTTGAATTTTCTGCCCAACGTTCTTGGTTGGCGTCGAGGAACATCAATTCGGCGGGCTCGCCGGGGGCTGAGCGCGAAAGCGCGCTCTCGGTAAGTACCAAGGCACAACCGGCATCGCTGGCGATCTGGTCGAGGCGAAACTTCGGCAGAGCCGGATCCAGAGGCAGATACGCTCCCCCGGCCTTCAAAACTGCAAGCAATGCGGCGATGAGATCAGGACCACGCCGGAGATAGAGCCCCACCACTTTTTCAGGCCCGATGCGAGGTATCAGATCACGCGCAAGTTGATTGGCGCGCTGGTTCAACTCGTCGAATGTCCATTGAAATCCTTCATACGCGACAGCCGGCGCTTGCGGAGTGCGCTCGACCTGGCGTTCGAACAATTCGGAAATAGTGGCCGCCGGGTACAGACGTTCCGCGCGCTTGTTCTCTTTAAGCAGGCGCAAGGCTGCGGAAGACGACTCGAGGCGGATATGCCCGACCGGTATTGACGGATTCTCACAGACGGCGCGCAGGAGACCAATGTAATCCCGCGCCATCTGCTCGATGCGCCAGTCGTCAAACAGACCGCGGTTGTACATCCATATAAAGTGAAGCTCGTCTCCCTGCTCGCGTGCGTGAACATCCAGGTCGAAGCGGACGCGCAGGGGCATATCGGCGGCCGGGATCGGGTCGACCTGGAGGCCGCCGAGGCGCTGGCTCTGGAAGGGGGCGTTCTGCAGCGCGAACAGGACCTGGAACAGGGGCGTGCGGTTGAGGCTGCGGCCCGGCGCCAGTTGCTCGACCAGGCGTTCGAACGGCAGGTCCTGGTGCCGGTAGGCGGCCAGCGCCGTGGCGCGCACCGCCGCCAGCAGCGCGGCGAAGCTCTGGCCCGGCGGCAGTGCGATGCGCAGCACCAGAGTGTTGACGAAGAACCCGATCAGCTCTTCCAATTGCCTCTCCTGGCGGTTGGCGATGGGGGAGCCGATCACGATATCGTCCTGGCCGCTGTAGCGGCCCAACAGCGCGCCGAAGGCCGCCAGCAGCGTCATGTACAGCGTGGCGCGCTGGCTCCCGCTCAGCCGTTTCAACGCCGCGCTCTCGGCCGCCGGCAGCGTCAGCGTGTACAGCCCGGCGGCGTAGGCCGCTTGCGCGGGACGCGGCCGGTCGGCCGGCAGGCGCAGCTCCTCGGCAATCCCGGCCAGCTGCCGGCTCCAATACGCCAGCTGTTCCTGCAGCCCCGCTCCCTCCAGCCACTCGCGCTGCCAAAGCGTGAAGTCCCCATACTGCACCGCCAGCCCCGGCAGCGGGTTCTCCCGCCCGCTCCGAAACGCCTCGTACAGCGCCATGAACTCCCGGTTGAACACCCCCTGCGACCACCCGTCCGATACGATGTGGTGAAACGTCCGCAGCAGTATGTGATCTTCCGGCGAGAGTTGGAGCAGTTTGAGACGCAGCAGCGGCCCTTGGGAAAGATCGAACGGCTCTTGCCATTCGCGGTCCACGGCGCGTTTGAGCGCGGCACGCTGCGCCTCCTCCGACAGCCCCGTCAGATCTTCGAAATCAACATCGAGGCTGGTGTCGGGCGCAACGACCTGTGCCGGCTCGCCGTCTGCGGAGACGAAGCGCGTGCGCAGCGTTTCGTGCCGCTGCGCGATGGTGCGCACGGTGCGCCGCAACGCCTCCTTATGTAGCGGCCCGCGCAGCCGCAATCCTTCGACGATGTTGTATTCGGCGCTGCCGCCCCGCAGCTGGTCGAGGAACCAGAGCCGCTGCTGCGCATAGGAGAGCGGCAGGCGCGCCGGGCGCGGCCGCGGACTCAGCGGCGGCGCCGGGGCCTCCCCGGATTCCGCCAGCTTCCGCGCCAGCTCGCCCACCGTGGGCGCTTCGAAAATGCTGCGAATGCCCGGCGCGGCTCCCAGCACGGACCGCATGCGGCTGGCCAGCCGCATGGCCATCAGCGAGTGCCCCCCCAAATCGAAAAAGTTGTCGTCCACCCCCACCCGCTCCCGTCCCAGCACCTCGGCGAACAGCCCGCACAGAATCTCTTCCTCCGGCGTGTGCGGCGCCCGGAATGCTTGCGCGGGCCATTCGGGCTGGGGGAGAGCGCGCCGGTCGAGTTTTCCGGCGGGGGTCAAAGGCCAGGCCGTTATGCCGACAATGGCGGCCGGCAGCATATAGGCGGGCAAGCGCTGCTGCAAGTAGCGGCGCAACTCCTGCGCCTCGATGCTCTCGCCTTGCACATAGGCTACGATCTGGCGGCCCAGCGCGGGTTCTTCTTGCGCCACCACGGCCGCCCGGCCAATGCCCGGATAGGCAGCCAGCGCCGCCTCGATCTCGCCCAGTTCCACGCGAAACCCGCGGATCTTAACTTGGCCGTCGATCCGCCCCAAAAACGCCAGCGCTCCGTCGCGCTGCCAGGCCGCCAGATCGCCGGTGCGGTACATGCGGCTGCCCGGCGCCCCGTACGGATTCGCCACAAAGCGCTCCGCCGTTTGCCTGGCCTGCGCCACATATCCCTGCGCCAGTCCCGCTCCGGCCACATACAGTTCGCCCGCCACGCCCACCGGCGCCGGCTCCAGCGCCGCGTCCAGCACGTACAGTTGCGTCCCGTTGATGGCCGAGCCGATCGGCACGCCCCGGCTCCAGACACCGCCGCCGGAAACGCGGTAGCAGGCGCTGAAGGTTGTGTTCTCGGTCGGACCGTAGCCGTTGATCAGCTCGCAACGCGGGTGCGCCGCGCGCATGCGCCGCACATGCTCTACCGACAGCACGTCGCCTCCCGCCAGCAACTGATCGACGCCTTCTAAGGCCGGCAGCGCGCCCTCCACCATCTGGTGGAACAAGCCCGCCGTGAGCCAGAGCGCGTTCACACGCTGTGAGCCGATCGCATCCGCAATCTGCTCCAGCGACGCCCCCGCCCCCAGCATGACCACTGTGCCGCCGTTGGCCAGCGGACCCCAGAGCTCCAGCGTCGCCGCATCGAAACTGAGCGGCGCCATGTGCAGCATGCGCACCTCGCTGTCCAGGCGCATGTAGTTGGGCCGCATGACCAGCCGCGCCACTCCCCCGTGCAGGGCCAGCACGCCTTTGGGCCGGCCCGTCGAACCGGATGTGTAGTTGACGTAGATAGCATGCCCGGCGGTGAGGGGCAGGCGCGGGTTCGAGGCTGCGGCTGCCGCCAGCGGCCCGGCTTCTTCCTCGAGCGCGATCAGGCAGAGATCCTCGAACAGCGCACGCCCGGCTGCCCTTCCCAGCACGTGCCGCAGACCGGTCTCGGCTATCATCTGGCGGCGCCGCAACTCGGGTAGATCCGCCGCCAGCGGCACATACGCTCCTCCCGCTTTCACGATGCCCAACGCCGCCACCAGCATCTCCAACGAGCGCTCCAGGCTGATGCCCACCAGCGTCCCCGGCCGGATGCCGCGTTCGATCAGCAGGTGAGCCAAGCGATTGGCCTGCTCGTTCAGCTCGCCGTAGGTTAGCGCCTGCGCCCCGAAGACGGCCGCCTCGGCTTGCGGATTCTGCGCCGCTTGCGCTTCGAACAGCTCGACCAGCGTCGGCCACGCCGTTTCCCGCCGCTCGCCGCCCGCCGTCAAGCGGCCGCGCTCCGCCGCACTCAGCAGCGGGAGGCGGTCGACCACGCTTTCGGGCGAACTCGCTACCGCTTGCAGCAACTGCCGGTAATGGCGCGCCATCTGCTCGATGCGCCAAGCATCGAACAACGCCGTATTGTAGAGCCAGTGCAGCTCGAGTCCGCCGCTGCGCTCCACCGCATGCACTTCCAGGTCGAAGCGGACGCGCAGGGGCATATCGGCGGCCGGGATCGGGTCGACCTGGAGGCCGCCGAGGCGCTGGCTCTGGAAGGGGGCGTTCTGCAGCGCGAACAGGACCTGGAACAGGGGCGTGC
>Ga0335075_10000212_pt1 | contig 111254 bp, 84 predicted proteins | sample Lox_Sample_24_FD_206723 | JGI IMG/M metagenome (GOLD analysis project Ga0335075, IMG submission 206723) | Soil microbial communities from Loxahatchee National Wildlife Refuge, Florida, United States - Lox_Sample_2.4 | ecosystem: Environmental > Terrestrial > Soil > Wetlands | place: USA... | reverse complement strand
CACGCTGCTGGTCGCCGTCGGCACGCTGGTTCTCACCGTTATTTTGTATATTATCGTCCCCAAAGGCTTCTTCCCCGTGCAGGACACCGGAATCATTCAGGGATTTTCGCAGGCGCCGCAATCGATTTCATTTGATGCAATGTCCCAGCGGCAGCAAGAACTCGCCAAGGTGATTCTGAAAGATCCCGCTGTCGAAAATCTTTCATCGTTTATCGGCGTGGATGGGACGAACACGACGCTCAATAGCGGGCGCATCTTGATCTCGCTGAAACCGCTCGAACAACGCAAAATCAGTGCCTCCGATGTGATCCGCCGGCTGCAGCCTCAGTTGGCAAAAATCAGTGGGATAACGCTGTACATGCAGCCCGTGCAGGACCTTACGGTTGAGGATCGCGTCAGCCGAACGCAATACCAGTACACGTTGGAAGACCCGAATTCGAACGAGCTGAACACGTGGACCGCCCGGTTTGTGGACAAGCTGAAGGCCATCCCCGAACTCCGCGACGTGGCAACGGATCAGCAAACGTCGGGCCTCGCGGAATCGCTGGTGATCGATCGCGTGACTGCTTCCCGCATGGGAATCACGCCCGAAGTGATTGACGAGACTCTTTATGACGCGTACGGCCAGCGGCAAATCTCCACGCTGTACACGCAATTGAATCAGTACCACGTGATCCTTGAAACGATGCCGAAGTTCCAGCAGAACCCGAACGAGTTGAACGACATCTACGTTCGTTCGGCCTACGCTCCCACGTCCTCCAGCACTTCGGGCACATCGCCCACCGCGAACGCGGGCAATTCGGGGCCGGCTGCCACCGCAACCGCGTCGGCATCCACGCTGCCGGTGGTAAGCGGCATCAATGGCGCGGCCGTGCCGCTGAGCACGTTCGCGCACTTCGAAACGGTTACGTCTCCGCTGGCAGTCAACCACCAGGGACAATTTCCGGTGGTCACCATCTCTTTTAACCTCGCGCCCAACGCTTCGCTGGGAGACGCCATCGACGCGATCGACAAAGCCAAGAGCGACCTGAACATGCCGTTGAGCGTGCAAGGCGCGTTCCAAGGCACTGCGGCTTCATTTGAAGCGTCGCTCAAAAGCGAACCGTTGCTGATTTTGGCGGCGCTGGTGACGGTCTACATCGTGCTCGGCGTGCTGTACGAGAGTTACATCCATCCGATCACGATTCTCTCGACGCTGCCATCGGCGGGAGTCGGCGCGATTTTGGCTTTGATGATTTGCCACACCGATCTGAGTGTGGTCGCCCTTATAGGCATTATTTTGCTGATCGGCATCGTGAAAAAGAACGGAATTATGATGGTCGATTTTGCTCTCGAAGCTGAGAGGAAAGAGGGCAAGAACTCGACGGACGCGATTTACCAGGCGTGCCTACTCCGCTTCCGTCCCATCATGATGACCACCATGGCCGCGCTGCTGGGCGGATTGCCCTTGGCGCTGGGTTCGGGAATCGGGTCCGAATTGCGCCGCCCGCTGGGCATTGCCATGGTCGGAGGCCTGCTGGTAAGCCAGGTGCTCACTCTCTACACCACGCCGGTGATCTACATATTCTTCGACCGCTTGGCGAAAAGGTTCTCGAAGGAGCCCAGCCGCGAGCTGAGCGGCGAAGGACTTTCGGCGGATCTGCCATGAGTCTCTCCGCGCCGTTCATCAAGCGACCCGTTGCTACAACTCTGATTACCGTGGGCATCGCTTTGGCCGGCGCAGTGGCGTACTTTTTTCTGCCGGTTGCGCCGCTGCCTCAGATTGATTTCCCCACGATTTCCGTGAATGCCAACCTGCCCGGCGCGAGCCCGGAAATCATGGCGTCATCGATTGCCACGCCGCTCGAACGCCAGTTCGGTCGCATCGCGGGCATCACGGAGATGACCTCCACCAGCTCTCTGGGCAGCACCAGCATTACCATGCAGTTCGACTTATCGCGGGACATCAACGGGGCCGCCCGGGACGTGCAAGCCGCCATCAACGCAGCGCGAAGTTATCTGCCATCAAACCTTCCCTCCAATCCCACCTACCGCAAAGTGAACCCAGCTGACGCCCCGATCATGGTGATCGGACTCACTTCGGATATCTACGACAAGGGCACTTTATATGACGCGGCTTCGACCATCATGGAGCAGCGCCTGTCGCAGGTCCCCGGCGTTGGAGAAGTGACGGTTGGGGGTAGTTCGCTGCCCGCCGTGCGCGTGGAGCTGAACCCTACGCAGTTAAACAGTTACGGAATCAGCCTGCAGCAAGTTGCGAGCATGTTGAGCTCTCAAAACTCCAATTTGGCCAAAGGGCAGATTGCCAACGCGTACACCACCCGCGACATTCTCGCCAACGACCAGCTGCTCAAAGCGGCGTTTTACAAGCCCTTGGTCGTGGGGTATCACAACGGCGCAGCCGTGCAGCTGTCCGACGTCGCAGATGTAGTGGACTCGGTGCAGAACATCCGCAACTCCGGATACGTCGATGGAAAGCCCTGCGTCAACTTGATCATTTTCCGGCAGCCCGGCGCCAATATCATCGATACGGTCAATAGCATTCGACAAGCCATGCCGTCCCTGAAGGCCTCGATACCTGCGGGTATCGACATGACCACGATCATCGACCGCACCACCACGATTCGCGCTTCGGTGGATGAAGTCGAGCGCACGCTGGCAATTTCAGTGGCGTTGGTCATTCTGGTGGTCTTCGTTTTTCTGCGAAATGCCCGCGCAACGTTGATCCCCAGCGTGGCCGTGCCCGTCTCTTTGATCGGCACTTTTGCGGTGATGTACTTGTTCGGCTACAGCATTGACAACCTGTCGCTGATGGCTTTGACGATTTCAACGGGGTTCGTCGTCGATGACGCGATCGTCGTCATCGAAAACATAACGCGCTACCTCGAAGAAGGTATGCGCCCCATGCAGGCGGCAATGAAAGGCGCCGCCGAAATTGGATTCACCGTGCTTTCCATCAGCCTCTCGCTGATCGCGGTATTCATTCCCATCCTGCTGATGGGCGGAATCGTGGGCCGGTTGTTCCGCGAGTTCGCGGTTACGCTGTCGGTCGCCATTCTCGTTTCGCTGTTCGTTTCGCTTACGGCCACGCCGATGATGTGTTCCAAGCTGCTCACCTATGCGCCGCCGGAGTCGCACGGCCGCTGGTATCGAAAAAGTGAAAAGGTTTTTAATTGGGTGCTTGGCTTTTACGAAAAAACTTTGACGTGGGTGCTCGATCACGCGGCGCTGACGCTGGCTGTATTGATTGTCACCATCGCGGTGAACGTGTTTCTGTTGATTATCGTGCCGAAGGGCTTTTTCCCGCTGCAAGATAACGGAACCGTCCTGGGAGGTATTCGCGCTCAGCAGGACATTTCCTATCAGGCCATGAACAAATTGACCAGGCAGGCGGTGGATATCGTGAAGCGTGACCCCGCCGTGGCGCACGTTATGGCTTTCACGGGGGGCAGCGCCACAAACGGAGGCTTCGTCTACGTAGGGTTGAAGCCCCTGAACGAGCGCAGAATCAGCTCCAGCCAGGTGATCGACCGCCTGCGTCCCAAACTGAACAAGATGATTGGCGCCAGAGTGATTCTGCAAGCCGGGCAGGACTTGCGTATCGGAGGCCGGCAGAGCAACGCCCAGTATCAATACACCATCCAGAGCGCCGATCTTTCCGAGCTGGTGAAATGGGGGCCGATACTTTACGAGCAGATGAAAAAACTTCCCGGCTTTCAGGATGTCGATACCGACCAGCAGAACAGCGGCTTGCAGGCATCATTGACCTACGATCGTGCGACGGCGGCGCGGATGGGCATTACGCCGGAGTCCATCGATTCAACCCTCTACGATGCTTTCGGGCAAGCGCTGGTCTCTACCATGTACACGCCGCTGAACCAGTATTACGTCGTGATGGAAGTGGCGCCGCAATATTGGCAAAGCCCCGCCGCGCTCAATGATGTCTACGTGCAGTCTGATAGCGGAGGTGCTGTGCCGCTTTCGGCGATTACGCAATATCAGCCGACTACCGCTCCACTGGCGGTGAACCACCAGGGCCAGTTTCCCTCCGTCACCGTGTCGTTCAATCTCGCGCCCGGAATGGCTTTGAGTGACGCCTCCGCGGAAATCGACAAAATGGAAGAAAGTCTCGGAATGCCGTCGACCATTCAGGCGATGTTTTCGGGAACTCTGCAAGCGTACCAAGCTTCGCTGGCGACCGAGCCGATGCTGATCGTCACAGCCATTTTTGCGGTCTATATTGTTCTGGGAATTCTGTACGAGAGCTACATTCATCCGATCACGATTCTTTCCACGTTGCCATCGGCTGGCGTGGGCGCTGTTTTAGCACTGCTTTTGTTCCGAACGGACCTCAGCGTGATTGCGCTGATCGGAATGGTGCTGTTGATAGGCATTGTGAAAAAGAACGCGATCCTGATGATTGATTTTGCTTTGGCCGCCGAACGTAACGAAGGTAAAAGTTCACGCGATGCCATTTTTCAGGCCTGCCTGCTGCGCTTTCGCCCCATTTTGATGACGACCATGGCCGCTCTGCTCGGCGCCCTGCCTCTCGCTCTCGGTACGGGCGTCGGATCCGAGCTGCGGCGGCCGCTGGGAATCACCATCGTAGGCGGCCTGATTTTCAGCCAGATGCTGACGCTTTACACCACACCGGTTGTGTATCTCTATATGGACCGCTTGAGCCTGCGCTGGCGGCGATCCCACGGCGCAGCGATGACTCCAGCTCTTACGGAGGGCGACTAAACCATGCGACGCAATGCCAAGAATACGTCCGCTGCCATCCGGCTGCTGGCGTGCTTGACCAGCGCCTCTCTGCTGCTGGGAGGTTGCGTCGTTGGGCCGAAATATCACACGCCGACCTCGGCAACCGCTCCCGCTTACAAGGAAGCTCCGCCCCCAAATACCGCGGCAGTCGGCATCTGGCAACCGGCCAAACCGAGCGACGCCGTGATTCCCGGTAAGTGGTGGGAAATGTTTAACGATCCGCTGCTAAATTCTCTGGAACAGCGGGTGAACGTTTCCAATCAGACGCTGGCCTCGGCTGAGGCCAGCTTTCTTTCTTCTCGCGCGCTGGTAAAGGAGGCGAGGTCACAGCTTTTTCCCACGGTTGAAGCGAGCCCGTCCATTACCAAAGAGCGCAATTCGACCAATGTCGGTGGCCTAACGGTGCCGTCCGGTTCCGCGAAGACGTTCACGGATTATGCCTTGCCATTCGACGCGACTTGGGTGCCCGATCTTTGGGGACGAATTCGCAACACAATCAGAGCCAGTGCATACGGCGCGCAGGCCAGCGCTGCCGATCTCGCCGATACACGCCTCACCCTCCAGGCCGAGTTGGCGGTGGACTATTTCGAGCTTCGTTCCGAAGATGCGCTCAAACAGCTTCTCGACTCGACGGTCGTGGCCTACCGGCAGTCACTCAATTTGACGCAGGTCCTCTATCGGACCGGTATCGACAGCGCAGAATCAGTGGCGCAGGCCGAGACGCAGCTCGAGACCACGGAAGCTCAAGATACGAACGTCGGAATTCTGAGGGCTCAGTATGAACACGCCATTGCGATGCTGGTGGGGCAGCCCGCATCCAGCTTCTCGATTGCCTATGAACCACTGAAGGCCGGGCCTCCGTCGGTGCCGTTGGGCATTCCTTCGCAGTTGCTACAGCGGCGCCCGGACATCGCCGCATCGGAGCGGCTGGTGGCCCAGGCGAATGCGGAGATCGGCGTTGCCCGCGCGGCTTATTTCCCCAATCTTACTTTAAGTGCGTCTGGAGGCTTTGAGTCGTCGGGCTTCACTGATTGGTTCACGTGGCCCAGCCGGTTCTGGTCGGTTGGTCCGAGCCTCGCCGAACCTATTTTCGAGGGTGGTTTGCGCCGGGCGACGGTGGAGCAGTATCGCGCAACGTACGATGAGACCGTGGCGAATTACAGGCAGACGGTATTAACCGCCTTCCAGCAAGTGGAAGACAACCTTGCGGCGCTGCGAATCTTGTCAACGGAGATCCAGCAGCAACAAGTGGCTATCAATTCTTCACAACGATACCTGACCCTGGCCACCGAACGCTTCAAAGACGGTATCGATCCATACCTGGATGTGATCTCGGCACAGACAACCCTGTTTGGCAATCAACAAACTCTGGTAGGGCTCCAAGAGCAGCAGATTACCGCGAGCGTCCAGCTGATCGAGGCCCTCGGCGGGGGCTGGAACGTAAATCAGATCCCCTCGCCGTCCGCGCTGGTCGCCAAGACTCCTTAGAAGAATCGTGGAGTGGCAGACGAAAGAGTTCCAGGAGTCGGCGGAAGAGCGTGGAGCTAATCGCCTGAGGTGCGCGCGTTGAGAAGCGCGAGTTCGCGGGCGAAGCGCGGATTCTGGGGAAATTCGGTGGTCAGCTGGGAAAGCAAGGCGCGCGCGCGAGCGGGCTGGTGTTCTCGTTCGCAGGCAAGCGCCAGCAGAATTTTCGCGAACGGGCGCAAATATTGGCCGTGGTCCGCGGCCAGCTGCATTTCCTGCATGCCGCGGTCGCGGTCCCCATGGATTCCGCCAAACCAGAGGAAGGCGCGCTTGTAGCTCGGCAGGCAGCCGATGACGTAGTCGCTGGCGCCCAGCGCCACGTATGCATCGTCGTCATTGGGATCGATCGCCAGCAACGCGTTGGCTTCGCGTTCGGCGCGCTTCATCAGGCCGAGGCCGTCCATCTGCTTCTTGATGATGAACGCGTCGTAGTCGGATTCCATTCCGTCCGCCAGCGTAAGCGCCAGCAGGGCGCGCGCGTCGTGCGGGTAGGTCTTCAAAGTCGCTTGGGCCATTCGGCGGGTTTCCTGGTCGGCTCGCAGGAAGGGGAGGTTGCGATTTTCAGCCGGAGTGCCATCTGCACCGTTCAGCAGTTTGTCGTCGTTCAGGAAAAACTTCGAAGTGAAAATTCCCTTGGCGTTGAATTCCTCGTACAGGTAACTGGCCGCTTCGGCGGCCTTTCCAATGGGATCGGTGGGATGCGACTGCTGATAGCTCAGAATTTTTTCACGCGCGCCGGAGAAATTCAGCTCGTACAGCTGCCGAAAGCCCGCTTGCAGAAGCGGCGAACCCGGCCCGATATATGATTGCGATGGATTAGGCTTGGGAGCATCGCTTGCGGCGCGAGCGGCAGGGGAGCAGCAGAGCACCGACGCCAAAGACAGAGCGAGCACGGCAGCCACACTTAGACGCAGGCAGCGTTGCACGCGTGATCCCACCAAGCGGAGACACAAGGAATTCGGCAAAAGCTTATCCCGATCGAGATTCTGAACCAGGACGCGATTAGGGGGGTACGCGCCCCATTCCACACCTAGCAACAACAACCATTCTAGCAGAGTATTCGAATGAATGCCGGATTGCTTCATTCCGCTCCTCTAGAGGTAACTCTCAAAAAATTGAGTCATTTCGCGAAAGAGCTCGACGCGCGAGTCATGATCGCTCATGGAGTGGCCGCGCCCTGGGAGAACCACCAGGACCGTAGGATAGGTGCCCAACGAAATGAAGCGGTTCAGCAATTCCGTGGTGTTGGCGAAGTGCACGTTGTCGTCGCCGGTGCCGTGAGCGATGAGCAGCTTGCCCTTCAGGTTCTGCGCCTGGTTGATGGGTGAGCTTTCGTAATAGCCGCTGGGATTCTCGTGCGGTGTGCCCATGTATCGTTCGGTGTAGGCGGTGTCGTAGAGGCGCCAGTCCGTGACCGGCGAAACGGCCGCGCCGGCCTTGAAGACGTCCGGTGCATTAAAGAGCGCTTCAAGGGTCATCGTGCCGCCATAGCTCCAGCCCCAGATGCCGATGCGCGACGCGTCTACCCAGGGGAGCGATTTCAGATATTTCACTCCGGCGAGCTGGTCCTGCAGTTCAATTTTTCCGAGGTGGTGGTAGATGGGCGTTTCGAAAGCGTGGCCGCGGCCCCAGGATCCGCGATTATCGAGACTAAAAATTACGTAGCCCTTCTCGGCCATCATTTCGTCCCAAAGAAAATCGGAGTAGCCCCAAGTATTTTGAACGTGCTGGTCTTGCGGGCCGCCATAGACGTCGATCAGCACCGGATACTTTTTCTTGGCCTTGAAATCGCGCGGCCGGATCAACTCCGCTTCGAGCTTGGTGCCGTCATCGGCGGGAACGGTGAGGAACTGCACGGGCGAAAGATGATACGCGGCCAGGTCGGCCACTTTATTGCCGTCAAGGACGGCGGCGCGAGTTCCGTCCACGCGGTAAACATCCTGGCGCGGCGGCGTCATTACGTTCGAGTAGGTATCCACGAACGCGGAATCATCCGGCGAGACGATCACATCGTGAACGCCGGGCGCTTGGGTAATGCGGACAATGCTTTTATCGGCGAGCGAGAGGCGGAAAAGCTGATTGCCGAGCACGTTGTCCTTGTTGGACATGAAATAGATGTAGCCATGAGCTTCGTCCACAACCGGATGGCTGGCCGCGCCAGGGCCGAAGCCGCCATTGCCGCTGATCTGCCAGTCGCCGCTGGTTAGCGGCCCGATAAGCTTGCCCGAGAGGTCGTACAGGTAATAATGGCGATAGCCGGTGCGCTCGCTGGACCACAGGAAGCGCTGGCCGCCGGAGAAAAAGTAGAGATCGTCGGCGACATTGATCCAGTAGGGATCGGTTTCGGTGAGAATATCCTGCGACGCGCCGGTAGCGGCATCGCAAAAAAGAAGATCGAGGCGGTTTTGCGCGCGGTTAAGGCGTTCAATGGCCACGCGACGGCTATCGCGCAGCCATACGACGCGCGGCAGGTAGACGTTGGTATCCGCGCCGGTATCCATCCACTGTGTGGCGTGTGTTGCGCCGCCGCCGATCGCAACGACTCCGACCTTGACGATGGGATTGGCCGTCCCCGCCTCCGGAAAGCGCGTGTAGAAGATGGAGCCGACGGACGAACTCATATCCATGATCGGGTAGCGCTCGACCGGGTGCTCATCCATTTGGTAGTAGGCGATTTTCGAGGAATCGGGCGACCACCAATAGGCGGTGCTGCAATCGAGCTCTTCGGGGTATAGCCAGTCGAGATCACCATTGCGAAGGGCTTGGCTGCCTCCGGTGGTGAGCTGGCGAAGCTGGCCGGTTTCCACGCTGGCGATCCACAGATTCCAACCACGCACAAAGCTGATCCATTTACCGTCGGGCGAAAACTTTGGATCGTCGATCTCCGGCGAAGCGCTATCGCTGGCCGAATCACCGCCGATGACCGGCTTCGGCGTCATGGTATCGAGATCGAGCAACACCAGCTGATTCGTGCCGATCAACAGCAGCGCATTTCCCTGGGGCGACCAGAGATACCGCGCAGCTTCCACGCGTCCGAGGCCGGTGGACTGTACAGCGGAAGGGAAAAACGGCGGCATCGCGGCGGCCAGGACCCTGCCGCTGACCAGTACGCGGCTCTTTCCGGTTTGCACGTCAAGAGTGGCTATGTCTTCGCCGTAGTCATCGGAATCGAAATAGGAGATGCGCCGGCTATCGGGCTCCCATTCGACGCCGTCGGTGAGGTAGCCGCTCAGGCTGGGAGCGCTGTAGATGCGGTCGACATTTAGGTCGCGGACGTCCCCGAACATCGGCTTCGCGGACAGCGGCAACGGCGCGGCCACGAGAAGAAGAGAGACAAAAAGAAGAACGGAGACCAGAAATCGGACGGTCTTGAGCGAGCTCCAAGCTACATTTGAGCGGAAAAGAAAATGCACCGGGAAGTTCCGCCCTTGCATGTGTCCGGTCGTTTGTTTTCTGTGACTTACGTGTGTGCGAGGTCGATTGAGCGTTCCGCCCCTTCCGCGGTGAGTCGTACGTGGCAAGTGGTCAGTCGTGGAGCTTGAAATTAGCGGCCCAATGGAGACTGCCGCGCTGGGCTGAATTCCGCCCAAATTGGGCGTAAATACGTGCGCCGCGACGTTCCGGGTGGACGGATACGGCGTCGTTTGTTTTCTACAACTTACGTGGGTTTCTACTCGAGAGAGTGTACCGGGTAGAATGCGGCGGTTCGGGAGTTGTGAATCGCGAGTCGCAGGGGCAGACCGCGGCCCTTCGTGCGAGAGGAGAGCCGAATCTCCCAAGCGATCCAGGCCGGCACCAACCGCAGGGGCAAGGCGCGGCATCGATTCTTCCATATCTTTCCAGCTGCCAAATTGCTCGTCCAAACGCATCATGGCGTACTCACGCTAACACATTGCGCGGCAGAACCGCACCTGTACGGAAGGACAGGTTTAGTGCAGGCGGGCAGAACTGGCCGCGCGGCCCAATGGTGTGTCGGCTGTTTGGTAAGAGGGCGGCCAAGGCATCGGATAAGCGCGTGTTGCTAAGAGGCATCCGGCAAAGAGAGGTTCGTTGACAGCGCAGAACGAGTGAAGGATGATGGCCGCAATTTCTATGATCCAGTTGATTAACGTAACGAAGCAGTACGAATCACAATCGGGCAGCCGGAGCGAAATCGTGGCAGCCGACCGGCTGAACCTCGAAATCCCGGACGGTGAGATTTTCGGCCTAGTAGGTCCGAATGGCGCCGGGAAGACCACCACCCTGAAGATGGTCTGCGGACTCCAATCACCCACTATGGGACAGGTGCTGGTGAACGGCGTGGACGTGCAGCGCGACCCAGAAAAGGCGCAAGAGCAGCTGGGCTACCTGGCGGATTTTTTCTCCGTCTACGAAGACCTGAAAGTTTGGGAGTACCTCGACTACTTCGCGAATGCGTACAAAATTGATGCAGCAAAAATCGACGAACGGGTGAAAGAGACCATTCGCAGAATGAATTTGAACGGCAAGCGCGACGAGCTGATATCCGGCCTGTCGCGGGGGATGAAACAGAGGTTGGGAATCGGGCGAGCTGTCATCCACGACCCGCCACTGATCATCTTGGACGAGCCTGCGGCAGGTTTGGATCCGAAAGCGCGCGTTGAACTCAAGGAGTTGCTGAAGGAATTGCACGCCGAAGGAAAGACCATCTTCATCACTTCGCACATCCTTGCGGACCTGGAGGAAATCTGCACATCGATCGCGGTCATGGAGAAGGGGCGGCTTCTGCGAATAGGGCGCATTGAGGACGTGATGACAGAGGCCGCCGCAGTGCGGCGTGTTCGGATTCGCCTTGCTGCGGCAGGATTCGCGGCAGAGGATTGGCTCAACGAGCGTCCTGGGGTAAGCGGCATATCGGCAACGGCGACTGGCGCCGAATTTGCGTTCGTGGGGGACGACGCCGCGTTGGCAACGCTGGTGCGTGAACTCGTTCATGCGGGAGCGCCGGTCTGCGGAGTGGAAAAACTCACGGAAACACTTGAGCGGCTTTATTCGAGGATTTCGACCGGAGAGGTAATGTGAAGCGCGTGTGGAATAATCCTGAAATTGTGCGCAACGCGCGGATGCAGCTGCGCCCAGGCCGCATAATTGCCGCCGTCATAGTGTGCCTGGCAATTTCAGGAACTATTTGGGAATCCATCGTCCACTCGGATGTCGCGGTGAGTTTCGGCGGACTGCACAAGGCAGGAGCTGTATTTGCTTTCACGCTGAACTTGCAGATCGCCGTTCTGCTGATCGGCGGAGGAATTTTAGTTCTGCAGTCGGTGAGACGAGAAAAGGATCTGAATACTTTTGATTTCCAACGCCTGACGCGCCTCAGCGCGTCAGAGCTGGCAGTCGGGAAGCTTTTCGGGGCTCCCGTTGGCGCATATTTCGTCACGCTATGCTTCTGGCCGGTGGCATTGATCGCGGCGATACGGGGTCAAATACCGGGCTGGACCGTAACTGAGGCGTACGCCATTTTGCTGCTTGGATGCATCGCGTTTCATTCTTTGGCGTTGTTGATTTCCGTGGTCGAGCGCCGGGACGCAGGGGTGATTGGGATACTGTTGTACTTGGCAGTGCTGGGAGTGACCTTGGCCGACAGCAGGATGAACTCGATGATCGGCAGGGTGAATCCATTCGTCGCGGGCGGGCTGTTGGGCCCCCGATGGACCGACTTTTCGTTTAAGGACTCGTTCTTCGGAATTGCTTTGCCGCACTTCGCGGTGCTCATGGTGCTGTATCTCGCGTTTTCCACGTGGTTTCTGCTGGCGGCGATACGCAATATCAAACGCGAACCATCTCTTTACGAAGTGTATTCTCCAGTGGAGGCTTTTGGTTTCGCACTGTTTTTGGGCCTGTTGCTGATCGGCTTTTATCCTTGGCAGGCGAACTTTTATCAAGGAATTGTACGAATCAACGTGCCAGATTTCGTGCTGGGCGCAATTCGCAGAGTGGCAACGCCGACGCAGCAGGCGGAGCAATATCTGCTCGGTTGGATCATCTTGCTGTTTGCCGGAATGGCGCTGGTGCTTCTGCGGAATAGAGAAAGGGCGCGCAGGCGGCTGACGATAGCGAGTTCCACTGCAAAAGTCTGGTGGATGGCGCTATGGCCAGCCCCATATATCATGCTGGGAGTCGGGTTGATGGGCGGAAGCGTGATCGCGCTCATTGCGCATTACCGATACGAGGGCGAAGCCTGGAGTTTGCCGCTGGCGGTATACGATGTGGCTTTTGCAGCGGTCTGGCTTTCGCGAGATGCAATTTGCCTGCAATGGTTGAACCTCCGCCGCGCGAAAATGCCACTGGCCTCGGCCGCTTTGTACTACCTGATCTTCTACGGGTGTACGGGCACGGTATTTAGCGCCCTATTCCTATATGCAGTTCCGCGAAGCGCGGCGCTGACCGCGATGCTTTTGCCGTCGCCATTGTTTGCCCTTAACGAAAGCAACTGGGGGCCTGCGCAGAAGATTTGGCTGGCCGCGCTTTTGGCCCAGGCGATTCAAGTGATTTTCTTCTGGTGGCTACAGCAAAGACGACTGCTTGAGTTTAGTCAGGGCAAAGGATCTCCCACGGTCCTAGAGCAGGCGCGGCTACAGAACGCCTAGGCTTGCGCAAGACCTAAAAGCACATCAATCGACCTCACGCTCACTGGATGGTGATTACGATTTTACCGACGTAGGCTTGGGTGGCCTGGTAGCGGAAGGCGTCGATGGCGTCGGAAAACGGGAAGACTTTGTCGATGACGGGCTTGATGCGATTCACGTCGATGGCGCGAATCAGGCTTTCGAGGCTGGCGCGGCTGCCCACGCCGATGCCGTGCAGGCTGGCGGACTTGAACATCAGATCGTGGGGATCGGCGTGGCCTTCGCGCCCGGCGAGCACGCCGATAAGCGTGACTTTGCCGCTCCAGCCAACGCACACGAAAGATTTCGCCATGGTGGCGATGCCGCCGGTTTCCACGACGCAATCGACGCCGCGCCCGTCAGTGAGGCGCTGAACTTCTTTTTCCCAATCCGGATGCGTTTTGTAATTCACGCCGTCGGAAGCGCCGAGCGAGCGGGCTTTCTCGATCTTCTGGTCGCTGGACGAAGTGACGATCACGCGCGCCCCGGCCGCTTTGGCGAATTGCAGCGCGAACATGGAAACGCCGCCGGTGCCGAGCGTGAGCACCGTATCTCCGGGCTTGATGGGGCGGCCGGCGACCATCAGCGCGTTCCAAGCGGTGGCTCCCGCGCAGGTGAGTGTGGCGGCTTCTTCGAACGAGAGAGTCGATGGCATGGCCACCCAGCCGTCTTCGTGCAGCGACATGTATTCAGCGAGCGTGCCGTCCATCGGAGCGCCCAGCGCGCTGCGATTTTTCGGCGGAGGGCCGTCGATCCAGGTTTGGAAGAAGGTGGTGACGACGCGGTCGCCGGGTTTGAAGCGGGTGACGCGCGGGCCGACGGAGACCACTTCACCGGCGCCGTCGGAGCAGGGAATCGTGTCGTGATCGAGATTGTAGCGGTAACTGCCGGTGACGATGGCGTGGTCGCGATAATTCAGAGATGCGGCGCGGATGCGGACGAGCGCGTCGTAATCGCCGGGAATCGGCTCGGGGCGTTCGGCGCGGTGAAGATCGTCAAGGCCGCTGGTGGTTTTGGACATTTCGTAAACGATCATGAGAGGGATCCTCGGTGATGGAATGAGTGCGACGCCGCTGCAAAAGTGCGCAGCGAAATTACGACGAGGCGCGCATTAATGCAAGTGGCCACGGAGACACAGAGGCATTGAGGTGAGGAAGCAGGAACCCGCCACGCCGGAACGTTAGTGAAGGACGGAAACAAACGAAACATCAAAACAAAGAACGCGAAGGGGCAGAGGCAGAGGAACACACGTGCGGCAGCGGAAAGCCGAAGAACGCAAAGGCCGCAAAGGAATCTCTGATCCTCGGATCCTCTAGTCCACTCATCCTCTGATCCGCTAATCGTTCGATCCTCTGTGCCTCTGTGTCTCTGTGGCTATTTTGTTTCGGCGGAGGTCATGGTGACGGGACCTTGGCCGCAGATTTCGAGGACGACCCAGCCGTCCTTTGCGCCGTCGTAGTGGACTTTGCCGGCGAGGTCGGTGACGAAGCTGCCGGCGGGCATGGGGACCATTTTGTCGGGCTGGAATTTTGTGCCGGTGCCGACCCACCAGGTGCCGGAAAGGACGGTGGCGTAGCGGTCGTAGGTGTGGAAGTGCGGATGGCTCATCAGGTGCGGGGGGAATTTCATCAGCACGATGTAGAAGCCGGGCTTGGTGGAATCACCGAGGAGAGTGGCCATTTGCGGGCCGCCGGGGCGTCCGCGCCACTGGATTTGCGAGGGCCACTGGTAGGTGACATGAGTGGGGTCGATGCGCGCGCCGGGAGGGACGACCGGGTCGGGGGCTACGGCGGGCGCGCCGGAAGATGCGTCCGATTGCGCGTGCGCGCGGGCGAAAGTGATGGCGGCGCCGCAGGTGAACAGGAGTAGCAGAATGCTTGCGGACGCGGCGAGCGCTTTGGCGCGTGACGATAGATTGTGCATGAATTCCTCCTAAGCGATGCTGATCGCTGGTGTGTGTGGGCGCCGTTTGCTGGGCGTAAACCGAACAGCAGATTCCTCCGCAAACCCGGCGTTCGGAATGACAACGTTGGGTGTTGCGCGCGAGATAATCAGCCTCGGGCGCTGTTTGCTGGGCAAAAAAGGCAACAGCAGATTCCTCCGCAAAACCCGGCGTTCGGAATGACAACGTTGGGTGTTGCGCGCGAGATAATCAGCCTCGGGCGCTGTTTGCTGGGCAAAAAAGGCAACAGCAGATTCCTCCGCAAAACCCGGCGTTCGGAATGACAACGTTGGGTGTTGCGCGCGAGGTATTCAGCCTCGCGCGTTGTTTGCTGGGCAAAAAGGCAACAGCAGATTCCTCCGCAAAACCGGCGTTCGGAATGACAACGTTGGGTGTTGCGCGCGAGATAATCAACCTCGGGCGCTGTTTGCTGGGCAAAAAAAGGCAACAGCAGGTTCCTCCGCAAAACCCGGCGTTCGGAATGACAACCCCTGGGATTTCCGGCCGATTGCCGATGGCGGCGCGGCCATCATATTACGTTTGGCCGTAGGCGCGGCGAAAAGCTGTACGTTGGTACAGGCGGCTCACAGCTCGGGCGGGCCTTGTCGCTTTGTGTGTGCAGGGCGGAATGGCTGATGGCGGCGGGGCGCGAAACGGTCTAACCTTTTCGATGCGCCGGTTGCTTGGGATCCCGCGCGGCGCGCTGCGTCAATTTCGCGGCACCTTCGACGATTATCACTGGAGCAGTTTGATGGCGAGAAACGGCCGGGAAGCGGAGACGGAAGTACTGGGGACTCTGTCGCCAGCTCCTCCGAAGCTGGATGAATTTCAGCATGTGAAAGTGCGCGTGGAAGGGGAAGTGGCGCGGCTGACGCTGGACCGTCCGGAACACAACTTGCTGAACGAGCGGATGCTCACCGAAATTGCGGTGGGCATCAACACGTTTGGCGAGCGGAACGCGGTGAAATTGATCGTGCTGGATTCGGCGTGCAAGGCGTTTTGCGGCGGAATCGAGCTGGGCGAATACACGCACCGCCGCGTGTTTCAGATGCTGGACGCGTTTCACAACGCGTTTGCGACGATGCTTGATACGGCGACGCCGGTGCTGGTGGTGGTGAACGGGCCGGCATACGGCGGCGGCGCGGAACTGGCCGCGCTGGCTGATCTGGTGATCGCGACTCCGAAGGCGCGCTTCGCGCAGCCGGAAATTAAGCTGGGCGTTTTTCCTCCGCTGGCGGCGGCGGTGCTGCCGTACATCGTGGGACCGAAGCAGGCGCTGGAGCTGGTGTTGACGGGCGAAGCGATATCGGGCGAGCGCGCGCTGGAACTGGGATTGGTGAACTGGCTGGTGGCCGAGGCCGATTTGCAGAAGAAGGTTGATGAAGTGGTTGCCAAGGTCACGGCGCAGTCGGGGCCGGTGTTGACCATGGCCAAGAAGGCGATCCTCAACAGCCTGGGTATGCCGCTGCGCGAGGGCGTCCGCAATTCGCTGAAAATATTTTTGAACGAGCTGGCCGACGTGGAAGATTCGCAGGAAGGCGTGCGCGCGCTGGTGGAAAAACGCGCGCCGAAGTGGAAGAACCGCTGAGGGCGAGAGCGCACGCTGGTTCACCCGGCACGCGGCGTGTTACACTCGCGAGCGACAATTGAACTGGTTTCGGGGATTCGCTTGGAATACCCGTTGGGTGTCTGAGCGCAAACGGAAGGCCGTGAAAATCGGCCACGGTCCCGCCACTGTGATCGGCCCGCGCGAACGCGCGGAAAATGCGACGGCGCAAAATCGGAACTTCGGCGGCTGAAGCCGCACAGATTTTGCGGCTTTTCGTCGTGGCTGAAGCTACGACGCACTCAGCGAGTCGCATTTTCGAAAGCCGAGAGTCAGGAACGTACCCGAGCCAGTAATCGCCAGCGCGCTTCGCGAGAAAGCGCGCGGCAGAAGCCTCGCGTCTCGCGAGGCTTTTTTGTTTTGGAGGCATGATGCCGGCGGGGTGGCGTGGTGCGGCGAGGGTGCTCACGGTCGCACTGATGGCGGGCGCGCCGGCAATGGCAGGCGGCGCGCGAGCGGCGAACGCTTTTGGTCAGCAGGTGGGTAGCCCGCAGGGGGACCGTCAGCAGGGAGTTTTTCAGCAGGGCGGCGCGAACGCCGGCGCTAATTCTGGTGCTGGGCGCGTGGTAGTCGATGGGTACGGCCGAACGGTGACGATTCCCGCGCAGGTGAATCGCATTGTGTCGCTGGCGCCGAATTTGACGGAGACGGTGTACGCACTAGGGCTGGGCGACAAGCTGGCGGGCGACACAAACGATTGCGACACGCCGGCGGCGGCGAAATTGAAGCCGCACGTAGGCCAGGAGGAAGATCCGAGTCTGGAAGCAATTGTGGCGCTGCGGCCCGATTTGGTGCTGGCCACGTCGGTGAACACCGCGCAGACGGTGGATGCGCTGGCGCGATTGGGAATTCCGGTCTACACGACGAATCCGCAGACGGTGCTGCAGACGCTCGATTCCGTGCAGCAAATTGCGGACGTGACGGACGCGAAGCCGCAGGGGGAAGCGCTGGTATCGCAATTGCGGCAGCGGCTCGACGCTATACAGGCGCGGTTGGCGGACCGGCCGGTGGCGCATGTGCTGTTTGTAATTTGGGACGATCCGCTGATGAGCATCGGGCAGCACACGTTCATTGCCGACGCGCTGCGCTGGGCGGGTGCGGAATCGGTGGTGCTGTCGCATCAGGACTGGCCGCAGATCAGCATGGAAGAGGTGCTGCGGCTGCAGCCCGAGTACATCGTGTGGGCGGCGCATTTGGAAGGATCGCAGCAGCAGTTGGAGGATTTGCGGGCGCGTCCGGTATGGCGCGATCTGGACGCGGTGGAAGATGGGCACGTGGTGGATGTAAGCGAAGAGGCGCTGCGGCCTTCGCCGGGTTTGGTGGATGTGATTGAGGAGTTAGCGCACGAGTTTCATCCGAATGCCTTTAGAGACAAAACCGGAAACTGAAGCAGACGCGGCGAAAGGCAGCTACGCGCCAGCGGGCGGAGGGATTGGCGGAGTGCGCATACTGCGCCCGCTGACGCCGCAGCGATTGGCGTGGATTTGTGCAGGGCTGCTGGCGGTGCTGTTTGTGGCCGTGGTGATCGCGCTGCGGATGGGAACGTATCCGATCTCGATCCGCCAAATTGTGGTGACGCTTTTCGATGGCGCCATCGGGCATCGGGATCGCATTCCGGCGGATTATTGGCTGGTGGTTTTCGGGTTGCGGCTGCCGCGTATCGCGCTGGGAATTTTGGTGGGCGCGGCGCTTTCCACCGCGGGCGCGGGATACCAGGCGCTGCTGCGGAATCCGCTGGCCGATCCCTACGTGCTGGGAGTTTCGAGCGGGGCGGCTGTGGGGGCGATCATCAGCTTGATCGTGGCGCCGCGGTTGCCGGGAGCGATCCAAATCGCGGCGTTCATAGGCGCGGTGGCGACGATTTCGGTGGTGTACTTTTTAGGGCGGCGCGGCGGGCAGCTGGATAGCGCCACGCTGCTGCTGGCCGGGGTTGCGAGCGCGATTTTTCTCTCGGCGGTGATCATGTTTTTGATGACCACGCTCAGCGGGCGCGACTTGCGCGGAATGGCCTTCTGGCTAATGGGCGATCTGGCATCGCCGCCGACGGTGAATATGGGCTGGCTCTACTTTCTGCTGGCGATTGGCGTGGGGACGATTTATGGAACGGCGGCGGACCTGAACCTGATTTTGACGGGCGAGCAGGAAGCGCGGCACCTGGGCGTGAACGTTCATCGCGTCAAACTGGTGGTGTATCTGGCGGCGTCGGTGCTGACGGGCCTGGCGGTTTCGGTAAGCGGGGCGATTGGGTTTGTGGGCCTGCTTGTGCCGCACATAGCCCGCATGATGTTCGGAAACGACTATCGCGTGCTGATTCCCACGTCGGCGATTGGCGGAGCGATTCTGATCGTGCTGGCGGATACGCTGGCGCGGACGGTGGTGGCACCGACGGAGTTGCCGGTGGGCGCGATGACGGCGATTGCCGGCGCCCCTCTATTTATTTACTTGATGCGGAGGCGCGTGCGATGAGCGCGCTCGGGGGCAACGGCGCGTCGGGAAGCGCGGCTGCACCGGCGACCAATCGGGCGACTGATGTGGCGAAGGAACCGCGGCTGAAAGTGGAGCAGGCAACTTTCGCGTACGCCGCAACGGACAAATCGGCGCCGAAATTCACGCTGGGGCCAGTGACCTTCGAAGCGCATCAACACGAGCTGATCGCGATTCTAGGTCCGAACGCCAGCGGGAAATCCACGCTGCTCGGATTGATGGCGGGAATGCACGCGCCGCTTGCGGGACGCATCGCGTTGGACGGCACCGACATCGCCAAGCTGGAGGCGAAAGTTCGCGCGCAGCGCATTGCGCTAGTGCAGCAGGAAAGCGAGTTGTTGTTTCCGCTGCGAGTGTGGGAGTACGTGCTGCAGGGGCGGTATCCCTACGGGCGAGGGCTGCGATTCGAGTCGGCGCAGGATTGCTTGATGGCCGGCAACGCACTGGCGCAAGTGGGCGCGGACGCATTGCGTGACCGTTGGATGGACCAGCTATCGGGCGGCGAGAAGCAACGCGTGATTTTGGCGCGGGCGCTGGCGCAGCAGCCCTCGCTGCTGCTGCTGGACGAACCGACGCAGCATTTGGATATTGGCGGCAAAGTGGAATTGCTGCGGCGGCTGCGCTGGCTGACGGCGGAGCGGCGCTATACCGTGCTGGTGGTGACGCACGAACTGGATTTGGCGGCGGAATTTTCCGACCGCATCGTGCTGTTGCACAAAGGAAAATGTTTGCGCGCCGGAACGCCCGCGGAAGTGTACGACCGTGCATTGCTGGAGGAAGTGTTCGAAGCCCCGCTGGAGGTGGAGATGCGGGCGAGCGGGCGTCCGCGCGTGATCGTGCGCGGCAACAGCTAGGCCGAAAAGTTTTCTTTCAAGTAACAGGCAGCCGGGAGAAGTGCCAGGCCCGGCCAGCGGCGTCCGGAACGACCAGTGGGCGCCGTCCACAATCACAGGAGACTCCGCGAACGGGAAGACGGTGAAAATCCGTCGCCGCCGCGCGACTGTAAGGCGGAGATTACGCCGCGGTTATGAGCGTAATCAGAATTGCGCCCCGGTAAGGGGCGTAATCAGTAGACGCGCCTCGAAAAGGAGGCGCGATCGAAAAACTCGGCGTGCGCCACTGTCCTACGATGCGAATCGCCCTGATTCGCAGCTTGGATGGGAAGGCCGCGCCGCCTGAATTCCAGGAATCCGCCAAGCCAGGAGACCGACGGAGTCTCAATCTGGATGCGTGCGATTATTTCAGCGCGCCGCCGGACAACCTTCAACTCCCGCGCGAGAGGGAGAGGAGGAATCAATGAGACTGCGATATTCCCTTTTGATTTTGACTGTTGTTGCCAGTTCCTGCTGTGGACCGATGTGTGCGCAAACGCGTGGCGATCGGCCTAGCCTTGGCGTCGTTCGCGGAACGATTTACGATCCGCACGGCGGCGTGGTTCCGCACGCCCGAGTTGATTTGCTGCAATCGATGGTGGCTATCGCGCATACGGAAACCGACGCACACGGACGATACAGTTTCACCGGACTGAGTGACGGCACGTATGAGGTGGCGGCGAATGCGCCGGGACTAACCAGCACGTCCGGGCCCCTGGAACTCGGCAAAGGAAAAAAGATCACGGCCGATCTGCATCTGGCGCTCAGCGCGATTCAGGAGCAGGTGGTCGTGTCATCGTCTCTCGGAGGGGCACTGGAGCCGCAAATCGGATCCTCGGTGACGGTGGTGAACAAGCAGCAGATTCAAGATGAAGGAGTGGAAACGCTCGCGGATGCGCTACGAAACGTCCCGGGAGTGGACATCAACCGCACCGGGCAATTGGGAGCGGTTACCAGCGCGTTTGTGCGCGGAGGAGATTCCAATTACAACCTGGTGATGATCGACGGAATTCCCATGAACGATTTCGGCGGCGGATTCGACTTGGCTCCGCTGCCCACCAGCGGAGTGGAACGCGTGGAAATTACGCGCGGGCCAGAAAGCGCGCTGTACGGCGAGAACGCGATCGGCAGCGTGATCAACGTGGTGAGCGAGACGGGTGAAGACTCGCCGCATTTCAGCTTCACGGGCGAAGGCGGCAGCTACGACACCTACCACATCGCCACGGGCGGCGCCGGACTGAACCGTGGGATCGATTGGGCCTACGACCTTTCGCGGCTCAGCACGCAGGGTCCGGTGATGGACGACTCCTACCGGAATCAGACTTCCTTTGTGACGCTCGGCTATTCGCAGAATCCGCGGCGGCAGTTCATATTCCACTTCTTTGGCGACGCCGGCCGCTATGACGATCCCGGGCCGTGGGGTTCCGATCCGGACGATTTGTATCCGGGAATCGCGGCGTCGGCGCTGCCGCAGAAGCAGGATCTTTTCGGCTATCAGGCGGGATACACCGAGCAGTTTTCGAGCCGCTTCCGGCAAGTGAGCACGGTGAGTGTAGAGACGGATCAATTCTCGTTTCCTTCGGCGCCCGCTTCGCCGGAGAGTTCGTTCTCCAAAAGCGAACGTCTGGTGGCCAACACGAGGAGCGAGATCACGCTTTCGCCGAACGACGTGCTGCTGGCCGGGTTCGAATACGACCGCGAGCAGTTCAGGGACACGTACATCACGGACTCAAACGAAGCGCCGTTCACACTGCCACGGCAGAGTTTCGCCGCGTTCGTCGAAAACAGATGGAATGGCGGAGAGCGATGGTTTCTAAGCACGGGCGTACGGGTGGACAGCATCTTCACCGGTTCTTTGGCCGCCGACGAAGTGGATGCGGGGCGGCCATTCATCCCGGCAAGCTCCGTGGAGCAGGTGAATCCGCGAATCTCGGTCGCGTATTTGGCGCGCGAATCAAGCGGAAGCTGGCTGGGGATGACGCGTCTTCACAGCAGCTTTGGAACGGGAATTCGGCCTCCAGATGGGCTGGAACTGGCGTTCACGAACAATCCGGGTTTGAAGCCGGAGCGCAGCATCAGCGGCGATGGGGGCGTGGAGCAGAACTTCTTCGGTGGCAAGATGGCCATGGACGTGACCTATTTTTACAACTGGTTTACGGACCAGATCGTAACGCTGGGCGGATCGCTTCAGAATTTGAGCACGTTTACCTCGGCAAACTTACAGAACTCCCGGGCGTATGGAATCGAGAGCAGCGTGCGATACCATCCGGTCCGCTCCGTGGAGCTTTCCGCCGAATATACCTGGCTGAACACGGCGATTCTGGCGCTCAATGGCAGCAATCAAGCGCCCGTCCCGTTTGTGGTGGGCGATCCGCTGATACGGCGTCCGCGAAATTCAGCGGGATACGACGCGACCTGGACGCACGGGCGGTTCATGCTCAACTCCAACGCCAGTATTCGCGGAGCGGTGCTGGACCTGGAGCCAAATTACGGAAGCTACGCGTGCGAACTGGGGCTGCCGTGCTTGTTTTGGAGTAAAGGATACGTGGATGCGAACGCGGGATTTTCGTACCGGCTTCCGCGCGGCGTGGAAATCTACGGCCACGTGAATAATTTCCTGAACGAGCGCTACGAAGAGTCGTTCGGCTACCCGGCGCTGCGGCTGAACTTCATCTCCGGCATTCGATTTACATTTTCGGCGGGATAGAAACCAGCTTTGCGTCAGCGCGGCGAAGGGGCGCAGAACATCGCGCCTCTTCGCTTACGCCCACTCGATCCATCAGGAGCCGCTGAACAGGAGCGGCATGCCAAGCTTGGAAGTGTAATCGGGGCGGTAGCGCTCGGTATTGTAGAGCTTTTCGACGTTGACCTTGCGCGCGCCGAGCGACAGGTCCGGCAGAGGAACGTGCGAGTAGCAGCCGTTCTGCACGCCGATCATGCGGCCGGTCACGCCCTGGCGAATGAGGTCGACGGCGATATTCGCAAAGCTGATCGCCACCACCTGGTCGATGGAATCCGGCTCACCGCTGCGCAGATCGTAGGTAAGATCGCTGACCATGGTTTCCTGGCCGGTGCGGCGGCGAACTTCCTCGGCGAGCGAGTGTCCGATATCGACTTTTTTGCGATGTCCGAAGGAGTCGGCCTCGCCATATTCTTCCACGCGCCCTCCGGTCCAAATCGCGCCCTCGGCGACGACAATCAGCGCGTAATGGCTCGGATTGTTCGTTTTATCTTCCATCAGCAGGCGACACACGCGGTCCAGGTCGAACGGGTGCTCGGGAATCAGGCAGCGAGTGGAAGTGACGTAAGCGGTGTACAGCGCGGTGAAACCCGCATCGCGGCCAAAGATGCGAAATATGCCGATGCGTTCGTGCGATCCGATGGTGGTGCGCTGGCGGGTGATGGATTGCTTGGCGCGGGTGATGGCGGTGGAAAATCCGATGCAGTATTCGGTGCCCTGAACGTCGTTGTCCATGGTCTTGGGAATCGCCAGCACCGGAAAACCGGCGGCCGAAAGAGCGGACGCAAAACTCAGCGTGTCGTCTCCGCCGATAGCCACCAGGCAGGAAATTCCCAGGCGTTCGAGATTGCGCAGCACCAGGGGCGTAAGGTCGTAATTCTTGCCGTCAAACGGCAGCTCGCGGATTCCGGCTGCGCCCAGATGCTTGGGCAGCCGCGATTCAGTTACGCGCCGGGGATTGGTGCGCGAAGTGTGCAGCATGGTGCCGCCAGAGCGGTCGATGGTGCGCGTGTTTTCGCGGTCGAGCGGGATGACGAAGTTCGCATCCGTGGGGCCGGTGAGATGCGTCAGTCCCTGCCAACCCTTGCGGATGCCGATCACCTGGCGGCCGATCTCGCCGGCACCATAGACCACGGATTTAATTACGGAGTTGAGTCCCGGCACGTCGCCGCCGCCGGTGAGGATACCTATGTTGTTGGTCGCTGGCATTCGGGTCCGTTCCGATTGGAGTGCGGCTGCGATTCCCGCCATTTTGCGCGCCAGCCGCTTGCTTATCGTAACAAACGCAGCGGCGGAATGTGAAACAGAGCTGCGTTGCGCGAGCGGCGCGCTGAGTTCACGACACGCCAACCTGATGCGTTCGCTCGGCTGCCGCGGTAGAGACCAGGTGCGCCGGGGCTGCACTCTCGTCCCAGGCGGACAGAAATCCGCGCACGATGTGAAACCAGAAGATCGCCGGGACGGCAACTTTGAAGGCTTCCATCACGTCGGCGGACGCGGTGCGCTGGCCCGAGGCACGCAGGAAAAATGGCTCGAAATCGAGGGAGTCGAATTTCTCGAGGCTGCTCGACGCTTCAGCCACTTCCTTCCCGCGTTCTCCGACGTGCGCGCGCAGCTTTTCGATTGCGGCGGAATCGAGGCGGCCGAAGGGGCCGGAACCGTCGCCGAGCAGGTGCGGATGTTTGCGCAGCAGCAGAAGCTGCGTGCGGCCATAGGCTTCAGCGCGGCGAATTAGGTCTGACAATGTGAAGGAAACGTGATCGTGAATCGCGCGCGCCTCCGGCACGTAGCGGACGTGAAAACCTCTCTGGCGGAGACGCACGCCGAGTTCGGTGTCTTCAGCGATACGGAAACGCGCATCGAACGATCCGGCCTCGAGCACGGCGTCGCGCCGGAGGCTCAGATTGGAGGCGATGAAGTAGGCGTTTTTGGAATGATCTCCGGGCGCCAGGGTGACTTGCGGAAAAAGGAAGGGTTCCGTGCTAAGGAAGTGCGTGAGCGCGCGGCGCCGCGCGGATTCGGGATAGCGGAAATCGCCCAGCACGGCCATCTTGCCGCCCATCGAGTCGCGATGCGCGCGCCAGTGCTGCGCCAGCAGCCCGCGATCGGCGATCGTGTCGTCGTTGAAAAGAAGGAGGAACTTCCCGCGCGCGTGCTCTACGGCCAAGCGGCGCGCCGCTCCGGCCCCCGCGTTGGCTTGGCGCAAGTAATGAAAGTCGCAGCGAGAGCGAAAATTGCGGCAGAATTCCTCGGTGCCATCGGTGCTTCCATCGTCGACCACCAGCACTTCGTAGCGCCGCGGAGAAAACGATTGGTTGCTCAGCGCGTGCAAGCAACTCGCCAGCGTCTGGCGGCGGTTGTAGGTGGGAACGATCACGGAGAAATCCAACTTGCTGCCATTGCCAGCGGCGTTTGATTTCACAGGCGTGGCATCGCGATTGCTCGGCTGCGGCGCCGTTGTGGACGTGGGCTGAGGCAGGATGAGGGCGGCGCCGTTTTCTTGAAAGGTTGCAGGCGTATATTTCCGCGCCTCGCGTCGAAACTCGGATGCGCCTTCGGCTTCGCCCAGAGCGCGATAGGTGCGCTCCATCACCTCGGCGACCGTGAAGAGTTCGCCGAAAAGCGTTTCGCGCGGGATGCGATAGGGAACATAACTGAATACATGGCGGAGCTGCCGCCGGGCTTCGGCGGAATTTCCCGCGGCGGCAAGCTGCTCGGCGGCGCGCGCGTAGGCCAGGATCCGCAGAGCGGTGCGCTGATGCGGCGGGTAATGCCTCAACACCTCGGGGAAATAGGTTTCGACCAGCCGGACGGACCACGTGTGCGCCGGATCGTGCTGTTTTGGACGAAGGTCGCGCGCGCGTTCGAGCGCCTGGCGCAAACGCGAAGCCATCGCGCTGTGCGCGTACTTTTTTAAGATGTGCGCACGGCCGCCGGCGGCCAGCTTTCGCCATAGATCACCATCCGAATAGAGGCGCAGCACCGCGCGAGCGTAATCTTCGGGAGTGTCGGCAAGCAGCGCGGATTGCTCGTCCGCCAAATCCATGCCTTCCGCGCCCATGCTGGTGGTGATGACCGGGACGCCATGGGCCAGCGCGTGAAGGATTTTCGTCTTCGTGCCGGTGCCATATCGAACCGGCGCGATCAAAATGCGGTGCTTGGCAAGCTCGCCGGATAGTTCCGGAACGAATCCAACGCGGACAACCTGTTCATAACCGGCGCCAAACTCCGGGCGCAATCCGGCGCCTACGAGGTAGATCGCCACGCCGGGAAGTGAAGCTTGTATGAGCGGAGCAACCTCTTTCAGGTACCAATCGATTCCGTCGCAGCTGGCCGGATTGTTGTAATCGGCGAGGTACATCAGGCCTTCGCGCGCGCCAAAATCCGGGCCAGTCGGGCCGGCTTCCACCACCATCGGCAGCAGGCCGATCTCGATATTGGGCGAGCCTGCGAGAAGCCGTTTGCGGTCATCCTCGGAAATCGCCAGCGCGAGATCGGCACTGCGAAGGATTTCCGCTTCGCGCTCGCGGTAATCCTCCGCGCGTTCGCGGTCGGACCACGCGCCGGTCAGCTTCGCGCCGCGCAGCTCGCGAAGGCCGTGGCAATCGTCGGTCAGCACGATGATGCGCGTGCGCGGCGAGAGACGGCGCACTTCGTCGAGATAGTGCTCGGGAAGCGAAACCGACATCCAAAACCAAAGAAAGAAGATCGCCACATCGAACTGGCCTTCGCGCAGAAGTTCCTGCAGCGTCCACTGCGGAATGATCTCGATGCCTTCGCGCCGCAGCACGTCCGCATCGCTGGTATAGACTTTGACGCCCAGCTTGGTGAGCGCCGGCGTGTATCGCTGCTCCTCGAATCCGCGCGCCGCCAGGTACGTAACGGAATGGCCTTGCGCGCGAAGTTCGCAGACGGTTTGCAGGAAGCGGAAATCGGCGCCGCTTTGATCGGTGCGCGGCAAGTTTTCGTGCACGGCGAGAACGCGCAAGGGAAGCGCTGGTTCGCTGCGCGCCTTTGGTGAACGTGTGGCGGAAGATGATGCGACCACCGGAGTGGCGTCTTCTGTCAGGGCGGGAAGCGCGAGGGGCAAATCATATAATTTCGCGGGATAACGGTCCCGAACCTGCGATTCCTTGCGCGCCAAAAGCAGAATGGTGTCACCGCGCAGACCCACCGGATAGCCGCTCGCTGCGAGCGCCGGAAAGACCTTATCGGGAGGAACCCAGTAGATATCGCGAGTCTCCAGACGAATTGCCGAAAATCCGGCGGCGGCTGCCAGGCATTCGATTTCGGCGGGAGTATATTCCCGTTGGTGGCGCGGCGCGGATTCGTGCGAGCCCGACGGAAACTGCCCGCGCACATACGGTGACCTGCCATGCAAAACAGCATGGACAGCTTCTCCGCCGGCTAAATTGGGCGCGGTGAGGAATATGTGGCCGCCCATTTTCAGCACCCGACTGGCTTCCGCGAACACGTGCATCGGATCGGCTGAGAGGGACTCGATCACTTCGCCGATGAAAACGATATCGAACGCGGCATCTGGGTAGGTCCACCGCCGCTCCAGCTTGAAACTGTCGATCTGCAACGCTGCTGGAGCGCATGCGTCGTGATGCACGGCGCCGGCGCTATTCGCGTGCCAGTTGATTCGATCGTAGCCCTTCCAGCGCGCGAAGGCCGCGGCCAAGAGCCGCGAGTCCGATCCGATACCGAGCAGCCGCTGCCCGGGCGAGCTTCGCGGAAGGGATTTGATCGCCGCAAGGTAATAGGGAAGCTGCTCTTGAAAGCGGATGGCATCGCCAAAGGCGCGACCGATGAACGGCCGCAATTGATCGGTGATCTGCTGGTCGTCCGGCAGTGGCAAGGCATTTTGTTTTGATCGGCAATCCGCAAGCAACTGCGAAATAGCTGCCTGCTGAGTGGAGTCAACTCCAGAGAAAGCCTGCACCAGCAGTGGAATGGCTTCGGCCGGACGGCCGGAGGAAGATAAGAGTGCGCCCAGATTCGCGGCCGCTTGCGCGCTGCGCGGGTCGAGAGCCACAGCGCGGCGGAATCCCTGCTCCGCTTCCGACGTGTTTTTTAACGCCATGTGCGCCGTGGCCCAATCGTTCCACCGCTCGCTGGTTTCGCGTCCGCCGAGAGCGCGTCCGAAGTGCAATAGCGCCTCGCGGAAGTTGCCGTCTTCGAACAGCCGCAGGCCTTGCCGATGCGTCTGCTCGTCCCATGTGCCGAACTCGCGGCGGGCCGGCGCTTGCTTTTGCTGGTGCTGCTTCGGGGCGGCGGCGACTTCCGCCGACGCTACGGGTCGCTCGATACCCTCAAAGGCGCGCGCGTACTGAGGCCCCACCGTCGCCCATCCGAATCGCCGCTCTTGCTCGCGGGCAAATGCATCGAGCTGCGTGTGGATCGAGCTCGCGCCCGGTCCGCAGAGCAATGCGACCCAACGCTCGATAGCGGCTGCGGCCTCGCCCGTTCTGCGCATATCCACGAGCGAATGCCCGCGAAGAGCAGCCGGCAGGCTGACGCACAGATGGCGGGAGATCGTGCTTTCATGGATCACCGCGGGCAAGCCGGCAATCTGCGCTTCCAGATACGCAAGGCCAAACGTTTCGTCCATGCTGGCGAGGGCAAAGAGATCGGCCATGCCGTAGATGTGCGGCATGCGCTCGAACGGAAGGTTGGGCAGGGGGATAAAGCGCGAGCCGAGGACTTGGCGAGCCTCTTGCTCCCACGGTGTAGTTGCGGACCCACGCGAGCCGGCAACCGCCCACCAGACGCTTTCGGCCGCCAGCGCGGCGATTTCGCGCAGCAGGTGAGCGTGGCGCTTGTCCGGCGTAGCGGTGTCAAATGAGCCCACGCTGAGGACCACGAATGCGTCCGGCGGAATCCCGAGTTCGATGCGCATGCGCGCGCGGTGCCGGCGACAGTCGGTATAAGCGGACGCGTCAATGCACATCGGGAATTCCAGAATTGCGCTGCGCTCGACTCCAAGCTGCATCAGATGTTCGCTGATCCATGGGCCAAGCGCGTGAAAGTTCGCGCCAGCTTTCCACAGCAGCGAATCAATCGAATGCTGGACATAATCGGTGTGGACTACCAAAGAAGCTCTACCTTCCAGCGCAGCGGACGCGAGAAGCTTAAGCAGTTGCGTGGGCGCGCCGCTCGGATCGACCAGGCCGCCCTGCCATTTCGCGTACACCAGCAGCCGGTCTTGTTGTTGTAGCAGCTCCCCAATCTTCGCAGCCGCTGGAATGGCGAAGAGCTGATCTTCCGCGTAGTGTGCCCAGTCTTGCAGAACGGTAGGCGCGAGAGCGGCGAACCGCTCGTCGGCGCGCAGGCGTTCGAAGGCCAGCGACTGCAATTCCTCTCGCCCCGGAATCGCGATTGCCTCCACGCCGGGAGCTTCGGAGTTGCCCCAGCACGCGGCATTTATGCCCGCGCGACGAACTTCGGCTGCCAGTTCCAGGACGAACCGTTCATAGCCGCGCTTGACGCGCCCAAGCCCGGGCGCCAGGAAGATCACCCGCACTGGTTACCACCTTCTTCGCAACTCACTCGCGCATACGCGAGATCGGTGCCCGCGATGTGGCGCATGGCAGCGAATTCCGGTTCGCTTGCGTACAGCTTCTCGAGAGCCCGCACCACTCGATCGAAGGCCGGTGCGTAGCCATGCCACGCGACGGTGCCCCGGCCGTTTCTCAGCAGCCGCAGCGCGATGCGTGAATCGTTCAGTACGCCTTCATAGCTGTGAGACGCGCCGATGAATACGAAATCCATGGCGTCGAGGAAACGACCGAAATCGAATGTCGCGGAGTCTCCGTACAGTTGAGTGATCGATGCTTCGAACGGCGTCCCTTTGTATCGGAAGCCGCCCGCATGCTTTTCCACATGTGTTCTTCCGCGATGGCTCTTAGTAGGGGCATCCGACTGCGTGCGTTCGAGTGTGAAAACTTTTCCTTCGGGGCCGATGTTGGCGGCTAGATTGAGGGTGGTGCGTCCGTCGAATGTCCCGAACTCAAAAACCGCGCGGGCATCCGCGCGTTTGGCGAGAGTCGCTACAAGGCAAATTTCCAGGAGGGTGGCGTTACCCTCCACGCTGTGAATGGCCATTAGGCGCAGCGTCGGCGCGGCGGAAAGTATCGGCGAGCCAGGTTCGCTCGGGAGCGCACCTCTCCATGCAGGGGGCACTGCGACGGCCGGTTCGCGCGTGGCAGCGCCGCCGCCGTGGAGCGCGGCAAGCCGCGCTTCCAGAGCTAAAAGTCGCAGCACCGCGGCATGGACAACGCTGGTGTGCGCGGACAGGAGGTTGGCTGTTTCCGCGATAAGCCGGGCTGTTTTTTCGGCCTCCGGCGGCTGTTCGCGGGCCGCCGCTGCTCCGCCGCCAGTCGTCTCTGAATTCACCGGCTCACCCTCGCGTAGACGAGGCTCGTGCCTGCCACTCGCTTCATGCCGGCCAATTGCGGTTCGCTCACGAACAGCTCGTTGAGGGCGCGCACCACTCCGGGCCAGTGTTCGATGTAGTCGTGCCACACCACAGTGCTTCTGCTGCCGACGCGCAGCAGGCGCAGCGCCGCGCGCGAATCTTGCAGCACGTGTTCGTAATGGTGATGGGCGTCGATAAAGACAAAGTCGATCGAGTTGCAAAATGGCGCGTAATCAAACGTGGCGCTATCCGCGATAAGCTGGGTGATTTTGCTCTGAGCCGGAGCGTTCAGAAATCTTGTTCCAAGCCCGGGACGAGGTAGATTGAGCGTGAAAACTTCGGCGTCTCCGCCGGCGCAAGAGAGGTTGAGCGTCGTTCGTCCGTCGGCCGTTCCGATTTCGAATATTCTGCGCGGTTTTTGCAGGCCGCAGAGGCGCGCGATCAGGCACAGCTCGTGCAGAGTGACGTTTTCATGGTTGGCATCCAGAGCTTGCAGTTCGACGCATGCCGCGTCTGGCAGAACTTCGTGGAAAGCGATTGTGGGGATGAGTCCCTGCTGGCTGGACGCGGCAGGTTCCGCAACGGCCACCAGCCGGTCGATCGCCGCTTCAAGAGCCTGCGTTCGCATCCAGAGATTTGCGGCAGCACCTGTTTGCAGAGACAACGCCCGCATCATGCGCCGCTCGATCTTCTCGATTACGACAACCTCGGCTTGGGACGGCGCTGCCGAGGCATTGCGGCACAGGCTGCGGAGTTGTTCGGCGGCAGGTTCACCGACGTTCTCCAGGCAACTCAGCGCCTCCGCCGGTCTTCCGGCGCTGGCCAGCAGGGCTCCCAGATTCGCCGCCGCCTGTGCGTTGTCCGGGTCCATCTGTAACGCTCGTCGAAAGCCCACTTCCGCTTCGGCGGATCTGTGGGTCAGGAATTGCACCGTCGCCCAATCGTTCCATCGCTCGCTCGTTTCGTTTTCCAATAGCGATCGACCGAGAAACGAAAGCGCGTCCGCCAGACGTCCTTCGCGGCAGGCTTGTATGCCCAGTCGGTGCTGGTCTGGACTCGCCATGGTGGAAACTGTTCCCCCCTATCCCGACGAAGTTGATGGGCAAGCTGGTCCGTTTGCTAACGAGAGAAATCGCGCGACGTTTCTGTTCGAACGAAGTGGGCAATCTTGGTGCCAAAGGTTGCAAAGATTAGGACTCGATGATTTCGTGCCGGACATATTGCGAGGAGTCAGGAAGGGTGCGTGCCGCGGAGACGCGATACGGGTTGTCAATTCATTATGAAATTCTAATCGGAAGTTTCGCAGCGCTTCTGTTGGCAGCTGCGAATACAAGAAGGAGCGTGATCGAATCAAACAGTTCTAATCTCGCGATCAAAGAGCGACGGCGAACTGTCTGATGCGTGCTGCGGGCAGGTGCGCGCGTGCGATTGCGCCGCAACAGTGGCACTGTGATTGCACTTCAAATTCAAATCGATTCGAGGGCTTTCGGCGGCAGGGAGAGCGAAGTCCAAGTGACTACGGAAGTGCTTCAACCGCACACATCGGCTGAACGGCAAGCGTCGCAACGCGCGCCGGACTCCTCCACGGCGGAGATGCTGCCGGATCGCCAGCTTGTGGAGCAGTTTTTGCGCCGTGGATTGACCGAAACGCCGGATTTCCACGCGTTCTGGGGATATTTCGTGGCGGCTTTGACGCGCGATTTGAGCAACGTGCCGAACGAAGACCCGGCGCTTACAACCAAGTTGGCGTTGGCGTCGTATCTGGTGGCGGCTCTGGCGAAAAATTTCTATGGCGGCGCGGCGGAAGAGTTTTATTGGCAGGCGGGCAATCTTCGCCAGGGAGTGTTTCGGATCGCGCAGGATTACGGATTTGATGTGATGCCGGCGCATTTCTACAGCCCGGTTCCGCAGGCGAAAGGGCTACCGGCCGATCTGTGGACTCGCGACCGCGACATGCCGGGCGTGGAAGCAAACGTGAAGAAGCAGCTGGCGCTGCTGGCTACTTTGGCGCGCCGCTTTCGCAGAGAATACGAAGCGTTTCCGGCGCGAAAGCCGGCCGGGTCGCCGCCGCATACGTATTACTTGTCGAACGGATATTTCGACGACATTGACGGGTACGTTTTGTATTCCATGGTGCGGCAGTTCCGCCCGCGGCGGGTGATTGAAATCGGCTCGGGCAACACCACGTATCTTTTCGCGCAAGCCATCGCGCGCAACCGCAACGACGATCGCCGCTATCGCTGCGACCTGACGGCCATCGAGCCGTACCCGAACGACGTGCTGAAGGCCGGATTCCCCGGACTCACGCGTCTGATCGCGAAGCCCGTGCAGCAAGTGCCGCTGGCGGAATTTCAGAAGCTCAGGCAAAACGACATTTTGTTCATCGATTCAAGCCACATTTTGAAAATCGGCAGTGATGTGCAGTACGAGATTCTGGAAATACTTCCGCGGCTGGCTAAAGGCGTGCTGGTGCACTTTCACGATATTTTTCTACCGAGTGAGTACCCGCGAAACTGGGTCGAAGAGATGAATCGCTATTTCACGGAGCAATATATCGTGCAGGCGTTTCTGGCGTTCAACGAGTCGTTTGAAGTGTTGCTGGCGCCGGCGTACCTGCATGCGCGGCAACCGCGGGCGATGGAGGCGGCGTTCCAATCGTATCATCGCAACCAGGAGTGGTCGCCTGCGAGCTTTTGGATACGCAGAACGGGCTAGCTCGCAAGGCTATCTTTCCGCCACGGCCGGTCTGCCGTGGGAATTGTGGCTATCGATCATGCTTCGACCGAGGAAGCCTCCGCCGATCGAGGCTCCAAGGATGCGAGGCGTTCGACGAAGTCGCGCTGCAGACCGCGCGGCAGAATTTCGGCGGCAACGATGTGGCGCAGCAGATCGAGGTTCTCGCGGCTATGCGCATAGGCGCGGTTTACTTCGGCAATGGTGATGCCGCACGCGCCGCGCTCGAGCAACTCGATGGCGTCGCCGGTGTTCACCAGGCCTTCCTCAACCACGGCGAAATAGATGCCTGACCGGCCGCTGGCGAGAAAGCGTTTCACCATGTCGTCTCGGCCGAAGCGAATTCCGAGCTTGAAGCAGGGCAGGCGCGGTTGCGCGACTTTCAGGACGGCCTCTCCGACGCGAAATTCGTCTCCGATGCGCGCTTCGCTTTCGAGCAAACCTTCGGTGGTAAGGTTTTCGCCGAAATTTCCGGAGGTCAATTCGACGCCGGGCAGCCCGGCGCGCCAGTAGTCGTAATGTTCGTATGGATAGGCGTAGACCGCTTTGTTGATGCCGCCGTGATGCTCGAGATCGGCCTGGCGGTCGCCGTCAAAATTCGTGCGCCGGAGCATGAGGGGCCCGGCTACCGCTGATTTGAAAATGCCGGTGGTCACCTCGCGGCCGCGGTCGATTAGCACGCGGGGAAGGCCCACGTTCAGAGAGATGATTTTCATTCCATGCAGTTCAAGACGGCCGCGCCATTGATGCGATCGCTTTTCAGATCGTTGAGCGCGCGGTTCGCCTGGCGCAGCGGAAATACCGTGACCTGCGAATGAATGGGAATTTCCGCCGCGACGCGAAGAAAATCTTCGCCGTCTTTCCTCGTGTTATTCGCCACACTGCGTATCATGCGCTCCTGGTAGAGCAGGCCGCAATCGAAAGATGGAATGGGACTCATATGGATTCCGCCCAGCACCAGTGCGCCGCCTTTTTTGAGGGCTTTTAGCGCGGGTGGGACGAGTTCTCCGGCAGGAGCGAATACGACGGCGGCATCAAGCAGCTTTGGCGGTTGTTCGGAGGCTTCTCCGGCCCACACGGCGCCGAGCTGCCGCGCGAGTTCCTGATGTTTTTTGCCGCGCGTGCAGGCGTAGACTTCCACGCCCCAGTGCAGCGCCACTTGAATGGCCACGTGCGCGGCCGCGCCAAATCCATAAAACGCCAGGCGCGAACCTTTTTTCACTCCGGAAAGGCGCAGCGAGCGAAAGCCGATGATGCCGGCGCAGAGGAGAGGCGCGGCGTGTTCGTCCGCGAAATTCTCGGGCAGCGCGTAGACGAAATCCTGCGGAGCGACGGCGTATTCGGCGTAACCACCGTCAACGGTCCAACCGGTGAAATCCGGGTGATCGCAGAGATTTTCCGCGCCGGAGAGGCAGTATTCGCAGGCGCCGTCGGTGTGATGCAGCCAGGCGATTCCCACACGCGCGCCCAGTTTGAATCGCGACGAGCCTGCGCCGCATTTGTCTACCACGCCGACGATCTGGTGCCCGGGAATTAGAGGCGACTTGCGGGGCGGGAGTTCGCCCTCGATGACGTGCAGGTCGGTGCGGCACACGCCGCACATTTTCACGCGCACGCGGACTTCTCCGGGGGCTGGCGATGGATCGGGCGCGTCGGTAAATTGCAACGGATTCGTTTCCACCGCCGCTGGAGAATGGAGCAGGCAAGCTTTCATCGCGTAGCCTTCATCGCATGACGCTCCGTGCCATTGTAGCGCTGAGTGGGTGCGCCGGGACGATCTTCGTAGCCTGTATTGGAGGCTGGCAGGAGCGGCGAATACTGCGCGCGGATGGACCGGCGCGAGGGTGACATTGGCGGGTTTTCGTAGCGCTGGCGTTTCGCCGGCGTCGAAGCGGCGGGTGCGCTTCTTCCCGCACTTTTACTTTTCTGCATCTTTGAAGAGGCGAGGGGTTTCCTCGAAAAGCTCCTGGAGGAAGCGGTCGCGGTCATTCAAGAAGCGGCGGACGATTTGCATGGGAGCGGTTTCGTCGTAGGTGATCTCGTGAATGTGGGTGCCATCGAAAGATAGAATTTGCGACTCGGGGTAACCGAACAAGACGGGTGAGTGCGTGGAGATGATGAATTGCGCGTCCTTGTGGGAGCGCAGCACATCGTGGATCAGGACGGGGAATGCAAGTTGGCGCTGCGGGGAAAGCGCGGCTTCCGGCTCGTCGAGGAGGAACAAGCCGTTGCGGCGAAATTTGAGATCGAGGATGGTGAAGAATGTTTCGCCGTGGGAGTGAGTGTGAAGGCTGGCGCCTCCGTAGTAATCGCTGATCGGACGGCCGAATCCCGGTTCCCGGTCCAGTTCGTCCATATACGAGATCGTGTTGAATAAGCTCTCGGCCCGGAGGAAGAATCCCTGGCCAGTGCGGCGATCGAAGGACATTCGTAGAGCGCGGACGAGAGGTTCGACCGAGCGATTGCTGTCCGTGGAATCGTTGCGAAAATTGCGCGTACCGCCTTCACGGCCGAAGCCGTAGTGAGCGGCGATGGCTTCCAGGAGCGTGGACTTACCGCTGCCATTTTCTCCGCAGAAGAGACAGATTCGAGAGCGAAAGGCAATTCCAGAGAAATTGCGGATGGCCTGGACTGAGAAGGGATAGCCGCCCCAGTTGTCGACGCGCTCGCGCAGCAAAGATATCTTTCGAAGCATAAGTGCGTGCGAGGATTTTACGCCTGTTGTGTTGACTGGCAAGAAAAGCGGGCGGCGTGTGGGGGGGAGAGCCGCAGAACGATAGCTGGGAGCGGCGAAGCTTATGAGAGAAAAGGACTCCGGTTGAAGCGAGGAACTGAGGAACTCCTAAGATACGCAGCGGATGCATTGGAAAAGATCGAGCGCGAACTGTCCGACTCTTAAATCCAGTTCATGAATCAGGCGTAGACGTTGAGTTGGCTGCCGGCGGTGCTTCCAGAGGCGAGTTCGCCGAGAAGCTGCTCGATGTTAATGCCGGCTTCGTTGACGGCGGTTTGCAGCGCGGCGACGGTGGCGCTGGGAGGCGGAGTTGAGGCTCCCACAGCTTGGGAACTTACGGCGTTGAGGAGATCGGCGCCGCTGGCGAGGCTAATCGGGTTCATGGGCTTACTTCTCCGGTCTGGCCGGGATGCGGCCTTGCGGCGCGCCTACAGCCATTTCATTTTATCGGCAGAAAGACGGAAATCGTTAGGGGCCGGGCGCAGAAGGAATCGAGGCAACACTCCACTAAATTTTATCCTTCCAACCAGATGCAACGGGTGGTCGGCGGCGCGCCGTGAAACGCTGCACTGGCGCGACGGTCCGCGAGTGGCGTAGCGGCGGTTGTGGTATCGTCGAAATAGAACGAGGCGATATGGGATCTGGGCCCCTCAAGCCGAGGATCGGTTGGCGAATGCCTTCCGGGGCGATGCGCGCCGCCATTCTCGTGTGCGGCGGACTGTTCCTTGCGGGAGCGCTGCTGGCACAGATCGGCGGATATCCGGGATACTCTCCGGGGCACGGCATCATCGATATGGACGGCGAGAGCTTCGCTCCGGAAAATCTAAATGAGCACGCGGAGTGGACTTTCGCACGTTTCCATTACGACCTGGGCGACGAGTTCGGCTACTACGGTTTCCAGCGGTGGGCGGCGGATTATCCCAAGGCCGACCGGCAGTTCATCATGGCGGTGAAGCGGCTGACGCGCATCGACGCGCGCTCGACCGAGCACATCGTCGACGCCAACAGCGACGAGATTTTCAATTATCCGTGGGTGTATGTGGAAGATCCCGGCGGTTGGCGGATTAACCGCGAGCAGGCGAATCGCCTGCATCAGTTCATCGAGCGCGGCGGATTCATCATGCTGGACGACTCCTGGGGCGACCAGGAATGGTCCACGATGGCGGAGGGCGTGGCAATGATTATGCCGGGCCGCACCATCGAAGAACTTCCGAACGACGACCCGATCTTCCACGTGGTGTATGACCTCAACGACCGCGTCCAAGTGCCGGGCACACGGCATATTTGGGGACGGCGCTGGCCGCTTTCTCCGGACATGCAGCATCCGCGCTGGCTTGGAGTACGCGATGACAAGGGCCGCGTGGTGATCGCTATCTGCCACAACTCGGACGTAGGCGACGCGTGGGAGTGGGCCGACAGCCCTCGGTATCCCGAGAAACCTGCATCCGTGGCCTTCCGCCTGGGCATCAACTACATTATCTATTCAATGACGCACTAAAGCCGGTGCCGGTGGACGGCGTTGGCAAGCTGCGCGTTGTAGGAGCGCGCCGATGTGCGGCGCGGACTGGTGCATTGCAGTGTTGGCTCCGGCGCGTGTGCGGATTCGTTTGCATGGACGGTGGTTCCTTTAATGAGGAGTGGCGAGCGTGGCCAAGAAGAACTTCAAGGATTTGACCGAGCGGGAAATGCTGGCGCTGGCGATTCAGCTGGAGGAAGAGGATAGCCGCGTCTACGGCGATTTCGCGGAGGGCCTGCGAGAAACGTATCCCTCGACGGCCAAGCAATTCGAGGAGATGCAGGCCGAGGAATCGCGGCACCGGCAGCGGCTGATCGACACCTACGGGCAGAGGTTCGGAGATCATATTCCGCTGATCCGGCGGCAAGACGTGAAGGGCTTCATCGAGCGCAAGCCGATCTGGCTGGTTCGCCCGCTGGGGCTGCGCGCCGTGCAGAAGCAGGTGGAGATCATGGAGCTGGAGACTCGCCGGTTTTACGAGCGGGCGATGACGAGAGTTTCCGATCCTTCCACGCGCAAGATGCTGGGGGATTTAGCGGAGGTGGAGCGGCAGCATTCGGAATTCGCGGAATCGCTGAAGGAGCAGCAGGCGGCATCGGGAGAGCGGGAGCAGGAGGAACAGTCGCAGCGGCGGATGTTCATGCTGCAGATCGTGCAGCCGGGGCTGGCGGGACTGATGGATGGGTCGGTGTCGACGCTTGCTCCGATTTTTGCTGCCGCCTTTGCGACGCACCAGAGCCATGCGGCATTTCTGGTGGGACTGGCGGCGTCGCTCGGAGCGGGCATTTCAATGGCTTTTGCCGAAGCGCTGTCGGACGACGGTTCGCTGACGGGCCGAGGGCGGCCCTACGTACGAGGCGGAGTTACCGGGTTGATGACCGCCGCAGGAGGCATCGGGCACACGATGCCGTTCCTGCTGTCGAGTTTTCATGCCGCGTTCACCGTGGCGATTGCGGTGGTGGCGGTGGAATTGGCGGCGATCAGCTACGTGCGGCACCGGTACATGGACACGCCGCTGCTATCGTCGACATTTCAAGTGGTCGTGGGCGGCGCGACGGTATTTGCGGTGGGGATTCTGATTGGCAGCTCATAGGCGCAGGTGGTTCATCCGCGACCAGTCGAAAAATATCGTTCCCGAAACCGAAAAACGCGTATTGACCGTGGACTTTGTTTCAGAGTTTACGTATAAGATGACTTACTGCCCGCGAGGGCAAATCGTTCTCTCGGAGAATGAACATGGCCAAGAAAGCAAAAGCAAAGAAAAAGACAGCGAAACCGATGGCGAAGTAAGCGCCTCCGCCGGAGCGCTGCGCGAGCGCGCACCGGAAGGGGAAGCTTTAAGAAGGGGCTGTGGCCGCGAGCTACAGCCCCTTTTTTGTTTTACAGAGAGAGCTTGCGGAAAGGCGGCGTTTGGTTACTTAAGCGTGAGGCGTCTGAGCCAGAGCCGCAGAAGCCGCACCTCGGCGGCTGAAGCCGCGTGGACTTTCTGCGAGCTAGGGTTGCAAGGGAGTTTTGACCAAACGTCTGGGCGAGACAGACGTCGAAGTCCAGCGAAAATTATAGGCGGACATCCACGCTGCGGGACGAACTGACGGTGGCTTCCACGGTAGGACGCGGCGCGCGGCGCATCGTCTCGATAAAGACGCGGACGATCGTGGGGTCGAATTGGTTCGAGGCGCAGCGTTCCAACTCGGCGAAAGCGTCTTCCGGAGTTCGCGCGCGCTTGTAGGTGCGGGCGGAGGTGATGGTGTCGTAGGCGTCGGCGATGGCGATTACGCGAGCGCCGTGCGGAATGCGTTCTCCGTCGAGGCGGTCGGGATAGCCGGAGCCGTCGTAGAACTCGTGATGATGGCGGACCATCAGGCGGATGCGGGCCATGGTCTTCAGGGGCTCGAGGATGCGCGCGCCGAGATCGGTGTGGGTCTTCATCGTTTCCCACTCGGCGGCATCCAGCGGGCCGGATTTATTGAGAATGACTTCGGGGATGCCAACTTTGCCGATATCGTGGAGCAGCCCGGCCAGGCGAATTTCTTCCACTTCCTCGGGGCTCATTCCAAGTGATTCAGCGATCATCGCCGCATAGGTAGAGACTTTCTGCGAATGGCCCTGGGTGTAGTGATCTTTGGCATCGATGGCCAGGGCGAGGGAAGTGACCGTCTCGACCACGGCGGGAGGCAGGCCGTCGGCAAAGCCATTGCCGCCGCCTTGTTCTTCGAGCGAACGGGTGAAATGTTCGAGGCGGCGGTAGATTTCTTCGAAAGCCTCGGGACCAGTGGAGAAAAGGCGCTTGAGGGTGACGCCGAGATAGGCTTCCAGGACGTCCTTCTTCCAACGCTTGCGGTCCATCGGGTCGGCCTGTTCCGCGCTGGAAACGGAATTTCCTCCCTGGTGCTTCGAGAGATACATGGAGGAGTCCGCGACCTGGATCAGTTCCTGGGGCGTGGAACCATGGATGGGGAAGGCGGCGATGCCGAAGCTGGCGGTGACGTTCTTATCGCGCAGCAGAGGATCGGAGGCGATCCAGCCGCGAAGCTTATTGGCAAGCTGGCGCGCCTGTTCGACCGTGGTTTCCGGCATGAGGATCACGAATTCGTCTCCGCCGTAGCGGGCCACCACGTCCGAGCGGCGGCAGTGTTCTTCCAGGATGTGACCCACGCGCTGAAGAACGACGTCGCCTTCGAGGTGGCCGTAGAAATCGTTGACGAATTTGAAGCGGTCGAGGTCCATCAATGCGAGCGCGAACGGGCGATTCGCGCGGGTGGAGCGTTTCCATTCGGAAGAGAGGGCTTCCATCAGGAAGCGGTGCGTCTTGACGCCGGTGAGGCCATCGGTGATGGCCTGCTCTTGGGCCTTCTGGAAGGTGAGAGCGTTGTGCAGCGCGCCGGCGAAGAGGTCGGCGAGCGTTCTGAGAGACATCACTTCCTGCTCGGGAAACTCGCGAGGCTCGGATGATTCGACGTACAGGACGCCGAGAAACTGGTCGGCGTAGGTAATGGGCATGGCCAACGATGCTACCGATCCGGGCAGCACCAGGCGGGGCGAGGAGGCGTCCAGATTGCGGACCATGCCCATTTGGCCGGAGCGGGCCACGTGCCCAATCAAAGCTTCGTCGAGAAGCACGCGGCGTCCGAGCGCCTCGCGGCGGGCGCCGGCTTCGGCCTGGACCACCAGTTCTTTCGACGAATAATCGAGCAGGGCGATGCCGATATGGTCGTAGCTCAGATGGCGTTCCATCTCCTCGACGATTTTCGAAAGCATTTCGGTGGGATCGAGGGTATTGATGGCGTGGCCGGAAATGTTGTTGATGAGCTGCAGCTGGCGCGATTTCCTCTGTTCCTCGGCGAAGAGGCGAGCGTTTTCGATGGCGATGCTTGCTTCGCTGGCGAGCACGCGGAGAAGCTCGACGTGGCCTTCGTCGAAGACTCGAGCCTTCATGCTGTAGGCAGCCATCACGCCGATGGGCTTGTCGTAAACGATCAGCGGCACGGCGCAAAACGAGCCGACTTCGCGGGCCGGCTCAAAGCCCATGAGCTGCGATTCTTCGAGGAAACGGTCGCGGATAAGCAGCGGCTGTCCCGATCGGACGATGTGTTCGACCAAGTGATTGCCGGCGGGGCGAGAGCGCTTGGCACGCCTTTCGCATTCGATCACTTCGATCTCGAAGCGTACTTCCTGTGCGCCAGGCTCGAAAAAGGCGATGAAAAAGTTGTCCGCGTCCACCACGCGGCGCATTTCGGTGTAAATCCGCTCGAGCAGGGTGTTGAGATCGAGGGTGGAGCTGAGGCCGCAGCCGATTTCATTGAGAATGTGCAGCTCTTCACTGCGGCGGGAGCTCTGCTGGATCAGATAGCTATTTTCCACAGCCATGCCGATCTGATGACCCAGCGCAAGGAGCAGTCGGCGTTCGGCGGCGGTAAACGTGCGCGTGTCGTTGGTGCCCAGCAGAAGCACGCCAAAGACGCGCTGCTTGGTCTGGAGGCTGATGCCGACGACGGTGCGAAGACGCTGGCCCAGCAGCACTTGGCGGAGGCGGCCAAAGGCGGGCTCTTTTTCAAGCGCTTCCCAATTCGCGTCGCGGGCCAGATCGCGGAGTACGACCAGGCCGCCCAGCCGCGCCACGAGGTTTACGACGTAGGAGTCGAGGTCGTCTTCCTGGAGCGAGCCGCAGAAGGAGTCTTCCAGGCCGGTGACCATCACGGATGTGGGGCCGTCGGATTCGCCGTAGCGCATGCACAAGGCGCCCGCGGGAATGCGCGCAACGCTCAGGACGCGGTCCAAGGCTTGCGCCAACATTTTTTGAATCTCGGAGCCGACGAAGCTCGAGGTGGCCAAATTCAAATTCGAAAGCGCCAGCATGTCCCGTTCGACGCGCCGGCGTTCGTCTTCATAGACCGTCATCACCATCAGCACGCAGGTGAACATCTGGGGCAACAGATCGAGGGGCAAGAGGTCAACACCGCGCATAAACGGAATGCGTTGCTGAAAAACCACCAATAGAAAAAAGCCGGCCCAGCCGAGAAAGGTGATGCCCAGAAGGATGTCCGCGCGGGATTCCTGGCGACGGCCCTCATGCCAAAACGTGCGGCCAATGATGACGTAGAGTATGGAGACACCGAGGCCGACCGGAACGCTAATAACGCCACGCACGTGCAGGCCCGACCAGACGGCGCCAAGCACCGCGGCAACGGCGACGAGACGGTAGGGAACGGTTACGCGGACGTACAGCCGTGCCGCGCAATAAAATGCCAGAGCAGAAAAGGCGAACAGGGACTCATCAAAGGTGCGGTACCAGAGTTGTACCGTACCGGCCGGCATCCAGGAGACGGGGAGCCGCGCGAAGAAGAACAGCGCCAGCAGGAACCAGGCGATCGCCCATACCAGCAGGTAGGAATGCCGCTTGCGCCTGTAGAGGAACAGGAAAAATGACGCAAGGAGCAGCGCCCCTATCTCCAGTGTGAGGATCAGGGTTGCGTGTTCGTTCAAAACCAAAGTCTCCGTTTCGCTATACTTACGCTTCGGGCGAGGATAGCAGAAAACCGGCGGCCCGCTTGCGGCTCGTCCCCAGAAGTTTCGCGAGCGTCAACTTCGGACGCACCACCCCGATCGCGCGAGAATGGCTGGCAATGGCTCCCCAAGGTGCTTATATCCTCTATGGGGCACATGCTAACTGCTGACAGCTCTGGCGTCAACGGTACCGGGGTACCGGGTAGGGACACGGTGACACCGGAAGGCGCGGTGGGGGAGCGTTTCGGGACGGCAGCCGGACTTTCGCCGGGGGCTACCCTTCCGTTAAGATAGCTAGTTCCGCCACCGCCCAATTGGAGACCCATGGATCGCACAAATAAGCCGCGCGTACGCTTTGCGCCATCGCCCACCGGCTATCTGCACGTCGGAGGGGCGCGCACGGCCCTCTTCAACTGGCTGTTCGCCCGCCACGAAGGCGGCACCATGCTTCTGCGCGTCGAGGATACGGACGTGGAGAGAAATCGTCCGGAGCTGGTGGACGGCATCCTTGCCGGCCTGCGATGGCTCGGGGTGGAGTGGGATGAAGGCCCTTATTTTCAATCGCAGCGGCTGGACATGTACCGCGAGGCCGCTCAGCGCCTGCTGGCCAGCGGCGCCGGCTTCGCGTGCTATTGCAAGGCATCGTCCTATGCGGGAGCGGACGCGGCTCCTGCCGGGGGCGACGCCGAGGAGCAAGAGGGCGACGATCAGGGAGTGAAGTCCCAAAAGAATATTTTTTGCGCTTGCCGCGATCTGAGCGAAAGCGACCGCGCCGCCCGTGAACGCGACAGCATTCCGCATGCGATCCGCTTCCGCTCGCCACGAAGCGGCGCCACCACTTTTCAGGACGCGGTTTTCGGCCCGCGCGAGGTGAATAACGAGGAAATCGAGGATTTCGTCCTGCTGCGGTCGAATGGCCTGCCGACTTATCAACTGAGCGTGGTGGTGGACGATATCGACATGCGCATCACGCATGTGATTCGCGGCGCGGATCACCTGTCGAACACGCCCAAGCAGGTGCTGCTCTACCGGGCGCTCGGGGCGGAACCACCGATCTTCGCGCACGTGCCGCTGATTCTGGGCGCGGACAGAACCCGGCTTTCAAAGCGGCATGGCGCCACCAGCGTCAGTTCGTATGCCGACGAGGGGTTTTTGCCCGAGGCATTCCGCAATTTTCTGGCGCTGCTGGGATGGTCGCCCGGTGGTGATTCGGAATTTCTGCGCACCAGCGAGTTGATGGCACGCTTCACGCTGGAGGGCGTCAGCCGCACGAATGCGGTTTTCGACCGTCCCAAGTTGGAATGGTTCAACACGCAGTACCTGCAGAAACTGCCGGTGGAGGAGGTGCTCCCGCATGTGAAGGCCGAACTCCAGCGCGCGAATTTGTGGGAGGGTTCGCAAGCGGCGGCCGATCCGGAGTGGTTTGCGCGCACCGTGGATTTGATCCGGCCGCGCACACGCTTGTTGCACGATTTCACCACTTGGGCTCGCGCGTTTTTCACCGATGATTTCGATTACGAGCCGGAGGCTCGCGCCAAGTTCTGGAAGGATGAGCGATTGCCGGGCATGCTCGCCAAGCTTGCCGACGCGCTTGCCGCGCTGCCGGAATGGAACCACGATTCCTGCGATGCGGCGTCGCGAGCAGTGGCCGCCAGCGAAGGTGTGAAAGCGGGGCTGCTGATTAACGCCACACGCGTGGCGATCGTCGGACGCGCCGTGGCGCCGCCGCTGTTTGAGACGATGGTGGTGCTGGGGAAGGAGCGCGTTGTGACTCGATTGCGCCGCGCGATACCGAGCGTTTCGCCGCAGTAAAAGCCGATCGAACGGTTGGCGCGAGCGACTTGAAAAGAAAAAGGCCGGAGTTGAAAGCTCCGGCCTTTCGCATTTCAAAGCGAGTTTAAATCCGGCTGAATTACATTCCCGACTTCGAGAATACTTCCCGGTTGGCCGGGTGGCTGGCGGCGCTCGCGGCTGCGATATCCACGGGCACTTCCACGGGGATCTTCACCGGCGGCAAGCACGCGGACATGCTGCACGCCTGGTAGCGCAGCGTTACGGGAATGGTGGTGGCGCCGACCTTTGCGTTCGGCTCGGCCTTCATCCGCAGACGCAACGTCACAGAACCGGTGTAAACGTTCAGCGGTTTGGTAGGCGAGAAGGGGAACTTCTTGTTGCTTCCCGGAGGATAGATCGTATCCACTACTTTGATTCCTTCGGGTGTGTTGGCGGTCATGGTTGTGGGAATCAGGTAGGGATCGAGAGGCTTGTGCGAGTTCATGTGATAGCCCTGGTGGATGGTCGCCACGACGGCCACTTCGAACTCCTTGCCTCGGGGCACGCGGTCAAGAGACACATACGCGTGGGCCTTTACCACCTGATTCGCCGCCATTGGCGCGGCTTGCGCGTTGGCGTCGGACGGCGTTGCCAGGCCGGCGAAAAAAATCATAGTGAAGAGAACGAGTGCGGTTGGAAAGATCTTGAGCTTGTTCATAGCTGCGCCTGTACGTCCTTGTTGATTTCCTCCGGATTCAAAGATCCGATGTACTTCTTTACGATATCGCCATTGCGGTTGATCAGGAAGCTGGTGGGCATTCCGAGCAATCCGCCGAAGGCGGTAGAAATTTCGTCACTGCCCATGACGACGGGATAATTCATGGTCAATTCCTGACCACCTACGTCGAATTTACGCTCGTGGACGAACGGGATGACGCGATCCAAATCGTCATTGGTGGCCACACCCAGAATCGTGAAGCCCTTGCTGCTGTAGTCCTGCTGCATTTTAATTAAGGTGGGAATTTCACCCTGGCAGGGCTCACACCACGTCCCCCACATATTCACAAGCACCACTTTGCCCTTGTAGCTTGCGAGCGACACATCCTGCCCCTTCAAATTCTTGAAGGTGACGTTTGGTTCGGGGTCGGTATCGGCGGCGAGCGCTGTTTTGCCGGCAGCGCCATTCGTTGTCCCGGCCACCGGTTCGTGAACGTATTTTGCGATCCACGTATCGACGCCCCCGACATTCGACATATGCCGGGAAATAAGCGTCAGGCCGGGGCCAAAGAAGAGCAGTCCGACCAGCAGCAGCACGACACCGCTAACCACTTCAACGGTGTGCAGGTGGCGACGGAATTTCTGGTAAAACTTCAAGAAACGCCCGATGCCAACAGCCGTCAGCAAAAAGGGAATCGCCAGTCCCGCCGAGTAGCACATCAGCAGGATCACGCCTTCGATGACCTTGGCACGCGTGGCCGCGATGGCCAGCACGCCCGCGAGCACGGGCCCAATGCAGGGCGTCCAGCCCAGCGCGAAGGCAAAGCCCATCAGAAATCCACTGATGATGCCGGGCTTGCTGCCGCCCACGTTCTGCATGTGAACGTCGCGATTGAGCCAGCGAGTGAGCGTGGGGCCGATAAAGAAGATGCCGGAAGCCGCGTAAAAGTGGACCGGGCCGATGAATCCGATGGTACCGCCGTGGAAACGAAGCGCCAATCCGGCGGCAAGCAGCACCGCGCCAATGACGATGCCGACGCGAACAGAAATCTTGGCGAGCCAGCCGATCAGGTGCAGACCGAACAGAATGATGAAAGCGCCCGCGACCGTGACGAGCACATCGCGATTCCTGGAAAGGAATCCACCGACGGCGCTTGCCGTGGCGCCCATGGCCACGAATACCGCCGAAAAGCCGATCACGAAAGAGAAAGCCGAGGTCAGCAGCTTGCCGCTCGATCCTTCCCCTTCCTTGAGTTGCTCCATGCCGATGCCGGAAAGCATGGTGACGTAACCCGGCACAAGGGGCAGGACGCAAGGCGACAAGAACGACAGCAGTCCCGCAAGAAATACCCAGAACGCAAATACGACCATAAGACCGCCCTCACTCCGTTAATTTGATTGTTGTCGGCAGTTCTGCCGGGGTCCACACAATCGGAAATTTTCCCACATCCATAAGACGCACGCCAGCCGAATTTGGTTTAGGGGAACTCGTTTGCCAAACCGGCTACAGGATGATCGACGACAGCCGCGACCGGCGGCTTGGGCGTTGTGCACAGTGTATGCGCATCAGCGCGTCATGGCAATGCGGGATGGCGCGCGTGCCACTGGGTGGCGTCTTCGTAGGCCAGCGCGATGGAAAGCAATTTGGCTTCGCTCCAGCGCGGGCCGATCAGCTGTAGACCTACGGGCAGCCCAGCCTGCGTGAAGCCGCAGGGAATCGAGAGGGCCGGCAGGCCGCTGATGTTTCCGGGGCGGGTCATGCGCAGAAGCTCGGCGCGGACGGTGGTTTCGCGTTCACCCGCCACGCGGATTTGGGTGTCGCCGATGCGCGGCGCGGGAATGGGAGTGGACGGAGCGACGAGCACGTCGGCGCGCGCGAAAGCCGCTTCGAATTCGAAGAGCACTTCGCGGCGCTTCTCGATGCCGCGCATGTAATCGACGGCGCGTAGTTCGGCGCCGCGCTCGAGATGGCCGCGCACGTCGTCGCCATAGTCCGCGGCGCGCGCGGGGAAATACCCTTGCGACTCGTGGTAGTAGTTCGCTTCGGCGACGATTACGTTGGTGCTCGTTTCGATCGCGTCTGCAAGGCGCGGCAACGGCGCTTCGTCGACCCGCGCGTTCAGGATTTTCACGAGCGTTTGCGCGGCGCGCTCCACGAGGCGTCGCACTTCGCCATCGACGCGTTCAAAAAAATAGTCCTTTGGCCAGCCGATGCGGATTTTTCGCGGGCGCTCTTTTCGCAGACTGCGATGATCCGGGCGCTTTTCGCCTCGTGGATATTTACCGGCAATCGCTTCCAGCAGAAGGCATGCGTCCGTGACGTTTCGGGCCATGGGCCCCACGTGGTCGAAGTCTGGCGCCAGCGGCACGGTTCCTTCGACACTTACCAGGCCGTAGGTAGGCTTTAGCCCGACGACGCCGCACAGCGCCGCAGGCACGCGAATCGAGCCACCGGTATCGGTGCCCACCGAGGCGAAACACATGCCCGTGGCGACCGCTGCAGCCGAGCCTCCGCTGGAGCCTCCGGAAATTCGTTCGAGCGCCCAGGGATTGTGCACCGGACCGTAATGCGGATTTTCGCTGGTGATGCCATAGGCGAACTCGTGCATGTTCGTTTTGCCGAGCAGGATTGCGCCGGCAGCGCCAAGACGCTTAGCCACTTCGCTATCTTGCTTGGGCATGAAGTTAGCAAGTATCTTTGAGCCGGCCGTCGTGCGGATGCCGCGGGTGTAAAAGTTGTCTTTCAGCGCCAATGGAATGCCGTACAGAAGGCTTTTAGGCGCACCGCGCCGAAATCCGCGTTCGGCGGCGCGAGCCTGCTTGCGGGCTTGCTCGGCGGTAATCGTGAGGAAGGCGTTCAGGCGGGGATTGCCGCGCTCGATGCGCGCGAGCGAAATCTCCACCAGGTCGATGGGCGAAATTTCCCCGCGGCGCAGGAGCCGCGCGGCTTCCTCGATGGTGAGAAACGCTAGTTCGGATTCGGAACGCTCGTTCATCAGACGCTCACAGAAAGCCGCTTCTCAGAAAATCTTTTCTTGCCGCCGCATATTGCCCACCGATCCCAGATTGGCGATGCGAAACACCACGCTGTACTGATCCTCGTTGCGGATGGTGCCGAACGAAAACCGGCGATATTCGAAACCGACACCGCAGCAGCTGCCGTTGTAAGTAAATTCGGCGATCTGGTCCTGGAAAACTTGCTGCGTGAAATCGTAACTGGCGCCGAAGGTGACGTTCCATCCCGGGCGGTTCAAATCGCCGTAGCCGAACAGAGTGCGCACTTGATTGGAGCGCTGCTGGAAATTCGGCGGCGGCGGCGACGGGTTTAGCGGCAAGTTCAAGACCGAAAAATGCGCCAAGGTGATGAACGATTCTTTGTATGGCTTGAGTTTGAGCAGCGTGCCAATCGCCGTCAAGCGGTTGCGGTTGGGATCGTAGTTTACGATGAACTCCGTGTCGTAGCGCTTGCCGGGCTCGACGCGCAGGTCGCTGACGATGGGCGAAAAATGGCGCGGCTGATCGGCAAAGGCAAAGGGCGTCAGATCGTCCAGAGTTTGGAACACGTTGGGCTGGCCCGGCACCAGCGCGCCGCCGAAGGTGGGATCGAAGAAATATTTCTGCGCCAGCATCCAGCTGAGAAACTCCTCGCTGCCGCTGGAGGTGCTGCGGTAGAGGCGTTGCGTGATGCCGTACTCCAGTTCGTTGGTGTCCGTTAGCGTCTCGTCCTCGTCGAACTGCACGAAACGGCCAAAGTCGTTCACGCCGGTCACATAGCTGTAGTTGAGGAGCGGTTCGACTACGTGCTTCCATTTGGTGTCGCCGTCAGACCACACGCGTTCCAGCACCGGCAGCCGCATATCCAGGTGGAATTCCTCGGTGTTGCGGAAAAAGTCTTGATTGACGAACGCGCCATTCTCGAGCTGGCCGCCGTAATTGGTGCTGCGAAAGGTGAAGCTCGGGGCCACGTCGAGCCAATCGCCGAAATGGAGCGGCAGAGTAACCGTTGGGGCGATTTCGCTGCGCTCCACGAAGTTGGGGCTGGAGAACGGCGTTACATCTTCCTCGCGGTTTACGGCGCCGGTAAACGCGTCGAAGGAAAAATAGACCGGGAGTTGCTGAAAAAGCTGGCGGTCCACGGAAGCGAACCGCGCTTCCGGCGCGCTGCGCAATTCGATCGAAGTCTGCGGGGTGGTGCTCAGGTAGTTGCGGTAACTCAGCGCGGCGAAATCGAGGCTGTACCCGTCGAAATTTTTGCTGAGAAAGGCGTTGTTGCGGACTTCGGAGTTGACCGCCTCGGTGAAGGTGGGCGACCACGCCAGCCGGAACGTCAACGAAGTGAGCTGATCGAGATCGGCCACCGCTCGCCACCCATCCGGCATCTGCGATGTGAATAGCAGTTTGGCCTCGTGGCCGCCTTGCTTCAGCGGCGGCCCTGACGGCTGCGCCAATCCACGGTCGATCACGCCGAAATAGGTCGCGTCCACTGACGTGTTTTCCCATGGCTTCATGCGAAATTCGCCGCGCTGGCTCCAGCCACGGGCGCTGTAATACGCGCCGCCGACGGTAGTATCGAGCCAGTCGAGCGGCGCCCAATAGAAGGCGTCGCCGAGCACGTAGCCCTTTTGCGTGGTGTCTCCAATATCCGGGACCAAGAAGCCGGAGTCGCGCCGCGATTCGGCCGGCAGAGTTGCCCAGGGCAAATAGAGGACCGGAACAGACCAGACCCGAAAATTGCCGTTTTCCAGGTGGATGGACTTTTGCAGACGGACGGTGGCCAAAGGCGCATAGAATTTCCAGACCGGCCGGTCGGGCTTGCACACGGTCAGCCAGGCATCGCGAATTTTGTACTCGTCTTCATTGACGCGCACAGCTTCCTTGGCGTGAAAGTAAATCGGATTCGGACTTACGAGCAGGGTGGGCGAGGGTCTGCGTTCCACACGGAAGGTCCCGCGCACGTCGTGAAAAACACCGCGACCGGTGCGCAAGTCGTAGGTGGCGTCGGCTGCATCGAGGTGCTGGTTTTTGTAATCAAGCTGGACGTGCCCGCGGGCGCTGATCTGCTGGGTTTCGGTGTTGTACTGGACGTGGTCGGCGCGCAAGCGGGCGTTTTCGTAGACCATGTCCACATTTCCGTCGGCGTAGTAGGTTTTGCCGACGAGGCGCTGCCGATCGGCTTGCAGCGTCATTTCGCCGCCGCTGGTCAGTAAACTGGGCGCCGGGTGCGCCGGCTGTTTTTTGCGATTTTTCTGGCCCAACGCCGGCAGTGGCGCGGTGAGGACAATCGCCAGCAGCGCTGCCAAAAAGGCAGCGGTGCCGCCGGACGGAACCACGATCGTTTTGCGGGTCACCAGAAAGGGTTTGGCAATATCTCGGAACAAATTGCGAGCCTAACATGCGCCTATTGCGCGAGCAATCGCCTACTCGATGCGCGGCGAGGGTTCGGGGGAAACCGCAAAATCGCCTGAATCTTTCCGCGATCAGATGGTGCTGAGATTCTAGAAGCCGCGGCGGTTGAAGAAACCGCGGAAGAAGAAATTCGTCTCGATCGCATTGGTATCGCCGGCCAGATTGGACATCGCTTCCTGCGTCCGACGGGGCAAAATTTCGCAAGGGCGTGGCAGCGTGTCAAAAACGGCACCGAGTACTATTGCGCTGTGATGCGCACGTGCTAAGATTCACGCGTTCCTCACTGGAACTTCCGCAGCGCAAAACGGACCAGTGATACGTATCTGCCCTAAGTGTGGCGCTTTACTGCTCGACGAGACGGACTCATGCTCGTTCTGTAGCGCCGAAGCATCCGCAGATCACGGCTTTTTGAAACCAACAGCCGCTCGTGAGCGCTTGAGCGCGCCCAGCGAGCCGCCACCAGTGCGTCCTGGCAGCTCATCTGGCTCCGCAGCTTCGTCCGGAGCGGCTGCAGCAGTGGCTCGCGCGCTTGCTCGCGAGGAATCCACGGAGCCCGACTGGCGCGATGAGGTTTCTCGCCGCCTGGAACAGTACCGCGCGCGCCGCGGACATCTCCGTGGCGAGGATTCCCAGTCTGGCCTGCCGTTCCAAGACGAGCCGCGAGTTTCGCGTCGGGAAGAGGCCAGACGTTTGGCTGCAGCAGACGCCAGGAAAGCGGCTGAAACTGCCGCTCTGGCTGAAGCCGCGGAAGCCGAGGCTCGCGAGAGGCAAGCCGCGCAAGCAAAGGCTGCGGCAGCACGCGCGCGATTGGCGCAGCGGCAACGCCAGCCGGAACGGGTGGAGATCCGCATTCAGCCGGAGCTCGATTTCTCCAGTTCGCCCGACGATCGCGCCCATCCCCAGACCGCTCTCGTCCCGGTAGCTTCGCTTGCTGACCGCCGATGGGCCGGCGCGCTCGACGCCATTTTCCTGGTTTTTACTTGCGCGGGATTTCTCGGGCTGTTCCGGTCGCTGGGCGGCGAAATTACCGCCGGGAAGACGGACGTGCTGGTCTACGCGCTCGCGGCCTATTTTTTCTATGGCTTTTACGTGTCGCTTTTTACCGTGCTGGCCGGCTCGACTCCGGGCATGCAGTTACGGGGTCTGGCGGTGGTGCGTCTCGATGGCAGCCTGCCCGACACGCGGCAACTGCTCTGGCGCAGCTTTGGCTACCTGCTCGCCGGAGCTACGTTGATGCTTGGTTTCCTATGGGCGCTGTGGGACGAGGACCGCTTCACCTGGCAGGACCGCATGTCGCAAACGTATGTGACCGCAGCTGTACCGCTCTCCGACCTTGATGCGTTCGGCGCGGGAGCGCCGGCGCACCGGTTCGCGCACAAATAGCGCTGCGCTGCCTTGGAAAAAAATTCGTACGTGGCCGGCGCTATTTTGCGGCAGGGTCGGCCTGGAATATGCCGAACGTATTGCCTTCAGTGTCGATGAAATAGCCCTGCCAGCAGGTACGCGGAACGGCGAACTTGGGCATCGCAACCAGGCCGCCCGCGGATTCGATGGTGCGCGCCGTGTCGTCGAAGTTCTTCACTTCCATCGAGCAGACATACGCGTTGGTGCCTGATGGTGGAGGAGGGACAGCCGCGGGGCGCTTGAGCAAGCCGCCGCGTATTCCTTCCGTTTGAATGAGCCAGTACTCCACGGGTAAGCGCTCAAGCTTTTCAAAGCTCCAGCCAAAAACGCGCTTGTAAAACGCGACGGCGCGCTGCGCATCGTCTGCCTGAATTTCGAAGAAATTGGGGGCGTTCATGGCGGAAACATAGCACCGGCAAGGTCCGATCGCAATCGCCCACACAAGACGGGACTTCCCCGCCCTCGGGCGCGCTCTCACTCCATCTGGAACGGTGCCAGGCGTTGCTAATTCGTTCTGCGCGCCAATAGAAACCACGCGTGCGGGTCTTCGCCGGCAAACATTCCTTGCCGCGCTTCCGGGCGAGTCTCGAATCGTGCGGGTTCCAGCGTCTCGATCTCCCAGCCCTTCGCGAATGCGGAGCGCAATTCCGCCTCGGTCACGCGGCGCGGCCCCTGATCTCCCGGCGTTTTATCGCTGAAGCACATCAGCATTAAACGCCCTCCGGGACGCACTGCTTTGGTGAGGCCTCGCACGTAGCGGGCGCGGTCTTCGTCGGCGAAAACGTGAAACAGGCCCGAGTCGATAGCATTGTCGAATTGCTCGGACGAGTTTTCGAGCGCCAGCGCGTCGGCTACTCGGAACGCAGCCTTAATCCCGCGGTCGGCGGCTTTTCGCTGAGCGGCCTTAATCGGCGCTTCCAAAAAATCGAAGCCTGTAACGGCGTGACCTTTTGAGGCGAAAAATAGAGCGTTCTCGCCGGTGCCGCAGCCGCAATCCAGGACCGATCCGGTCAGCCGGCTGGCGGCTTCCATGAATTTCGGCTGCGGGCAGCCGATATCCCAGGGCGGCGCATTGGTCGCATACATATCCTGAAAACGGCCGCGTGCCACTCCCTCCGCTTCGCTCATCGTTGCTCCTCCGCAGTCTAGCTTGAGGCTTTCGGCTCGAGTATCGCGTATCCGGCTATTTTCTGGAAGGCTTCGCGCCGCTGCCTGGAAATGAAAATCCCTCGCACGCGAAAGATCAGCCGCATCATGGGAGGCAGGTGCAGCTGCCTTTTCCTGCGCAGCGATTCCTCGAAGTAATAGCGCATTTCTTTCTGCCGCCAGCCGCGCTTTTCAAAAAACCCCTGCCAATCGTCCGGCGCGAACTTAAAGGGTGCATTTTGCATGTGACGATGCATGCCGTTGCGCCCGCGATATTTCACCACCTGCGGAGAGAAATAATCCAGCACCCAATAGCGCGCGTGGGCCAGTGACCGCAGATCTTCCGCCAGCGACCCTACCGCCGCTTCGTCCAAATACGGCACCACGCCTTCGGTGAGCACCAGCATTTTATTGGCGCGCGCGTTCACGGACGCGAGCATGCGCCGCCGCTCGGCCACGTCCGCCAAATCAATCTTCACGCGCTCCAGCTGGCAACGCGGCTTTTCGCTTGCCAGGCGCTCGGACTTGTAATCGATCATGTGCGGATAATCCGCTTCGATCCACAGCAGCGATGGCGGCAGATGCATGCGGTAGGGACGCGTGTCCAGCCCCGCGCCCAGGTTCAGGACCGTGTCCACGCCATCGGCCAGCACTTCGCGGATGAAATCGTCGATGATGCAGGTGCGGATCACCACGCTCCAGCCGGTCCAGAACGTCATGGGCATGGCTTGGGCGATTTTTTTGCCGCGCTCGCCGGCCAGCACGCCGGCTAGAGGGTCCTGGAACAGCGCGTCGGGCCGGTCGCCTTCGATTGCGCGGTAATGGGCCACCCAAAACGCGGTGTCCGACACGTGCTCGATCAGTTGTTCGGGCATGAGTCAGATTCTAATGCTTGGCAGGGCTCGCAGTCGACTCGGAGGTCTGCGGCGATGCGCCATCTGCCGAAGTGCTCGTCTGGGATGACCCGGCGGACTTACTTTGTAGCAGCGTCGGCTTCGGACTTGTATCGCGCTGGGTGGAATCAGAGTTTCCTCCCACCGGGTGTGGGCGCTCACCAGGGTTTGCTAGCTGCCGTGGGTAGGCGACGGGATACATCGCAAACGAGCACTGTTTCAACTCCGGCTCGCAGTCGAGGATGCCGCGACGCAGGATTTTCACCGGCCCTTGATCGGGGAACGGAGTGTCGAACCTCGCGGCCTCCAGCGCTCTTTCTTGGCCTTGCAAAACTCCCGAGCCGTTCACGTATTTTGCCTCTACTTTGCCGGGCGAGAGCAGCACCACGTACTCGGCGCTGGCATGCACTTTCGGTTTGGGTGTAACGGGCACCTGCACGATGCGCATATCCTGCAGAGCCATGGAGTCAGAAGCGCCTGCGTCGCCCATGGCGTTCAGCCGATCGATTGCATGTTGTGGCGGAAAACGAGTGGCGGCGGCTTCCGCGTATGCCTGCTTCGCCTCGCGGCTTTTGCCCTGTTTTTCGTATAGCTGCCCGAGATGATCGGCGATCGTCGGGTCCTGCGACAAGCGCAAACCTGCGTTGAGGTAGCGTTCCGCTTTGTCCAAATCTCCGGTGCGGAAATACGCCCAGCCGAGCGTGTCCCAAAACGCCGCTAAGCGCGCGGCCGACGCGGAGTCCACCGGCGAAGCCGTGTCGATCTGAATATCCGCCGTGGACGCTTCTTCCTGGTTCACCGCCTTTTGCGCGTATTGCAGCGCCTCCGGCAAATTCACGCCTGCGTCTGCCATCGCGTATGCGACGGAGTTTAGATTGATTGCCGAAGGGTCGATTCGCAGGGCGTTCTCAAAACTCTGCATGGCCTTGTCGTCCGAGCCCGTACGCGCGTACGCCTGTCCCAACTCCGACTGGAGCTCGGCATTGTCTGGAATGCGCTTCACCGCCGGCTCGAGTTCGGCCAGCGCCTCCGGATAGCGTTTTAGGTTCAGCAAAATCGCGCCCACGCGTATGAGCGCCGTCACGTTCGATGGCGCGGCGCTCTCCAGCTGTTTCCATACGGCCAGCGCGTCATCCGTCCGCTGCTGCATCATGTAGAGAGTTGCCAAAGCCTCGTACGCCACCACCTGAGTGGGATCGAGGGCTATGGCTTTTTTTAGTTCGTCGATGGCTTGATCTCGCGACCCCATGGCGGCGTGCACCATTCCCAGAGCGGTCCAGGCTGCGGGGAACGCCGGATCTTTGTCGACAGCTTGCTGAAAATAGTCGGTGGCTCCCGGAAGGTCGCGGAGCTGCATGGCTTCGCGGCCCTGGTTGTAGAGGTTTAGCGCGTCCGGGTTAATGCCGCTCGGCGAGAAGTTGCTGCTCAGTGATTGCGAAATGGGAATGTAGCTTTGCCCGTCTGTCTGTATCGCCTTCACAAATTTCCGGTAGGCCTCGAATTGCGCCGGCTGCACTTCCGGTTCCTTGGTGGTCAGCTTTCTATCGGCGTGTAACACTCCGATGGCAAACGAGTAGGTCGCATCATAATCCGCAAACGGCGTGCTCAGGTGCACTGCGGCCGGCACTTGCGCGTTGAAACAGCCCGGCAAAACGACGGTGGCGTGATACTCGGTCACGGTCGGAGATCCCAATTTCACCGGTTTAGGATTTTTTTCCGTGTCGTCGGGCGCCTCCGGAATAAAAATGGGCGGGAATGGCGGAGTGATTTGCCTGTTGTCCCAATCCGAATAGTCTTTGCGAACGTAGCTATACTGAATGTGGAACGGCTTGGTGGTATCGTCGGGCGGGGTCACGGTCACGTCGCTCACTGTCCCGCCGAACCCCAGATTCTGCGACACCTTCTGCATCACTGTCGTCCACTGTGACTCTCCCGCCTGGCGGAAGAGCAAGCGGAAAAGCAGCTCCGAGTCGTCGCGCAGCGTTAACTGCATCTTGCTGGTCAAGGTTCCCGTCGCGTCCAGCGTGGCGTCTGCTTGAAAGGATTCCCGCAGAGGGTACGGAGGGTCGGCCGGCGTTTTCACCAGTTGCGCCGGACCATTATCGGGAATAACGAGCGCCCATTTGTCGCGCAAGGTGGCGACCAAATAGCCGAAAGGGCCGACCTCCGGAGTCGTATCTAGAAAAAGATAGCCATTGCCCTGGGGAATCGCCGTGATGACGTGATCGAATTGCAGCGGCGACGGAACCTCCTTATCGATCTTTGCCGATGAGTTGATCAGCGCCGGATAGGCTTTCACGCCCTCCGCCGCGAGCAATGCAGCGAACAGCGTGTGCTTGTCTTTGCAATCGCCGTAATCATTGCTCAAGACGTCGGCCGCCGAGTGCGGCTGATACCTGCCAATTCCGAGATCGATGCCGATGTAGCGGAAATGCGTGGAAACGAAGGCGTAGAGATCCTGAATTTTTTCCTGTTGGGTTGTGGCTCCGCGCGTCAGCTCATCCGCCTTGGCCTTGATTTCCGGCGTTGGCAGGGCGCGCGGCTCGGCCAGCCCGCCGAACCATTTTCCCAGATCGTTCCAGCTTTGAAGGCTGGTCAGTTGCACGTCGGGCGGCTTCGAGTCGCCGGCGTCGGGTTGCTTATCGGTTTCCACGCTTAGATTGCTGGTGTTCCAGGTGTACACGCGGTTGGCGCCGTCAGTGGTGATCACCGGCTGCACGGCAGTGCTCTTCACTATTACCTGGCGGTCGCTCGGAACGCTTACCTGCAATTCCTCATGCAGTACGATTGCGGCGCGCGTGAAGCTGAAGGAGTTCCAGAACTGCCCTGGATCGAGCGGTTTGTTGGTATCCGCGCGCCACTGGAATTCCAAAGTGTCGCCCACTTCCAGGCCCTTCACTGCAATTTGCAGCACTTTCAAATCGCTGTAGAAAGGCGCCTGTTGCGTGATTTGCGCTGGCATATCGAGGACATTCTCGTTCGGCGTAGCGACCACGGATTGGTCCGGCTTGATCACCCGGACGTAAACGACTTGCATGCTGGTGGTGGCGGAAGCGTAAGGGAATTGTATCAAGCCGAAATCCTGCACGCCTGCCTGCGACTGGATCTTCACCCGCCCTGTGCGTGTGGTGACGGCGGCGCCGTTGTCCTGATACACGATCGTGGTGTTCAGATCTTCGATCACCGACGCTTGGTTCGAATAGTCAGGTGCGGAGTTCGGAAGGGCTGATTTGGAAGGGCCCGGAGTTGTGCTCTGCTTGCCGGCTTCTGAGTGGCTGGCGGGATTTGTCGCGCTGTAAGACCTAAACTGCGCCGCGGAACGGGATTGTGTCGCAGGTGTTGCGTCTTGCGCAAGCACGGGGCGCGGGGGCCACAACGCGAGACCGACTAAAGCTAATATCACAGTCGTGCTGCGCAGTTTCATGGCCCACTCCGGCGATGCAGTTTCGATACGTAACGAGGTGGGCATTCTACTCGGAATGGTGGGCGCAGCCTAGGTCGTCTCGGCTTGCCTGCGGCGAAAGAAGCACAATCGAATCGACAATTGGGGAAAACTGTATACAATGTCGCCCGGAACAGGACGCTTTTGAAGAGGGGGCCGTGATGATGCATGCATTGAAGCGGTTGACTGTGGCTGGAATATTTGTGGCGGCGCTGGCGGCGACCGCGATTCCGGCGCGCGCCGGCTGCTCGCGCCCGGCGCTGAAGTCCATGATCGCCGACTATTTCAAGGCCGTGGATACGCACGACATGTCCGTGCTGCCCATGGCCGCCGATGTGCGCATCACGGAAAACGGTCAGGTGATGCAACCGGGCACGGGGTACTTCGAAAGCGGCGGCGCGGTGCTGCTGGAGCGCGATCTGGTGGATACGCAGCGCTGTGGGACGGTTTCCGAAGCGGTCACGGACGAAACGGTTGATGGGCAGCAGACCTTAGCGGTGATGGCTGTGCGACTGAAGGTGAAGCACGGAAAAGTGACCGAGATCGAGCAGATCATCACTCGCCAAGCGGGAGAAAAGGGCTTCTACAATCCTAAGGAACTGCTCTCGACAAAGGATCAGGATTGGACCACGCCGCTGCCGAAGGACAAGCGCCTGACGCGCTATTACATGAACAAGGCCGGCAATCAGTACTTCGATGACTTCGTGAAAGATCCCACGGTGCTGCCGCCCTTCGCCACGCCCTGCAATCGCTGGGAAGGCGGGACGCACACCACGCGCACCGGCAACTGCTCGCCCAAGGGCCTGGTGCTCACGCATACCGACCGCCGCTTTCCGGTCACCGATTTGGAAATGGGCGAGACGGCGGTGTTCGTCAACTTCGCCAAGGGGCTGCCGGACGTGCACATCTTCAAGTTCAACGCGGACGGCAAAATATATTTGATCAACGCCGTCTTTGGCGGGCGGATCAACGGACCGGTGTGGCCCGCGACCAAAGACAACAGAATGAAATAATCATGGGACGGATTCGAGGAGTGTCTCGAATTCTGGTGTGCGCTGGGTCGTTCATGCCTGCCGTCCGCGCGATTACTGTTCGAACCCTTGATCCAACTCCGGGAGCCTGTCCCCATTTCTCGCGACCCAAACATACAAGGTCGGCAGCAGGAAAATGCTCATCGACAAAGCAGCGATGAGGCCGCCCACAATGACAATTGCAAATGGGCGTTGCGAATCGGAGCCGATTGCATGAGAGAGCGCAGCGGGAGTCAGTCCCAAAGTGGCGACCAGCATGGTCATCATGATAGGCCGCAGCCTGAGCACCGCCCCCTCCACCGCCGAATCTACAATCGAATGGCCACCCGCGCGGCGCTGGTTGATGTATTCCAACATGATGACTCCGGTCTGTACAGAGACGCCGAATAACGCCAGGAAGCCCACGCCCGACGAAACGCTGAAGTTTGTGCCGGTGATCAAAAGTGCCAACAGTCCGCCGACAGGCGCCATGGCAACGACGGCCAGGATCAGCAGGGCCCATTTCACGGAGCGGAACATGCTGTAGAGGATGATGAAGATCAGCAGAATCGTGATCGGAAGAATGAGCAGAAGGCGAGCGTCGGCGCGCTGCTCGCTTTGATATTCACCCTCCCATTTGATGTGATATCCGCGCGGAAGCTGTACTCGGTCGTTCACCTCTCTGATCGCTTGTTCGACGGTGCTGCCGAGCGCGCGACCGCGCACGCTGAATTTGATCGCCACATAGCGCTCGTTCCCTTCGCGATAGATTTCCGAGGCGCCGTCGGTCTCGCTGATGTTGCACAGCTGTGCCAGAGAGACGCGCTCGCCTGAAGGAGACATCAACAGAATGTTGCGAATCGCGTCTTCAGTATCGCGATACTGCGGCAGATAGCGCAACACCAAATCGTAGCGCTGCTCGCCCTTTAAAACCTGCGTCAGCGCCGTGCCTCCCACCGCCGTCTGGATAGCGTCTTGAACATCGGCCACGTTGATTTGGTAGCGGGCAGCTTCCTGGCGGTTCACAGTCACGTTTAGATTCGGCTGCCCCAACGCGTGAAACACGCCGAGGTCGTGGATTCCTTGGATGCCGCGCATTACATCGGCGATTTCGTCGGCTTTCGCGTCCAGTACCTTCAGATCGTCGCCGTAAACCTTGGTGGCCAGTTCGCCTTTCACTCCGCTGACCGCCTCTTCCACGTTGTCCTCAATCGGCTGCGAAAAGCCCCAGACCGCACCGGGGATTTCTGCTTGCAAGGCGCGGCTCATCGCGGCGATGAGTTCATCCTTGTTGCCGTGGAACACCGGCCGCCATTGGTTTTCTGGTTTCAGGCCGACGAAATATTCAGTGTTGAAAAAGCCGGTGGTATCAGTGCCGTCGTCCGGTCGTCCGGCTTGACTGGTGGTTTCGTAGACCTCGGGAAAGGAGGCGAGAATGTCTCTCGCTTCGTTCGCGATACGAATGCTTTCAGTTGGCCCAGTGCTCGCGGCCAACGATCCGCGCACCCAAAGCGCGCCTTCATCCAGGTGCGGGAGGAACTCAGATCCGATCACGCCGCTGAAGGTGAGAAACAGCGACAGCCCCACGGCGGCCAGCCCTACGCTCAGCGTCGCCCATCGATGCTCGATGGCCCAGCGGACTTTTGCGCGGTAGCGGTCGGTGAGCCACGCCATCACCGGGTTGTGCCACTCGCGAACTCCCTTTTGGAACAGTTCGCTGGAAAGCACGGGAGCGAGCAAGATGGAGAAAATCAGCGCTCCCAGCAGAGCAAATGCGACCGTCCACGCCATTGGTCGAAACAAGCGGCCTTCGACGCTCTGTAAGGTAAAAATCGGCATGTACGCCGTGATGATGATGGCGATCGCGTAGAATACCGGGCGCTGAACTTCGTGGGCGGCTCCGCGAATGATTTCCATGACCGGCTGGGTGGAATCCCTACGCCGGTTCATGTGTCGCACGATGTTCTCGACCATTACAACGGCCCCATCCACGACCATTCCGAAATCCAGGGCGCCGAGCGAGAGCAGGTTTGCTGGAATTTTGTTCAAGTCCAAACAAATCGAGGCGAACAACAGAGAGAAAGGAATCGTCAGCGCGACGATCAGCGCGCCACGCACGTTGCCCAGAAAGAAAAACAGGACGATCGTGACCAGGATCATTCCTTCGGTAAGATTGTGAAGAACAGTGTGCGTGGTGAAATGAATCAAGTCACTGCGGTCGATGAACGGAACGATTTTCACGCCGGCGGGCAAAATGCGATCGTTTAGCTGTTTAACTTCCGCTTTCAAACCTTTCAAAGCCGTCTCGGTGTCAGCGCCCTTGCGCAGCAAGGCGATTCCAGACACCACGTCGTCGTTATCGAGGATGGTTCCGTTCTTGCGGTGAATCGCCAGACCGAATTGCCCAAGCCGGATCTTCGGCCCTTGAGCTACCACGCCGATGTCTTTGATTCGTATCGGCGTGCCATCCTTGGTTTCGATCACCGTATTGGCAATGTCCTGCACGTTGCGCACCAAGCCTACTTCGCGCACGTTGATCTGCTGCATGCCTTCCTGAATGAAGCTGCCGCCCGCGTTGGCGTTGTTATTCGTTAGCTGTTGTTCGATTTGCGAGAGGTTCAGCCCATAATCGATCAGCTTATTAGGATCGATCCGGACCTGGTATTCGCGTGTAGGGCCGCCGAAGCTGGCCACGTCGACGATGTCTGGAACAGTCTTCAGGTTTTTTTCGACGACCCAGTCCTCGATCGATTTCAAATCCATCACGTCATAGTCTGGATTCGTGCTTTGCAGGGTGAAGAAATAAATCTGGCCCACTGGGCTCCAGTCCGTGCCCATCTGCGGGTTGACGCCCGGCGGCAAAGTGACTTGCGACAATCGTTCGAGCACCCGTTCGCGGTTCCAGGCGTTGGTCGAGTCATCGTTAAAAATCAGCTTCAGATCGGACAGGCCGAAAAGTGAGAAGGACCGGAGGTGCGACACGTCCGGGATTCCGTTCATCGCCGTTTCCAGCGGAATGGTCACTTGCTGTTCCACTTGCTCGGCGGAAATTCCCGGCCATTGCGTGATGATCTCGACGTAGTTGTCAGCGACGTCCGGATAGGCTTCTACGGGCAGGTCGTGAAACGATACCGCTCCCCAAGCCAGCAGCATCACCGCGCAAGCCAGCACGATAAAGCGATTGTTGAGTGCGAATTCGACGAGTGCTCGAATCATTAGCGCTTCCCCAAGTTGTCGCGATCATTCGTTGTCGACGGCATTCTGTAACTCCAGCGCGTTTTTCACGACTTGCTGCCCGGGCTGCAGCCCGGAGACTATTTCTTGCATGTTGCCGGGCAACATGTTTCCGCTCACCACGCCAACACGGCGAAATTCCATTTCTCCCGAAGGAACGAAAACCCAATCGCGATCATGCAGGTGCAGCACCGCATCGGCCGGAACGATAGCGCGCGTCTGCTTCCTAAGTCCGTGGAAGGTAGCCGTCACGAACATGCCGAGCCTCAGCATCCCGGGATTTGCGACTTGTATCCGCACCTTTGCGGTGCGGAGATTGGGGTCGAGAACCGCGCTGATGTTACTAATGCGGCCTCTCAAATGGAGCTGTGGATACGCATCGAGGTGAATGTCAGCGTACTCGCCGAGGCGAACAAAGGGAAGGTCGCCCTGGTAGACGTCACAAAGCACCCAAACATGCGACATGTCGGAAATGGTGAACAGGTTCGGCGATGATAGCCCTTGCACGCCCGCGGAGTTTGTAACCTCTTGGTCGGTAATGACGCCGGAGGCGGGGGCGCGCACGTCCGCGATTGCTGATGGATGCGCCGGATCAGCGCCCAAAACGCGGAGGTGCGCTAAGGTGGTTTCAACTGTGACTTTGGCCTTTTCTTCTGTGTCTTGCGCTACCTGCAGGTCATTCAACGAGATTGCTCCGTGGCCATAGAGCAGCTGCGCGCGAGCGTACTGCGTATCCGCCAGCTTTTCATCGGCTAGCGCTTGCTGATAATCGGAGAATGCTTGCGAAATATCGGCGCTCTCGATGCGCATCAGCAGCTGGCCTTTTTTGACGGTATCGCCCAAGCGTGCCGTCAGGTCGATTACCCGGCCCGACGCAATCGAGACGACCGGAATGCTTCGCGAAATGTCTGGGCTGACGGTGCCGGTCGCCATCAGCACGGGAGCTGCTTGGTGTTCACCGGCGGTCACCAGCGGATATCGTTCGGGGGAATCGATTTCGAACGAAACGCCGTTCTCCTCATGCTCTACTTGCGTTGGCGGGGGCGCCTCGGCTGCGGGATTAGCCTTGCTCTCGCCGCAACCTACGATTAGGCCGCCTGATAATGTGCAGAGCAGAAGAGTAAAAGTAATGCCAACGAGCTTCCTTTTCATTGCAGCACCTCCCGGCCCACCGCTAAATTCAACTGCGCCGCAGCCGCCAGATAAGAGCCGATCAAATTGACATAATTCAGTTGCACGTTCCGGTAATCGCTCTCGGCATTCAGAAAATCGAGTAGCGATGCGCTTCCGTGTTCATACGAAAACTGGATCGTCTCTCGGACACTCGACGCCAGCTGCAGATACTTCGTCTTGTATGGACGCAGGAGAACCAGATCTCCGTCCACCGTCGCGTAGGCTGAATCCACGTCATTGAAAACTTGCGCCCGCGTGGCGTCCAGCAACTGCTGGTTTCGCGTGATGTCCAGTTGCGTGAACAATTTTTCGCCTTGGTTTCGGTCGAAAATGCGCAGAGGAACGCTGACGCTAAATCCCAACGTCTGGGTTGCGTACGGATTGTTGTTGGACGAGTTGTTCGTGTACCACGCGCTCAGGGTCGGGTCGGTCGAGCCGTCGGCGATGGCGAGCTTATGATTTACGCGCGCCTCATCCACCGATTGCAGCGCGGCGCGCAGGTCCGGGCGATTCGCTAGAGCGATGTTGCGAACGTCGTCAAGAGATGGAAGTTGGTCGCTGTAATTGAATGGCCCAGTGACGTCAAATTGGTCAACGGGGGTCTGCTCGTTCATCAGCGCCAACAACTGGATTTTCGCGGTGCGCAAGTTGACGATGGCGGTCTGCAAGTCCGATTCGAATTGCACGCGCTGCAGTTGCAGCCGGTCTAGGTCGATCTGCGCGATATCTCCGGCGTGAAATTGATCCGTGCTGATGCTGAGCACGTGGTCCCAGTAAGCCAGATTGTCTTTCGCTACTTGCAGCACTGCCTTGGCCTGCAGCGTATCCACGAAGGCGGTGCGCAGGTTGAAAAGCAGCGTTCTTTGCAGGTCGGCCTGATCGGAAACCGCGATGTCTGTGCCTTCCTGTGCGCTCTTCAGGCGCAGCTCGCGCTTGTGATCGCGTTCGTGTAAATAACTCAGCGTGGCGACAGCATCAGTGCCTCTGGTGGGCTGCCACACTCCCTGATACGGCGCCAGCTGCGTGCCGTCCGTGGAAAGCGTCAAATTCGGATTTGGCCGGAGGTAGGCGCTGATTTCCTGGGCCCGGGACTCGCTGATGCCGGTTTCCCCGGCTTGTAACGTGGGATTGTTCTGCTCGAAACGCTGGCGCACTTGATCCCAGGTAAGCGGAGCCGTCGCCTGTGCGCACACCGACGGCGCCCCCAAAAGAGAGGCGCACATCAGCGCTGCCGAGGTGAACCACAGCCCCCGTCGAGCTGCTCTCGATTTCATTTCGCAAACTCCCGTTGTAACACTTGCCCATGTACCGCGAACGATTTCGCGATAGCGTGGCGCTCTTGATTGGTTTGTGGGTTATCGCCGCGTGAATTTCCGCCGCTGCGGCTGAGCGGTTAGCTGCGTATCGGAGGGGCCCGGCCAAACTGCGAAAGCGATCTATTGGAAGGGAAAACCGTCAGATTCGAAAGCCAGCCGGCGCGGGCTTGTGGAGGAGCGTGCGCGAAATGAGCGTAGGCAAACACCCCTGAGCGCGATTGCATCATCTTGGCCCCGCCGCTCAGATGCTGAGGGTTCGAGAGCCAATTCTCCGCCGCGCGACGGAATGCGCCGGGGAACGCGCTCGGCTTCTCGGTTCGAAATCGGCCGTGCCCGTCATTCAAAAGGATTGCTACGGGGCGACTGAGCCACGCCGTCCGAAGCACCAGATCCATGGCGTGATCGCCATTGACGTCCGAAGCGATGAGCTGCAGACCTCCGGCCGGCCCGATGATGCTAATCAGTTGCCGGCCCGCGCGAGTAAGCTGCAGCTGAATCCAGTAGCGCGTTTGGAAGGAATTGCCTTGGCCGGATTGCACGCGCGCCAGGTCGGGGCGCTGGTCTCCGTCGAAATCCGCTATGGCAAACGGAACTCCGTTGCCTTCCGCGACCGCCGAGACGACGCTCGCGTAGGGTAGCGCCGAGTTGGCAAGTAAATCTCGCGCCGACGCTTCTGGTCGCGTGCTTTGCGCAACCGCGGCGCCTGCGGCGAAGACCGCACCCGCAAGCGCGAGCACCCCAAGGGCGCACACGACCGCTACTGAATCGAGCGCGTGCGACGACCGACGTTTGGAGTGCCGATACATTACCTTGCTCTTGTGCGAATCCGCGAAGCGCTGTGCCACCGGGAAGTGGATTCGGAGTTTACATTATCTCCCACTCAAGCTTGTGACGCGAATGCTGTTTCGCGCGTTGCACACCGCCCGGCAACGCGGCAAGCTCCAGAGGAGAATTGCACCGTCGATGTTATAATCGAGGTTCAATTTAGCAACGCATGGCAGAGTAAAGGATTGGGCATGAGTTCACTGGCAAAAAAGATCGTGGCGGCGCTTTCGGTGTTCGTCTTCGCGTATGTGGCGGTCGGTTTCGCGATGGGACGCTCCAACGACGAGAAGGAAAACGCCTATAAGGCGATGACCGTCTACACCGAAGTACTCGACCACATTCAGAACGACTACGTGGACCAGCCCAACATCCATCAGGTCACCAGCGGCGCGCTGCACGGGCTGCTCGATTCGCTCGATCCGCAATCGAGCTACATGAGCCCGCTTGAATATAAGGATTACGAAGAAAAGACGCAGACCGCCGCAAAGGCCAGCGCGGGCGTGGCGCTGACTAAGCGCTTCGGTTATATCAGCGTGATTTCTTCGCTGCCGGACAGTCCGGCGGCGAAAGCCCAGTTGCGGCTCGGAGACGTGATCGAAAAGATCGCCGGGTTCACCACCTCGCAGATGGGCGTCGATCAGGCGCAGGTGCTCTTGAGCGGCGATCCCGGCACGGTGGTGAAGCTTTCCGTAATCCGCCGCGGTAAGACGGAACCGGAAGACGTGAGCCTGACGCTGGAGCCGCTGCCCTCGCCCAAGGTGGTGACGGCCACAATGCCTGGGGGAGTGGCCTATATCCGTGTGCCGCTTTTTAGCGACGGAATGGCGCAGCAGATTAAGGCGAGCCTGGAACAGTTCAAGAAGCAAGGGGCGAAAAAGCTGATCCTCGACCTGCGCAACTGCGCGCTGGGCAGCGATCAGGAGGGAATCGATACGGCGCAGCTGTTTCTGACCTCCGGCACGATCGCCACACTGAAGGGGCAGACGGTTCCGGCGCAGACATTTTCCGCGGAACCCGCGAATGCGGTCTGGAGCGAGCCGGTTGCCGTGCTGATCGGCAACGGAACTGCCGGGCCCGCGGAACTTGTGGCTGCCGCGATTGCGGATAATCACCGCGGCGATAGCGTCGGGGACCGCACGTACGGCACTGCATCCGAACAAAAGCTGATTCAGCTGGATGACGGCTCGGCGCTGATCTTGACCGTGGCCGATTATTACACTCCGGATAACAAGGATATTCCCCTCGAAGGAGTTGTTCCCACCAACGTGGTGAGTCCCGCGGCGGCCGATGATGTTGCGCAGCTCAACAACATTTATCCTCCCGCGCCCTCGGATTCAACTACCGATCCCGTGGTCAAAAAAGCGCTGGAGTTGCTGCAGGCCCCAGCCACGCAGAAGGCCGCGTAGCGAAGAGTGAACGATTCCAGCCGGGCGGCGCAGGCGCTGCTGATCGTCCTTGCAGTGCTCGCGGCATTGGCCTGCGCGGGATGCTCAAAATTGTTTCCTCCGCGCCGTGAAGTTCGCCAACGTAGACATCGTGAACGCACGGCGAGCCGATCGCGCGGGCCGCGCCTCGCAATTATCATCGACGATATGGGCAATGATTCCAGCCAGGCGCGGGCCGTGCTGGAACTGCCGTTTCCCCTTACCGCATCGGTGATGCCGCACCGCGAATATTCGAGCCAGACTGCGGACGAAGTCTGGCGCCGCGGCGATCAGGTGATGCTGCATCTGCCGATGCAGCCCATCGATGATGGCGCTCAATCCGAAAAGATTGAGCTGCGCGTGGGTATGTCTGCGGACCAGATGCGATCGGTGCTGGCGGGAATGCTGGCCACCGTGCCGCATGCCGTGGGTGTGAATAATCACGAAGGCTCGCGTGCCACCGCCGATCCCCGGCTGATGGGCGAATTGATGCCCTTACTGCGGGAGCGCGGATTATTCTTCATCGACAGCCGCACCACCGCAGCTACCGTTGCGTATGAAACCGCGGAACGCGCGGGAGTCCACGCCGCTTCACGAAAAGTCTTTCTCGACGACACCGCCACGCGCGCAGCGGTGCTGGCGCAGCTCGAGCTTGCCGCCCGCGACGCGGAACGTGACGGCTCGGCCATTGCCATCGGGCATCCGCATCCTGAAACGATCGCGGCGCTCGCGGAAGGCGTCCCGAAATTGCAGCGGCGCGGAATTCATCTGGTTTTTGCTTCCCAACTCGCCCATTAGAATTTTGTTCGCCTGTACGATGAGACAGGTAAAAGGACTGGAACTAAAACTGTCCCTGCGTTCTATTTCCAAGGGATCCTCCGCGGGCTAGCCTCTAATTGCTGCTTCGCGATGCAAAACGTCGCGTGCCCAGGAAGGAGCTTATGACCCACTGGATCGGAACCACCTCCCCGGCAGACGCCGGAATGAATGAATTCAAGGAATGCCTCAAACACCTGCGCGACGGCCACCCGGAAGAGGCGCTGCAGGATGCTCGGCGCGCGCTTGGCGCAGCTCCCAAGAATCCTTTCTACCTTTCCTATACCGGGCTGCTGGCCGGCATTGCTGAACAGCGATTTGCGGATGCTGAAAACCTTTGCCAGGAAGCGCTTTCGCTGCGCCACAACCACGCGCAGCTCTATCTGAATCTGGCCGAGGTTTATCAGCAGTGCGGGCGTACGCAGGAAGCGATCGATGTGCTGGAAAAGGGACTGGTGTCGGCGGGACGCGATTTCCGCATTCGTCGCGCGCTCGAACGCATCGGCACGCGGCGCGAGCCGGTGCTTACGTTCCTGCACCGCAGCCACCCCTTGAACCGCACGCTCGGAAAGCTGCGCCACCGCATTACCGGTCCTTCGCAGGCGGCTTGAGGCGAAGCGAAAAGTTCAGTACACGAGTTGCGTCCCCATGACGCAATCCGGGGCGGGTTGCCCGCGAGAGGCCCGCTCCGGACCCCCTTCTTCCCATCCCGCCGCGCCGGAACGCCGGCATTCAGAACTCAAAATCCCCGACTCAGGGCTGGCCGAGAGGCAGAAAATATTGCGTGCCTTTCACCGGCTGGCGCAGGCGGCGCAGAAGTTCCTGCAGGTCCGCATTGTGCTCCACGAAATCAATCTCCGTGGTGTCCACCACCAGGAGATTTGAGGCGGAATAGCGGAAGAAGAAGTGCTCGTAAGCATTGGCGACCGCTTCGAGATATTCGGGAGAAATTTCGCGCTCGGAGGGCTCCCCCTTTTTCGACACGCGCTTGCGCAGCACCTCGGGCTTGGCCTGCAAATAGATGGTCAGGTCCGGCGTGGGCACCGACGGCGCGAGCATGTCGAAGTATTTCTCGTAAAGCTTCAGTTCTTCGTTGTCGAGATTGAGGTAGGCGAAAATTTTGTCTTTCTCGAAAAGGAAATCGCTAACGATCGGCGCGGGGCCATCTTCCGGGCGCGTTTCGATCAGGCGCCGATGGCGATCGTAAAGGAAATGCATCTGCGCCTTGAAAGCGGCGCCCGGCTGCTCTTCGTAGAAATCAGCGAGAAAAGGATTGTGCTCGGAATCGAACACGCGCCGCGCGTGCAGTTGCTCGGCCAGAACGCGCGCCAGCGTCGATTTGCCTACGCGGATCGGCCCTTCGATCACGATGTAGCGCGGCGCCTTGAACGAAGGATGCTTCGGTCGATTCGAGTTGGGCGAGCGGCCAAGCATGAGCAGGGGATTATAACAAACCGGCGCGCCGTATCCCTTGACGAGCGGGTTCACGCAAGCGGGGCATTGCTAGTTCGCATGGGGTGATAACCGCGTACCTTTTCGACCGATCACCTTCAGTGCGACGAACGCGGAAACGGAGTAGATAGCGGCCGACACAAACGGAAAGGCAAAAAACAGCACGTCCAAGCATTCGGTATCGCCGCATTTGGCGCCGAGGAGATTATCGATTAGAAATTGGTACGGCGTTGAGCCCTGCCACTCGCCTGTTTGAAGCACGCCTCCGGCGTAGAGCATATCGTGGACCCCGAACGCGAGCCAAAGCAGGGCAGGCACCCATGCCCACTGAGCGCACTGGTCGGATCGCCAGCGAGCCCAAAAGACCGCCAGTACGACGGGAAGCGTTGAGGCAAGCGGCGAGAGCGGCCCCAACGACACGTTACTGTGGAACTTGAGGCCAACGACCGAGTCCACTGCCAAACCAATACAGCCAACAAGCACTGCGGCCACCGAGTGAAGGGCGATTCTCGCAAGAACCGCGCAGAGCTTAGTGGCGCCGTTCCGTACCGCACCCATATTGCTTCTCCATGCGGCGTTACCAGCTCTTAGCGATAACGGCGATGATGCGGGCGAGGGCGTTGGCATCGCGCGTGTCGATTTCCTCCGCGGGCGAGTGCGAGTAGCGCATCGGCCAGCCGAGCGCCACGTCGATCGAGCCATACTGCGTGAACGCCGCGCCGTCGTTGCCGCCGCCGGTGACGCCGTATTGCACCGGAACGCGATTCTCGCGCGCCAGTTTCACCACCCGCTCGACTAAATTTCGCGGGACGATGTTGGAACTATCGACGGCGCGAACCACGAATCCGTTGCCGAGTTCAGCATCGGCAAAGCGCTTGGATTCTAGCGGCGAATCGGAGCTGACGAACGTATCAACGGCGAAGACGTAATCGGGTGTTCGGCCCTCGGCAGCGAGGCGATTGGCGAGCGCCTGCGCGCCATCGAGGCCCAATTCTTCGCCGGTGGACCACACGAACGTGACGTTGCGATCCGCAAGCGATTGGCCGAGCGACCAGACGGCGGAAATCAGCGCCGCGTCGCCCACGCGATCGTCGAAGCTGCGCGCTGTGGCGAAAGTGCCAAGAAGCGGCCGGTATTCTTTCGGGATGGTGATCGAGTCGCCGACTTTGATTCCCAGCTTGGCGACTTCCGCCGGATTTCGAGCGCCCACCTCCACGCGCAGGGCAATGCTGGAATCAGAGGGCCACTGAAAGTCCGGCAGATCCCAACCGTGAGGAAATTCGAAAATTCCCGAAATGTCGCCGGTCGCGGCGTGGACAAGCACCGGATGGCCTTCGTAATAATTCATATCCATGCCGCCGAGCAGCGACACGTTCAACGTGCCGTCGTCAGAAATGGATTTCACCTGAAAGCCAATTTCATCCATGTGCGCCACGACCAGGATTTTTGGCGCTTTGGAATCGGCGGACGCGCCGCCGAGATGCAGGATCAGATTGCCCGCGTCGTCAGTTTCCGTCTTTGCCCACTTCGGTAGAAAGCTTTTCACTTCTTCGCGAACCGGACCTTCATGATTGCTCGCGCCGTAGGTGCTGGCTAGGCGCTCTAGAAGTTCCAGCATGGAGGGAGCGACAGGGGTTAGCGGGCCTAGATCGTGTGACATGCCCTCGCCCACTCGCTCGGGAGGCGGGCCGTTAGCGTCCACGTACTCTTGCAACAGCGACTCCAGCGCGCTGAGATCGGCCGCGTCAATGGATTCGATTGGCGTGTCGGGCCAGGAAACGGCGACCGCGAGATGCGCCCATTTGGGGGGCATAGCGGGTGCCGCGATGTAGCTTTCGGGAATGATTGCGGAGGAATAATCGGTGGTGAACGGAATTTCGTTTGCAGAGGCGAGTCGCTGAAGTTCCGCGGGAAAGCCGGAGAGCATGCCGTTGGTTTGCGAGAGGCCGAGAAGAACACCGCTGCCGCGCGCTTGGCGCGGCGCACGACGAACTTCTTTCATGCCCGGAATCGCTCCTCCCGGCGTCAGGCGGCCGACGTAAATCATTTGGTCGAAAGATCCGGTGCGCAGAATGCGCTGCAGGCCGCGAGCGCCGGTGCGCTGCTGGGCGACGAAAGCGACGGTCAGCGTGCCGTTCAGCTTGGTGGGATCAGTCGTTTGCAAGAGTTCGACGAGCGCGGCCGCTCCGAATTTGTCGCCCACGCTCCACCCGGCTTCCGTCACGTTGTGAATTTCTGGCGGGAGTGTAGACAATCCAACCTGTGGCTCAATCGGATTTTTGCCGCCGAGAGTAAAGACGCCTCCATCGATCACAACCGGGCTGAGCACATCGACTCCCGCGGAACGCGCCTCCGCGGCGGAAGTCGCGCCGATATCGATGTACATGTTGTCGAGATTGGAGAGAAAGGCCTCGGAGTCATCTGCGTCATGCAGGTGAACGGACGTGCCGGCGACGACTCCGTTGATCCATTTGCCGCTTGCAGTTTGGATTTGCACCGGCTGCGCGATGTACAGCGCGTTGAAAATCGGCGGCAAACCGGATTGCGGAAGGCGCTGCACGCGAAGGTAACCGTCCGGCGTGATGTCGCTGACCACGAAGCCCGGGTCGTCAATCGGAGCGACGAGCAGGCGACGCGGCGAGCCGCTGCCGATCGTCACGACCACGTCACCGAGATTGTCGATGACGGGATGGTAGGAAGCAATCTGCCCCCGAATCTGCTCGGAGATCGCGTGCTCGTATCCTGAAACGGAGGGCGTTGCGACAAGAGCGTGCAGTTCATTATCGAGCGGCAGAGAGGCGGATGCTTTGCCAGGGCTCTGCGCCAAGACACTTGGCACGGCGAAGAGCAGCAGACTAAACAGGGCGAGCGGTGCGACGAGGGGAATTCTGCGGCGAACCTGATTCATCGTCGGTTGCTTCTCCCATTGTGTGAATCAACTTAGCACGGTTTGAGAGCTCCGATGTACGACTACAATCGCGGTGTTTGAGCGGCTGATGCACCATCGAAAATAATCGAAGCGTGCGTATGGACACGTTGGAACCGCAGCCCGCTTGGGTGTAAGCTGCGCGGCAGGCAAGAGAGAAAAACGGCGAAGGAGAAGACCATGAGCGAGCCAGCGACGGCGATGAGTGAAACAATGAACGGCAATCCTCTCGACCCCAAATTATTCGATCCGAAGGCAATTTCGGCGGAAACTTTGGCGGCGAACGAGGCGCTTCGCCAAGCCACCGCGAATGGCCCGAACTGGTGGGATATCGGAGCGCCCGCGTATCGCGCGGCGGTAGCCAGCGGACGCGGCCCCGTTCCCTTGCCACCTAAATCAGAGCGCGCGCGGACCATTCAGATCGAAGGCAAGGGCGGGCACAAGATTCCGGTGCGCGTGATCGCGCCGCAGAGCGCCACGGGAATTTACATGCACATCCACGGCGGCGGATTCGTGTTCGGCTCATCGGAATCGGCCGATCCGATGCTCGAACGTGTGGTGCAGAACACGGGCATGGTGGCGGCGAGCGTGGAATACAGGCTGGCGCCGGAGAATCCGTACCCGGCGGCATGGGACGATTGCGAGTCGGTGGCAGCGTGGTTCACGAAGAACGGCAAGTCGGAATTCGGCAGCGAGGCTCTGACGATCGGCGGCGAATCGGCGGGTGCGACGCTGGCGGCAGCGACGCTGCTGCGCATGCGCGACCGGCACGGCTATACCGGCTTCCGCGCGGCGAACCTCGCTTACGGAAACTACGACACGTCGATGACGCCGAGCCAGGCGCTTTCGCCCGATCGCGGGTTGCTGGTCGGCAAACAGAGCATCCGGAAATTCACCGAGGCGTATCTGCCAAAAAACGTGGACCCGCGCGATCCGGATGTTTCGCCGCTGTGGGCGCGGCTGGAGAACATGCCTCCGGCGATTTTCAGCGTGGGCACGCTCGATCCGCTGCTGGATGATTCACTTTTTTTGTACTCGCGATGGATCGCGGCGGGGAATCAGGCGGAGTTGGCGATTTATCCGGGGGCGCCGCACGCTTTCAATTTGTTTCCGATGCCGCTGGCAGGGCCGGCGAACGCGCGCATTGACGCGTTCCTGAAACGCGCGATTGCGTAAGGCCCATAAAACCTAACAATCTCAGGCGTGGAGAAGCGCGGAGATGATCGCTTCGCGGCGGGAGCGCGCGAGATTGTCGATGCGGCTCAGCAGCAATGCGTAGCCGACGATTGCCGCCGCGGCGAGGGCCAGATTCAAAACCACAGCGAGCCATAAGCCGGCGTAGAAGTGCGCGATGGCAAATGCGCCGGCCACCAAACCAAAGATAACAATCTGCACGCCGAGCCCGGCGAAGGCAGTGATGTTCGATGCGCGCTGTCTGCCAAAGACGGCGAAATCCATTTTTTTCGGCGCCAGGAGCGAGAGGCAGTCACCCACCGAGAAATTCACCGCAGCCGCGAACAGCAGCGCGGCGAGCGTGGCCAGCACGATACCGGCGGGCGTGGGACCGAACATGAAACGCGCCGCCACCAAAAGCAGCGCCGTTTGCACGGCCATCACCGTGGCATGGGTCAGATTTTTCCCCAACAGCACATCGCGGAAACGGACGGGAACAACGTAGTACATCTGCACGCCGCCGCCGTCCGCGCCCAGTGAATTGTAAATCAAATTGGTGAGCACGAGCATTGCGTAAGCGGCGCCAATGGGGAACGCGTATGCGGAAACCGCGAACGCCATCGGATGATAATGAGGAGGCAAGGCATGCGCGTGCGCGCCGGAGATGGCGGAGTGGTCCAGGTGCAGAATCAAGAGAATCACCAGCGGCATCAGCAAAGCGAAAATCGTGGGGCTGCTGCGCGATAGGTAGCGGATTTCCTTTTCAAACACTGCCGCGATGGGGCCGGAAACTCCCGGCAAGTCCCAGCCTTCTTGAGCGGCCGTTTTCTTGGCGTGCTTGTCGCCTGCGGATACCGGCGCAACCGCTTCGCTAAGCATTTCGCCTTGGAATTGAGCGCGCAGGCGAAGATCGAGAATCCAGAGACAGGCGGCGATGTATAAGCAGAGCAGTCCGAATACGCCTAGCGCGGCGGCGTGCTGAGCGTGGGTGGCGTGCGCCAGCGCGGAGCCGGCGAGGCCGGGCGGAAAAAGGCGCTCGGCGGAGAGAACGATCGCGGAGTAGGTGGAAAGAGAGCGGTGAGCGCGATGGCCGAAACGGGCCATCAGCGGGCCGATGAATTGCGCACTGACGATCAGCAGAAAAAACACGACGCCGAGGATTTCGCGGCTCTTGCGGCGCGCGAGCCAACGTTCGATCCAGGCGAAGACGGCGCGGTTCAAAAGCATGTTGAAGGCGGCGAACGCGGCCAGCACCAGCGCCGCCCAGGGAAGAAGCCGCGGCGAAGCGATTCCGATGCCCGCAAGGATGCCGAGGACCCACAGCGAGGCCACCAGCGTGGCCGGGTCCAGCGCGCCGTAGGCCATGCGGATCAAAAAGTACGAACGGTAGCGCAGCGGGAAGCGCAGGAAGTTCGTCGAATCGAAGCTTTCGGCGAAGGCCGTGGCGAGCACCGGGAAAAGCTGCCAGTAGAGAAAAATGCCCCAGAAAATCGCGGCCAGCCATTCGGTTTGGTTATGCGAGACGAAGAACCAAGCGGACGTCCCGAAGCCGAGCATTCCTCCCAAGCCCAATACAGCGAATAAACACCCCATTAGGATCCACGAGACCACCTCCAGCCGCCCGCGCAGGTTGCGCATCGAGTTGACGACCATGCGCCAGCGCAGCTGCGCGATCGCGGCAAACTGATCGCGGATTTCGGGCCATGCGGAGCGCTCGGGGAATTCACCGTCCGAACGCGCCGGGGTGTATTGGGGCCCGTCGCCCCTTAGCCCAGCCATGAAAGTTCGCCTTCGGAAATGCGCGAGCCGCCGACGATGCGGAGGAAAAGTTCCTCGAGGGTAAGTTTTTCGCCGGGAGCAGCGGGAGCGGCGAATGGCTCGCCGTTGGTTGACGCGATTGCAGTTTGCGCCTGAACTTGCGCCTGGACACCCGCGCGCAATTCTTCGAGCGAGCCCTGCGCCACGAGCTGCCCTCGATGAATGATGGCTACGTGGCTGCACAGGCGTTCGACGATTTCGAGCACGTGCGAGGTGAGAAAAATCGTGGCGCCGCGCGCGATCATGCGCTGCAGCATGGCCTTCAGCGTGCCGGAGGCGATGGCGTCCACGCCTTCGAAAGGCTCGTCGAGAAAGAGAATGCGCGGGCCGTGGATCACCGCCGCGGCTAGCGCCAGTTTTTTCTGCATGCCGTGAGAATAATCGGCCACGAGAGTTTTGGGCTGGCTGGCGAGCTGCATGAAATCGAGCAGCTCGGACGCACGCTGCGATGCAACGGTGCGGCCAAGTCCGTACATGCGCCCGACAAAATTCAAATATTCCGCGCCGGTAAGGCGTCCGAAGAGCGCCATGCCTTCGGGCACCACTCCGATCTGGCGCTTCACTTCCACGGCATCGGCCAGCAGATCGCGGCCGAGAATCTCGATGCGTCCGGAAGTGGGGGCGAGCAGGCCGGTGAGCATCTTGATGGTGGTGGACTTGCCGGCGCCGTTGGGGCCAAGGAAGCCGAAAAATTGTCCGGCAGTTACGCGCAGGTTGACGTTATCGACCGCCAGCAGCTGTCCGAAGCGGCGCGTGAGATTCTCGGTGGAAATAGCCGGCACGTCCATAAGCGATGGCTCCGTTGGCTCGACTCTATCACACGCGAATGGATCGGCGGCAACGCGCGGCGCGGCGGCGGTTGTTTCGGGGCGGAATGGACGGCGAAACAGCGAAAGAGAAAGTGCACCGCGATGTTCCGCCCTTGCATGTGCCCGGTCGTTTGTTTTCTGCGAGTTGCGGGTGGTTGAGGTCGAATGACCGTTCCGCCCCCTGGGGCGAATAAAAAGGGAAACGTGGGGGCCGGAAAGCGAGGCGTTCTGGACGCCTGACGCCGGTGGCTGAAGGCGAAGAGGCGAGACCGGAGAGTTCGCGCTGATCGAGCGTGCGTTCCTTGCGTTTGCCCGGGCCCAGCGTTTCGACGAATCACACGGGGCGCGGTCGGCGGCAGCGTGGCGGGCGGCGGTTGTTGCGGTTGTTGCCGTGCGAGGTGGCCGAAGGAATAGCGAAAAACAACGTGCGCCGCGACGTTCCGGGTAGACACCTGCGCAATCGTTTGTTTTCAGCCACTTAGATGCGCTTCTACTCGATTGACTGTTCCGGGTAGAAATTGATTTCGGAGCGGTGTGGAAGCGCGCGGCAGAAGTTCGTCGCGGCGGGAGTTGCTGCGGGTTGCGCGCCTGAAAACAGCGGGCGCATTGCATATGCAATCCCTCGCTGGGCCATAGATACGCCCGACACACGTTAGCACAAAAGGTAACTATTAGCAATGAGTATTATGGGATGCCCGACGAATGGCTATGCACAAACCCGCACATTGCAAGGAAGTCGGAGCCGCAGCCGAAGTCTGCGTGCGGGCAGTGGCGGCGGCTGCGGCCAGCGCTCGCCGTCAGGCCAGCCACGCCACTGAATGGCATTCGACTTATGGGGCTATAATAGTTGGCATGAAACCGCCGAAAATGGGTTCTTGCGCGCTGTGTCTGAACTTCAGACCGCTAGAGCTCTCCCATTTCTTGCCTCAAGGGGTGTCGAAACGACTCCGCAGCCCGCGTGGACCTGTGACCGAACCCATTCTTGTGACGCGGCAGGTTTCAATCTCAACGTCGAACCAGCTGCGAGACCATCTTCTCTGCAGTTCGTGCGAAAAGCTGTTTGACCAGCGTGGCGAGGACTACGCTCTGCGCCAGATGAACAATCGGGGGCGTTTTCCGCTGCTCGACCGGCTTCGTGTTTCGCCCTGCTTGGACTTTTCGCTTCGAGAAGGAGTCTATTCGGGATCAGCACTTGGCATTGACACCGAAAAGCTCGCATACTTCGCGTTGAGCGTTGTTTGGAGAGGTGCTGTTCACACATGGCGCGCAGCGGATGGACAAAACGTCCGGCCAATCAACTTAGGGCCGTGCCAAGAGACGATCCGACAACACTTGCTCGGCCGTGCTCCCTTTCCGTCTCAGGTAGCCGTGGTCGTTAACGTTTGCACCGATTTCGAATCGCAAGTAATTGCCTATTATCCCACGCCACGGCTTGGAATTCCCGGCATGGCCTACGCGTTTCTGGCCTGCGGAATCCATTTCACTGTGTTTACGGAGGCCACCGATCCTTCCGTTCGGAGGGTGTGTTGTGTAGGCTCGGCGGAGAAGCTGATATTCTCGCGAAATATTAAGGCTCTCACGTATCGCGCGTATGGCAAGCTTGCTGCCACGTCGCGCCCGGTGGGAGCGTTGGCGGGCCAGTGATTCAGGCGCCCCTTAATCCCTGAGTTGTCCGACCGGCCTGATCCACAAGGACAGCAATTTGGATTGATCCAGGGATGACGGCCATTCCACACCTACCCATCTGAATGCCCGACTGGCCAGGAGCGATTTGATTTTGGGTTCGCTGGTGGTGGCGAAAGCGCACTCGTTGCAAAGTTCGAGCGCCTTATCAAATACCAGCCAGGAAAGGCGTCCTCCTTGCCAGTCGCTTGCAACGACGACATAGCCTATCTCAGGAAGTGTCGCCGGTAAGTTGTAATGGCTTTGTCTGGCGACTGTTTCTACGTGGTGGGAGGTGGGTTTCTTCACTGCGGCCGCTGCTATCATTTTGCCGTCGCGCTCGATAAACGCAACGGATTGCGCACTCGGCAGCCCTTGCCTGATACTTTCTTCTTCGATTGCGCCACCCGCGCCAACAAGAGCAACAAACTCGTCGAGCCTGTTCTTCGACATCAAATCATCGTGGGTCATGACCACAACTTCGTTGGCCGTGTCCGACCAACAGATGCTCAGTCGATCTGCCGTTAATTCCGCAGTGGACAGGCAACACTTCGGACATACTCGCCGCCCACTAGCAATAAACTGAGAGACTATGAATTGTTTCCGGCAGATCGGGCAGCGCACAGTGACATTGTTGCCATACCAGTCTTCAGTCAAGCCAAGCGAATCTTTACCAAAATTTCTAACGACCATCTACGAGGCTCCCGTCGGTCGCGAATGTTTCGTCGGATGCTTGCGGACGGAACCATACAATTGTGGTCCTGATTAAAAAGAGATTATGGCGGAGGGGGTGGGATTCGAACCCACGAGACCCTTTCGAGTCTAACGGTTTTCAAGACCGCCGCCTTCAACCGCTCGGCCACCCCTCCACATGCAGATCGCAAAGACCCCTCACTAGCAAAGATCCGTAGCACTCAGCGGACTGGCACATTTTAGCTTACGACAGGGGCTATGGCGCTGATTTAAGATGGGCATGGCCGAGCAGCAGCTGCGCGAGCATAGCGGGAGCCACTATGCGAGCATAGGCGGCTGCGCAACGCATAGACACCGCGGCTGCGCGACGTACAACCAGAGCTGCTGCGCGTAGCCACGGAGCGGCTGCGCGAGCATAGCCGGGAGCTGGGCAACGCACAGTCACGGAGCGACTTTGCAACCCAGAGCCGGGGAACGGCTGCGCAACGTACAGGAGCTTCGCGACGCGTAGCCGGGAACGACTGTCGGACGCGTAGTGAGGGAGCGGCTGGGCTGCGCGCAGGCGGAGAGCGAATGCGTAACAGGGCGCGGGCGGCTGCGCTGCGCAAATCGGGAAAGCATTACGAAACGAGCGGAGATGCGCGGCGGCGCAAGAGCTGCTTGCGCGGAGGGGCTGCGCGGTGTCGCGCGGTGAAAGCTGATGACGCTGAAAGAATATCGAAAGAAGCGCGATTTCAAGGTAACGCCGGAGCCTTCAGGAGATGGTGGAGGCGACAAGGGCAAGGCGGCGCGCCTGATCTACGTGGTTCAAAAACACCGCGCGACGCAACTGCACTATGATTTTCGGCTGGAATGGAATGGGACGCTGCTCTCCTGGGCGGTGCCGAAGGGACCGTCGGTGGACCCGTCGGTGAAGCGGCTGGCGATGCAGGTGGAGGATCACCCGATCGATTACGCAAATTTCGAGGGCGTGATTCCCGAAGGCGAATACGGCGGCGGCACGGTGATGGTGTGGGACAAGGGAAGCTGGGAACCGGAAAGTCCGGATGTGGACGCGGCGCTAAAAAAGGGCGATCTGAAATTTGTTCTGCACGGGAGCAAGCTGAAAGGCTCGTGGGTCTTGGTGCGGACGCGGGGATTCGGTTCGAGTAGCGGACGCTCGTCGTGGCTGCTGATCAAGCATCGCGATCAATTCGCGTCGGATCGGGACATCGCGGCGGATGAGCCACGCTCCGCGCTGACGAATCGGTTGCTCGCCGATATCGCCCGCGATGAAGGCGGCGACGCCGAGAAAGCGGCCACCGGCGACCCTTCGGCAAAAAAGGCGGGAACTGGCCTTCCGGCGGCCGAGAAAGCGGCGAGCAGCGGCGCTCGAAAATCCAAGAAGCCCGCCGTGCGAAAGCGTCAACGATCGAGTTCGCGGTAGGCGAGGCCGAGGCATGGTTCGCCCTACGACGATCATCGAAGCCCCGCGATTATCGGCCAGACTGGGCGCGAAGGTTATTCTGGCCAGCGAAACTTTTCAGACCACGGGCAGCTTCAAGTTTCGCGCCGCCTATCATCTGGCTTCGCACGTTCCGCAAAAACTGATCGTGGTCGCCTCGTCCGGGAATTTCGGGCAGGCGCTGGCCTGCGCTTGCTCGATGTTGGGAAAAGCGTCGATCATCGTAATGCCGGCAACGTCAGCCAAAGTCAAGATTGATGCGGTGAAAGAATATGGTGGGACGGTCGAGCTTGTGGACGTGCGCGCGAAGAGCCGTTCGGAGCGGCTGGCGGAAATTGCGGCGGAACATCCCGAGGCTTACGTCGCAAGCGCGTATGACGATCCGCTGGTCATCGAGGGAAATGCCAGCCTAGGACGCGAGCTGGCGGCGCTGAATTATTCCTTTCATTCGATCGTGGCGCCCGTCGGAGGCGGAGGCTTGTCGGCGGGAATCGTGAAGGGGACCCGTGAATCCGGCAAGCGCATCGCGATTCTTGGCGCGGAGCCTTTACTGGGGAATGACGCGGCGCGTTCGCTGCGGGCGGGATACGTGGTGGCCAACGAGACGGAGCCCGAGACGATTGCGGACGGAGCGCGCACTCTGAAGCTGGGGCGGCTCAACTGGGAAATTCTTCGCGACGGATTGCAGGCGATCGTCGAAGTTGGCGAGCCTGAAATCGAAGAGGGAACGCGGCTGCTGTTTGAACTGGCGAACCTGAAAGCCGAACCGACCGGGGCTCTGAGCATTGGAGCGGTGTTGTCCGAGCCGGAGAGGTTTCGCGATCGGACCGTCTGCTGCGTGATCAGCGGAGGCAACGTCGATCCCGGCGTGTACGCGAAAATGATTTCGCGGGTGAGTTGCTGAAGAGAAAACCGCCCGCAGCGGCGGCTGTTGTTGCTTACGAAATTTTCTCGCCGTATTTTTCGGAGAAGTCGTACATTTTCGTTGAAAGATGCCGCGACGTAGCTTTACTCTGTGCAACATTCGATGCGCACCTGGATCATTACAGGCGTAGTGGCAGCTTCGTTGATTGCCGGTCCCGCCATGATGGAGGGCGGAGCGCGCTCGGTGCTGGCGGCCAAACGCTCGTCGCAAACCATACAGAACGAGCGGGCCGACGAGTACCATCTCGCGCGCATGCAAAACACCGCCATGATCCAGCAGTATTTCGAGGAAGGTTTGCTGGCCTCCGTACCGTCCGCGACCCCGGACTATTATTTGCACGGAATTCCTCCGTCGTACTGCTACCTGCGGCCGTGGGCCAAACGGTTCCTCGATCAGATCAGCCGGGCATATTATGCAAACTTCCACCAGCCGCTGCGGGTAACCAGCATGATCCGCACGGTAGAATTACAACGGCGACTGGAGCGCAGGAATTTCAATGCCGCGGAAGCCACCGGCTTCGATCGTTCGTCGCATCTCACCGGAGCCACGCTCGACATTTCCAAGCATGAAATGGACGCTCAGGAGAAGCGTTGGTTCAGGCGCCGGCTGATCGATCTGGAACAGGACGGCTACTTGTATGCGGTGGAGGAGTTCGAGCAGCCCTGTTTCCACGTGATGGTCTTTCCCAATTACCGTGATTACGTGCAGAAGCCGGCGAGCCAGTCGCTGGAGGCAGATCGCACCAACTAACCTATTTCACGGCCATCATTTATCCGCCGCCACGGACCTCGGTCGCAGCGCTCCGGCGAGGTCCCTTGCCGGAACTTTCGGATAGACATTTGGGTGAAATCGTGGGATACTGAGTTGCGTTTGTTGCTCTTGTAAAACCTTTAGATTTGATGGAGGGGCTGCAAGTCCACACTTGCCGGCCCCTTTTTTGTTGGGCTAAGGGCGGTGGAAAAGCACCAAATAGCTCAAGTAGAAACGAGAAAATTAGTTGAGAGAACAAGGAACAGTGAAGTGGTTTAACGCCAGCAAGGGCTTTGGATTCATCCAGCGCCAGTCCGGCGAGGACGTTTTCGTCCACTTCTCCGCAATTCAGGGAGAAGGCTATAAGTCGCTGAACGAAGGCCAGGCGGTTGAGTTCGAAGTGACCCGCGGTCCCAAAGGACTGCAGGCGTCCAACGTTACCAGCCTATAGCCCGAAAGGCGAGCTCGCCCCCTGGCGGGCTCGCTTCATTTTGCAGTACCCGCATACCCGGAGACCTATGAAAGCACTCGCAGAAGGAACCTACATCAAGCACTTCCAATACGGTCTGGGAGTGATTACCGAGTCGAATTCCGACCGCACGTCCATCGATTTTGACCTGCACGGCATGAAGAAATTTGTGACCAGCATCATGGTGGTTGAACCGGCCGAAGGGACTCCTCCGAAGAGGCGCCGGGCGCGAAAGAGCAAGAAGGCAGCTGTTGCAACCGTTGCCGCCGTCGTCACCATGCCGAGCGCCAAGTGAGCCACGAAATCTTAGTGCAGTTCGTGCGGTTTGAGGCGAAGGCGGTTGGACGTGAATACACGTTTACCGTCCGCGAGCCTTCCACCGATCCCCGCGAATTCACTTTGACCATATCGAATCAAGCATTTAACGAGCGCCGCGTGCGCTTTCAAGACGCGCCGGATGTATGCTCCGCGAAGCTGCGGCACGAGCTGGCGACCTATGCGAATCATCCGCCCAGCACGCATTACTTGATCACGGACGCCGATCTCGAGGACTATCGCAGCAGCCATGCGCCGCGAACCGCGACGCGCCCGTCGTTTTACCGCAAACCGACTGAGGAATTTTAGAGCGCGTGATTGATTCGCGCGGTTGCGGGCGCACGGTTGGTTTGGCGTAAGAGCTTGTCGGGAACCCCCAGTTGGGCAGTGGAAAGCGGTTCTCGATTTCGAGGCTAAAGTGAAGAATCTATTTGTTGGCAACCTGAGTTTTCAGACCACTGAGAGCGAACTGCGGGACCTGTTCGCTCCGTTCGGTCAAGTGACGCGCGTTCACATGGCTATGGACCGGGAGACCGGACGCGCACGCGGATTTGCGTTCGTCGAAATGACGAACGACAACGAAGCGAAAGCCGCAATTACAGCTCTGGACGGCAAAGCCCTCGGAGGCCGCAACATCAAGGTGAACGAGGCGCGTCCGAAGACAGCCGGCGGGCCTCCGCAGCGCTCTGGCGCTCCTGGCCGCCCGAGCGGTGGAGGCGGACGCCCAAGCGGCGGGGGCGGGCGGCGAGGCTCGTTCTCGACGGAGGACTACGGCGAAGCTGTGCGCCAGCCCCGCGAGCCGCGCTGGTAAACCAAAATCATATGAGGAGGCCCTGTGCCAACCACCTTTCAGAAACGCCAAAAAGAAATGAAGCGCATGGAAAAGCAGCGCATGAAGGCCGAGCGCCGCGCGCAACGCAAACTTGAGAAGAACTCTCCGCAACAGCCCGAAGAGCTGGAAAACGTAACATCGGAAACGGATCTGCCGGAACTGGGCGATTCGCAAATCGAGCAAAACTGACCCCGTGGCGGCGCCTCGCCGCCTTGTACTTCGCACGTTGGCTCACCGAACGACCCTACTGTAACGCGATCGCGGTTCGCGCACGAGTGTGCGTGCACGGGCCGCAGTGCACGCGCGCCGGCCACTGGGAAGTTCTGAAGCAAATCCCGAAACTTGACCGAGCGTGGTAACCTTTTGCGCGCAGCGGTTCGCTTAACCGCGGGAGCGAGGGACGATGACGCGTGAGGTCAGAATTCGAGTGAACGGCCAGCTGAAGAGAGTCGAATCGGCGCCTGATACTCCGCTGCTCTACGTGCTTACCGACGAGATGCATCTGCAAGGTCCGCGCTTCGGGTGCGGACTGGCGCAATGCGGATCGTGTTCGGTGCTGCTCGATGGCGCGGAGATTCGCTCGTGCGTCACGCCGGTTGCGGCGGTGAATGGAAAATCGGTGACCACGCTCGAAGGCCTTCCGCGGTGGTACGCAGAGCAGAAGAAGCTGTCGCACGTGCCGGAACTACACCCCGTCCAGCAAACGGTGATCGAAGAGCAAGCCGTGCAATGCGGCTACTGTTATAACGGCCTGATCATCAAGGCGGCGGAACTACTTTCGAAAAACTCGCGCCCCAGCGATCAGGAAATTCGCACGGCGATGAACGGGCATTTGTGCCGCTGCGGCAGCTATCCGCGAATGATGAAAGCCATCCGCAGCGCCTCGGAAATGATGCGCTCCGGCACCCGTGCCGCGGAATCCGTCGAAACGCGTCCCGGCGAACTAGCCGTCAACGTCGCGGCTGGAGAGTCGGAGGCGGCGCAATGAGCCGCAACACGGCGGAAGCTGCTTCCAGAGAACCAGCGCTCGATGCGACGCTGCCGACGAATGGCGGGATGGGCCGGAGAGATTTTCTAAAAGCTGGCGGCGCGCTGATCGTCGGCTTCAGCAGCGCCGCGGTTTTGGCGGATACCCTGCTCGCGCAAGGTCCTCCGGGATTTCGCATGCCGGGGCCCGATCCCACGCAGATTGACACGTGGCTCGCGATTCATTCCGACAATACCGCAACGGTGTACATCGGCTACGTGGAACTCGGACAAGGCTCGACCACTTCGCTCCTGCAAGTTTCCGCTGAAGAGCTCGATCTGGACATGAACCAGGTCAGCACCGTCCGGGTGGACACGAAAATGTCGCCCAACCAGGGCGGGACGTATTCGAGTTCGGCGATCGCGCGCGGCAGCCCAGCCATCCGCCAGGCAGCGGCGGCGGCGCGTTTGGCTCTGTTGATCATGGCTGCCGAACGATTGGAATCGCCGGCCGACAACTTGATCGTGGCGAAGGGAGTTGTGTCGGTAGCGGGCAAGCCGGGAAGATCGGTCACCTACGGCGAATTGATCGGCGACAAACGTTTCGACATCCAAATCACCGGGCACGAGCGTCTGAAACCGGTGGCCGAATACACGCTCGTTGGATCGCGTCCGCCGCGCAACGACATTCCCGGCAAAGTGCGGGGAACGTACACCTATTTGCAGCATGTACGTCTTCCAGGAATGCTCCACGGCCGTATCGTGCGTCCGCGCGGGCAAGGTGCTTATGGTTTGGGCGCGAAAGTTACGTCGCTCGATGAAACTTCCATCGCGCACATTCCGGGAGCGCGCGTGGTGCGAAAAAGTGATTTCGTCGGCGTGGTCGCGCCGCGAGAATGGGATGCCGTTCGCGCCGCGCGTGAGCTGAAAATCACCTGGGATATGCCTCCGATCCTGCCGGGAAGCGACGACGTATACGAGGCTATGCGCGCCGAGAAAACCTTCGATCACGTCGTGCTGCAACGAGGTGATGTGGACGCCGCATTCGGCGCGGCGACGCCATTGCATACCGCATCGGGCACATTCCACTGCCCCTACCAGGCGCACGCCTGTTTCGGACCGAATGGCGCGCTGGCGGACGTGCGATCCGATTCGGCGCTGCTCATTTGCTCCTCGCAAGACGTGTACACCACGCGCGGTACCGTGGCCCGCATTCTGGGGCTGCAGCCCGATCAGGTCCGCGCGCAGTATTACGAGGGCTCCGGCACCTACGGACACAGTTGCTACGACGATGCGGCGCAAGCCGCGGCGATTATGTCGCAGCTCGCGGGCAAACCCGTGCGCCTGCAATTCATGCGCTGGGACGAGCACGGGTGGGATCCCTACGGCCCGGCGCACGTGGGAGAAGTGCGCATCGCCGCGGACGCGAACGGAAAATTGGTCGCGTATCAATACGACGGCTGGCACCACAATTGGGCTGCCGTGGAAACTTCGCAGCAGCTGGCGCTTGGCACGCCGGCGCAGGAATGGCGGCTGGGGGCGGCACAACAGGTGAACCCGTCCGATTGCGGCGGCATGTACGCAATTCCCAACGTGAAGCTGGTGAACCATCAGGTGGACGGCTTGAAGTACCTGAAAGCGGCGTGGCTGCGCTCGCCGCTCGATCTTTCCTTCTCGTTCGCGTCCGAGCAGACCATGGACGAGCTGGCGCGCAAGTTGAGCATGGACGCCTATGCGTTTCGGCGAATGAATATCGCCAACGAACGCTGGCAGGGCGTGCTTGACGCGGTGGCGCGCGCGGCGGAGTGGAACCCGCGGCCTCCCGCGTCGCAAGTGTCGCACGAAACGGTGGTGCGCGGCCGCGGCATCGGGCTCGGAACGCATCTCACCTCTTACGGAGCCGCGGTAGCCGAAATAGAAGTGAATAGGGAAACTGGCCAAGTCTCGGTCAAGCATCTCTACGGCGCAATCGATGCTGGATTGGCTGTGAACCCGGCGTTCATCGAAAATCAGATCAGTGGGCAGTTGGTGCAGGCTACCAGCCGCATGCTGAAGGAAGAAGTCACCTTCAATAAAACGAATGTGACCAGCCTGGATTGGAACAGCTATCCGATTCTGCGCTTCGAGGAATGCCCGGAAGTTACGCCGATCGTGGTGCAACGCATCGACCAGCGATCGACGGGCGCTGGCGAAGAAGTGATGGCGGCAACAGCGGGAGCGATCGCCTGCGCGTTCTTTGACGCTACCGGCGTGCACATGCGCGAATTTCCGTTAACGCCGAGGCGCGTTCTGGCGGCGCTTCACCGGTCATGATGGGCGAACGATGAAGGCTTGGGCATGAAGGTGCGCGCGGCGGTCGCGTATGAAGATCGTAACGAGCTTGCCATCGAAGATCTCGATCTCGACGGCCCCGGCCCAGAAGACATTCTCGTCCGCATGGTCGGCTCCGGCCTGTGCCATACGGATGTAAAAGCTCTCGCCGGTGGGATGGGCGTCCCAAAACCGGCGGTTTTGGGGCACGAGGGCGCGGGAATCGTTGAAAGCGTTGGTTCGTGCGTCACCGACATTCAGCCTGGCGATCATGTGGTGCTCACCTACGATTCCTGCGGCGCATGCCACGCTTGCGCCGGAGGCAATCCCGCATACTGCGCGCAGAATTCCGCGCTCAATTTCGCGGATGTTCGATTGGGCGAACCGGGCACCTTTGCGAAGGACTCCAAAGCGATTCACGGCCACTTTTTCGGCCAATCATCGTTTGCAACTTACGCGATCGCCAAGCCGCGCAACGCGGTAGTTGTGCGCAAGGATGCACCGCTCGAAATTCTCGGCGTGCTGGGATGCGGCGTGCAGACCGGCGCCGGCGCGGTGATGAACGCGTTGCACCCGGAAAAGGGCAGCAGCATCGCGATTTTTGGCGTCGGCCCGGTGGGGCTCAGCGCGGTAATGGGCGCGGCGATTTCCGGATGCGAGCCAATTATCGCAGTAGACGTGTTGCCGCAGCGCCTGGACATGGCCAAGGCTGTTGGCGCGACGCATGTGGTGCTCGCGGTTCCCAATGGCCATATAGCCAGTTCGATCCGCCAGAAGTTTCCCGGCGGAGTGAACTATGCGCTCGATACCACCGGCCGCCCGGAAACCGGGCAGCATGCCATCGCCGCGCTCGCGCCGAAGGGCCAGTTCGGGTTCGTCACCATTCCCGCTGGCGGCTTGCAGATCAACATGTATACGGTATTCCTGCAGGGGCTCAGCATTCGCGGCATCGTGCAAGGAGACAGCGTCCCGCAAAGTTTTATTCCACAGCTGATCGATTTGCATCTCGCCGGCCGCTTCCCATTCGACCGTTTCATAACCCGCTATGATTTCTCGCAGATCAATCGAGCGATCGCGGATCAAGCGGCGGGAAAAGCGATCAAGCCCGTCTTCGTGTTTGAATCGTAGGATCCACCGGGCGCGGCGAACGCTCGCGCCATGCGAGCCTTTTAACGTGAATTTAACCTGGCTGCCGGGCTGCTGCGTGGTCTACTTTGTACTTGCGGGAAGGGAACTGCACACCTGTTCGTCCCAAGATCGTATGCGGCGACTTCGGCATCCATTCGCGTTCAAAGCGCTATGCTTGGCGTTCGTTTGCTCTGCGCTCTCCTGTTCCGTAAGCGCGCAGGGTCAAGCGTTTGCTTCCGCGCAGGCGTCCGCCGCGCAACAGCCCAGTTCCTCTGAACCTGAAGCTGTGACCGCACTATTTCCCGAAAGCGCGGACGTCAGCGCTCCCATGCAGGTGACGACGCCCCAGCAAACCGGCGCGGACACCGCTGATCAGACAACTGCGTTGCAAGCCGATCAAGAGCCGCTCACGCTTTTCCCGCACTCCGATACCAGCCGCTACTGGATCTCCGGGCAGGCGAATATCGTCTTCCAGTGGCACCCGTCATTTCCTGCCGCGTATTCCGGGCCGCATAGCTTTCGCTCGACGGCCGAAAGCGCCACATCCAAGGTGTATACGCTGTATCTCGGGTACGAAATTACGCCGGCCACCTTCGTTTACGTGGACGGGGAAAGCGCCAGTGGAACCGGGTTGAGCAGCGCTTACGGCTTGGCTGGATTTACCAACTTGGACGTCGTCCGCAATCCTTCACTGGGCGCTGCGCCCTATTTGGCCAGACTCATGGTTGAGCACATCTTCTCGCTTTCAAGCAAGCGCGTGGAGGCAGAACGTGACGAGCTGCACCTCGCCACGTCGTTGCCGGTGCGACGAATTGACGTCCGTATCGGAAAATTCGGGCTGCCCGATTTTATTGACTTGAATTCCTGGGGCTCGGACAGCCACTTGCAGTTCCTGAATTGGACCGTCGATAACAACGGAGCGTGGGACTATGCCGCCAACACGCGCGGTTACACCGATGGCGCGCTGGTGGAATACGACGACCACTGGTTTAGCGCGCGCTTCGCCGAAGTGCTCATGCCCAAAGTGGCCAACGGCTTGTACCTCGATGCCGATATCGCCCGCGCACGCTCTGCAAACCTAGAGTTCGAGGCGAGCGGCAATCGGTTCCTCGGCCGGCCTGGCGCGATTCGTTTCCTCAGCTACGTCAATACTGCGGATATGGGTAATTACGAAGAGGCGATCGCGGAATATCGCCAGGGCCTCACTCCGGTTCCGGATATCATCGACACGCGCCGCCAGGGGCGCCACAAATACGGCTTCGGGCTGAATTTAGAGCAGCAAGTAACCGCCACGATCGGCGTGTTTGGCCGCCTGGGCTGGAGCGACGGCCGCAACGAATCGTTCGCGTATACCGAAGTGGATCGCACCGCCGAGGTGGGTGTTTTTTCAACCGGTGGCGCTTGGCGCCGGACTTACGACCGGGCGGGCGCGGCGTTTGTGGCCAATGGCATCGTGAAGGCGCACCAGGAATATCTCGCTCTGGGCGGTCTGGGGTTCCTGCTCGGAGATGGCGGCCTGACGTACGGGCCGGAAGAGATCTTCGAGGCTTTCTATACCGCGCACTTGTGGCGCGGCTTTTACACGTCAGCCGATGTGCAGCACATCAACAATCCCGGTTATAACCGCGTACGCGGGCCTGTTCTCGTTGCGGGAGTTCGGCTGCACGTGGATTTTTAGCGCTTCGCATCGAAGGAAGCGTGCCCGGTGCCCAGTGCGAGGAATAGCGGAACGGCAGCCGGACGTTTGCGGCAAAATGCGCGAAGCTGGGCAGCCCATTACATCGCAGCCCAGCTTCGCGCGAAGGCTGATGCTACGAAGCGGGGTGATGCATTTTCGGCATCGCTCCGCTTGGAGCGGCCGGCTTGCCGTTCGCGGGTGGAGGCGGCGGAAACAGCGGCTGCTTTAGCGTCTGCATCGCTTCCGGTGGCAGCTTGTCGGCATCGGCCAGCAGGGCGGCTACGTCCCACATCTGTTGATCGGTTAGAACATTTTCAAAGCTGGGCATTCCCGTGGTGCGGATGCCGTTCTTGACCTTCCAATACGTCACGCCGACGGGATCGTCCGTCACGTAACCGTCTGGTGTGAAGAGGTGGGGTGGAGGAGGATACATCTTCGGTTCCGGTCGCGTGCTTTCCATTCCCGGCAGTCCATGGCAGCCGGCGCAATGATGGCGATATACATCCGCGCCCGTCACGATATCGCTGGTGCTGAAGCTGGAAAGCTCGCGTTTCGGGGCGTTTTTGTCGATTCGAGCACGGAGCGCCGTGCCAGCGATGAACTGCTCCATTGGAAACGGCTGATCGTTCACTCCTGCCGGAGCGAACCCTCCGAACAGGTATACGGCGCCAGCAATCGGTATCAAAATCAAACCGATGATCAGTCCCAACCAAAATTTCCCCATTCCATCCCCTTCCGCGGCGTTCAATCAGTCGCTTCGCAACCGGCGCACGGTAGATAGCACAGCGGTTGGTTGGACGCCACGGATTTCGGGTCCGTTGCTTGCTCCGCCAATTTGCCACTTCAATTCACGCCGCGGGATCACCACTTCGGATTGCCGCAGGTGAAATTAGACGCGTCGTAGGGGCTGCCGCTGCCTTTGTAAATCGCCACCTTGGGCCACGCGCACGCCGGATGAGTGCGATCGACCACACCGTCCACTTTGTGCGTGTTGTCGATCCGCGAGGGCGCCACGCCGGTCTCACGCCACGTCTCGATTACCTTTAGCGCGTTGAACGTGCCGTTATCGCCCATGCCGAAGCCCGGGCACATTCCCATGCCCGGCACCATAAAGAGCCGGACGAAATTGGTCGTCTCCTTCACGCCTCCCATTTTCGCCAGCACGCTGTTGTAGTAATCGAGCAGGCCGCGCGGAGGAATGATCGCTTCATCCCACGATTCATACATCAGCAGCTTTCCGCCGTGCGCTTTGAACGGTTCGAGATTCGCATCCGTGGAATCGACGTACTTTCCGATCCGTTCTTCAGCCAGCTTGGTGTCGCGCGCCACGTCGAAAGTCCGGAAATCCCAGTTCTGGTTGTCGAATACCATGCTCTTGAAAAAACCGGTGCTGATGCTCAATGGCTCGGGGCCGGCAGCCATGAGTCCCCATCCTAATTCGCTGCCCGGATCGAAACCGGGGTAGACCTGCTTCCCATCCGCGAATTTCGGACCGGCGTAGATCAGCTTGGCGGTGCGCACCTGGGCCGGCGTAAGGCACGAAGGCAAGTCCTCCTTGCCAGGACATACGATCGTCTGCGGATCGAAGTGGCAGAGCATAGGATCTTCAATGAACCCGTCGCGCACGCCGTCGAGCGCGTCGCATTTGTCGAGAGCGGCGCGGTGAATCACGGCGTACTTGCTTGGGGGGATGTATCCGGGAGCTTTTACCCCGTCCTTCAGCGATACCCAAGTGACGTATTCAGAGACCGCCTGCAAGTGCGTGATGTCGTACGCTGGGTCGCCGGCGGCGATGCCGTCATAGTCCGTGGGGAACTTTTGTGCTTCGGTGAGGGCTTGGTTTCCGCCTTCGTGGCAGCTGCTCCAGAATGAATATTTCTCCGGGCGGCCGTAGTAGGCGAGTATCAGAGCTTTGGCCGCGACGGCTGTTTCATGCACCGCGCGGTAACCCCAGTCCGCGATCTTCTCCGGATGACCAATGGCCCATGCGGAGGGTGCTTCATTTGTCGCGCCCACGTCCGCATGTCCGGTGTCCGTGGAAGCCGTCGCGTCGCCTTCCTCAAGCTGTCGCACCAGCCCGGCATAGCTGATCGCGCCAATAAAACCGGGATTGCCGACGCCCACGTATTTCCCGGACCAGTTCGCGGCTATTGGCAGCCATACCTCAAAGGAAATGTGCGAATCGCTGGTCGGCGTGGCATATCCGGCTACGCGGCAGAACGGCACATGCACCAGCAGTCCTTTGGGAGTTCCAAATCGCCCCGGCGTGCTGGGCACCTCGAATGCCGGCGGCGCCTGAATGGATTTCGCGAGCGTGATGGTCACATTCGGAATATTCAGTGACGCTAATGTCTCGCACGATTGTTGTGCCCGTGCTGTCGCGCACAGCACCAGCAGAGCTATAGGAACCAGAAAGGCAGACCGGTACGCTCGGCGAATCATCTTCCACCCCCGATTTGGGCACCTGGACGTAAGCCGGCGTTTCCTTCGCAGCGCCTTCGGACCAGATGCAACCTCTCGAAATTCGACGTCTTGCGTCGATTGGGCGCGGATTATACATCCGCTCTTTGAACAGCGTGCCGGAAAGTTTGGTGATCCGAAGGACGGATTGAGCCGCTTAACTCTGATTGGAAAGATGCAGGCGAAGGCCCCGCCGTGGAAATCAGCGCGGGAGGATGGTGCGCGCCGCGGTCCGGACGCGCCGGTGGAACGAATCGAGCGAAACCGCCGCGGCGGAAACCAGTGCGATCAAAAGTCGAGTCCAGTATTGCACCGTGCCGATCATCATCAAGAAGTTCAACGCGCGATCTCCTCGGTCATGATTTCTGCGGCAGGCCGGGTAGGCTGGAGAGTTCGGATTCCATTCGAACCAGCTCGACTTCGGCCGCTACCAAAAACCCGATGATCGATATTAATTGAATGTCGCGCCGGCTATGAAATTTTGGCTGGCGGTGTTGCACGTTGATAACCCCGACCAGGCGGTCGCGGCACATCATCGGCACGGACAGAAACGCCTCAAACTGGTCCTCGGGCAGATCGCTCACGCTTTTGAAACGTGGGTCCTGATAGGCCTTGCGCGGAATGGCCACCGGCATTTTGTTCTTAGCTACCCAGCCGGTGATCCCTTGCCCGAGGGGAATGCGCAGGCGGTCCAAAATGTCCGTGTGCGGATTGCGGGAGGACTTCAGCACCAGTTCGTCGCCTTCCAGAATATAGAGGAAGCACGAGTCGCAATTCACGAAGTCCGAAACGAAACGCACGATCTTCCAGAGCACTTCGTTCAGCGGCGCGGATGAAATTCGTTTTCCTAATTCGTGCAAAAAATTGATGTCGAGGTATGCGTCCGGGGTGGCCGTTTCCATAGGCTTGCAGTCTAGCGACCCGACTGGCGCCGGGACCAATTCAAATTTGCAGGATGTCGCATCACTTTTCGAAATGTTTTTTCGGAAGATGGGAGGAGACGTATGCGCGCGTGCGCGCGAAATTTATTGCCGCAATTTGGCGCCGCGACGCGCTTTTTTGTGCCGAAATTTGCGCTGCGCGCGATGTCGGCGCGTCGACAGAAATATTTTCCGCGCGTGCGACGCGTGAGTACGTGCGCGGCGTTTTGCCGTGAAAGAAGGTTTCGCGGAACGGCGCTTTGCGCTGCACTCGGGTAACGGGCATCTTTTCAAGCGCATGTGGCTCGATGCGCGCAGCGTAATACCGAAATGCCATCGATCCTGCAATTGACATACGCTTCCCGGCTCGATACATTCTTTCGGGGTTTTTCGATGCAAAAGGCCAAAGTCAAAGTCTCTCCCAAATTTCAAGTCGTCATTCCCAAATCACTGCGCGACGAACTCAAAATCGAGCCCGGTCAGGAACTGCTGATCTATACCGTGGAAGGTTCGCTTCGTCTGGTGCCGCCTCGGCCGCTGAAAGAACTTCGCGGGATTGCCAAGGGCATGCGCTGGAAAGACGAGTACCGTGACCACACGGACCGCTACTGACCTCTTCGTGATCGACTCGTCCGGCTGGCTCGAATACCTAACCGAAGATTCCCGGGCGGCGGCGTTCGGCCATTACCTCGAAGCGGAGCAGTCGGTCCTGGTTCCGTCGCTGGTCATCTTCGAGGTGTACAAACATCTGGCTAAGCACCGTGGCCGCTCCGTCGCCGACCGGTTCATGTCGCAGGCGCTCCACCATCGCGTGGTGCCCTTCGACGAGACCGTTGCCGTGGCGGCCGCGAACCTCAGCGTGGAACACCGACTGCAGGGAGCAGCCGCCATCTTGTACGCCACGGCGCGCGTCTACCAGGCGCACCTGGTTACCGCAGACACGCACCTGCGCGGTCTCCCCGGCGTGATCATCCCCTAGATCGCATTTGGGAATGTTGTCTAGACAGCTGAATTTGGTTGGTGGATAGATGTGAGCCAATGAGTCGGCTGATTCGGAGTCTGCGCGAAACCCTATCCCTCAGAAGGGCAACCACTCATACGGGAACATTTTCCCGGCGGCTTCCGGGCTCACATTCCCGCCGGCCATCGCCACTGCTTTCGCGAGAACCGGATCCGAGCCAGTGTTCAGGTCCTGGGCAGTCGGAATAATCTCCTCGTCCGGTGTGACGCCCACATGTTCCAGGCTTTGCCCGTCCTTCATGATCAGATCGGCCGCCGTAACCGAAAACGCGTACGGGAAAATGATGTCGATCCCTTGCGAATAGGTGTACGCCTTCGCTTCCATCACGCTTCCGGATGTCCGGTCGCCCATCACGATTCCCCGGCGTTCTAGCTGCATCGTGCGCGCGAACAATTCGGCTGCCGACGCCGACTGACTGTCCACCAGGACGATCAGCTTGCCCGAGAAAGCATGGCTGCCGAGAGACTTGGCCTCTATCGGTTTGATTTTCTTGCGGCTCACGGGCGTGGCGATGGTCACGTCGTGGTCCATCACATTTCCAACCACGCGTTCCAGGGTCTCCACGGAACCGCCGGGATTTCCTCGTAGGTCGAGAATCAGTGTTTTGTGCTTCCGCGCGATGTCGAAAATGTGATCCGTCGCGTCATCGTCCATGAAGAACTCCGGCATCTTCCAGACCATGATGTCGCCCATCTCGACCCAGCGCTGCCGAACCACATGATCGGCGTCCTCTTCCCGCCGCTCGTAATCCCAAATATCGTTGCCGTTCGTGAAATCAAGTGTCGTCTTTCCTTCTTTGAATTTGCAGTTGACCATCACCCGGCGCATCTTCCCGTCAGGATCGCGGACGTCCAACTGGAGTCGGGGTTGCGGCATCAGGTTGTTAAAGGTGTACCAAAGATCGTGAAAGTCCGCGCGATTCACCGCGTACGTGTTGAATCCCAGTATTTGGTCACCCATCTGCAATTGTGATGCGGCATCCGTCTCTGGACGAAGGCGCGAAATATACCCGGCGTCCCCCACAAGCTCGATACGGAAGCCGTAGTCCCATTCGTACGGGCGCGGCGGCGGCACGAAATACGTATGGCTATCTTTTAGTCCGGAGAGAAACGCGGCTACCATCCGCATCCCGTCGTTGAGGTCCGGCGCCTCCTTAATTCTTTCCGAGTATTCGCGGTATCTAGCGTCCAGATCGATGCCGTGGTATTTCGGGTCGTAGTAGTACTTCTTTACGGCGTCGCGCGCATCGTGCAACATTCCTTCCGCTCGGTCCAGGTCGGCGCTATTCATTTTTTGCTGTTTCTGCCCGGCGCTCGCGCCTCGCGTCAGGGAAAACAGCGAAATTGCGCAGACCGTCCAGACCGTCAATGTTTTTTGAAGGTGCACGATATCGCCCCCATACGCGTTAATGCGCCCATCATATACACGAGCAGTGGGTATGATCCAAGTGTGTACGTACCTTGTGGTTTACAAAGCAACCTTCGGCGGATACTCCGCGGGGCTGACGATCGTCCGGCGCAATGTTTGCGCGTCGCATCTTTTCGTCTCTTTCCTCGAATCCACCGCGCACGCCAATCTTTTTTTGCTAAACTGAGTTCGCCGTAAACGGGGGAAGGTGAGCTGTGGGTGGGGCCAGGTGAACATAAAATGGCCACGCCTAAAGCTGCGCCCGAACTCATTCAGTACCTGCAATTGAAACTCGCCGCCCTCGGGCAATCGCCCGCACCGTCGGGTTCCGAAGCTTCGTTCCTCGAAATCGCCCAGCCGCTGCTGCGCAGCTACCAGCAACGAGAACGCCTGCTATCGAACTATCTCTGCCCCGCCGATTCCCGCGTTCAGTTTTTTCTCGACGATCATCTGCGCGAGGTCTGTCCCGGCGGCGTGCCGCGCTTGCCGTCTACGACTTTCGTGCTCGACTGCGCCGGCCTGGCTCGCGCGCTCTCGCTGCCGGAGGGCGAGCGCAGCTTTTCTTCTCCTTACTTGCATAGCTATCGCGTGCCGCAAGGAGTGCTGCACAATCCGGCGAGCGACCGCCGCACCACCAAAGGCGTGTTTCACATCACCGAGGGCGGCCTGCCGATCCCGGCTGATAAGCAAGCAGTCCCCAAGCAGACGTTCGCGGCCCTGTTGGCCGCCGCGCTGCAAGCTCCCCCAGACGTTTTAGCCCTGCCATTTACAGCCAAGCAGGAAAACCCAGCGCGCCTGTTCGTTTCCTTGCTGCTGCGTCCCTTAGTTTGCCCCGCCACCGGCACGGACCCGGCCAAGACCATGGAGATTCGCTTTTTCGCCCCCGGCAGCCTGGTCAGCAACCTTGATTTTGTCGAGTCGATCTTCGGCAACGGCGGCGATCCGCATCTTCCGGAAAATGACGCGGCGCTGGACGTCGCCCACTGGACCGGCCACACCGGTTGCGTGATCCTGGCGCCCCATTTGACGCAGCTGAAGAAATCCGCCGTTGGACTGCCGCGCTTCGAGGATGCAACCGACCGCCAGCGCCGCGACGGCATGTGCTGGCGCGATCCGGAGGAGCTGTACAACAACGGATCGGCCTTCAAGATCACCTGCCGCGATCAGCGCGGCGTGATGGTCACCATCATTGCGGACAATTACTACGGCTATTGCAAAAAGGAGGTGAAGACGCAGATCAGCTATGCCGCGAATTTGTTCGGCCTGTGCGAGGAGGAGCACGCCGGAGGCGCTATCGCCTTCGCTACCTACGTGCTCGGGCAGGACTTCTATGCCGACCGCACCGTAAGTTTGAAAAAAACGAAATTCGAGCGAGCCATGGAGCTGCTTGGTGCAATGGTGGAGCGCCGTCCGGAGGGATACGCCGTTGACCGCCGCTATCCCGAAGTTCACTATTTGCCGGAAGACGCAGCCTTCGCCATGCGCGAAGGAGTGGTGAGTTGGCATCGCGACGGAGTCAAGCACTCGCTTACCCTCCGCCGTTCCGCGGTGTACGTGCTTCCCTCCGGCTTCCGCATTCAGCTTCGCAAGCAGCTCGCCGGACCGGCTTGGCGGTTGATCGGTTCGCGCCCGCGCGGAGTTCTCTGCCACAAGCCGTGCACCGTATCTGGCGGAGGCAAATCCGAAATCTCGAAATCGCTGGCCGGCTCGCTGCTGAAAGGCCCGGTGTACGTCCGCGACTACCACCGCGACATGGACGAGGTGGCCGCCATCCTCGATCGCGACTTTTCAGGAGTTTACAAATCGCGCCCGACGGACGATCGCCCGCGCCGCCCGATCCTCAGCCCCGACCGCACCATGGGCTCGGTGATTCAGCTCTTCACCCCTTCGCCGGAATATACCGACGAGCACAACGAATGGCTGCGCCGCCTGCCGCAGACCACGCGCCAGCTTCTTTTCACCGTGAAGCGCTACTACCTGCCGGAATGGGGTGACGATTGGCGCTCCCATTTCACGGTGGATCGCGTCAACGGCTTCCTCGGGCACGAACTGAAATTCGACAACGAGGCGCTGGTGAGCAATTACCTGCGCGTGGGCTACGATCCGGACGGTTCCTGGCGCATCTTCAAGCTGCGCCCCGATTTTCATCCCGCCGAAAAAGTACAGGTGGAGGACGACATCACCGCATCAGTGGTGCTTCCGGCATCCAGCCTTAACGATCTCGACCGCGAGTCCAAATCCGAAAGCGTCAAACTCGTCGCCAACTGCGAACGCTTGCTCTTTCAGCGCCCCGATGCCGCCATCCATCCCGGCGCGGATTGGCAAGCGGAAGCAGATTTGGCCAGCCCGGGCACATTCATCTCGAATTTCGAGCCGCTCCGCCCGGAGCAGGCGCGTGCAATCGTCGACCACATCGTGGACTTCGATGTGTACACCGAGCCGATGAGGCGCTTGCTGGAAAGTTTCGTGGAAGCGGAATCGGCGAACGGGCACGATGCGTTCGTGGTGGCCTCCTCGCGCCCTCGGTTGGTCAACGGCAAGCCGTCTCTCAATCCGCGCTATCTCCAAAAGCGTCCGGACCTGACCTCTCCGCGTGAAACCTATTTGGCCGAAATCGCCGCGCGGCTCGAACGCGAAATTCCCGCCGCGCACCCGGTGCATTTTCCAGTCAATGCCGTGCTCGCCGGACGACGCAACAGCCCGCCCGATCCTTCCATTGGCTTGCCGCCGCTCGCGGTCTACAGCCCCATTCATTTCCAGGAGCTGCCCGAGCTGTTTATGGAGTACATCTCCAGCCTCACCGGCAAATCGCCGGCCACCACGGGTTTCGGCAGCGAAGGCGCGCTGACCAAAGGCCCGTTCAACGCCCTATGGCCGGTGGTCGATCTGAATAACGCCCTCGTCTCAGCCATTCTGACTGGCGACAACGGCTTCACCACCTCCGCCGGTTTCATCGGACCGCAGTTCCGCGTGGACCATGACGTTAGCCTGCTCGTGCCCGAAATCTGGTGCCGCATGAGGGTGCGCGAACGCGACCCGCGTTACCTGATCGAACGCGGCTACCTTGAAAAAGTCGGCGATGTGACGCTGCATGGACGCCGCGTGCTGGCCAGCCGCCTGGGCTATCGGATCAGCACTCTGTTCGTCGATCATTTCCTTGGCCGCATTTTTGAGACCCCCGACGCCGTGTTCCCGCAGGAATTCCTGCGCCCGGAGCTGCAGAATTTGGAGATGTTCTGCGCCGGAGTGGACGCTATCGTGGAATCACAGCGCACCGTGGCGAAAAACTACTTCGAAGACGGCAGCGTGGAAGCGGCCTGCCCGCCGCTGCGCGCCCTGCTGGAAATCATGGCCAAAGGCTCGTACAACGGTATGGGCGCGGACGATCCGAAAATTCGTTCCATGTTCACGCGCGAGTCTCTGCTCGCGAGCGACTGGTATCGCGAGCGGCTGCGAACCAAGCAAACGCGCGATATCGCGCTATGGAAGCGCCATGCACGCGATCTTGAAAATTTCCGCGCCGCGCAGCAGTCGCAGGACGGCATCCCCGTCGATGATCGCTACGCCCTCGCCCGCGCGCAATTGGCGCGGGTAAGCTCACCCGCGTATCTCACAGAACTCGTCGGCACCATCGGCGCCGACCCGTTTCATTGCGAATTGAGCGCCGGCGGCGGAACCGTGACCGTGTAAACGCGGTGTGGGCTGCCGCGTGCGCCGAAGCTGTTGCCGCGCAGTTCAGTCGCCGATCCGATATCTCGATCATCTGCGATCGCAGGCTGGCTCTCGGCAAGCTCGCGCGTTTTCCGCCGGACGCCGCGGTACCTTTGCACGCGGTCCGCGATTTCACAGATCACTTCGTTCGCGTCGCCTCGCAAAGTGTCAGCGAACGTGGGCCGGAAGTTCGTCTGCGGCGGCAGCGAGTACGGAATGATCTCGACGGGAATAACCTGCCAGCCAGAAAGAGCCGTTGATTCCTCGATAGTGTTTCGTGCTGAAGCAGCCGCCACCGTTACAGACGCTGAATATGCGGGTCGCGGATCGCCGCTGCCGCCATTGTATGCGCCCAGCGCCAGCGTGAGGTCGCCTTGGAAATGGTCGATTAGATGGCGGAAGAGCAGTCCCGCGTAGGTCGTCAGCACGTACGGGCGCATGGCATCGGCGCGAAAATCGTCCGAGGGCCGAAGGCGCGCAGGCAACAGCGCGTAATCGCGGTCATCGCGCATATAGAGCAAGTGCGCGAAGCGCAACGACTCGACCGAAATCTGCCACTCGCCCATCGAGTAGTCGCTCACTAGCACGCGTCCGCGCCGCCGCTCCAAAACCACATCGCCGGGATCAGCGCGCCGTTTCCAGATGGCATGCTTCAGATCGCCATTTACATCGATGTAGTTGTTTTCCTGCGCCGCAATGCCGGCGAACTGGTCGAGCGGCAGATGGTAGAAACGTGCCACGTCGATAATGTCTTCCGCCTGCCGATGCGCTTCCGCGAACGTCGGCTGGGCAGGTACGGGCGCGATTCGCTCGCGGACTCTTACGTCGGTCAGCGCCTTGAACAGGATGAAATGGGTGAGCGGACGGATCACGTCGCGCTCATCCAGAGCGTCCAACGGCATGGGCACTGGCATGTTGTAGGACGCTTCCAGCACCTGCGAACCGCCCTGTTGGTATTCCAGGTCGCTCGCGCTCCAGTAGGCCAGCTGGTAATGCGAGATGCAGCCTTCGTCCTCGAGAGTGGAAAGAAAGGGAAGCGCGGTCAGCAGGTCTTTCGGAAGCACCAAGTAGATGCGATAGACCGGCGGCTCATCGCCGGCGCTTTGCGAGAGCACAACCTGGGTTCCGTTATGCTCTCGCATCACCCGGCTCCAGAGGAACTGCGAATTCAAATAGGCGGGCAATTCTTCGGTGTAAGTGCCGACTTCGGCCGTCAGAGCAGCGGCGGGAACCTCCAGAGCGATTCGGTCGCCATTCAACCTGACGATAGGTGCCGCTGGCGGCACAACCGGGTCGGGATGCCACGGCCACAGTCGTTCGGCGGCCCATCCTCCGCCAACCAGCGCGGCCAGGACGAGCGCAACAGCCGCCCGCTTAAGCCCTTCACGCATGGCATCCTCAATAGGGGATTGGATTCAGGAACTTACCTGAAAGGTTATCTTTGAAATTAAGAAATAGTATTTTCCTGAAGGGCTGCCGGCTGGCAAAGGCTCGTATGCGGCGAAGCGCCGTACGCATGGTGCCTCACCGCATACGCGCGGCGGCACGCCGATTGCCCCGCCAGATTCGCCGATCAAGTGATCCCCTTGACAAAATTTGCTCAGAAGTCCAACGTGCTTCACAGCCTGGTACGCTCGGCAGCTAATTTCGTCGTGTGAAGGGCTGCAGCGCGGGGCAGCCCCCAGTGGGAATTTGTCTGCGCGGAATCTTCTGGGTTGCTAGTCGGCGGTCCAGCCAACAGCGCCTGCGGCATCCTGACGTTCGCCACGCTCGCAAGATCTACAAAGCTTCCAGCCAAGAAAAATAGACCCGCGTGAGCCGTGGTGTTGTGAGAGGGCTCCCAGCCATGAACACGCGCTACTACGTTCTCACAAGCACTTTGCCAAGCGAACCAATGAGGTGTCCCGCAGGCCCTCGTTCGGTTGGCCCGCGCAAATCATCGATCCACAAACAGAGATCGGGCGCAATTTTGCTGAACCGAACGCACGCTTTTTAGCATCCATTTCCGCATCGAGTTCAAAGGAGACATTATGGCCACCACGAAAGTCGCAGCTGGAACCATGAAAGTGGCGCGAATTGCGCGGCCCGGAGGCGCATTCGAGATCGTCGACGTCGAAATTCCCAGGCCGGAAGCAGGACAGGTTCGCATCAAGGTGCAGGCTTGCGGCGTCTGCCATAGCGACGTAATCACAAAAGAGGGCGCTTTTCCCGGCATTCAGTATCCGCGCGTGCCGGGTCACGAAGTTGCCGGAGTCATCGACGAAGTCGGCCAGGGCGTGACCACGTGGAAACAGGGGCAGCGTGTCGGCGTCGGCTGGCATGGCGGACAGGACAATACCTGCCCATCCTGCCGCCGCGGCGATTTTGCCAATTGCCAGAATGCAAAAATCGCGGGAATCAGCTATGACGGCGGCTACCAGCAATACATGATCGCCCCCGTCGAAGCCCTTGCGGCGCTTCCAGATACGCTGGATTTCGTCGAGGCGGCTCCGCTGCTCTGCGCCGGGATCACCACCTATAACGCTCTGCGCCACAGCGGCGCGATGCCGGGCGATGTGGTCGCCGTGCAAGGCGTCGGCGGGCTCGGCCACCTGGGAATCCAATTTGCTAACAAATTTGGCTATAAAGTCGCGGCCATCGGACGCGGCCCCGAAAACGGCGCGCTTGCCAAAAAGTTAGGCGCCCAGATTTATATAGATAGCCAAGCCACCGATCCAGCCAAAGAGCTGCAAAAGCTAGGCGGCGCGCGAGTGATCCTGGCTACCGCGCCCAGTTCGAAAGCCATGTCTCAGCTGATCGACGGTCTGGGCCCGCACGGCACGCTCATGGTTGTCGGCGCGGGGCCGGACGCCATCGAGGTCACACCGGCCCAGCTCATTTTCGGCAGCAAAACGATTCAGGGCTGGTATTCCGGCATTCCGACCGACTCAGAGGATACCCTTCGCTTCGCAGAGCTTTCCGGCGTGCGCCCCATGATCGAAACCTATCCGTTGGAGAAAGCCGCGGAAGCCTACGATCGCATGATGAGCGGCAAGGCTCAATTCCGCGTTGTTCTCACCATGTGACGAACAGACAAGGTCGATGTCCCGCTCGCTGGCGCCCCAGCGCACCAGCGAGCGGGACGCGAACTGCCCGATTGGCCCGACTGACGCCCCCTGGCCGGGGCGCGGAACAGCCCGGTATGGAAGTGTCCTTGTGACGGAGCCGCCACTGTGAAGGAGTTCACCATTGCGCCCTGATATTGTGCCCGGCGGAATCTTTCCCGACTACGAACTGCCCGATCAGACGAAGACGCCCCGCAAGCTCAGTGTGTTGCAGGGCGACGACCCGCTCATCCTTACGTTGGCGCGCGGCAACTACTGTCCCAAGGAACACCAGCAGCATTTGGAGCTCGCCGCGTTCTACCCCAAGATCGCCGTGGCCTATACCCAGATCGCCACGATCTCTACCGACGACCATCACACGCTTCAGGAGTTTCGTGCGTCCGTTGGCGCGCAGTGGCCGTTCCTCTCAGACCCGGAGCGAAAGGTTCAGAAAGACCTCGACATTCAGGAGTACACCGATCCCGAAAACAATCCGATGATTCCGTACACGCTGGTACTCAAGCCGGGACTGGTGATCCACAGCGTCTACAACGGCTATTGGTTCTGGGGACGCCCATCGATCGACGACCTCTGGCACGATCTGCGCTCCGTCACACGCGAGATTCGCCCGGATTGGGATCTGAGCGCCCCTGGGCTCCGCGCCGCTTGGGACTCCGGCGACCATTCGCCGTTCCACGGCTGGAACAAACGCTCAGGGTAGAATCGGCCCGGTTTTACTCCGCCTTTACGTCGACGCGCCGAGCAGCGCGATAATTCATCAGATCGAGTCGAACCAAGGAGAGCGCACTATGGCAACTACAGCGATGTTAACGCGGCCCCCGTTGCCTCCCTTCACGCGCGAGACTGCGATTCAAAAGGTGCGCCTGGCAGAAGATGCCTGGAATACTCGCGACGCGGCCAAAGTAGCTTTGGCATACTCCACTGACTCTCGATGGCGAAACCGCTCCGAGTTCATCAACGGCCGGGACGAAATCGCCGCCTTCCTCGCTCGCAAATGGAACAAGGAGCTGGACTATCGGCTGATCAAGGAACTGTGGGCCTTCACCGGGAATCGCATCGCCGTGCGCTTCGCTTACGAATGGCGCGACGATTCCGGCCACTGGTTTCGCTCCTACGGCAATGAAAATTGGGAGTTCAACGACGATGGCTTGATGGCCGCGCGCCACGCCTCCATCAACGACCTGCCCATCCCCGAATCCGACCGCAAATATCATTGGCCGCTCGGCCGCCGTCCGGATGACCACCCGGGATTGAGCGACCTGGGCCTTTAGGAGCTTTAGGGATGATGATGTCCGCTGAACGAACTGCCATCGTGACGGGAGCGTCGGGCGGTATTGGCTCCGGATTGGTCGAGGGCTTCCGTCACGAGGGCTACAACGTCGTCGCAACATCTCTGCATGCCGGCTCGTCTTTGAGTCCGTCACCCGGCCTGGCGTTCGTGGATGGCGACATTGGCAAGCTGGAGACGGCCGAGCGAGTCGTAAAGGAAGCTTTGGCAAAATTCGGAACCATCGATGTTCTGGTGAATAACGCCGGAATTTTCCGCAAAAAAGTCTTCACCGATTATACGGCTGAAGATTTCAACGCCCTGGCCTCCACCAACTTGCTAGGATTTCTATTCATCACGCAGCTCGCAGTGAAACAGATGTTGCAGCAGGGATCGGGGAACGTGGTGACCATTTCTGCGTCGCTGGCCGACCACCCGATCGCTGGTGAGAATGCGTCCGTTTCGATGATGACCAAAGGTGGCCTCAATTCCGTTACCCGAAATCTGGCCATGGAGTATGCGAAACAGGGCATTCGCTTCAATGCGGTCGCGCCCGGCGCTGTGGCCACGTCGCTGCAAAAAGGCGATCCTGCGGACGCTTTGAATCGGTCGCCGATGGGAACATTTGTAGCGGTGGAAGATATCGTCCAAGCCGTTCTCTATTTGGCCAAAGCAGGGCAAGTCACCGGCGAGGTGCTCCATGTTGACGGTGGCGCGCACGTTGGCCGCTGGTAAACGCGCGCGCCGCCCGGCGCCCGTTCGGAATCCTGATTTCGGCCTTGAATTCATCGCAGGCGCCGGATCGCCGGGATGGCCATTCGCAATTCATCGTGGCGCTTGCATATCGTCTGCGAAGTTTTGAAATGCTTGCAGGTCTTCTCGGGAAATCGCGCCGAGTTTCGCGCCTCGCTTCAAAGCCTCTTGCGCGGCCTGTTCCGGCGTCCACCATCCCAGAAAAACGCCTTCTCGGAGGTAGCGAATTTGCAACAGTGCGAAATCGGACGCTCCAGCATATTTGTCGATCTGCTTGACGAAGAAATGGAACAGCGGAGCGGGCAATTCAAAGGAATCCGGTACGTCCCGCCGCGTGTATTCATAGATCGTTTTTTGCGTCCACGGATCGAACTTCCTGGTATCCAGATCATCCCATTCGCTCAGGAATATCTGGGATGTGGGCACTACCACCCGGATCGCATGTTTTCCCGGCGGATTGAGTGTCCATACCGCGACGGTATGATTAGGATAGGGCCAGAAAAGCCCCACTCCCTTCACTCCCTCACGCTCTGCCAGAAAGGAAAAAAGCGCCGAGAGTTCGTCGCATTCCGCCGAAGCCGTCGGCTCGGTAAAGGAAGGCCGCGCATCTGACTTCCACTGGCGCCAGATGTTGTCTGAATTCGGCGGCTGATTGGTGATCTTCCAGTGCATATTCCAGAAGCCGGCGTCCCGCGTCGCCTCGAATATCAGCCGCACCCTCACGTAATCCGAATAGCGTACGCTCTGCGGAGAAATTCCCCGTTCTGCCGTGAACGCTGCGAAGCTCTCTTGCATTCCCGAACTGCCGGCTAGTTCGTTCGCCTTCATTTGCATCACTGCTTCCAACGAGCCCACGGTAGTCGCGGACTCTGTCGAAGCTGTCTGGCCCTCGCTGTTGCGGCCTCGCGCATGAAAGCTTCCCGTTGCGCAAAGCATTACCAAGAGCGCGCACGCGCCGCCGGTCAGTTTGGACGCATCAACTCGCATCTGCGCGAACCCTCTCAACCTTCCACGATAGACGCCGTCGGTTCTCTTCTCGTGCCACCCTGCTCCGCATACGATTGCGGAAAGGTTACTAGCTGCTTTGGCAAAAGAGCCCGACGCATTATCTCGCGAAACGCTGCCGGCGCGGTTGAATGAGTTTTCGTGCGTCTGCTGGATAGCCAACCTGCGTGAAGGCGGGAGCTGCAAGCGCAGCTGAAAGGAAGCTTCCTACCCGCGCGCTGAGGCGGGCATGTTCTTTACGAGCCAATCGGTGGTTAAGTTGGCGTACGACTCCGCGAGCGGCCCTGGCGTTAGGTAATGGCTTGCGCCTTTTACCCACGCCAAATCTCGCCGCGGCGACGCCGTCAGGCTGTCGTAAATTTTCTGCGCGTTCGGCGGGAGCGACAGTTCGTCCTTCTCGCCATGAATCACCAGAGCCGGCACTTTGATCTCCGGGCCGTATTTCACGGAGCTGGGCGCGCTCGGATCGCTCGGCGCTCCGAAGAAACTGATCAAGCTTTTTGCCGTTCCCATCACCGATACGGCACCCGGAAACCAATTGTCATACGCCACCGGCTGCTCGCCCTTGCCCTGCGCCACCAATTCGCGCGCGTGCTTCAGCGTATCTTCCAGCCGCCGCTTGTCCTCTTCGCTGCTCCGCACCTGAAACTCCAGATACGGCGATGGGATCGACGCGATAAAGGCGACCGCTTTTACCGCCGGATCGCCTCGCTCCGCCATGTACTGCGCCATGCGTGGCCCGCCCAGGCTGATGCCCAAAATCGCGATCCGCGCGTAGCCCTTCGATTTCCCGTACGCCACGAACGCGGCGATATCTTTCACGGCATCGGCATATTCCGCGTACGCGTTGTTGTACGACGCGCGCATGTTGGAGAGCAGAAACGCGTAGCCTTTTTCCAACAGCATGGCGGCAAGAGGAGAGTAGTCGTGCGCCGGAAACAGTGCCGCGCCCGTGGTGCCTCCGGGCACCAGGATCACCAGCGAATCGCTGGCTCGCTGCGGCGTCCAAAGCAGCCCGTTCAGCGCAGCTCGGTCTTCCGCCTCGATGCGAATCAAATCCAGCCGGCTCTGCGAACCCGCAATGGGTGTAGCTGCCACGGCGCAAACTATATGCCACTCCTCCTCGTCCAATCAAGCATTTGAGCGAGACGCCAAAAATTCGCCGCTATTCCTGCGCCATAATCTGCCCATGTGATACACCCTGCAAGGATCATATGGCGCTTACGATTTAGCCGTGCGAACGAGATGAAACGAGCAGCGGCGTGGTAAACGGGCCATCACGCAATCAATACGTTCATATGTCACGGGGCCGGCCGGAGTTCGTTATGCTAAATTCCTGCAATGCCGATCAACCGATCCTGCCACGCCGTCTGCATCCTCACTCCAAAAAAATATCTTCTCGATGGCCTCTGGTTTGGCGCCGCTCGCCCTAAAACCGCAATAATCTTCGTCCACGGCCTCGGTGGCAATGCCTTCTCCCATCACGACTATCTCGAAAAACTCGCCAATCGCCATACCGCTGTCCTCTATTTCAGCAATCGCGGACACGACACCGTCGCCGGCGTCAAACGCCTCAAGCGCAGCGCCCGCAAAGGCTACGTCTACGAATCTGCCGGAGTGGCTCACGAAATTTTCACTGATTGCGCTGACGATCTCCAGGGCGCGGTCGATCTGCTGCGCAAACACGGCGCAAAACGCATCTTTCTCGTCGGCCATTCCACCGGCTGCCAGAAAATCGCCTGGTATCTTAGCCGCCCCGGCAAACAAGCACGCATCGCGGGCGCCGTCCTGCTTTGCCCCATCAGCGACTACGCCAGCGCCACGCACGAGGACGAGCGCAAGCGCCGCCAAGCCGAAATCGCCGCCAGAAAGTTACTCCGCCGCGGCAAGCCGCACGACTTGCTTCCCGCCAACCTCTGGCGCGGCCCTATCGACGCGCAGCGTTTCCTGAGCCTCTACACCCCCGATAGCAAAGAGGAAATCTTCACCTACGCGCAGCCTAAAGGAATCCCGCGCGCGCTGCACAAATTGAAAATCCCGCTGCTCGTAATCTTTGCCGGCGATGACGAATACGGCGACCGCCCCACCGAAGAAATGGCCGCGTGGTTCCGCAAAAATCTCCGCTCGCCACGCAGCGCCATCGAAATCATTTCCGGCGCCTCGCACAGTTTTCATGGCAAGGAATCCTCCCTCGCCAGATCCATAAGCCGCTGGCTCACCGAATAGCTCGTCGCCAAACACTCCGTCGCAATCTCGCGCTGCGCGATAGCGGTTTTGTAGCAGCGGCCTTCAGGTCGGCGCCTTTGCGCCCAATTTGACGCATGCTCCCGCGCCTACCACATGCAGCGTCCCTTCCGATAGCGAACGGATGGGGCGAACGTACTCAAACAATGAATAACAACTGCGTGGAACCGCCGTCCCAAATTCCACGATCTGAATTGCGATCCCGCCCGTGCTCGCCTACCGTGGAAGCACCTACAAAGTTGTAAAAAATCCTGAAATCAGAGGGGCTCAAGGAATGCGAAAAATCACGTGGAAAATGTCTGTGGCAGCAGCACTCTTGCTGGGGATGTCGCTATGCGTGTCCTCGCAGGCCGGTGCGCAGACCAGCCGTTTCAACGTCTACGGCGGCTATTCGTACGGTACGAACAATTTCTTCGACGGATACTATGAAGGCCTGCCGGGAGCATCGGCATTGAATGGCTACGGCGTCGCGTTTACCGTGAATCTAAACGATCACCTCGGGATGGAGGCGACCTTCACGGGCCACAACGGCGGATCATCGACGATTCTCAACGAGCCTGCCACGGCCAACTACAATGGAGAGGAAATCTCCTCCGGTAATCAAGCTCTATATGCTTACGCCTTTGGGCCCAAGGTGTCTCAAGCTGTTGGAAATTTCTCGCTCTTCACCCATTTCCTGGTGGGTGGCATTCACATGAGCCAATCCTTGACAGAGACATGCACCAACGCAGGTTACGCGTACGCTTGCGGCACGCCAAACCCCGAAGTGGCTAATCAAAAAGGTTCCGGCTTCGCCTTTAAGACTGGCGCCGGCGTTGACTGGAATCACGGTCGCTGGGGCATTCGAATTCTCGAAGTGGATTACGTCCATGGCCAAATGGTCAGTTCCTTCAATGGAGACCTGGACGATCTGGCAAGCCTGGCCACCTCCGGGAACAACTTCGAGCTCAACACCGGCATCACCTTCAACTTCGGCCACTCGCTGTAGCGCCATCTCGTAGCGTTTCACTCACCGGCTCGCCCGTCGTTGGCGCGAAATCGCCAGCGGCGGGTTGGCCGTGATCTCGGACCGTATCGCGCGTCTCCATTCTTTTTGATCATTCTTGAAAATAGAGAACCGGGTACCAATCTGCGGGGAATTTCGCGTAACATACCTCGGTTGCCGCTTCGCAGCTCGCTCGGCGGGCACAATCGCAAAACTGAACCAAAAACATGGCCTCTATTCAAATCACATTGCCTGACGGCGCAACCCGCGAAGTTCCGCAGGGCGCCACTCCCGCGCAGATTGCCGCGCAAATTTCGCCGCGCCTGGCCAAGGAAGCTTTGGTCGCGCGCGCCGATGGCGAGCTGATCGACCTTTCCAAGCCGCTCGATCATGACGTGAAGCTCTCCATTCTTACCGCCAAGGATCCGGACGCGGTGCAGGTCTTCCGCCATTCCGCCGCGCACCTGCTGGCCGCGGCTGTGCTCGAACTGTATCCCAACGTGAAGCTGGGTATTGGACCGCCCATCGAAAACGGATTTTTCTACGAATTCGTCCGCGATGAGCCGTTTACTCCCGAAGACCTCGAGAAAATCGAGGCTAAAATGCACGAGCTCGCCTCCCAAGACATTCCCAACGAGCGCAAGCTGATCCCCAAGCCGGAGGCGATCGAGCTGTATCGCAAATCCAACCAGCAATTCAAATGCGAGCTGGTCGAGGAAAAAGCGATCGAGCCGATGGTTTCCTTCTACACCACCGGGAAATTCATCGACTTCTGCCGCGGCCCGCACATTCCCTCCACCGGACGCATCAAGGCGTTCAAGCTGATGAACGTTGCCGGCGCCTACTGGAAGGGCGACGAGAAAAATCCGCAGATGCAGCGCATCTATGGCGCCTGCTTCGTCGACCAAAAACAGCTCGACGAATATCTGCATCGCCTGGAAGAAGCCAAGCGCCGCGACCATCGCCGGCTCGGCCAGGAACTCGATCTTTTCAGCATCGAGGATGCGGCCGGTCCTGGCCTGATTTTCTGGCATCCCAAGGGCGGCGCGATTCGCCGCATCATGGAAGATTGGCTGCGCGACGAGCTGGTCCGCCGCGGCTACGATCTCGTCTATACCCCCCACATCATGCAGCTCGATCTGTGGAAGACCAGCGGACACGCCAATTTCTATCGCGAGAATATGTTTGGCCCGATCGAAGTGGAAAAGGCCGAATATCAGCTCAAGCCCATGAATTGTCCGGGCCACGTGCTGATCTACAAATCGCGCCTGCGCAGCTATCGCGATCTTCCCGTGCGCCTCGCCGAACTCGGCACGGTCTATCGCTACGAACGTTCCGGGGTGCTGCACGGACTCATGCGCGTCCGCGGTTTCACGCAAGACGACGCGCACATCTTTTGCATTCCCGAGCAGATTGAAAAGGAAATTCAGGATTGCGTCGAATTTGCCTGGGAAGCGCTGCGCGTTTTCGGCTTTGAGAGCTACGTGGTCGAAGTTTCCGGCGGCGATCCCTCGCATCCGGAAATTTACGCCGGAACTCCCGAAGAGTGGCAGCGCGCGGAGAGCGCGTTGAAAGACACGCTGAATCGCATGAACGTCCCGTTCAAATACATTCCCGGCGAAGCTGCATTCTATGGCCCGAAAATTGACGTGAAGCTCGTCGACGCCATTGGCCGCCCGTGGCAGCTTTCCACCGTGCAGTTCGATTTCAATCTGCCGCGCCGTTTCCAGCTCGAATACGTCGGCGAAGATGGCAACCGCCATACCCCGCTGATGGTGCATCGCGCGCTGTGGGGCTCCGTCGAGCGCTTCTTCGGCGTGCTGATCGAGCACTACGCAGGAGCGTTTCCCGCGTGGCTCGCGCCGGTGCAGGCCTCCGTGCTCCCGCTCAGTGAAAAATTTATGGACTATGCGCGCGGCGTGACGCAGCGGCTGAAAGACGCCGGTTTCCGCGTCCATCTCGACGACCGCAACGAAAAGTTGCAGGCCAAAATTCGCGATGCGCAGATGCAGAAAATTCCTTATATGCTGATCCTTGGCGGCAAGGAAGCCGAAGCCGGCACGGTCTCTGTGCGCCATCGCTCGCGCGGCGATCTCGGCCCGCGCCCTGTGAATCAATTCATCGCCGACCTGCGCCAGGAAATCGATTCGCGCGCACTCGACGCTCCGGCGCCAGCGGCAAAATGAAACGCCGCATCGGCCTCTCCCGCGCCGCTGCGCTCGCGGTTGCGCTGGCGATGTTGTCTTTATCGGCGCGGGCGCAAAATCAGCCGCTCGACGCGTGGGCCGCAAAATACTTTCCGCAGGCGTTCGACGAATTCTTCCCCATCAAGCGTGCGGAAGGGGATTTCATCGCCGTGCGCGCCCACCGCAATAATTTGAACGATCTTCCCGAATATTCCATCGTGTTTGAAGACGCTCAGGATTCAGGCGCGCTCCGCGCTATCGTCCGCGAAGCGCAAGGCTCCTCGCTCTATCAGCAGCTTGCCGCACTGCATTCCGCGCATCCGGAAGCTTCCTACGATCGGCTTAAAAACGCGCTAAAGGTCACCGTGTGGACGCTCTCACCCGATCGCTGCCCCGCCGTCGCCGCGCAGTTCAAAGCCTTCGAAAACGTTCAATTCATCCACCCGCGCGATGATGACCAGCCACAAGCAAATCCCGTCGTCTATGAATTCAACGAATCGCTCGCGGGCGGCGGTTCGGTAATCGAATATATGGAAGACCGCGCCCTGCCTCGCTGGACCCGCGCCACGCACGCCGCTCTGGACGCCTGTATTGCATCCGGCAATATCGTGAAATAGCCGGATTGTTCCGCCGGCTTCGATCGCCCCTTCCATTTGTCCCGCTCCGAGAGAAAAAGTATTTTGCGCCCTTGCGGTAGTAGCGAAAAAGTTATAGTTTCCAGCCCTCGGGGGTGGAATTGCATGAAAACTTGCCGCATATGCGGTCCCGCACTTTGTATTCTCGCGTTCGCGGTTTTAGGCGCCGGCGTCGGCCGCGCGCAGACGCTTCCTTACGCTCCCGTTCCTGCGCCGGAGTGGAGTCCTTCGATCGTCAAGCCCTGCGATCGCGCCTGCCTCGTCGGCATCATGAACGGCTACATGAACGCTATCTTCGCGCACGATCCGTCGCAGCTGCCCACGCTGGCGCGCGACGTGCGCTTCACTGAAAACTCCGCGCCCATCAATATCGGCCAAGGGATGCTGTGGCTCTCGAAGGTCGAGCCGACCAGCTTCAAGATCATCGTGGCCGATCCGGTGTTCGGTGAAGTGGCCGAGCAGGCGCGCGTGAAAATCAATGGCCAGGATTCTCTCATCGCCATCCGCCTGAAAATTGACCGCGGTCAGATTCAGCAGATCGAGCACCTGTATACGCGAGGCGTTGACAAAACCGCGCTGCCGCTGCTGCAAACTCCGCGCCCAGAACTCGTCGATGACGTGCCGCCATCGCAGCGCACACCGCGCGACGTGATGATATGGGCCGCCAATTCCTACTTCGACGCCCTCGAAGGCGACAACGGCAAAATCGGCGCGTTCGCCGATGATTGCGTGCGCCACGAAAACGGCTACCAAACGGTGAACAATCCTCCCCCGGGCGGCCGCATGATGCCGTCGCCGACGCTGCCGAACCCCAACACCACGCAGGGACAATATCAGCTGAAGATGAGCATGATGACCTGCTCGCAGCAAATCTCCACCAAGATCCTTTCGTTCATCACCAAAATTCGCCCGCGCCGGGTGCTGGTGGTGGACGAACAAACCGGCGTGGTCGCCACATTCCCGCTGTTTGTCGAAGACGGCGTCCGGCGCGGCGCTCCGCCGAATTCGCCTCCCGCGATGATGCTCAACCTGGACACCATGGAAACTTTCGGCATCCGCGGCGGCCTTATCCACGCTGTCGAAGCGTTCCCGTTCGTCACGCTGCCTTACGGTTTGGGCAACGGTTGGACGGAAGGCTCGGGCCACTAGTCACGTCGGTGTCCGCACGCGGAGCGCGGCGGAGGGAGAAAGCTCATGCAAACGAAATTCGTTGTAGCGATCGCGGCCAGCGTTGTGACCCTGGTCATGTTGGCCGGGCGCGTAACTCCCAAAGTATTTGCGGCAGGCCCGATCCCGGTGGATTGCAATCGCGCCTGCCTGGAAGGCCTCGCCACGTCATATCTCAACGCGTTGGTCGCGCACGATCCTAGCAGGCTGCCTTTGGCGAAAGACGTGAAGTACACCGAAAACGATCAGCCCATGGACGTTGGCGACGGCTTCTGGGGAACAGCGACTGCGGTCGGACATTTCCGCGTCTGTTTCTCCGATCTCGTAATGCAGCAGATCGGCTGCATGGTGACCATGCACGAAGGCGGTCACATGCTGATCATGGGCATGCGGTTGCGCGTGCAACTCGGCCGCATCACCGAAATCGAGACCACCTATTACCGGCAGGGAGGCGGCGGTCCATCCGGCATCGATAAGCTTGATGCCAGCACGCCC
>Ga0335075_10000211_pt1 | contig 111722 bp, 109 predicted proteins | sample Lox_Sample_24_FD_206723 | JGI IMG/M metagenome (GOLD analysis project Ga0335075, IMG submission 206723) | Soil microbial communities from Loxahatchee National Wildlife Refuge, Florida, United States - Lox_Sample_2.4 | ecosystem: Environmental > Terrestrial > Soil > Wetlands | place: USA... | reverse complement strand
GGCTGGATCGAGACGATCACCAGCACCTATGTGGTCGTGCGCCTGTGGGATTTGCGACGCATGATCGTGCCGTTGACCTATTTTATCGAGCAGCCGTTCCAGAACTGGACTTATGAGAACGCCGCGCAGATCGGCGCGGTCACATGGTCCGTCGATTACTCGGTTTCGCTCGACCGTCTGCGGCAGAAGCTCGACGAGATCCTTCGCGGCACCCCGTTGTGGGACGGCAACATGGCGAAGCTGCAGGTGACCGACATCGCCGATGGCAAGCTCCAGCTGCGTGCCCTCGTCAGCGCCCGCAGTCCGGGCAGGACGTGGGATCTGCGCTGTGAGGTCCGGGAAAAGCTGGTCGCCTTTTTGCAGGCAGAAGCCGCCGCCTCCACCCAACCGCCGCTCGATCCGGAGGAGGGCGCCCGCCAGCCGGACGAACCCGCCGGCAAGACGGCGAGCGCGGCTGCCCCGGCGAACGCGGCTGCCCCGGCGAACGCGGCAGCCCCGACATCGGCAACCCAGAACCCGCTGGAGCCCGCTGCCGGGCGCACCGGAGGGGTCGCCGCAGCGACCCGGCGGTAACACGCGCTGAGCATCGCACGATCGGCAGAAGGCGAGAAGCAGCAGCCGGGTGACGATGCGGCCAGTCGAGCCTGCGATGCGCCGATCACGCGCAAAAGCGGACCTCGCCTAGCGGCGATTTGCGTGCAGCCGAGACCGGTACTGGGTCACGGCGGCGGCTGGCGATATCCTCGTTCGCGGATGCGAAGCGCCGCGATACCCCGCTTGGCCTGGTGCTATCTCGCCATCATGGTGGTGAGCTGGGCTGCCAACTGGCCGCTGATGAAATTGGCGCTCGGCGACATCCATCCGTTGCCATTCGTGCTGGTGCGCCTCCTCGGTACGCTGGCGCTGCTCGCCCCCTATCTTCTGCTCCGCGGGGCGCCGCTCGTTCCATTGCGCGGCGAACGGCTCGGCCTGTTCTGGGTCGGGCAGCTGCAGGTCGCCGGCTATTTGATCTGCGCGATCATCGGGCTGTCGATCGTGCCGCCCGGGCGGGCCGTCGTCCTTGCCTACACGATGCCGCTATGGGCGATCCCGATCGGGCTGTGGCTGTGGCCGGAGCCGCTCGGCCGGTTCCAGCTCGGCCGGTTCCAGCTCGCCGGGGCCGTGGTCGGCTTTGCCGGTCTCGTCCTGTTCATGAACCCGCGCCTCGTCGATTGGGGCGACTGGCACGTGCTCGCCGGCAACGGGCTGCTGCTGCTCGCCGCGATCTGCTGGGCGCTCGGCTCCTGCCTCTATCGCCGGCGGAGCTGGGGCACACCGTTCTGGGCGCAGACCTTTTGGCAACTCGCCGTCAGCACGGTCGCGATTATCGTCATCGCGCTGCCTGCCACGCTCGCCGAGCCGGTTCACTGGTCGCCCGCGCTGATCGCAATCCTCCTCTACAACTCGGTCGTCACCACCGCACTCGGCTATTTCCTGTGGAGCAAGGTCTTGACGATGATGTCGGCAACGGTCGCCGGCCAGGTGCTGGCGGTGACGCCGGTCGGCGGTTTCCTGCTGTCGATCGCGATGTTCGGCGGCTCGGTTGGTGGTGAGGTCGTGCTCAGCATCGGACTGATCATCGCCGGCATCGTCTTGACGTTGCGCCCGTGACGCCTCGGTTTCTTGTGGTGCGAGGGCGGCCGATTGCGGGTCAGGCCAGCGGCAGTTTGAAGGGCTGACCCATGCTCCGGGTCGCGCTGCTGGGATTGGCGGTGACGTCGCTGGCGGCCTTCTTTCCCGTCGCGGTCGGTGCCCAAGATCTGTGGCAACAGCCGACCCTGACCGGCGATTGGGGCGGGCTGCGCACCGGCCTTGAAAACGCCGGCGTCACCTTCGCACTGCAGCAGCAGAGTGAGTTGTGGGCCAACGCCACAGGCGGGCTCGGCCAGGGCGGGGCAGCCGACGGGCTGCTGACGGCAAGCCTTGCGGTTGATCTCGACAAGGCAATCGGCTGGCCAGGCGGCAATCTGTTCGCCAGCGGCTTCGAGGTCCCCGGCGGGCGGGTCCGGGCGTCGCATGATCCCGGTGGACCTCGATCGCTTCTGCTTGGTAGGATCGCTGCGATGGTTCCCGTCAGGGATCAAAAAGGGAACGCGGTGCAAAGCCGCGGCTGCCCCCGCAACTGTAAGCGGTGAGCCGGTCGCCAAGCTGCCACTGGGGCAACCTGGGAAGGCGGCGGCCGGCATCGACCCGCGAGCCAGGAGACCTGCCATCACCGCGTCAATGCGACCGCATCGGGCGGGGTGTCTCGATGGGTGCGGCCCCGTTGCGGGGGCGTCCCAGGCTCGCGGCGACAGATGATTCTCATCTGTGAGGCCCAATGTCTAGCGTTCTGGTACAAAGCTTCCGGCAGCAATCCGCCGATCTGCGCCGACGACTCGTCGGCATGTATTCGTTTCTGGTCTTGGCCAATCTCGGCGTCTGGCTCTGGGCGCTCTGCGTTTTTCACGACAAGCCGGTGTATCTCGGCACGGCATTGCTGGCTTACGGGTTCGGTTTGCGGCACGCCGTCGATGCCGACCATATTGCCGCGATCGACAACGTCACGCGCAAGCTGATGCAGGAGGGAAAGCGCTCGGTCAGCGTCGGGTTCTGCTTTGCGCTCGGTCATTCGACCGTGCTGTTGCTGGCGGTGGCAGCGATTGCCGGGGCGGCACTGGCTCTCGGATCGCATTTTGATCGGTTGAACGAGATCGGCGGTCTGATCGGAACCCTGGTCTCGACCTTTTTCCTTCTCGCGATCGCGGTGATGAACATCATCATCCTCGCCGGCATCTGGCGAACATTCCGACGCGTTCGCAATGGCGGCGTTTTCGCCGATCAGGACTTCGATGTGCTGTTGAACAATCGCGGACTGTTGGCCAGGATGTTCCGGCCGTTGTTCCGGCTGGTGACGCGAAGCTGGCACATGCTTCCGGTCGGTTTCCTGTTCGGGCTCGGTTTCGACACCGCGACCGAGGTGGCCCTGCTCGGCATTGCGGCCGCGCAAGCCGCTCAAGGGCGCTCGATCTGGTCGATCATGGTGTTCCCAGCGCTGTTTGCCGCCGGCATGTCGCTGGTCGATACCAGCGACGGCGTGCTGATGCTCGGCGCCTACAACTGGGCCTTCATCAGGCCGATGCGCAAACTTTATTACAATCTGGTCATCACCGGCGTCTCGGTGATCGTCGCCTTGCTGATCGGCGGCATCGAGGGGCTGGGGCTGGTCGGCGATCAGCTCAACCTCGGCGGCTGGTTCTGGGGTGCAGTCGGCAAGTTGAACGACAATTTCAACGGGCTGGGTTTCGCGATTATTGGCGTGTTCCTGATCGCCTGGATCGGATCGGCGATCTTCTACCGCTACGCACGGCTCGACGAATTGGAGATCGCCACCGAAAAGAACTGATCACGCGTGGCCCGGCATCTGCCCGGCGGCGTGGCCGCCGCTGTGGCGGATGCCCGCGCCGCTTGTCCGTATCAGCGGATGTTGTCAGCAGATTTCGTCCGCGATCGCACCGGAAAACGCGTCCAGCAAGGCCCGCGCCGCCACTCCCGGCGATTGCCGGCCGGCCATCACCGCCGCCTCGATCCGGGAGAGACGCGCGGCGATCGCCGGAGCGGCGCGAAACCGCTCGATCAGGCCGTCCTCGATCTCAGCCCACAAGGCGGCTCGTGCCTGTTCACTCCGGTGTTGCGACCAGCAGCCGGCGGCTTCGAGGGCCGCCCGGAAGCGGCCGACCTGATCCCATACCGCGGCGATGCCGGTGCCTTCGAGCGCGGAAACCGTGCATACCGGCACCGGCCATTGCGGCAGCGACGGCCGGACCAGGCGCAATGCGCTGGCGTAGTCCGCGGCGGTCCGCTCGGCGGCGCCGGCCAATTCGCCATCGGCTTTGTTGACAAGGACGAGATCGGCAAGCTCGACGACACCGCGCTTCAGCCCTTGCAGCTCGTCCCCGGCCGTTGGCGGCAGCACCAGCACGAACATGTCGGTCACCGCCGCGACCGCGGTTTCCGCCTGGCCGATGCCGACGGTCTCGACGATGACCGCGTCGAACCCGGCGGCCTCGCACAACAGGATGGCATCGCGCGTGTGGCGCCCGACACCGCCGCGGCTGGTGCCGGCCGAGGACGGCCGGATGAAGGCCTGCGGGGCACGTCCGAGTTCGGCCATGCGCGTCTTGTCGGCCAGGATCGCGCCACCGCCGCGCTTTGATGCCGGGTCGATCGCGAGTACCGCTATGCGTCGGCCAGCGGCGATGCCGGTGAGCCCGAAGCGCTCGATAAAAGTCGATTTGCCGGCGCCCGGCGGTCCGGTTATGCCGATGCGAATGCTGCCGCCGGTGGCTGGCAGCACCGCGGTGAGCAGCTCCTCGGCAGCGGCGCGATGCTCCGGCCGGGTCGATTCGACGAGCGTGATAGCGCGGGCCAGCGCACGCCGGTCGCCACGCCGCAACTCGTCCAGCAATGCCGGAGCGGCGCTCACCCCTCTCGCGCGGGAAAATAGGACCCGTCGCGGCGTTTGCGGCGGACACATTCGATCGCCGTGACGGTCAGCACCTGGTCGACCACGGTCATCAGGTCGCGCAGCTTGAACGGCTTCAGCAGATAATACCGTCCGCTCTTCTCCAGGCGGTCGGAATTGCGGTGATCGCCGGTGGTCAGGATCACACCGCATCCCTGGTTGTGCGCAATCTCGGCGAGAACGATGCCGTCGCGATGGCCGGGCTGGGTCAGATCGATGACGACGATGTCGTAATCATCCTGGTCGAGCGCTTCCTCCATCGCCGCGCCGTTTTCGACCGCGGTAAACAAAAAGCCCTCATCCTTGAACGCCTCGCCCAGCAGCTCCCGAACGTAATCGTCGTTTTCGACGATCAAGACCTTGCAGATGCGCGGCATGGCTCGTCTTTTCGGTTTTGCCTGCGGTCGTCGGCGGGCCGATCAGCCTGCGGCAAAAGCCGCCTCGCGCCGTGCCGCCTGCTGCTGGCGTGCCCGCATCAATGCACAGATGCGGCACCGCCGCAACAGCGCCGCGTGGTCGCCGCCCGCGATGGTCCGGCCACGGTCGAGCACCAGCGGCGCGCGCCCGCAACCCGGCGACGCCGCGGCCCGAGCTAGGGGAAGCGGGCGCCGAGCGCTCGCTTGCGTCTTTCAATCCTGCCTTTGGCGGCCCCCGGGGATGGCCGGTCGGCGGCGCCGGCTCATTTGGTGCTGCTCAGAGGCTCGGTATCGGGCAGCGCCGCCACACCGGGTCCGCGCACCAGCTGCAACGTCAGCACCAGGGCGACGGCGACCAGCCCGGCACCCCACCAGAACGGGCTGGCGCGGCCGAGATCAGCAAACAGCACGCCGGCAAGCGCCGGCCCCACGACCCGCGACAGGCTGCCGACCGATTGGGTCACACCAAGCACCGAGCCCTGTTCGGCGCGGCCGGCACGGCGCGAGATCAGGCTGTTCATCGACGGCTGGGTCAATCCCATGCCGAGCGCGAGCGCGCTGATCGCAACGCCGAGGATCGCGAGATCGCGGGCGAACGGCAAAACCAGCAGCCCGATGGCAAGCAGCAGCAGCCCGGCAAGCAACAGCCGCTCCTCGCCATAGCGCTTGACGAGGCGGCCGATCAGTCCGCCCTGCAGCACCGCCGACAATACGCCGACATAGGCAAAGACATAGCCGACCTGTTCGGGTCCCCATCGGAACTGCGCCATGGCCCACAAGGCGAAGGTGCTCTCCATGGCGGCAAAGGCCAGGATCACCAGAAAGAAGATCAGGATCAGCCGCGACAATACCGGGCGGCGCAATGCGGAAAGGATCGCGGCGACGCGGCTGGCCGGCGGCTTCAACCCGCGCTGCTCCGGCGGCAGGCTCTCGCGCAGCACAAACAGCACACCGCACAGCGCGACGAAGGACAGGCCAGCGGCGACCCAGGCCGGAGCTTGGAGATTGGCGGTTGCCGGGTTGTTGCCGGCGAGATAACCGCCGAGCGCCGGCCCGAAAATAAAGCCGAGGCCGAAAGCGGCGCCGATCAGCCCCATGCCCTTAGCCCGGTTTTCGGGCGTCGTGACATCGGCGATATACGCTTGCGCGGCGGCGATGTTGCCGGCACAGGCGCCGGCGAGGGCGCGCGCGGCGAACAGCATCCATAGCGCATCGGCGACACCGAGCCACAAATAGGCAAGCGCGAAGGCGATCATGCTGGCCATCAGCACCGGGCGCCGCCCGATCCGGTCGCTGAGGCGGCCCCATAACGGCGCGGTGAACAGTTGCACCAGCGAATAGATCGCGAGCAGCAGGGTGACTTGCTCCGGCGAGGCCCCGAACCGCACCGCATAGAACGGCAGCAACGGAATGACGAGACCAAAGCCGACCAAGTCGACAAAGACGATCAGGAACAGGATCGGCATGACACGGCCCTGATAGGCCGACCTGCTCCGCTCGGGCAAGAGGCTCGTCGCCGCACCCTCGGGTCGCATTGCCGCGGGAACGCCAATCGGCATTGCCGGGCACGTGCCGCCTCGCGTCGCGGCCTGGGTCACCCGGCGGCCTGGGTCACCCGGCGGCCTGTGTCACCCACCGGCCTGTGGCACCGAAGAAGATCGCGGCTGGGCGGTCGGACAACCGGCGCGGGTTCGCCGCGATCAGCCTCAGCCGTGGCGGGAGATGTAGCTGTGCAGATATTCCTCGATCTGGTCGTGAATGCCCGGCACTGCCGGTTCGCGCTCCGGCGCCCCGGCTTGCGCGATCGCGGGCGCTGCCGCCGGCTGCCAGTCGGCGTCGACGACCGGCTGAAGCCGCGCCGTGGCGATCGCCGAGCCGAAGGCCGGCTGCGGCGGATAAGTCAGCTGATGCAACAGCAGCGCGGCCTCCTCGTGCTCGGGGGTCAGCGCGAGAGCCCTGTGGCAGGCGTCGCGGGCCGCGTCCTCGGCACCGCACGCGTGCAGCGAATATGCGAGGGACGACCAGGCGTTATCTCCGTTCGGGTCCAATGCGACCGAGCGGGAAAACAATTCTCTCGCCGCGTCGTGGTCGCCGCTCTCCGCCACCAGCCGGCCGAGCCGATAGAGCGCCAGCGCATGGTCGGGATCGGTTTCGAGAATTTCGCCGTAGCCAAATGCAGCCTCCGCGGTTTCGCCCCGATCCTGCATCTCCAGGATCACTTCGAGAGCCGCAGAAAGCCCTCTCGGATCGAGCCGGCCGCCCAGATTGCGACCGGTTCGGGTCGCCACCACGACCCCGTGCTGGCGCTGCCGCCGCTGCGGCGCAAACAGGAATTTGTAGGGATCGTCCCCCTTCAGAAAATCATAGGTTGTAAAACCCTGAGCGATCGCATAGCGGATGCTGTAGGCGTGCAACAGATAGCCGGCGGGCATTTCGCGATAGGCTTCGTCACGGCCGGCGATGAAGAACAGCAGCGAGCGCTTGCACCAATCGATCAGGATCGCCAGCGCGGCGACCGGCCGGTCGCGATGCCAGAACACCGGAAGCAGCAGCGTGCCGGCGCAGGCGCAGCGCTCGAGCACCGCCTGGTTCAGCGCGGCCAGCTCGTCGGCATTCTTCTCCCCTTTGCTCGGCGCCCATTTGGCCCGCCAAAACCCGAGCAGCGTTTCCAGATTCCGGTCACAATCATCGCCATCCGACAGCGTGATCCGGTAGGTTTCGGCGGCATCGACCTTGCGCAGCAGCCGGCGGATCTTTTGCCGGTTGTTGGCGCTCAGGCTCTGCAGGTAGTCTTCCCAACTCGGTGGCAGATCGATCGACAGGCAGATTGCGTGGTCGGTGGTTTCCCCCGGATTTTTCTGCTCGAGCGGGTGATGGGCGAACCGGACCGGATCGAACGCTCCGACAAACAGCTGCCGGCGCTCGTCGGACATCGTCAGATTGTGCATCGTGAACCGCGCCCAATTGAGCTCACGCTTCAGGTATTCGGCAAAAGCGGGCAGCGCTTCGGCCGCATGTTCTGGCCGGACGAGTATCCCTGCATAGTCCGAAAACCCGGTTCCTCCGAACAATAGCACGTTGAAGAAACCGCATGACTTGGCGAATTCCGCCCCTATTCGCAAGGTCAGGAAAGCGACATATTCGCGATCATTTTCCTCGTGCTGGGCGGCGAGAACGAGCCAGGCGGTCCGGTGAACCTGCAGCCAGTCATAAAGCCATTGCCAGCTTAAAAAGAATCGGGCTTCGGGGTCAGCTTCATAGACCGCGTCCCAATTCTCTCGAACCGCGGAAAGGTCGGCAAATCTGTCGATAATATGAATATGCATACGGGTGCCCTTGTGGTGGTCGATAACCTACAGTATGTCAGGACGGAGGGGCAACCGCCCTGACGGGCTTGGCGCTGCTGCCGACCGCGTCCGGTTCGCGCTGCATCCGGTTCGCGCTATAGTTCGCCATGGTGCGGCGATGCCGGGCGCCGGGCAGAGGAGGGACATGCATCTGTTCAAGGAATACGCCGTCGCCGATCCGGCACAGGTCGCAACGATGATCCCGATCATCGATTACGGCCCCTATTTCGCTGGCGAGACGGGTGCGCTCGAACGCCTTGCTGCCGAGCTCGAAGATGCCTGCACGAGGGTGGGGTTCTTTTATGCACGGAACCATGGCGTGCCCGATACGCTGGTCACGCGCGCTTTTGCCGCTTCGCGCCGGTTCCATGCCCTGCCGATCGAGCGGAAGCTCGCGCTCAGGCTCAACGCCAACAACATCGGCTATCTGCCGATCGGCGCCTCGGTGCAAGGTGCGTCGACCGTGCACAAGGCGACCCGCCCGAACCAGAACGAGAGCTTCTTCATCAGCCACGACCTCGACCGCGACCACCCGGACGTGGTCGCCGGCAAGCCCTTGCGCGGATGCAACCAGTGGCCGGCGGAGCCGCCGAAAATTCGCCGCGACATGATGGCATACTTCACCGCGCTGGCCGCCTTGTGCGATCGAATGCTGCCGCCCTTCGCCGTCGCGCTCGGCCTGCCGGCCGGGTTCTTCGCGCCTTATTTCGCCGATGAGGCGCACGCCAATCTGCGCTTTTTGCATTACCCGCCGCAGGATCCCGGCGAGGACAATCTGTTCGGCCAGGGGCCGCATACCGACAACAGCTTCATGACCGTGCTGGCCCGCACCGAGGTGCCCGGGTTGGCGGTGCGCCTGCCGCCAAATGGAACGTCGCAGGGCGAATGGTTCGCGCCGCCGGTCATCCCCGGCACGTTTCTTGTCAATCTCGGCAACATCATGCGGCGCTGGTCGAACGACCGGTTTTTGTCGACGCCGCACGGCGTGCTCAACGATTCGGGGGCCGATCGCTATTCGATCGCCTATTTCCACAGCCCGAACCCCGATCGTGTCATCGCCTGCCTGCCGAGCTGCATCGCGGCCGACAACCCGCCGCGCTACCCGCCGGCGGTGTATCGCGATCTCGTGCTCGATTTCTACCGGGCGAATTATTTCCACCAGCGAGGCCACCGCTCCGCGGCGTCGCGGCTGGCGGCGACGGATTAGGCCCGCCATGAGCGTCAAGCTTTACGCTTTCACCTGCGGCCGGCTCGAAGGCGATTTCGCCCTGCTGATGGAAGGCGGCGAAGGCCGGATCGAGCTGCCGGTCCCGGCCTATCTGATCGAGCACCCGAAGGGCTCGCTGTTGTTCGATACCGGGATGCACCCCGAATGTCAGCACGACCCGGCGGCCCGGATCGGTCCGTGCGTCACCGACCTGTTCAAGTTCGACTACCGGCCGGGCGAGGAGATCAGTGCCCGGCTCGAAGCGATCGGCCGCGACCCGGCGCGGATCGACCTGGTCATCAATTCGCATTTCCATTTCGACCATTGCGGCGGCAACGCGCTGATCCCGAATGCGATGCTCCTGGTGCAGCGCCGCGAATGGGACGCCGGGACTGATCCGGACATGGCAATGGGGCAGGGCTTCAACCCGCGCGACTTTGATCTCGGCCATAAATTGCGGCTGGTCGATGGCGAGCACGATGTGTTTGGTGATGGCTCGGTCATCTGTCTGCCGACGCCTGGCCACACTCCGGGGCATCAATCGCTGAAGCTGCAGCTCGCCGGCGGCGAAGTCGTGCTGGCCGCCGATTCCTGCTATTTCTGCCGCACCTTGCGCGAGCGGCGCCTGCCGCAATTTGCCTATGACCGCGAGGCGATGCTGGCCTCGCTCGACCGGCTTGCCGGTCTCGAAACCGGTGGCGCGCGCATCTTTTTCGGCCACGATGGCGAGTTCTGGAAGAGCGTGCCGCAAGCGCCGGCGACGATCGGCTGAACCGGTGATGATGGGCCTGCCGCGCGCGATCCTGTTCGATCTCGACGACACGCTGCTCGTCGCCTTCGGCCGATCGACGTCGCAATGGCAGCGGATCGTCGGCGCGATTGCGGCACAGCTGGTGCCGCCCCTGACCCCGGCAATTGTCGTTGCCGCGATCGAGGCGAGTTCGCGCGATTTATGGGCCGATCCGGCTCTGCACAAGCATTGGCGCCACCGCATCGGCGAGGCACGCCGCCGCATTGTCGCCGATGCCTTTGCCGGATTGGCGGCTGGCGGCCATGTCGTGCCGGGTCGCCCGCTGTGCGAGCTGATCGCCGACCGCTACAACGCCTTGCACGAGGCCGAGTTGCGGCTGTTCCCCGGTGTGCACGAGACGTTGCAGCGGCTGAGGCAGCGCGGCGTGCGGCTGGCGCTGATCACCAATGGTGCTGCCGCGCCGCAGCGCGCCAAGGTGGTGCGGTTCGCGCTCGAAGAACGCTTCGATCATATCCAGATCGAGGGCGAGCACGGCTTTGGCAAGCCCGAGGAACGAGCCTATACCCATGCGATGGCAGCACTCGGGGTCGCGGCGCACGAGACCTGGATGGTCGGTGACAACCTCGAATGGGAGGTCGCGGCACCGCAACGGCTCGGCATCCATGCGATCTGGCACGACGGCTATGGCACGGGGCTGCCGCCGGACTGCGCGGTGCGTCCCGATCGGATCATCCGCGATCTGCCGGAGTTGCTGGGGCCGGAGTTGCTGGGGCTGGAATTGCTGGAATAGGCCGGACGCTACAATGCGGCAATCGTCTGGACCTCGATCAGCAGGGATTCCTGCACCAGCCGGTCGATGATCAGCAATGTGTTCGGCGGATAGGCCCTGTTCGAGAACATGCGCGGAAACTCGCGGCCGCGCCAGGCCATGAACTTGGCGATGTCCTGCGAATGCACGAGAAAGGTCGTGAACTGCACGACAGCGCTCCAGCCGGTACCGACCGCACCCAGCGCCGCCCCGATATTGGCGAAGACCTGCGCGCATTGCGCGTCGAAATCATCGATGCCGACGATGCTTCCCGATGTGTCGGTCGCGACCTGGCCGGCGATAAAGACCAGTTCTGCGGCCTTGACCCGGGTGATCTGCGAATAGGGGCCGAGCGGCCGGCCGAGCGCCGCGGGGTTGAAGATCGTGATCTCGGCCATGTGTCCGTCTCCGCCGCCGCGAGACTAGCTCCGCAGGGTCCGGCCGCGCCATCTCTTCAGGCAGCTCGGCCTGTCGGGTGCGGCTTGCGGCGGGCGCGGCCCGATACGATGGTGAAACCGGCGAGGGCGACGGCCAGCAGCGCCAGCGATCCCGGCTCCGGCACCGGGTCGCTGCCGGAGAGCGGATCGGCCCCCAGGAAATTGGCGGGCGGCGCATTGGCAGGCGGGTCGGCGCTCGGCAGATAGGTGTAGGACAGGGTGACCTGCGCGCCCTCGAATGCCGAGGACAACAGATCGGCATTGCCGGGCAACTCCGCCGACAGGCTGCCAATCGCCTCGACCGCGAGGGTCAGCGGATCGGCGCCGGAAAAGAAGGCGAGGTCCGCCATATTGCTGTCCGAGATGTCCTGCAGCCAGCCCTCGAGCGTATCATCGATCGTCGTGCCGAACGGCTCGGTGAAATTATCGGTTCCCGCGAACGGGTTCAGCGAGCCTGACAGCGCGCCGCTGTCCGTGGTGTTGTCGAGCACCTTGCCGTCGGGACCGATGAGGTCGAACAGGACCGACTGATCGACATCATAGCTGCTGGCCGCCCGGCCGGTGTTCTGCAATGACAGGCTCGCCTTCGCATCGCCGGACAGCGTCAGATTGGCGCTGACCAGGGTGCCGAGCGCGGTGTTGAACGGGTCGAAGGTGACGTCGCGCGTCCAGTTGCCGTTCTGATCCGACAGGGTCCGGGTCTGCACCGGTGTCTGCTGCGTCCCTGCGAGTACCGAGCCGACATATCCATTCATGCCCAGCGTCCCGTTGGCCCCGAACGCATTATAGCTGCTACCGCTCGGAGCGGCGGAAGCGGTCCGGTAGGTCACCGCGACATTGGCGCCGGCGGCAGCCTGGGTATGGGCGGCGAGGTCGAGCGGGCCGGAGATGCTGGCATTGGCCGTGGCGCTGACCGGCAATGCGACATTGCCTGTGCCGATATAGGGTGCGGTCGCCAGCTGCGGGCCGCCCGCGCCGGCGGTGTAGGTCGTCGCCGCACTCTGGGCATCTGACAGATTGGCGAAAGTGCGGCCGGAGGCGCCGGCAAAATCGATGCTGCCGTCAAACGCTCCGAGATTGGCGCTGGCCCCGGCATCGGGCGTCACCGCCAGAACCTGGCCGGTGCCGGGGGCGGAGAGGCCGATCGTCGAGGACAGATTGCCGGAGACCGTGCTCGGGGTTGGTTCGAGGTTCTCGATGCCGATGCTGCCCTGCAACGTGCCGCTGAGGCCAAAGCTGATGCTCTGGAGCGAGCCGAGCGACGGATCGAACTGACCGATTTCGGCATTTGTCGACCAGTCGGTCATGGTCAGCGGGACCGTTGCGGATTGCGATACGACCGCGGCCATGGCCGGGCTGGCGGCCCACACCGCACCGGCGATCGCGAGCGCCGGCAACCCGATTGCTGCACCAAAGGTTCGTGTGACCCGCGGCATCAAATTAACCAATTCTTCAGGACATGAGATGTTAATTGACGATAATTCGTCCCAAATCGAGAATCAATTCGGAAATGTCTCGATGCTTTCTTAACTATTTCTTGGCAGCGATCCGGCCCCGCGATCCAGCCGCATGAGTAGGGAGCCCACCCGGCGCTCAGGCCGGGTCGTATTCGCGGTCCTTGCTCGGGATCAGGTCGTAGGGCAGCGCGAAACCGGGCATCGCCGCGAGCCGCCGCGACCAGGCTTCGAGATGCGGCCAGCGGCCGATGTCAAAGCCACCCTCGGCCATGAACACCATGCGCCCCCAGCAGCCGATATCGGCGATGCTGCATTGGTCGCCGACCAGCCAGCTCTGCGCTGCCAGCGTCTTGTCGACGAATGCTAGCGCGGCTTCCGCCTTGGGCCGGAACTCGGCGATGACCTCGGGATGCGAGGGACCGAACCGCGCCGAATAGCGCACCTTGGCGATCGCGGTGATGTGATCGGCTTCCCAGGCGAGCCATTCGCGCGCCTGCCAGCGCTGTTGCTCGGTGTCCGGCTCGAAATGGCCGGTGGTGCGCGCGAGGTAGTCGAGGATCACATTCGACTGCAGGATCACGAGCCCGCGATGCCGCAGCGACGGCACCACGCCCCAGCGGTTGACCGCGAGATATTCGGGCTCCTTCTGCTTGCCGGTCTTCAGGTTGACCGTGCGAAACGAATAGGGCAGCCGTGCCAGCGACAGGTACAGGATCGGCTTGTAGCTCGAGCTCGAGGTAAAGCTGCCGTAGATCGTCAATCGGTCATCCATGCGTTCTATCCGTTAGAAAGCGCCCGGATCGAGCCAACCATCATGGCCGCGCTGGTCTCGCCCATCCGCGACGCACAGCACGATATTTGTGCGTTTTCGTGGATACCCGGCACAAGGCCGGGCATGACGGGTACAGGCGAGCCGTCATTCCGGCTCCTCGAATTCGAGCTGTTCCGAGAGGCCATAGCTGTCGGCAAGCTCGCGCAATTTGAACCAGGTCGCGTCCTCGACCTCGATGCCGTTTTTGCCGCGGTCCTGCTCGCGCATATGCTCGATCTCGCCCGGATAGAACACACCGCTCGACCCCTCGGCGGGCGGGGTCGATTTCAGATAGGCGACGAACTCGCCGACCTCCTTCTTGAACCCCGCCAGCGGACGGAAGGCATCGACCTTGAACACCGCCATGAAGCAGCCGTCATTGTGCCGCCCGGTCGGCTCGACGCCAAAACCGAGGCCAGTCAGCAAGCCGCACAGGATCTCGACCATGACCGCGAGCCCGGTCCCCTTGTAGCCGCCTTCGGGGCCGCCCAACGGCAATAGCGCGCCGCCCTGGCGCAATTGGCGCGGATCGTTGGTCGGCCGCCCGTCCTTGCCGATGACCCAGCCATCCGGCACCGGTTGGTTGCGGGCGACGGCAAGCGCGATCTTGCCGGCTGCGGCGGCCGAGGTCGCCATGTCGAGATAGAGCGGCCCGTCGAGGTCGGACGGGATCGCGATCGAGATCGGGTTGGTGCCGAGCCGCGCCTCGCGCCCGCCAAAGGGCGCCACCGCCTTGGGCGAGCGCCCGGAATCGGCGGTGGCGATGCCGATCATGCCGGCTCTCGCGGCCATCAGCGTGTAGGACGCGACCCGGCCGATATGACCTTGGCGGAACACCGTCGCGGCGGCGAGGTTCGCCGTCTCGGCCTTTTCGATCGTCAGCCGCATCGCCCGCTCGTTGACGACATAGCCAAACCCCCAATGGCCGTCGACCACGGTCGTCGTCGGGCTTTCCTGGACGATCTCCCACGGCGCCCCGGGCACGATATGGCCGAGCTTGATCCGCTCGAGATAGGTCGGGACCTGGAGGATCCCATGCGAATCATGACCGGCGAGATTGGCGGCGATGACGTGCCGCATCACGATCTCGGCCTCGCCCGGCGGGGTTCCCGCCGCTTCGAACAAGGCCCGGCCGATCTCGGCCAGACGCTCGGCAGCGACTTTCGGCATGTCGGCTCCCTCCCTGCGGGCTCGCGGTTCAGCCGGCGGCTTGCGATGCGATGTGGGTCGCGCGCATGCGGCGGAGCGATTCAGGATCGTTCATCACCGACATCTGCGCATTCTTCAGAAAATCCTCGTATTCGCGCGCCATCGCCGGTGAGACCACTTCGATCATCAAGCGGTTTTCGAGCCAGAACTCGATGACGTGAAAGAACGGCTTTTCGCCTTGCATGCCGCGGCCATAGGTCTTGGCGTGCCAGCCTTCGCGCGCGCCGATTTGCTCGACCTCGTCAGGCTCGCGCGGCACCGACAGGAATACGTGAAACGGCCAGGTCTGCGGCGGTGCCGCGTTGCGGCCGAACACGACCTGATCGTCGTTTGGCGGGATGTCGAGCGTCGTGCGATCGGGATAGACCTCGATCATCGTGCCGTGCGCGTCGCCGCTCGCCGCCATATAGGCGCCTTCGAGCGGCCCGAACGGATGGCATTTCCCGCGCATCAGTTCCGCCAGCACCTCGGCGACATGGCGCGGGTCGCGCGCCGGGATCGATACGTGATGGATCATCGCGAAGCCTCTTGCTGTTCAACCGGGCGCAGCATAGCTCGCCCGGTCGGAGATCATCGCGCAAAACCGCTCGCGGCCGGCCAAAAAGATGGTGCCGCCCTTTGGAGCGGCGATTGCCGGAAGAGACCGCTGTCCCGCTGCTGGCCATCGGCAGTTGCCGATCGCGCGCCACAGCGATCGTCGGGTCGTCGTTTCACCGATTGGCGATCCGGCCTCTTGAACGGCGAAATTCCTGTTCCCAAATCGACGCGCGCCGGGTGCGTTTCCGGCCCGGCGACAATCGTTTCCCCATGTTGCTCATCGGAGGACGTGGACATGACTGTCGAGAACTACACGGTTCCTGCGACAAAGTTTTGGGCTCCTCGAGTCGCACCGGCGGTCGCAGCGCGAGTGCCGGACGGCTTCGACCGACAGCAGGTATGGTCTGTGAGCCACGCGAGTGGCGAGCCGACCGAGGCCGGTCGCGAGCCGCCGCGATGGCCCAGGGTCTTCCCCGGCCTTTAACCCGTCTCACCAGTGGGTTGCATGTCGCCGTCGCGGCCGTCGGCAGGGCCGCGCGCGGCCGCTTGCGCCATGACGAAAGGAGGATCGATCCATGGCCACCTTTTTCCCCGATCCATTCGACACCCTGTTGCAGCTTCAGCAGGCGCTCGATTCGTTCCGCACCAGCGGCTGGCTCGGTACCGGTCCGAGCGCCGGCGGCGCCTATCCGCCGCTCAACATCTTCCGCAAGGGCGATGACATCGTCGTCATCGCCGAGGTTCCCGGCATCGGCAAAGCCGATCTCGAGATCCAGGTCATGGGCAAAACCATCCGCATCTCCGGCAGCAAAACCGTCGAATATGGCGACCAGGCGGGCTTGCATCGCCGCGAGCGTCTTGCCGGGCGTTTTGATCGCGCCTTTACCGTGCCGGTCGAGATCGACGCCAGCCAGGTCAAGGCGGAGTGTCGCGACGGCATCCTGGCGCTGTACCTGCCGCGTGCCGAACGCGACAAGCCCAAAACCATTGCCGTGAACTGACCCCGGCAGCGAGTCTGGATGGAGGGAATGATGGCTAGATCACAGGCCCTTGAAGTGCAGGAAAAGAAGGAGCTGGTCTCGAAGGACGAAAAAACCGTCCCGGCGCGTTACTACGTGCCGACGACTGACATCTACGAGACCGAGAGCGCCCTGACCGTGGTCATGGAATTGCCGGGCGTCGAGAAGCAGTCGATCGATGTCAATGTCGAAAATGACGTGCTGCGGGTCGATGCCCGCATCGACCATTCGAAATACGACGGCCTCGAACCGTTGTACACCGAGTACAATATCGGCCATTTCGCCCGTTCGTTCACATTGTCGAACAAGATCGATCAGCAGCAGATCAGCGCCGAACTCGACAACGGGGTGTTGACCTTGACATTGAAAAAGACCAGGGAAGCTTTGCCGCGGCAAATTCCAATCAATTGACCCAAGCACTGGCGTGTAACCGGGCGCTGGCGTGTAACCGGGCGCTGGCGTGTAACCGGGCGCTGGCGTGTGACCGGGCGCTGGCGGGGCAGCGACGAATTGGTCTGCCCCGCCATAGATTCGCCCGCCATGCAAGGCGTCGATGCAGCCCGCCGGCAGTGTTGTGCCCGGTTTTGGTGTCGTGCCCGGTTTCAGCCGCAGGCGGTCGGGTCAGTGGGCGACGAGGCGGCGCTCAACCGCCGCCGTCTTGATCGCCTTTTGCAGTTTTTCGAAGGCGCGGACCTCGATCTGGCGCACCCGCTCGCGCGAGATGCCGTATTGCTGCGAGAGGTCCTCAAGGGTGGTCGGATTGTCGCGCAGCCGGCGCTCGGTCAGGATATGGCGCTCGCGATCGTTGAGATGGGTCATCGCCTTTTCCAGCAGGTCGCGGCGCAACCCCAGCTCCTGGCGATCGGCGAGCAGGGTCTCCTGGCTCTCGCCTTCATCGACAAGCCAGTCCTGCCATTCGCCCTCGCCGTCGCTGCGCAACGGCGCATTCAGCGAATGATCGGGGCTCGCCAGCCGCCGGTTCATGCTGATGACGTCGGCTTCGGGCACGTCGAGCTCGGTCGCGATCTTCTTCAGATTTTCCGGCGACAGATCGCCCTCCTCCATCGCCTGCAGCTGGCCCTTCAATTTGCGCAGGTTGAAGAACAGCTTTTTTTGGGCGGCCGTGGTGCCCATCTTGACCAATGACCACGAGTGCAGGATGTACTCCTGGATCGCGGCGCGGATCCACCACATCGCATAGGTGGCGAGGCGAAAGCCGCGATCGGGATCGAAGCGCTTGACCGCCTGCATCATGCCGACATTGCCCTCCGAGATCAGCTCCGAGAGCGGCAGCCCGTAGCCGCGATAGCCCATCGCGATCTTGGCGACGAGCCGCAGATGGCTGGTGACGAGACGGTGTGCGGCCTGCGGATCTTCGTGCTCCTTCCAGCTTTTCGCGAGCATGTATTCCTCTTCCGGCTCCAGCATCGGAAACCGCCGGATCTCCTGGAGATACCGGGTCAGGTTTCCTTCGGCGGAGATGGAAGGGACGGAAAGGGTGGCCATAGCCGATCGGTGCTCCGGGTTGGTGCTTGGTGCCGTCGTGGGGTATACGCCAAATCCCCGGCGATCTATCCCGCGATGGTCGCGTCGGACATACCCTAGTAATATAGTCGGGATTTGTCCAGTTTAAAGTCGCTCTAAATCGCTCAACAGTGCGTGAAGGTCCGCCGGCAGCGGGCTGTCGAAGGCGATCCGCCCGAGGCCGGCTGGATGGTCGAAGCCGAGCCGGCGGGCGTGCAGCGCCTGCCGCGGGAACCCGGCGATGCGCGTGCCGACCGCACCCGAATGCGCCACCGTGCGCCCGGCACGGGTGCCATAGACCGGGTCGCCGATCAACGGGTGGCCGTGATGCGCAAGGTGCACTCGGATCTGATGCGTGCGGCCGGTGGCCAGCCGGCATTCGATCATCGCCGCCGCTGTGCCGAAGGTCCGCTCGACGCAGTAGCGGGTCAGCGCTGGTCGGCCGTGCGCGTCGCCGACCACGGCCATTTTTTTGCGATTGACCCGGCTGCGGCCGATATTGCCGGCAATCTCGCCGCACAACGGTGTCGGCACGCCCCAGGCAAAAGCGACATAGGCGCGATCGATCCGTCGCAACGCGAAATCCAGCGACAATGCCCGGTGTGCGGTTTCGGTCTTGGCGACCACCACCAAGCCGCTGGTATCCTTGTCGAGGCGATGAACGATGCCGGGCCGTCGCACGCCGCCGATCCCGACGAGACCGGCGCCGCAATGGGCGATCAGCGCGTTGACCAGCGTGCCGTCCGGATTGCCCGGAGCGGGGTGGACGACGAGGCCGGCGGGCTTGTCGATGACGATCAAATGTGCATCTTCGAAACAGATCTTGAGCGCGATCGGCTGCGCCGCCGGCAGCGGCTCCTCAGCATCGGGGAATGATACGACGAAATTCTGGCCGGGCCGGACCCGCAGCGCGGGGTCGCGCGACATCGCCCCGTCGCCCGCGACGAGACCTTGTTCGATTAGCCGCTTGAGCCGGGTCCGCGAGAGCTCGGGCAGGTGCTGTGCCAGCACGCGGTCGAGCCGCTCGCCGGCTTCGCCATCGGCGATGCGGATCGCCTGCGGCGCGGCGCCGCTACTCGGAGTTGCGGTCATGGCCGGGCCGGGGGATGGCCCGCTCCCGCCAACCCTGTTCCGGCCAACCCGGCTCCCGAAAAGTCTGCGCCGATGCGTGCGCTGACCGTCTTTGTCGTCATCATGGGTGTGGTGATCGTCGTCGGCTTCGGCGTCGTCGCCGCGGTTATCGCCGGTCGAATGTCGCGGGGCGCGCCGGTGGCCGGCACCGCTATCGCCGGGCACAGCTTTGCGACCAGCCTCGATCTGCCGCAGGGCGCGCGCATTGCGGCGATGACCACGGCACCCGACCGCCTGATCCTGCAATTGGCGCTGCCCGACGGTTCGAGCCGGCTTGTCATTCTCGATCTTGCGACCGGTGCGCGGCTCGGCAGCATCGCGCTCAAACCCGCCCGCTGACGGGCGTCGGCGCGGTCGGCACAACGGCGCAATCCGGGCGCGGCGCACGGCTCCCGACACGCCATAGTGCCACGCTGACAAGCTTGCCAGATCGGCCTTGAAAGCGGGGCCGAATCTTCCGAACTTCCGGCCGTCACGCGCCGTTGGCCCTGCGGATTGTGATGTTCAGCGATCGCGCGCTTCCCATTCGCGACAGTGGCGGCAGCCGAACCGTCCGACCGTATCGGGCGGCAGCGCCGGCGGCTGGCCGTTTGCGATCGCGGGCTGCCGCTTGCGGCACGTGCGCAGCCTTCGGGCGGTTCCCCGCGTCGGGACACCGCCTTTTTTGATGTCCGCCACAGGTTCGGGGGTAGCGAGGATGGGCAGGAAGAACGGTGGCGGGGGGCCCGCCCAGAGCGCGGCCGCCGCGCCTGCGGCAGCGCTGTCCAACGCCAACGCGGCCGAGCCGGGCCGGCGGATCGGCACCCGCACCCTGGGCCCGGTCTCCGACCTCGAACGCCATCTGCCGTCGGATTGGTGGCGCACGCTGTTCAACTCGCTCTATCTCGAAACCGATGGCGATGTGATCGAGAACGACCGCAATACCGGCGAGGAGGTCGATCTGTTGATCGGCAGCGCCGGCATCGAGCGCAATGATCGCATCCTCGATCTGTGCTGCGGGCAGGGACGCCACGCGCTCGAACTCGCCCGCCGCGGTTTTTCCCGCGTCACCGGGCTCGACCGCTCGCGCTATTTGATCCGGCTGGCCCGCAAGCGCGCCCGCCAACGTGGCCTGTCGGTCTCGTTCCATGAGGGTGATGCGCGCAGGTTTCGCCTTGGCGATGCCGAGTTCCACTCTGTGTGCATTCTCGGCAACTCGTTTGGCTATTTCGAGCGCCCGGAGGACGATCTCGCCGTGCTCGAAGCGGTCAAGCGGGCGCTGGCCTCCGGCGGCACGCTGGTCATGGACCTGATGGATGGCGACTGGATGCGCCGCCATTTCGACCAACGTTCGTGGGAATGGGTCGATCAGAACCACTTCGTCTGCCGCGAGCGCGACCTCGCCGGGGATGGCGACCGGCTGATCAGCCGCGAAGTCGTGGTCCATGCCGAGCGCGGGGTCATCGCCGACCAATTCTATGCCGAGCGCCTCTATTCGAAAGAGCGTCTCGAAGCGCTGCTCGCCGGGACCGGTTTTGCCAATATCCGCTTTCATCCGCTGCTGGCGCCAAACTCTTCGCGCAACCAGGATCTCGGCATGGTCGCGCATCGGCTGTTCCTGACTTGTGCTGCACCAAACCGCCCGCGACGGGCACCGCGCCATTCGCCATCGATTGCCGACATTGCCGTGATCCTCGGCGATCCGCGGCTGCCCGACCCGGTCAAGCGCAACGGCCAGTATAACGACGAGGACATCGATACGATCGACCGACTCAAGACGGCATTACGCGAACTGACCGATTACCGGTTTCGCTTTCTCGACAATCACGCCTCGCTCTATGCCGATCTGCGCGCCAACCGCCCGCCTTTCGTCCTCAATCTGTGCGACGAAGGCTTCAACAACAATGCGTTCATGGAACCACATGTGCCCGCACTGCTCGAAACCCTCGACATTCCCTATAGCGGCGCCGGGCCGAACTGTCTTGGACTATGCTACGACAAATCGCTGGTCCGCGCTATTGCGCAGTCGATCGATGTGCCGGTTCCGGCCGAAACCTACTGTAATTCCGACGATTTGGCGGCGACGATCCCGTCGGTGTTCCCGGCTCTGATCAAGCCCAATTACGGCGATTCGTCGATCGGTATCGGCCCGGATGCGGTCGTGCACAGCTGGGAGGAGGCGATTGCCGGCCTTGGCCGGTTGCGCGAGCGGATGCCGCGCTGCCCGATCCTGATCCAGGAGTTTCTGACCGGCCCCGAATACTCGATCGGCATTATCGGCAACCCCGGTCAGGGCTACCGGGTGCTGCCACCGCTCGAGGTCGATTATTCGGATCTCGACCCCGGCCTGCCGCATCTGTTGCCCTATGAAGCGAAATGGCTTCCGGAATCGCCTTATTGGTCGCAGATCGGCTACCGCCAGGCGCGGCTCAATGAAGAGGCGCGGCGCAAGCTCGTGGACTATGCCAGTATCCTGTTCGAGCGGCTCGGTTGCCGCGACTATGCCCGCTTCGATTTTCGCGCCGATGCGCAAGGCGAGATCAAGCTGCTCGAAGTCAACCCCAATCCCGGCTGGTGCTGGGACGGCAAGCTCAACCTGATGGCCGAGATGGCCGGGCTGCGCTATTGCGATTTGTTGCGGCTGATCATCGAGGCGGCGCAGGAGCGGGTCGCCGCCCAGCGCCCCGGCCTCGTCATCGCCCTCGACGCCATCCGGCCCCGCCAAACCGCACAACGCGCCTGACCCCCTGCTTGGGACCGGAACGGCTCAGGCGGCGGCGAGTTGGCGCGGGCGATAGATGGAGATGTGGGCGATGCGCGCGACCGGAACCGTGCGGTTGGCGTAGACCAGCACGTCGAGATCGACAAACAGGTGGCCCTTCTTTTCGTAATTGCCGGTCACGAGCGCCTTCGCCGAGATCTCGTCGCCGAGGCGGGCCACGGCGAAATGCTCGATCCGGCTGCCGACATGCATCCACGGCCCAAGGACGACATTGTGCCGCAAGGCCCAATTGCCGATGTGCAGGATCGTGCCGGGATGGACCAGCCCTTCCTCGGTATAGAGCGGCAAGGTCTCGCGTATATCGGCGAGGTATTGCCGGGCCTCGGCGCCGCCGACCCGGAACGGGTGGATCGCGAACCATTTGCCGATTGCGAGCGTCGCTGCGTCAGCCGGCGGCCGGTTGGCGGGCGGGTCCGGCGGGGTCGGGGCGGTAGCGAAGATGGCGGGCGCTGGCGCTGCCGTCCGCGGCAATGCGGCATGCCCAGTGGCGCACAATTCGCCGCGCGTTTCCAAGCGCAATTCGAGCCCGTCGGCGGTTTCGGTCGCAGCCACCGTCACCGCGTCGCCGTCATAGACCGGCTTCAGCAAGCGGATTTCGGCGGTGCCGCGTTCGAGCCAGGCGCTCCCCCAGCGCCGCACCGGCAGGTGCGTCATATAAGCGTAGACCTCGACCCCCGGCACCAGGCCGCCCGAAAAGCCGAAGCGCCGCGCGACCGCGTCGTCGTGCATCTTGTTCTCTGAGTCCTTGGCGGTGTTGAAGGCCACCACCTCGTAGGGGCCAAGGGAGGATTCGGTCATGGCTCGGGCTCCGGCACTCGGATATAAGCGCTGCCGAGAAGCTTGCACCGCGCCGTCGCCGGCGCAATCCCTGCTGCAACCGCGAGGCCGCCATGGACGCAAATCTTCCCGAATATGAGCTTTTTGCGATCCGCTATGCCGAGCGCGACGCCCGCCGCAGCGATCATTTCATCGGCGGCGACCCGCATGACGGACCGATGCCGATGGATTATTTTGTCTGGGCGGCGATCGGACGCGAACGCAGTTTTGTGATCGACACCGGCTTTACCGCCGAGGTCGCCGCGGCACGCGGCCGGCGCCATTTGCGCTGCCCGGCCGAGTCATTGTCGCTGGTCGGGCTCGACCGCAACACTGTCGCCGATGTGATCCTGACCCACATGCATTACGACCATGTCGGCACTTTCCACCGCTTTCCAAAGGCGCAGTTCCACTTGCAGGAGAAGGAGCTGCACTACACGACCGGGCACTACATGCGCCACCCCTTCCTCGCCCGCTCGTTCGAGGTGGAGGACGTGGTCGGCATCGTGCGGCTGAATTTCGCCCAGCGCATGCAGCTGCATGACGGTGCTGCCGAGTTGGCGCCGGGGATCAGCATCCACCCGGTCGGCGGCCATACCCCCGGCATGCAATTCGTGCGCGTGCATACCAGCCGCGGCTGGGTCGTGCTCGCCTCCGATGTGACCCATTATTACGAGAACATGGAGACGGGCCGGCCGTTCACCGCGGCATTTCACATCGGCGACATGCTCGATGCCTATGACGCATTGCGCGCCGCCGCACCGTCGCCGCAGCACATCATCCCCGGCCACGACCCGCTGGTCATGCGCCGCTACCCCGCACCCAGCCCGTCGCTCGAAGGGCTCGTGATCCGCCTCGACGTGCCGCCGCGGGAGTAGAACTGCAACCCGGGTGCTGGGCAGCGGCCGAGACCAGCCACACGGACCAAATGTTGGCGGCGGTATCCGAGCCGTCGACCACCAGACAAGATTGAGGGAGGCAACGCAAGCGATGACCGCAACCACATTCACCGGGGGCTTTGGCGCCGCGACGGCACGCCCGGCGGAGCTGCTCGCCGCCCGCCTCGATCGGCTGCCGATGACCCGCACGGTGTGGATCATGGCGTTCCTCGTCTCGCTCGGCGGCTTTTTCGATGCGCTCGCTTTGGAGCTGGTCGCGACCCTGGCACCGGGGCTGTTTCACGCCAAAATCTTCACCGCGACGACCGTCAGCTTCTTTGGCATGACCGGGCTTGCAAGCTTCATCGCCTCGCTATTCGCCGGCATGTTTGTCGGCGCGCTCCTTTTCTCCTATGTCGCCGACCGCTTTGGCCGCCGCAGTATTTTTGCCTTCTCGCTCTTGTGGTACGGCGTCGGCAGCTTGATCATGGCGTTCCAGAACACCCCCGACGCGATCAACCTGTGGCGCTTTATCAGCACGATCGGGCTCGGCGTCGAACTCGTCACGGTCGATGCCTATCTCTCCGAGCTGATCCCGAAAGTGGCGCGCGGCAAGGCGTTCGCGTTCCTGTTGGGGATCAGCGCGGTGGCCGGCCCGTTCACCTATTTTCTCGCCTGGCAACTGGTGCCGACAGCACCGCTCGGTATCGCCGGCTGGCGCTGGGTCGTGGTGATCAGCGCGTTGAGTGCGGTCTTGGTCTGGTGGATCCGGCTCGGCCTGCCCGAGAGCCCGCGCTGGCTCGCCAATCGCGGCCGTGTCGCCGAGGCCGAGGCGATCATGGCGGGCATCGAAGCGCGGGTCGAAGCCGAGCACGGCAGGCCCTTGCCGCCACCGGATCGGCCGCTGCCACAGGATCTGCGCACGGGTCGTCTGGCCGAAATCTTCGCTCCGGAATACCGCACCCGCACGATCATGCTGATGCTGTTCAACTTCTTTCAGACGGTCGGGTTTTACGGGTTTTTTGCCTGGATCCCGACATTGCTGATCGCCAAGGGCATCCATGTCACGCAGAGCCTCGAATACGGCTTTGTGATCAAGCTCGTCGGTCTCGGCTGGCCGTTTTTGCTGATCCTGTTTGCCGACCGCATCGAGCGCAAATGGCAGGTCTGCCTGTCCTGCTTCCTGATCGCGGTGTTCGGCCTGATCTTTGCCCGGCAGGAGACGCCAGCCGCGCTGATCATAATGGGAGCGCTCCTGGCGATCTCGACCGGATGGCTCGCCTTTTCGCTGCACAACTACCAGGCCGAGCTCTACCCGACCCGGATCCGCGCCCGCGGTGTCGGCTTTGTCTATTCCTGGAGCCGGCTCGCCGGCATCCTGGTCGGCTTCATGGTGGCTTTTTTCCTGCGCCATTTCGGCGTCACCGGGGTGTTTGTCTTTGTTGCCTCGTGCATGGCGGTCGTGATCATCTCGGTCGCGGCGCTCGGACCCCGCACCAACAATCTGGAGCTCGAAGCGATCGCCCGTTAGCGGGCGGCGGGCAAGCCGTCCCCGGTGCGCACCGCCACGGTTCAGGCGGCGCGCGCTCGGCAGCCTTCCCTCAAGGCAATCGAAACCCGGACCACCATTGGCAGCCCGGTATCTGCCGGGAACAGGTTCGCCATCAAAAAGAAGTCCTCGTCGGTCTCGTTCATGCCGCACCTGTCGCCGACGGGAGCCTGGTTCCGAAATCTTCTTTGATAAACAGGGCCATGTGTTAATCGCTGGGTTCGAGGACGGCATTGAACAATTCGGTGCGGCGCTCTGCGAGATTGCGCGCGGAGTTGCGGAACATCATCCGCCAGTCCGGTCCCAGTATCAAATGTGTGCCGAGTGGCGGCGGCTCGCTCTCGGTGCTGCGGGTGCGGCGTGCAGATGCCTCCAGGGCTTCGGCCGTCGTGTCCTGCCAGGCGATGACCCGGAAGCCGGCAGCTTCGAGCTTGTCGCGGGTCTCGACGGCTGTGAACAGAAAGCTGATCGAGGGCTCGCGCGCCCATTGCACCGGAAAATGCGGCGGCCCGCCCGGCCCGGCGGCGACCTCCTGCAAGGCGAGACGGCCGCCCCGCTTGAGCACCCGCCGCATCTCACAATAGAGCCGGTCGCGGTCGGCGATGTTCATCGCCGCGTTCTGCGACCAGACCACATCAAAACTCCGATCGGCGAACGGCAGATTGAGCGCGTCACCCTGGCGATAGTCGCATTTGTCGGCAAGCCCGGTGCGCCGGGTCAGCATCACCGCGATCCGCACAAATTCCGCGGTCAGATCGACCCCGCTGACCCTGCAGCCATAGCGCCAGGCGAGAAACCGCGACGGCCCGCCGAGACCCGCACCGGCATCGAGCACGCGGTCGCCAGCGGTGATCCCGGCGAGTTCGGCGAGCCGGATCGTCGCCGGCCGCTGCCCGCCGTGGAACTCGTCGACCGGTGCCAGGTCATCCGGGGTCAGATGCTCGATATCCTTGCCGATGCTTTGCAGCGCCGCGAGGATCGCCGCACCAAGGTCCGGGCTCGTGTAATGCTGCTCGACCGCATCTGCTCTATCCGTCATGTCACTTTGTCCTGTTCCGGTCAGCCGGACGACAGGGCTTCGACCGCGACACCCAATTCTCTCGCGGCCGTGGCCATTCGCCGGTCGAGCGTGACCAGTGCTACGTCGAGGCGACGGGCGATCGCGACGTGCAGCGCGTCGGGCGCACGCAGCGCCAGATCAAAGCGCCGCACATACGCTCCGGCCAAGCGGATATCCGCTGCATGAATTTCCGTCATCGTGGTCATCGCCGCGCGCCATATGTCGAAATCCATCAGGCAAGCCGCCCCTTCGCTTGCTTGCAGGCGGCCCGTGCGAACCAGCCGCGACAGTGCCGAGGCAACTTCCGCGGCGGCGAAATCGCTGACCAGCAGCTCCTGCCCGGCGGTCGTCATGAAGCTGTCAACGACCCCGCTCGCGGGCTCTCTGACCAGCGTCGGCAGCACGACGCTGGAATCGAGATAACAGCTCAACAATCCTCCGACTCGTAGAGCAGGTTCAAAATCTCGACCGAAGTCAGGCCTACGCTTGGGCGGGCATCTCGACGTGATCGCAGCCACTCATATGTTCCCTCGGCCGGCGCTGCCGGCTGCGTGGCGGGCCGCAGCTCGGCGACCGGTTTGCCGCGGCGGGTGATGATCACTTCTTCGCCGGCGAGCGCCTTGTCGATCAGGCTGGGAAGCCGGTTTTTCGCGTCGGCGACGCTGTATACGGTCATGTCCGATCCTTGCCCATATAGCTATCTCTATAGCCATAATTGCGGTCGGCGTCCAGAACGGGCATAAGGGCTGGTGCATGGAGGTTCGGTGATGCGCCTCTTGATCGCGATGATGAAGCACGAGACCAACACCTTCTCGCCGGTGCCGACGCCGTTGCTGCGTTTTGGCAACGGGCCCGGGCCGCTTTATGGCGAGGCGGCGATCCGGGCGTTTCGCGGCACCGGCACCGGGCTCGGCGCCTATCTCGATCTCGCCGAACGCGCCGGGGCCGAGATCGTCTTGCCGATCGCGGCCGGGGCGCCGCCGAGCGCGCCGGTCGAGGACGCCGCCTATGCCGCGATCACCGACACGATCTGCGCCGCGGTCGAGAAGGGCAGGTTCGACGGCATCATGCTCGATCTGCACGGGGCGATGGTGACCGAGAGCCTGGAGGATGGCGAAGGACAGCTCTTGAAGCGACTGCGCGCGATCGCGCCGCAGACCCCGATCGCGGTGGCCCTCGACATGCACGCCAATCTCTACGACGAGATCATTGCCAACGCGACCGTCGTTGCCGGCTACCGTACCTATCCGCACATCGATACCTACGAGACGGCACGGCTCGCCGGCGACATCCTGTTGCGCGCGATCCGCGGCGAGGTGCGGCCGGTGATGGCCTGGGGCAATGTGCCGATGCTGCCGCATGTGATGCGCCAGGGCACCGACGACCACCCGAACAAGGAATTGCAGCATCGCTGCGCCGCAATGGCGGCCGAGGGCGCGCTGGCCGCGAGCCTCTTTACCGGCTTTCCGCATGCCGACATCCTGAATGCCGGGCTCAGCGCGGTGGTCGTCACCGACGGCGATCGGGGGCTTGCCGAGCGGCTGCGCGATGAATTGCTGGATCGTGCCTGGGTCGAACGCGAGAGCTTTGTCTATGAGATCGAGCCGCTGGCGGACTCGGTCGCCCGCGCCAAGGCGATGCCGCCGCGGCAGCCGGGCGACGGGCCGGTCATTCTGCTCGATCATTACGACAATTGCGCTTCGGGCGGGACGATGGACACGACCGTCGTTTTGGCCGAGATCCTGCGCCAGGGGCTCGAAGATGTGGCCGCTTTTGCGATCTACGATCCGCAAGCGGTGCAGCAGGCGGTCGCCGCCGGCATCGGCGCCGAGGTGACCTTGTCGATCGGCGGCAAGATCGCGATGCCGGCGGTCCCGGTATCGAGCCCGCCCTTGACCGTGACCGGCCGGGTCAAGACGATTTCAAGCGGCCGCTACAAAAATCGCGGGCCGATGGCGCGCGGCGTCACGATGGAGATGGGCCCGGCGGTCGTGCTCGACACCGGTGCCGTCGAGATCGTCCTGATCTCGCGCCATGTCGAGCCATCCGACCTCAATTGCCTTTCGAGTCTCGGGATCGACCCGACGCAGAAACGCTATGTCATGCTGAAGAGCCGCATCCATTGGCGGGCCGGCCTCGGCAAGCTGGCGAATGCGGTCGTCGACTGCGCGGGGGTCGGGGTGTGCACCTCGGATTACGGACAGCTCCACTTCACCAAGGTCCGCCGCCCGATCTATCCGCTCGACCTGCCCAATCGCTGAGCCGGGGATGTTGAGCCGCGGATATTGAGCCGGGGGAGCGGCCGGTGCTAGCGCGGTCGTGCGGGGCCATTGCGGCGGCCGGGCGAGACCGAAAGCCAGCCGCTGCGCTCGGGCCGCGGGCGGGGTTCGGTCCCGGGCAGCCGCCCGCTGGCCGGGTTTCGGCCGTCATCGGCCGGGGCGTCCTGCTTGGCCGCTGCTTCGCGCTCGCGGCGCAACTCGGCGAGGCGGGCATGGATCGCGGCGAAATCATCGGCAGCGCGAGGTCGGGTCACGTCTCCTCCTGATCTTTTTTGCCGATCGCCGGCCGGACCGGCGGGTCTGTTCGGAAAGCGCGCGCATGCTGGCGCAGCAGCGCCTCGTTAAGCAAGCGGAAATCCGGGTTGGGCAACATCCGGAATGCGTGGCCAGCGACGATCGCGGGACGCCGGTGACAGCCGGCCGGCGCATCCGACGGCATGGTTGTCGCGGCACCGGCGGCGCGGTAAGGGTGGCGCCCGAGAGGCACGCGTTCCCCGAGACCCGAAAGACACGCGTTCCCCGCGATATGCGTTCAAGGAGCATGAAATGGACGGCACCACAGAGCTGCTCGAAGCCGACCGGCGCCATCTGGTTCACCCGCTGCACCATCCCGATGACCACCGCCAGCCGCTGGTCGTCGTCGAGGGCAAGGGGGCGATGCTGTACGACGCCGATGGGCGCGACTATATCGACGGCTTGTCGGGTCTGTGGAACGTCAATGTCGGCCATGGCCGGGGCGAACTCGCCGATGCCGCGGCTGTACAGATGCGCCGCATTGCCTTTGCCTCTGCCTATATCGGTCAGACCAACGAGCCTGCGGTGCGGCTTGCCGAAAAGATCGTCGGCCATGCCTACCGGAATTCCGCCGCGGTCTACTTCACCACGGCCGGTGCCGAATCCAATGAAAGCGCCTTCAAATTCGCTCGCTACTACTGGAAGGTCAAGGACAAGCCGGCCAAGACCAAGATCATCTCGCGCATCCATGCCTATCACGGGGTGACGATGGCGGCGATGAGCGCCACCGGCATGGCCGCCTACCACAAGATGTTCGGGCCGCTGATCCCGGGCTTTGTGCAGGTGCCGCCGCCCTATGCCTATCGCTGGCAAGGCAATGCCGAGCCCGGTGCCGCGGCCGCCGAGGCGGTCGAGAAGGCGATCCTCGCCGAGGGTGCCGACACCGTCGCTGCAATCATCGCCGAGCCGGTCATGGGAGCGGGCGGGGTCATCGTCCCGCCGCCCTCCTATTTCCCGGCATTGCGCGAAATCTGCGACCGTCATGACGTGCTGCTGATCGCCGACGAGGTCATCACCGGCTTCGGCCGCACCGGCCGCTGGTTCGCGCTCGGCCATTGGGGGGTCGAGCCCGATCTCGTCTCGTTCGCCAAGGGCGTGACCAGCGGCTATCTGCCGTTGGGCGGGGTGATCGCGGCCAAACACGTGCACGACGCGATCGAGAGCGCCCCCGCCGATCGCAAGTTCATGCATGCCGCGACCTATTCTGGCCACCCGGTATGCTGTGCCGTCGGCTTACGCAATGTCGCGATCATCGAGGAGGAGGGGCTCGTCGAGCGCGCCGCGATGATGGGCAAGCGGCTCGTGGCCAATCTCGAAGGGTTGCGCGACCTGCCAGCGGTCGGTGATGTGCGTGGCATCGGCATGATGTGCGGGGTCGAGCTGGTGACGGACAAGGGCAGCAAGGCGCCGGCGGTCGGGCTCGGCCCCAAGATCACCCGCGAGGCGATGGCGCGTGGGCTGTTGCCGCGGCTGCGTGCCGGCAGTGCCGACCCGGCGATCGGCGACACGATCTGCATCGCTCCGCCTTTGATGACCCCGGCTGAGACGCTCGACCGCATCCCCGAAATCCTGCGCGAGGTGATCATCGCCGCGACGGGGTGAACCCGGCGCCGACGCGATGCGCGCGCATAGAAAACGACTGTGTCGACCCGCGGGACTGATCGTCGCGGCCGGCGTCTTCTCGATCGTCGGCGCGGCATCGGCGCAGGTGCCAACGTCACCGGCGAAAGTCTCGCCTGAGATGATGGCGCGGGTCGAGGCGCTCCAACCGGCGCTCGAAAGCTATGTGAAGAAGGGCATGGGGGAATTCGACGTGCCGGGGGCCGCGATCGGCATCGTCGCTGGCGACCGGCTGGTTTACGCGAAGGGTTTCGGGCTGCGCCGCAAGGGCGGCAGCGAGCCGATCGATCCGAAGACCGTGTTTCAGATCGGCTCGACGACCAAGGCGTTTCTCGCCACCGTGCTGGCGATCGCAGTCGATCGCGACAGGCTCAAATGGAACGACCGGGTCGTCGATCTCGACCCGTCCTTCGCGCTCAAGGATCCCTATGTGACCCGCGAGTTTCGCCTTTACGATCTGCTGGCCCAACGCTCGGGCCTGCCGCCCTATGCCAACGACGCACTCTCCACCCTCGGCTTTGACCCGGCGGAGCTGATGCATTCGCTGCGCTTTGTCGACCCGCGCACGAGTTTCCGATCCACCTTCGCCTACACCAACATCACCCACCTGTTCGCCGGACGGATTGCCGATCAGGCGCTCGGCGCGCCCGATTGGCCGACGCTGGTAAAGCGCGAGATCGTCGAACCGCTCGGCATGCACGACACGAGCTTTACTGCCGGGGCGATCGAGCAAGCTGCCGATCACGCAACAGGCTATCGCTGGACGCCCAACGGTTCGGTCGAAATCCCGTTCGATCCGATCTTTCCTTACGAGTACGGGCCGGCCGGCGACATCAATTCTTCGCTCGAGGATTGCGCGCGCTGGCTGCGGCTGCAGATCGCTGATGGCGTGTTCGCCGGGCACCGCCTGGTCTCGGCGCGCAACCTCGCAGTGACACGCACGCCCAAGGTCGCGATCAACGAGACCGCGACCTACGCGATGGGCTGGATCATCAGCAGCACGCCCAACGGCCGCGTCATCTGGCACAATGGCGGGACCAATGGGTTCGGCGCCGAAATCGGTTTCCTGCCCGATAAGGGGGTCGGCGTCATCATCCTCACCAACGAGCAGAACAAGGGATTTCCCGACGCGGTGGCGCTCTGGGCCTTCGACCGACTGCTGGGTAATCCCGAGATCGACTACGTGCAAAAGGCGCTCGGCCGCGCCAAGGCGGCGGCAGCAGAGGAACAGGTCATTTACGAGCGCCCGGCAACGCCGCGGCCATCGCCGGAACTGGCCGATCTCTCCGGCGATTATCGCAGCAGCGAGATGGGTCCGGCGACGCTCGTGGTCGAAAATGGCGGACTGATGGCGACGTTGCAAAAGACTGGTGTCCGGTTTCGGCTCGAACCTTATGACGGCGCGGTTTTTAGCGTGCACCTCGTGCCCGAGGGCCGCTTCGCCGCGCTGGACCGGTCGCTGGGCGATACTCCATTCGGGTTCGCCGCTTTCGTGCCCGACGCGCGGGCCCGCCTGTCGCGGCTGCGCCTTATCGTCGAGGGCCAGTCCTACTTCTGGGCCAGGAGTGACCCAGCCGCGGCCACCGTCCCCGGGCCGCCGCGGCGCCCAATCACCAAGCCGGAATAGCGCATCATGGGCACGCGGACGATCGGCATCGTCATCGAAGGGGCAACCGGGCGGCTCGGCACGACGCAGCATCTGCGCTCGCTGATGGCGATCCGCGGCGAGGGCGGGCTGCCGCTCGGCAATGGCGACCGCCTCATGCCCGAGCCGCTGCTGCTCGGCCGCAACAAAGAGAAGCTGGCCGCGCTGGCAGGGGCGCAGGGCGGGCTCAAATGGAGCACCGACCGCGACGCCTGCCTCGCCGACCCGGAGGTCGCCATTTATTTCGACGCGACTGCGACCGGCGGCCGGCCGCAGCGCGCCGCCACGGCAATCGCGGCCGGCAAGCACCTCTATCTCGAAAAGCCGATCGCCGGGAGCCTCGACGAGGCGCTTGATCTGGCGCGCCGTGCCGAGCGGGCCGGACTCAAAAACGGCGTCGTCCAGGACAAACTGTTTCTGCCGGGTCTGCGCAAGCTGGCGAAGCTTTATCAATCCGGGTTTTTCGGCCGGGTGTTGTCGGTGCGCCTCGATTTCGGCTGGTGGGTGTTCGACGGCGAGCTCTACCCGGCGCAGCGGCCGAGCTGGAACTATCGCCGCGCAACCGGCGGTGGCCTCGTCCTCGATATGTTCGCACATTGGCGCTACATCTTCGACCGGTTGCTGGGCGCGATCCGCTCCGTCATGTGCCGCGGCACAACTGCGATTCCGACCCGGCGCGACGAAAGCGGCGAGCCTTACCCAGTCGATGTCGAGGACCACGCCTTTGCCATCTTCGAACTTGAAGGCGGGGTGTTGGCGCAGCTGAGCTCGTCCTGGGCGAGCCGCGTCAAGCGCGACGATTTGTTGCAGATCCAGGTCGATGGCACCGCCGGCTCCGCGGTGTGCGGTCTGCATCGCTGTTTCATTCAGCCGCTGGTCGCGACACCAAAGCCGTTCTTCGATCCCGAGCGGCCGCAGGCGCTGGTGTTCGACGAGCAGTGGCAGGAAATGCCCGAGATCGAGCCATCTCGCAGCAGCTACCGCGCCGGCTGGGAAATGTTTCTGCGCCATGTCGCCGGAGAGGAGCCGTTTCCCTCGCCGCTGATCGAAGGGGCGAAAGGCGTCCAGCTGGCCGAGGCCTGCCATCGCAGCGACCGCGAGCGGCGCTGGATCGATCTGCCGCCGTTGACGCTCTGAACCCGAGATGCCGGGAGCAGACTGGACGCGGGCGGCGTTCCCGGTCGAGACTGACAGCCGGCGCGGCAGGACAAGGAGATGGGCCATGCAGCTCGGCAAGCTCGGGGTGTGGATCGGGATGGACCGGATGACCGCGGCGACAGCGGCGGATTTCGCCCGGCAGGTCGAAGCAAGCGGATATGCCGCGCTGTGGCTGCCGGAGAGCCGCGGGCGCAACGCGCTGGTGATGTCGTCCTGGCTCCTCGCCAATACGCGGCGGCTGATCATCGCGACCGGCATCGCCAACATCTATGCGCGCGATCCGATGGCGATGGCCAATGCCCAGCGGGCGCTCGCCGAGCAGTCGGGCGGGCGGTTTCTGCTCGGTGTCGGCGTCTCGCACCGGCCGATGGTCGAAGACCTGCGCGGCCACGCCTATGGCCGGCCGGTGGCGACGATGCGCGCCTATCTGCGGGCGATGCGCGAGGCGCCCTATCAGGCGGTGCCGCCATCCGAGCCGCCGCCGACGGTCGTCGCCGCTCTCGGGCCGCGGATGATGCAGCTGTCAGCCGAGTTCGCCGATGGTGCGCACCCGTACAACACGACCGCCGAGCATACCGCACAGGCCCGCGCGATCCTCGGCCCCGGCAAGCTGTTGTGCCCGGAAGTGTGGGTGCTGCTCGAAACCGACCGGGCAAAGGCGCACGCTGCCGCCCGCCAGGCACTGTCGCGCTATCTACAGCTCGAAAACTACGTCAATGCCTGGCGCAACCAGGGCTTTGGCGATGACGAGATGGCCGGTGGCGGCTCCGACCGGTTTATCGATGCGATCGTTGCATGGGGCGATGAAAGCGCGATCCGCGCCCGTATCGCGCAGCACTGGCAGGCCGGCGCCGATCACGTCTGCATCCAGCCGATCATTTCTGACGGGGCGGCGGAGGTCTATCCGCGGGTTCTCGATCTTTTGGCACCGGGCGGGCGTGCTTGACGGCTCTCGCCGCGCGCCCGACATTGTGGAGGCGATTTCGGGTGGAGACGGTTTCGGGTAGAGGCGGTTCGGGTGCGGGCGGTTCCGGCAGAGGCAGCGCCGGCCAGTGCGCCGGCACAGACAGTGAGGACGATTGGCCATGTATTCGGAAACCACGCGATCGATCATCGTCACGGTCAAGCCCTTCTACCTTGAGGACCAGTCCTCGCCGGCTGAGGACCATTATGTCTGGGCCTATCACGTGCGCATCGAGAACCAGGGCCAGGAGACGGTGCAGCTGCGCCGGCGCCACTGGAAGATCACCGATGGTCGCGGCCAGATCCAGGAGGTGCGCGGGCCGGGCGTGGTCGGCGAGCAGCCGGTGCTGGGGCCCGGTGAAAGCTTCGAATATACGAGCGGCACGCCGCTGCCGACACCGTCCGGCATCATGGTCGGCAGCTACGAGATGGAAACCCGCGGCGGCGAAAGCTTCTCGGTCCGCATCCCGGCGTTCTCGCTCGACAGCCCGCACCAGCCGGTCCGCCTCAACTGACCGCACCAGCCGGTCCGCCTCAACCGACCGCGCTGCCGTGCCGTCCGGCCCCGGCGCTTCCCCAAAATCAGAACAAGAGTGATTTGATGTCACAGGCTTTTGCTGCTGCACTGCCGGCGCGTGATCCGCGCTCTCGCCATTCTCCATCGGCGGCATCGCCGCGACCGAGCCGCGCCGAGGCCGAGGAAGCGGTGCGCACGCTGATCCGCTGGGCCGGCGACGATCCCGAGCGCGAGGGGCTGCTCGGCACCCCGGACCGCGTCGTGCGCGCCTATCGCGAATTTTTCAGCGGCTATGACGAGGATCCGGTGGCGCTACTGCAGCGCACCTTCGAAGAGACCGAAGGGTATGACGAGATCGTCATGCTGAAGGATATCCGCTTCGAATCGCATTGCGAGCACCACATCGCTCCGATCATCGGCAAGGTCCATGTCGCCTATCTGCCGAACAACCGCGTGGTCGGCATCTCGAAGCTGGCCCGGCTCGTCGAGGTCTACGCCAAGCGGCTGCAAATCCAGGAAAAGATGACGGCGCAGATCGCCAACACGCTCGACGAGGTGTTGCAGCCGAAGGGGGTCGCCGTGGTCATCGAGGCGGCGCATCAATGCATGACCACGCGCGGCGTGCACAAGCCCGGCGTCACGATGGTGACGAGCCGCATGCTCGGCTCGTTCCGCCACGACCCGACCAGCCGCCGCGAGGTCCTGTCGATGATCGGCACGCCGGGCGGCATCCAGCTGCCCAACGTCTGAGCCGGGCGGCGGGGATGCTCGATGCGGCGAGGATGCGGGCGGCGGTCGCGATCCTCGAGCGGCTGGTCGCGTTCGACACGGTGTCGGCGAAGTCGAACCTCGGTCTGATCGACTGGGTTGCAGACTATCTCGATAGCCATGGCGTCACCAGCCAGCTGACCCGCAACCCGGCCGGCACCAAAGCAAATCTGTTTGCGACGATCGGTCGTGGCGATCGCGGCGGGATCATCCTGTCGGGTCATACCGATGTCGTTCCGGTCGAGGGTCAGGACTGGGCCAGCGACCCGTTCCGGCTCGATACCCGTGGCGATCGTCTTCATGGCCGCGGCACCGCCGACATGAAGGGATTTCTGGCACTCTGCCTGGCGCTGGTGCCGCAGGCTCTCGCCCGGCCGCTGCAAATCCCGTTGCATCTGGCACTGAGCTATGACGAGGAAGTCGGCTGCCTCGGGGTTCCGGCACTGCTCGCGAGCCTGCCCGAGGGGATGGCGCGCCCGCTGCTCGCGATCATCGGCGAGCCGAGCGAGATGCGGGTCGCCAACGCGCATAAGGGCATCCATTTTCTGCGCACCCGTGTCAGCGGCCATGAGGGCCATTCGAGCCAGCCCGAACGCGGGGTCAACGCGATCACGGCGGCAGCCGAGATCATCGCCGAGATCGGCCGGCTCGCCACCGCATGCCGCGCCGCCGCCAGCGCCGGCAGCCGTTTCGACCCGCCCTACACCAGCTTCAATATCGGCCGGATCGCCGGCGGCACCGCCGTCAACATCATCGCCCGCGACTGCACATTCGACTGGGAGTTCCGCCCGGTCCCCGGTGCGGACGGCACGGCCTTGCAGCGGCGGATCGAGGAATTTGTTACGCGCGATCTCCTGCCGCGAATGCGCACCGCACACGCCAGTGCCACGATCGACACCGAGATCCTGGCGCTGGTGCCGCCGCTTGTCCCCGATCCGGCCTCGCCAGCCGAAGCGCTCGCCCGCGAATTGACCGGTGCCAATGAGACGACGACGATCGCCTTTGCGACCGAAGCCGGCCTCTACCAGGCGGCCGGCATCCCGGCGGTGATCTGCGGCCCGGGCTCGATCGCCGTCGCGCACCAGCCCGACGAGTTCATCACCCGCGCCGAGCTTGCCGCCGGTGCCGCCTTTCTCGATCGCCTACTCGCCCGCGCTCGGCGCGGTTCAACGTAACCCCTCGGCTTTCACGGGCTCGGCGATGGCGGGGCGGGGGCGGCAATCTCGCGGGTCTCGAACTCGCCGGGCGGCGTGCCGAAAGCGAGCCGGATGCGGTATTTCTGCCAGTCGCGGCGGTAGGCGACCGGGTCGGGCACCATGATCGATGCGGTCGAAACCACGGCCAGGAGCCGGGTCTGCGTCTGGGTCGCGGTGCCGACGATCCCCGGCGACAACGCGTTCGAGCCGATGCTGCCGGCGGCAAAGGCCGTGCCCGAATAGGGGCCGATCAGCGATTGCGGCGATTGGGTCGCGGCCGGGGCCGGGTTGCTGTTGAGCGAATTGGCCGGCGTCGTGCTGCCATCGGGCGCCACGAGTTCGGCACTGCGCAGGGCCAGCCGGTCGACCGCCGAGATTTCGATCTGGTTGGCGATGCCGCCCGCCGGAAAACCGGCGCTGACCTGGCTCTGTGGCAATGCCGAGGGCGGGCCGGCGCCGCCGCAACCGGCGAGCGCCAGGGCGGTCAGAAATCCGGCGAGGCGGCGTATCATGACATCGATATACGCGCGAATGCCGGCGGCGCGAAATAGCGCTGCGACCCGCTCCGCCGATGCGGGGAACGCCGATCCAGGGAATGCGCCGCGACCGCCGGCTACGCAGCGCGGCGGCGGCCGAAGCAACCCAGACCGATAAGAGCAGTGCCGAGGATCACGAATGAGGCAGGCTCCGGGACGGCGCTCCTGGTGCGCATATTGTCGAATTCGAAATTGAGGTCCGAGGTGCTGAAGACCACTTGGTTGTAGGTGCCGCCCGCGAAAGAGAAGTCTGCGTATTCGTTGGAACCGGTCGACGTTTGACTGCCGTCGCCGCCATCGGCGGAAATGCCACCGGTGAACGAGTCGATCAGGGTCCCGTCATCGTAGAAGGAGATCGTATTGTACGTATCCATCGACCCCCAATAGAACCCGAAATAGTCTTGCGGAGCGCTCAATGTCAGCGTGTCCGATGCGCTGGTGATCGGCCCACTCGGCGGATTGTAGGCGACCGCGTAGAATGCGGTGCTATCGCCCAGCGGCGCTGCGTAGAGGCCCGAATCTGCATCGCCGGCACCGACGACACCGCCCCCGGGTTCGGTGCCGGTCACCGGCATGAACCCCGAAGGCTGGTCGCCGGGGGTCACCGAATCGAAAGTCTGCAGCACGGTCCCGGCCGGCGTGGCGGTGCCGGAGGCGAGATCGCTGCCGGGGGTCAAGGTGACGGTGATCGTCGTGGCGTGGACGGCGGTGGCGGCCATCAGTGCCAGGGCCATGGCACTTGACAGAAGTATCGGCCGGCGAGGCATCTTCCTGCTCCTCGTATAAATGGAAACAACCCAGAAGGGTTGATCTTCCTTTTTCAACACGCATTTTTTGTGCCACGCGCCTCTTTGCGAGAGTTATCATTGGTTTAGCCGAGAATGGTCGAGGCGACAGAGCCGTCACCACGGGAATTTGTAAAAAAAGCCGACAGCAGAATTTACTATGTTTGCCGAGCTCTTCAGGTCACCGGGGTATTGTCTCAATATGATGTCCTGTTCCAGCGCATTACTTTTCGTCCTTGCTGAGACCGGGGCTGAGACCGGGGCTGAGACCGGGGCTGAGACCGGGGCTGAGACCGGGTGGAAAATTTTCCGACGGGAGTGCTGTGCCACGCTCGCCGGCATCGGCATGCGGGACCGGCATCGACACGCAGGACCGGGTGGCAAGGTCGCGGTTTGGGCTCCGCGGCGGCGAGGCGAGGGCGCTCCGACCCGGTTGCGTCGGAACCGTGGCGCGCCCGATCCTCGCGTGGCACAATCACCGCGGCGCTAGGGGCGCAGGAGACCGAGGCATGTCCGCTACCGTCGCATCACCAGCCCGAGATCTCGGAACCGTCTTGGACCGGAAATTCTCGATCCAGGACTTTCGCCTGCAGAACGGCACGGTCATGCCTGCCGTCGACATCGCTTACGAGACCTATGGCCGACTCGCCGGCGATGGCCGCAACGCGGTGCTGATCACCCACGGCTATACGAGCAGCCATCATGCCGCCGGCCGCAACCCGGCAAACGGCAACCAGCCGGGGTCGTGGGACGGGCTGATCGGGCCGGGCAAGGCGATCGACACCGACAAGCTCTTTGTCGTCGCCTCGAACATGCTGGGCTCGTCCTACGGTTCGACCAACGGGGCGAGCCTCGACCCGCGCACCGGCAAGCCCTATGGTCCGGATTTTCCGGCGATCACCGTGCGCGATATCGTCGCCGCGCAAAAGCAGCTGCTCGACGGCCTCGGGGTGCGCCATCTCGTCGCCGTCGCCGGCCCGTCCTATGGCGGCTACCAGGCGTTTCAATGGGCCGTCGCCTATCCCCTGATGATGGATGCGATCGTCGCCGTGGTGACGGCACCGCAAGCCCGCAACGCCGATGAGCGGCTGGCCGAACTCGAAGCGCGGCTCGCCACCGATCCGCAGTGGAATGGCGGCCGCTATTACGACCGGGGCGGAGCCAAGACCGCGCTGACCGAACTGCGCTACGACACGATGATCGGGTATGGCTATAGCGAGCAGCTCGCCGGGCGCTATCCGGACAAGGCCGAGCGCGAGCAGGTGATCCGCCGGCTCGCCGCCGATTGGGCGCGCAACTGGGACGCGAACTCGCTGGTAATCCTGCGCCGGGCGACGATCGGGTTCGACACGGTCAAGGACTTCGCCAAGATCCGGGCGAAGATCCTCTATGTATTGTGCCGCACCGACAAATTGTTTCCGCCGGCGATCGCACCCCAAACCATGAAGGATCTCGCCGCCGCCGGGGTGGACGCACGCTATTTCGAGATTGACAGCGAGCTCGGCCATTCCGCGAGCGGCCCCGAGCATGCCAAATGGTCGCCGGTGCTGCGCGAATTTCTGGCCCCCGTGGTCGCTGCCCTCGACTAGCGCCACCGGTCGCGCGGCGGCCGTCGCAGCTCGGAGGTGAGCCTCTCGGCGGCTCTGGCCGAGGCCATCGTCGCGGTGCTGTCGGCGGCGGGCTATGCCGGCCTCGCCTCACTGATGGCCGCCGAATCGGCCGGGCTTCCGCTGCCCTCCGAGGTGATCCTGCCGTTCGCCGGGTATCTCGTGTCGCGCGGCGTGCTGAATTTGTGGCTGGTCGCGACGATCGGCGCGCTCGGCTGCAATCTCGGCTCGGCGATCGCCTACGAGGTCGGGCGGTATGGCGGGCGGCCGGCGATCGAGCGCTGGGGCAGATACGTGCTGCTGACGCGCCGCGATCTCGAATTGGCCGATCGCTTCTTTGTGCGGTTTGGCGATGTGACCGTGCTGGTCGCGCGGATGCTGCCGGTGGCGCGCACCTATATCGCGCTGCCGGCCGGCATCGCCCGCATGCCGCGGCTGCGCTTCCAACTCTACACCTTTATCGGCTCCTGGCCTTGGTGCTTGGCACTCGCCGCTACCGGCATGCTGCTCGGCGAGCGTTGGAGCAGCGCGCCATGGCTCGACCGGGTGTTCCACGGTCTCGATATTGCGATCGCCATTTGCGTCGTGATCGTGCTCGCCCGGTTTGTCTGGATGCGTCGCTCGCGGCGCCGCGGGTAAACAGCAGGCGAGCGTCCCCGCGTGGTCGGGGCCAAGCCGAACCTGGCCTGGCCCCGTCTGCGATTGGCTCCCCGGGCCGGACTCGAACCAGCGACAAGGCGGTTAACAGCCGCCTGCTCTACCAACTGAGCTACCGGGGATCAGAGCGCCCGAGCGATCGGACGCGACCCCGCCTGGAGGCCGGAAGCGGAATCGAACCGCTGTACGAGGATTTGCAGTCCTCTGCATAGCCACTCTGCCATCCGGCCGGTGCCTCGTCATATAGGCGTGCCCGCGCCGCAGGGTCAAGCAAAGCTCCACGCAAAAAGGGTTAGCGGATGCGCCGCCGATTTGCCCGGGCGCCGCGCGCGGGTTGACAAACGGACCGCCGCGGCTCAGCAATTCCGGTCGAAACGCACTCCCGTGGAGGAACCATGCTGTCGCCAGCCACGATCGCTGATTATCACCGCGACGGGTTCATCGTGCTGCCCGAAATCCTGACTGGGGCCGAGGTCGAGGCGCTGCGCCGGGTGACCGACGGTTTTGTCGAGGGCGCGCGCGCGGTGGCCGCCAACAACGAGGTCTATGATCTCGAAGAGACGCATTCGCTCGCCGAGCCGCGCGTGCGGCGGATCAAGACGCCGCATCTGCACCACCCGGAATACATGCGCGCCGCGCGCAATCCGAAGATCGTCGAGGTGCTGAAGGATCTGTGGGGCACGGTGCGGCTCGACACCGGCAAGCTCAACATGAAGTCGGCCGGCTATGGCGCGCCGATCGAATGGCACCAGGACTGGGCGTTCTACCCGCACACCAACGAGGACCTCGCCGCGGTCGGGATCATGCTCGACGATTGCGAGATGGATAACGGCCCGATGATGGTGGTCCCCGGCAGCCATCGCGGCCCGATTTTCGACCATCACGGCCCGGATGGCCGGTTTTGCGGCGCGATTGATCCCGAGAGCTGCGACATCGGCATTTCACGGGCGGTGCCGTGCCTGGGCAAGGCCGGCTCGATCACCGTGCATCACGTGCGCGCGGTGCATGGCTCGGCGACCAATTTTTCGGGCAGGCCGCGACGCTTTCTGCTGTTTCAATACCGCGCCGCCGACGCCTGGCCATTGCTCGGCCTCAAGGACGGGATCGAGCGGTTCGACGAGTTGCTGCTGGCGGGCGAGCCGACCCTGTCGCCGCGGCTCGAACCGTTGCCGGTGCGGCTGCCCTTGCCGCCGGCCGAACACCAGGGTTCGATCTACGAGAACCAGCGCGCCGCGGGACGGCGGTTCTTCACGACTGCGGCGGAAGGCGACCGGGTCGCGGTCGCGGCCGAATAGGCGCTCCATGCAGGATCGGGGTGCTGGCCGGAGTCGACGATGAGCGAGCATGGTGCGGCGGTGGATGCCACTCTCGACGCGACGGGGCTCATGTGCCCGCTGCCGGTGCTGAAGGCTCGCCGTGCCTTGAAGCCGCTGCCACCCGGCGCGGTGCTCGAAGTGCTGGCCACCGACCCGGGTGCGGCCCAGGATTTCGAGCATTTCTGCAGCACGACCGGATGCACGCTGCTCGAAGCGTCGCGGCAACCAGACGGCGTGCTGCGCTTCCGTTTGAAAAAGCCCGGCTGACGCAGTGAGGCCACGATGATCGCGACCATCACGAGCCCGCGTGCGATGGCGATCGGCGGCGGTGCTCTCGCCGAGTTGCCGGGCGGCCTCAAGCGTTTCGGGCTGAGCCGGCCGCTGATCGTCACCGACCCTTACATCCGCGATTGCGGGATCCTGGAGCGCATGACGGGGCTGCTCGAGGGCAGCGGGATCCACGGCGAAGTGTTTGCCGACACGGTCGCCGATCCGACGACCGCGGTGGTCGAAACCGGTGTGCGACGGTTCGGCGCGGGCAGCTTCGACAGCCTCGTGGCACTCGGTGGCGGCAGCTCGATCGACACCGCCAAGGCGATCAGCGTGCTCGCCGCCAATGGCGGCAGGATGCGGGACTACAAGGTCCCGAACGACATCCCGAAACCGGGTCTGCCGATCGTCGCGATCCCGACCACCGCCGGCACCGGTTCCGAAGTCACCCGGTTCACCGTGATCAGCGACAGCGAGACCGACGAGAAGATGCTGATCGCCGGGCTTGCCTGCTGCCCGCTATTGGCGATCGTCGATTACGAGCTGACACTGTCGATGCCGCTGCGGCTGACCGCCGATACCGGGCTCGACAGTCTGACCCACGCGATCGAGGCTTATGTCAGCCGGCGCGCCAGCTCCTATACCGACGGGCTTGCGAAAAATGCGATGGGGCTGATCGCCCGCAATATCCGCGCTGCCTGCGCCGACCCGCAGAACCGGGCGGCGCGCGAAGCGATGATGCTCGGTGCGACGACCGCAGGGATGGCGTTCTCGAATTCGAGCGTGGCGCTGGTGCACGGCATGAGCCGGCCGATCGGCGCCTTCTTCCACGTGCCGCACGGGTTGTCGAATGCGATGCTGTTGCCGGAGATCACCGCCTTCTCCGCGCCGGCCGCGCTCGACCGCTACGCCGATTGCGCCCGCGCGATGGGGGTGGCGGAGACGGGCGAAGGCAACCAGGGTGCGGTCGCGCGCCTGCTCGACGAACTGCGCCGGCTGAACCTCGACCTGGAGGTGCCGAGCCCGCGCGCTTATGGCATCGATGCCCGGCGCTACGAGGAATTGCTGCCGATCATGGCGAGCCAGGCACTGGCGTCCGGCTCCCCGGCCAACAATCCGCGCGTGCCATCGAGCGACGAGATCATCGCCCTCTACCGCCGGGTTTACTCGTGATGGGACTTACTGCCCAGGCCAGGAATTGAGAATATTCTGAGCCGAGGCATCATCACTCCAACTTGATTTCGATGTCGTCGCCGACGACGCGGACCGGGTAGGTCTTCAGATCTTCGCTGGCCGGCGGATCGAGCACGGCGCCGGTGCGGATGTCGAAACGCGCCGCGTGCAGCGGGCATTCGATCGTCTCGCCGTCGAGCCAGCCATCGGACAAATTGGCATAGGCATGGGTGCAGATATTGTCGGTGGCGTACAGGCCGTCGCCGGTGTCGTAGAGCGCGATCGATCGGCCGGCGATTTCGACGCCGATCACCTCTCCCGGCGCCAGATCGCCACGGCCGGCGGCACGCACCCAGCCCTTGTCTTCGCTCATCGGCTCGCCTCGGGATTCAGGGAGATGAATCTTCGGAAAATGCCTTGAATGCGATGATCGTAAACGTGTCCTTGACGCCGGGCAAGGTCTGCAGCTGCTCGGTCACGAAATGGCCGATGTCCGCAGTTTCCGGAAGATAAACTTTCATCAGCAGATCGTACTGACCGGAGGTGGAATAGACCTCGGAGACCTGCTCGATGTCATTTACCACCTGGTCGGCGACGGCATAAGCCTTGCCAAGTTCGCATTTGACCATGACGAAAATCGTTTTCATCGCGGTCTCCCGGCGGCATCGTCAAGGGCGGGCCACGGTCCGCGGCGGCCGGGCGAGAAAGGCCGGCAGATCATCGCCGAAGCCGACGATCTTGCGATCATCCGCGGCCACCCGCTCGGTCCGCTGCACGCGGCGCGGCTGCGGCGCGCGCGCGAGGTGCACCGGATTGGCGGTGGCCGGTGATGGCGCCGGTGAGCGTGCGGCCCGTGCCGTGGCGGCCCGTGCTGGGGCTGCCCCCGTGGCGGCCGGGCGATCGCGACGCGACGATGCCTCCTCGCTGCCGCGCTGCCGCGGGCCGGACGGTGTGCGGCCGGTCGGACGCGAGCCGCGCCCGCGGCGTGCGGAATAATCGAGCTCTGCCGGGGCGAGGCCGTCGATCGCCACCAGCGGGACGTCCTTGCCGATCAGCTTGACGATCTCGGCGACCGCCTTGCCATCCTCGGGCGCTGCCAGCATGAACGAGCGGCCGGACAGGCCGGCCCGCCCGGTACGGCCGATGCGATGGACATAATCCTCGGCATGAACCGGCACGTCGAAACAGAAGACGTGGCTCATGCCTTTGATGTCGAGCCCGCGTGCGGCAACATCGCTGGCCACCAGAAGGCGGACCTCGCCGTTCTTGAACCGCTCGAGCGTTTCGGTTCGCTTTGGCTGCGGCATGTCGCCGTGCAGCGCCGCGGCATCGAACCCGTGCCGCGTCAGCGATTTGTACAGGATATCGACATCGCGCTTGCGATTGCAGAAGATCAGCGCGTTCTTGACGTCTTCGGCGGCAATCAGCCGGCGCAGCGCCTCACGCTTGTCCTGCGGTTCGACGATGGCGAGCGATTGGATCACGAGTGCCGCCGGCGAGGCGGGCGGGGCCACCGACACCTCGACCGGATTGGCCAGAAAGGCATCGGCGAGCTTGCGGATCTCGGCCGGCATCGTCGCCGAGAAGAACAGCGTCTGCCGGTTCTTCGGCAACAGGCCGACGATCCGCTCGACATCGGGGATAAAGCCCATATCGAGCATCCGGTCGGCTTCGTCGATGACCAGGATCCGGACATCGGACAACAAGATTTTGCCCCGCCCCTGCAGGTCGAGCAAGCGGCCGGGGGTCGCGATCAGCACATCGACGCCGCGGTCGAGCTTGCGTTCCTGATCGGCAAAGCTTTCGCCGCCGATCAACAGCGCCATCGTCAGGCGATGATATTTGCCATAGAGCTCGAACGAGGCGGCCACCTGGGTTGCCAGCTCTCGGGTCGGTTCGAGGATCAGCGACCGCGGCATCCGCGCCCGCGAGCGGCCTGCCGCCAGCCGGTCGATCATCGGCAACACAAAGCTCGCGGTCTTGCCGGTCCCGGTTTGGGCGCAGCCCAGCACATCCCGCTCGCTTTTGACATGCGGGATCGCCTGTTCCTGGATCGGGGTGGGGTTCGTATAGCCGGCGTCGGAAACTGCCTGAAGGACTTCAGGCGACAGGTCGAGTTCAGAAAAATCCATTGAGAAGTTGTAGCCTTTTTGTAACAATTAGTTGCGCATGCGCTTGACGCCTAGATCGGGTCTGGGCAACGGCATGTCAAACATTTTCTGCTCGCGATCCATGCTGTCAGAACAGGGCAGCACCCCGTTTAGCGCCGGCGGTATTGCGGCCGCGGCGCCATCGGCGGTGCCGCGCGTTCGTCCTTGTGGCGGAAATTGATCCGCCCCTTCGACAGGTCATAGGGCGTCATCTCGACCGTGACCCGGTCGCCGGCGAGGATCCTGATGCGATTTTTCTTCATTCGCCCCGACGAATAGGCGAGCGTCTCGTGCCCGTTGTCGAGGCGCACCCGGAAGCGGGCATCGGGCAACAGTTCGAGCACCATGCCCTCGAATTCGATCAGGTCTTCCTTGGCCAAACAGCTCTCCTCCCAAAAGCGACGGGGGCACCGCAGCGCCCCCGCACAGATTTTGTTGTCCCCTTCAGACCGGGCGCAGATTGACCGCGGAGACCCGGCCGCGCTGGCCCTGTTCGAGCTCATAGCTGAGCTTTTGGCCCTCACGCAAATTGTCGATGCCGGCGCGCTCGACCGCAGAGATGTGAACAAAGACGTCGGCGCCACCGTTTTCGGGCTGGATGAACCCATAGCCCTTTTGCGCATTGAACCACTTGACCGTACCGGTCGCCATTAGCAGTAACTCCAAGTAGCAGATAGGCCGCTGCGCGATTGCGCAACGCATCGGACTTCGATTGGCTCGGGAGACACGGTCGGACGATCGCACACGAACGCTAGGCCGGGAAGCCGAACCCAAACGGGTCGACGTTGGTCTAGGTAGGCAGGTTTTCGGCCCCGCGCAAGGAGTCTTATCGACCCGCAGCGACGGCGGCGGCACTTTCGACCGGTCAGCCGGCTCCGCGGCCGAATTCGCGGCTTCGCGGCCGAATTTATCGGCTACAAATCGAGGTCGCGGACAAAGCGTGCGTTCTTCTGGATGTACTCGAAGCGCAGTTCGGGGCGGCGCCCCATCAGCGTCTCAACCAGCGCCCGCGTGCCGCTGCACGGCAGCGGCGCCAGCCGCTCGCCAGCCGCATCCGCCTCCGTGGCGATGCTGACGCGCAACAGGGTGCGCCGCGCCGGGTCCATCGTCGTCGCCTTCAGATAGCGCGCCGGCATCTCGCCGAGCCCCTTGAAACGGCTGACCTCGATCTTGCCGCGACCGGTGAAGCCGGTGCGCAGCAATTCGTCGCGATGTATGTCGTCGCGGGCGTAATGCGTGACCTCGCCCTGGGTCAGCCGGTAGAGCGGCGGCAGCGCCAGATAGAGATGGCCATGGTCGATCAGTCGCGGCATCTCGTGAAAGAAGAATGTCATCAACAGCGCGGCGATATGGGCGCCATCGACATCGGCGTCGGTCATGATCACGACCCGCTCGTAGCGCAGCGCCTCCTCGCGGTATTGCGCGCGCGCGCCGCAGCCGAGCGCCAGAACGATGTCCGACAGCTCCTGGTTGGCGCGCATCTTGTCGGCCGAAGCACTCGCCACGTTCAGAATCTTGCCGCGCAATGGCAGGATCGCCTGGGTTTCGCGATCGCGGGCCTGCTTGGCCGAACCGCCGGCGCTGTCGCCCTCGACGAGAAAGATTTCGGTGCCCTCGGCCGCCGCGCGGCTGCAATCGGCGAGCTTGCCCGGCAGGCGCAGCTTGCGCGTCGCGGTCTTGCGCGCCAGCTCGCGTTGCTGGCGGCGCCGCTGCCGCTCCTCGGCGCGCTCGACGATACGGTCGAGCAAGGCGCGGGCGGTTGCCGGGTCGGCACCGAGCCAGTGATCGAAATGGTCCTTGACCGCGGTCTCGACCAGCCGCGTCGCCTCGGCCGAGGTCAGGCGCTCTTTGGTCTGCCCCTGAAATTGCGGGTCGCGGATGAACAGCGACAACAGCATCGCTGCCCCGCCGCTGACGTCCTCGCCGGCGGCCTGGCCGGCGCGGCGATTGCCGATGAACTCGCCATAGCCTTTAAGAGCGCGCAGCAGCGCATTGCGCAATCCGGTTTCGTGGGTTCCGCCCTCCGGCGTCGGGATCGTGTTGCAGTAGGAATGGCTGAACCCGGCCTCTTCATCCGCCGGCCATGCCACCGCCCATTCGACCTTGCCGCCATCGGCGAGAGCCGCCTGCCCGATGAACGGCCGCGGCGTCAGCATCGGCTGGCCGTCGAGGCTCGCTGTCAGGAAGTCGCCGAGCCCACCCGGGAAATGCAGCCGGGCCTCGGCCGGGACCCCTTGCGGCAACGGCACCGATGCGTCGCAGCTCCAGCGGATTTCGAGACCGCCGAAGAGATACGCCTTCGACCGCGCCATGCGATAAAGCACCGCCGGACGGAAGCCGACCGCGCCGAAAATCTCCGGGTCGGGATGAAACCTCAGGGCCGTGCCGCGTCGATTGCTGACCGTGCCGCGATCCTCGAGCCCGCCCTGCGGCACGCCGCGGCGATAACTCTGGCGCCACAGCCGCCGGTCGCGTGCGACCTCGACTTCGAGGCCGTCGCTCAGCGCGTTCACCACCGACACGCCGACCCCATGCAGACCGCCCGCGGTGCGATAGGCTTCGCCACCAAACTTGCCGCCGGCATGCAACGTCGTCAGGATGATCTCGAGCGCAGGCTTGTCCGGAAAGCGTGGATGCGGATCGACCGGAATTCCGCGGCCATTGTCGCGCACAGAGAGCCAGTTGCCGGCATCGAGCGCGATCTCGATGCGCGAAGCGTGGCCGGCCACCGCCTCGTCCATCGCGTTGTCGAGCACCTCGGCGGCGAGGTGGTGCAGACCGTGCTCACCGGTGTCGCCGATAAACATGCCCGGGCGGCGGCGTACCGGTTCGAGCCCTTCGAGAACCTCGATGTCTTTCGCCGAATAGCTGCCGGCAGGTGCTGCCGGCGAGTCGAACAGATCGCGCATCAGGCCAATATATTGGCGAGAGCCGGCGGCGCAAGCAGCATTCGGTGGCGATGGCGCGCCCGACGACTAAATCTTGACGACGGACGGCGGCGAGCTTCGATCCCTGCCGGCTTTGTCGCTGCTGCGGTGCTCGCTCGGGAACCCGGCGGCAGGGTGCGGGGTTTGTACCTACGGGGATGATGACCAACGAGCGCAAGATCTGGGAAGCGGCATTGCTTCTCGTCCGCCAGCACGGTGCAGCCGCCGGTGCGGTTGCTCGCGCCGAGGCGTGCCGGCAACGCGGCCAGGACGATCCGCTGACCTGCGTCGTCTGGTGCTGGATCGCCCGCTCGGTCGCCGAATTGCTGCGCCCGGTCCCGGGGCGGGGTGAACGGGTGCATTGAGGCTTGCGTCGTGTCTCGTTAACCTCGCGATAAGGCCGCCGATACCCGTCGGCGCCGGTTGCGATCGGAGAAACCGCGATGGCGGGAAAGCTGCTGGGCCGGCTCCGCGGTAAGGGGCATTCGACCGAGGGATCGTTCGCCCTGTCGCTGAGCGAGGCGGAATGGCGCAGCCGGTTGTCGGTGCCGCAGTACCGGGTGTTGCGCGAGCATGGCACCGAGAGCCCCGGGTCAAGCGCACTCGACAAGGAATACGGCGCGGGCTTCTATCATTGCGCCGGCTGCGGCCAAGCGTTGTTCTCGTCCGCCACCAAGTTCGACAGCGGCACCGGCTGGCCGAGCTTTTATGCGCCGCTGGCTGACGCGATCGAGACCTCGACCGATCGCGGCCTCTTCATGGTGCGCACCGAGGTGCATTGCCGCCGGTGCGGCGGCCATCTCGGCCACGTTTTCGATGACGGCCCGCAGCCGACCGGGCAGCGCTATTGCATGAATGGTGTGTCGCTGGCGTTTCACCGGGGTGAGACGCTGCCCACACCGGCTGCCGGGGCCGGCGGGGAGGAGGAATCCGGTCCGGCGTAGCAGCCGCGCTGGGCCGGGGCATCATCGTTTCGCGACAGCGCGCGCAAATCGGCGCGCAATCTGTCGGGGCTGCGGGCGAGCCCTGCTTCGACAACCGCGTGCTCCCGTTGCCAGACCGGGTAGGCGGCGCTGAGCAATGTCCTCCCGGCCGCGGTCAGGCTCAGCCGGCGGGTGCGGCGGTCGCGCTCGCCGAAATTCACCGCGACGAGACCGCGGCGTTGCAGCGGTTTTAGGTTGGCGGTCAGGGTTGTCCGATCCATCGCCAATACCGCCGCAACTTCGGCCATACCGGGCGGTGCCGGGCGATTGAGCGACATCAACAGCGAAAACTGGCCGCTGGTCAGCCCGAGCGGCCGCATCGCCTCGTCGAAATGGCGCGCGACAGCGCGTGCCGCGCGCTGCAGGTGCAGACACAGGCAAGTATCGCGCACAGCGCGGGTGACATCGATCGACAGGGTCTCGCTTGACATGAGCCAAGATATGTTGATATCAACGTATCAGTCAACCGGATCGGCACGGCGACGGGTCGTGCCGCAAGGACGGGAAAAGGCGGTGATGCAGCTTCAATCCTATCTGTTCTTTGGCGGAAAATGCGAAGAAGCGATCGAATTTTACCGCAAGACGGTCGGCGCCGAGGTCGGGACGCTGATGCGGTTCAAGGACTGCCCCGAGCCGCCGCCCTCCGGCACGTTCCCGCCCGGCTCCGAGAACAAAATCATGCATGCGAGCCTGCGCATCGGCGACACCGACGTCCTGGCCTCCGATGGCGACTGCTCGCAGCCGGCGAGCTTCGCCGGCTTCGCCCTGACTTTGACGGTGCCGAACGAAGCTGAGGCCGACCGCCTGTTTGCGGCACTCGCCGCTGGCGGGCAGGTGCGGATGCCGCTCGGCAAGACGTTCTTCTCGCCGCGTTTCGGCATGCTCGCCGACCGCTTCGGGGTGGCGTGGATGATCCTCGTGCACCACTAAGATACCCGCACCCTTCGCTGGCGAGAGGGTGGGTCATCGCCATCGATCGGCACGCGCCCCGCTCGCACCCGGCGACCCGCCTGAAATTCCCGCCATCCCAAGGCATCAGGGGCCGGTGCTTGCAAACGCGGCAGCAGCTTGGTCTGATCGCTTGCCCCTCGGGGAGATGCGCGATGACCTTGCCTTCCGCCAGCCGCTTCCGCTTCGCCGGTGATCTCGTGATCTGCCGCATCCTGAACGGGATGTGGCAGGTGTCGGGTGGACATGGTGTGATCGACCCGGGACGCGCCATCGACGAGATGTTCGCCTATCACGATGACGGGTTCACGACCTGGGATCTTGCCGATCATTACGGCCCGGCCGAGGATTTCATCGGTGCCTTTCGTCGCCGCTTTGCCGCCGAGCGCGGTGCCGGGCGGCTGGGCGAAATCCAGGCCTTCACGAAGTGGGTGCCGCATCCGGGGCCGATGACGCGGCGCGTTGTCGAGGAGGCAGTCGGCATCTCGTTGCGACGGATGGGGGTCGCGAGCCTCGACCTGTTGCAGTTCCATTGGTGGGATTACCGTGACCCGCGCTATCTCGACGCCCTGCGGCATCTCGCCGACCTGCAGCGCGAAGGCGGGATCCGCCATCTGGCGCTGACCAATTTCGACACCGAACGGCTGCAGGTGATCGCCGATCACGGCATCCCGATCGTCTCGAACCAGGTGCAGTATTCACTGGTCGACCGCCGGCCCGAGGTGCTGATGGCAGGGTTCTGTGCCGGTCATCAAACGACCCTCCTGGCCTACGGCACGCTGCTCGGCGGGCTGTTGTCGGAGACCTATCTTGGCCGTCCCGAGCCGCGCCGGTCCGAACTCGCAACCGCATCACTGCAGAAATACAAGCAGATGATCGATGCCTGGGGCGGCTGGCCATTGTTCCAGGAATTGCTTGCCGTGCTGCACCGGATCGCCGACCGGCACGGTGTCGGCATCGCCAATATCGGTCTGCGCTATGTGCTCGACCGGCCGGCGGTGGCCGGCGTCATCGTCGGGACCAGGCTCGGCGTGGCGCAGCATCGCGCCGACAACGCGCGCACCCTCGCCGTGACACTCGATGCGGCCGATCATGGGGCGATCGAGGCGGTGTTGGCGAAATCACGCGACCTGATGCAGGTGATCGGCGATTGCGGCGACGAGTACCGCTAGTGGTCCGATCGAAACGCATGGTTCCCAAGCGTTTCGTCAATCGGCCCACCAGGCTGACAGGTTGGCGGTGCGGTTCAGCTCACGGACCGGGACCATCTGTCAGCATCGCACCACTAGCGCCGGCGAACGACCCGCACGACAATCACTCTTCGCCACCGGTGCATTGCCTCCCGAGCCCGGTGCAATCCAGACGGAGAGGGTGAATTGGCCATCGATTACCGGAAGCGCGACGGGGTCGCCTATATCACGCTCGCCAATCCCGACAAGGCGAACATCCTCGACAAACCGACCTCGGACCAGATCTCGGCGGCCTGGATCGATCTGTGGGAAGATCGCGACATCCGCTGCGCGATCCTGACCGGCGCCGGCGACCGCCATTTCTGCGGCGGCCACAATCTGGCGCCGCGCCCGAACATTACCGAGGAAGAACGCGAATATCTGCGCACGCAGCGCATCTTCTGGCCGCTCGCCGGCACCGTGCACGGCCAGAAGACCGGGGTCGACGGCCGGATGGGCGACCACTATCCGCGGGTGTGGAAGCCGGTCATCGCCGCGGTCAATGGCTGGGCCGCCGGGGCGGGGCTCTATATCCTGCTGTCTTCGACCGATATCCGCATCGCCAGCGCCGAGCATGCCCGCTTCAAATTCGCGCTGACGACACAGGGCTGGCTCGGGCACGGGCCGGGGGCCACACTGCTCGCCCGCCAGCTGCGCTACATCGATGCGATGAAGATCCTGTTGACCGACGAGCCGTTCGACGCCGCCGAGGCGCTGCGCATCGGCCTCGTCAACGAGGTCGTGCCGCACGCGCGGCTGCTCGAACGGGCCGAAGAGATTGCCCGCCACATCGTGACCCTGCCGCCCGTTGCGGTGCGGATGATGAAGGAGTTCGTCGTCCGCTTTGGCGATCTGCCGACCGACCAAGCTTGGCATGTGCAGACCCTGATCAACTCGCTTTTGATCCAGACCACGACCGATGGCGAGGAGGGCCGCCACGCCTTCAACGAGAAGCGTCCGGCAAATTTCACTGGCGCGCTGCGCCGCCGCGGCGCGGCCTGGGATGAGCCCGAGGGCGACGACGCCAGGCGTCTCGACGAAGCTTACCGCAGCGGCGAATTCTGACCGGACAGCCGGTTCTCCGCTGGGCGAGAGGCAGGGAAGTGAGGGTCCTGTTCAGCTTCGCGCCGTTGATCCTGTTTCCGTTTGTCGCCGGGTTCTATTCGGTCGAGGCAGGTCTGTGGGTCGCCACCGCGGCGGCAATCCTGGCCGTGGTCGGCGACCGGCTGCTCTATCGCCATACCGTCAAGATCTTGGATGCGGGGCAACTGCTGTTGTTCGGCATCCTGGCACTTGGCGCAATCGTGCTGCGCCACCTGCCCGACATCTCTTGGATCCGCCTGATCATCAACGCCGGATTGCTTGCGATCGTGCTTGTCTCGATCGCGGCTGCCGCACCGTTCTCGCTTCAATATGCGCGAGAGCAGACGCCCCAATCTCTGTGGAATTCCCAGCACTTCATCGCGACGAATTTCCGCATCAGCTGGGGATGGGCCGCGGCCTTCGCGGTCAGCACCGCCGCCGACCTGGCAAGGCTGTTCGTTCCCGCCATTCCCCATATCGCCGAAAGCGGTGCCGGGATCGCCGCACTCGTGCTCGCCGGTGCCTTTACCGGCTGGTACCCGAAATATGTGCGCGCCGCCGCCAGCACCAGGACGCAGTGACCGGAGCTACAAGACCGAATCGACCCATTCGTAGAGCTTGCTCTTCGGCAGGGCCCCGATCTTGGTTGCGGCGACTTTGCCGTCCTTGAACAGGATCATCGTCGGGATGCCGCGCACTCCGTATCTGCTCGGTGCGTTCGGGTTCTCGTCGATATTGACTTTGGCGACCGTCAGCTTGCCGGCCTTGTCCGCGGCCAAATCCTCGAGGAATGGCCCGATCATCTTGCACGGACCGCACCACTCGGCCCAGAAATCAACCAGGACGGGTCCTTCGGCATGAAGCACATCCTTGTCGAAGCTGCTGTCGGTGACCGTGGTCGGCTTCATCGCTTGGCTCTCCGCGAAAACATCGATGAGATTAGGGGTGCCGAAAAAGCATCGTCAAGGAGCGTGGCGTGCGAGCCGTTCGGGGCTGATCGGCATCAATCGTGGAGCTTGCGTCCACAACAGCGCGCAGCGGATCTCGCGGCCGGGATAGATCCGGGAGAGTGCTGCGCGATAGATCGCCAACTGCCGCAGATAGATCGGCGCCACCTCCGCTTCGCTGCCCGGCACCGGGCGCAGCGTCTTGTAATCGACGATCAGCACATGATCCGCGGCGACCACGAGGCGGTCGATCTGTCCCGACACGGTGCGGCCCTCGACCAGCCCGACCAGCGGCACCTCGGCCTGCGAGCCCGGACCAAACAGCGCGGCGAATTCGGGATCGTCGAGCACCGCCATTGTCTGGCGGCAAATATCGTCCTGCTCTGGGTCGTCGAGACCATGGATCGGCGACGCAAGAAACCGCCGCGCCGCCGGCTCGCGCTGTGCCGGCAGGATCTCGGGCAGGCTCTGCAGCAGGCGGTGGACCAGGAGCCCGCGCTTGAACCGGTCGCGTCCGCCGCTCGCCAGTGGCGACAGGGCCGGCGGCTCCTCGCCGCTCGGCCGGGATGGCACCAAGGGACGCGGCGGGTCGGGCTCGATCGGCGGCGGGGCCGTCGCCCATAGCGGCAGGATCGCCGGATCCGCCGCGGATGCCGCCGGCTCGTGAACCGGTGGCGCCTGCTGCGCGCAGTCGAGCCGCAGCCCTTCACCGCGCCAGCCATCGGCGCCGATCAGCATCGTCGTGTCGAAGGCGAACGGTTCGGCCTGACCGGTGAGCCCGGCCCGGCACAGGGCATGCCAGCACAGCTGCGCCGCTGCCTTTTTGGTGTGCCAGCCGCAGATGTAGAGCCGGTCCTGCGCGCGGGTCAGCCCGACATAGAGGAGGCGGCGGTATTCCTGCATCTGGCGATCCTGCCAGGCCGCCTTCTCGGCGCGATAGAGCGGGGTCAGATGGTTGCCGGGCGGCTTCCACAGCGGCAGTTCGCCGGCTTCGCCCCACATCCCGGCCTCGCTCCACACCCCGGCCTCGCTCCATACCAATGACTGCCGCTGCTCCGGAACCGCCATCGTGTCGGGCAGAAAGACCACCGGCGCCTCAAGCCCCTTTGCGCCATGCACGGTCAGAACGCGCACTTCGTCGCGCCGGCGCGCGGCAAAATCGCGCTTGACTTCGGTGCCGCCGGCGACGAGCCAGCGCAGGAAGCCCTGCAGCGAGGGCACGTGGTCGCGCTCATAGGCGAGGGCGAGGCCGAGGAATTCGCCGATCGGGTCCTCGGCTTCGGGGCCGAGGCGGCGCAGCAGCGCCTGCCGGCCGCAATCATGCCCGAGGATTTCGGCGAACAATTCGTAGGGCGGAACGAAATCCGCGCGGGCGAGCCACCCGGAAAGCCGGTCGGCCACCTGGCGCAGCCTTGGGCTCGATCCGGCAAGAGCGCGCAGCCGGTCCCACAATTTGTCGTCGCCGCGACCATGGCACAGCTCGAACAGCGTATCCTCGTCGATGTCGAGCAGTGGCCCTTTCAGCACCGTGGCCAGGGTCAGATCGTCTTCGGGAAACAACAGAAAGCGGCCGAGCGCCGCCAGATCCTGCACCGCCAGCTGTTCGGTCAGCACCAGCCGGTCGGCGCCGGCGACGGGGATGCCACGCTCCTTGAGCGCGCGCAGCAACTCCCCGACAAACGCATTGCGCCGGCGCACCAGCACCATGATGTCGCCGGGGCGCAGCCGGCGATCGCGCGCCTCAAGGCGCTCGCCGCGGTCGAGCCATTGCCGGACCGTTGCGGCAATGGCGCGGGCGAGCCGGGCCCAGGGCTCGGTCACGCGCTGGCGGACGAGCGGCAAGGTCTCGGGATCGGTATCATCGGCCGGCGCCGGCACCGGCGGCCACAACTCGACACGCCCGGCCTGGCCGACGCGCGCCGCGAAATGGCGAATTGGCTCGCCATCGAGTGCGACCCCATGCTGCGCCTCGGGCCTGCGAAAAATCGCGTCAACCGCGCGCAGCACCGGCTCGGTCGAGCGAAACGAGAGGTCGAGCGGCAGAATCCGCCAATCCTGGCCGGCGCTCGTGACCCGCTCCTGAAAATGCTGCCGCATGCGGACAAAGGCCTGCGGGTCGGCGCGCTGGAAGCTGTAGATCGACTGTTTGGCGTCACCGACGGCGAAGATCGTGCGGGGGCGCGGATTGGCGCCCTCGCCGGCGAAGAACTCCTCGGCCAGCGCGGCGACGATGTCCCATTGCTCGCGATTGGTGTCCTGCGCCTCGTCGATCAGGATATGGTCGAGACCGCCATCGAGCTTGAACAGTACCCACGGCGCGACCCCGGGACGGCGCAACAGATCGCGCGCGGTCTCTACCAGATCATCAAAATCGAGCACGCCGGCGCGCCGCTTGCCGTCATCATAGGCGCGCAGCAGCGCCTCGCCGAGCCGGGCCAGCGCGCAACTCGCCTCGCGCACCACGACCGCGGCACGCGCCTGATAGAATCGTTGCAGGCGGAGGGCTTCGGCCGTCAGGATCGCAACGGCGTCGCAGGCGGCGGCGCGCGCCGCCGGTTTTGTGATCAGGGTTTTGCGAACTTCGCCCTGATCGGTCAAAAAGACCGCCTCATAGGCGGCGAGCTGCCGCTGCCGGGCCAGCGGCGCCGCGCACCATTCGGCGATGATCGTCGCGCGCTCGCGGTCGGTCGGCGATCCGACGGCCAAGGCCGCCGCGGCCTGCCGCAATCCCGCGATGTCAGAGGCATCCTCGGCGCAGAACGCCGCGGTCAGGGTCTGCGCATCGGCATCGGCCGACACTCCGAGCGCCGCGGCGAGCCGGTGGCGCAGCACCTCGTGACCCCCGGCAGCGGCACGGCGCAGTTTGCCACGCTCCTTGGCGAGCTCTCCGATCAATTCGGTAAACCGCTCCTCGGCCGCATGATCGGCGACGATCGAGAGCGCTTCGGTCAAAGCCGGGTCGCCACCCTCGCGGGCCGCGAGGATGATTTTCTGGGCCGCCTCGGCCATCGCCTCGGCCGCACCGCGTTCCTCGATCACGGTGAATTCCGGCGACACTCCGGCTTCGAGCGGAAACCGGCGCAACAGCGCCTGGCAGAAGGCGTGGATCGTCGCGATCTTGATCCCGCCCGGGCTGTCGAGCACCAGCGCGAACAGCCGGCGGGCGCGGGCGATCATCTCCTCGTCGGCGACGCGGCCGGTCAGGCGGAACAGCACCTCGACCAGCGCACCCGGCGGCATCGTCGCCCAACCGGCCAGTGCCGTGTCGAGGCGATTGGCCATCTCGGCGGCCGCGGCACGGGTGAAGGTCAGGCACAGCACGCGCGACGGATCGGTGCCGTCGAGCAGCAGGCGCAGCAGCCGCTCGGTCAAGACCGTCGTCTTGCCGGTGCCGGCCGAGGCCGATACCCAGACCGAGCTGCGCGGTCCGGCAGCGCGCCGGGCGATGTCCGCGGCAGCGCTCATTCCCCCGCCTCGCTCATTCCCCCGCCTCGCTCATTCCTCCGCCTCGCTCATTCCTCCGCCTCGCTCATTCCTCCGCCTCGCTCATTCCTCCGCCTCGCTCATTCCTCCGCCTCGCTCATTCCTCCGCCTCGCTGCGGTCCACCCGTTCGAGATGGCGGTAATCGGAGTAGGGCGGCTCCCACTCGCGCAGCGGCATCGCCAGATAGGGCATGTCCGGGTCGTCGAAGCGCTCGATCATCCTGCGCAGCCGGCTAATCGCGCGCGCGATCAGCGCGTCGCAATCGCCATCGTCGATCGAGCGCCGCTCGCCGGCCGGGTTGCCGCCGCCGAGCCGCCAATATTGGAGCATGGTCGGCCGGCCGGTGACCGCACCAAAGCTGCCGTCGCGCAGTATCGCGGCTTCGAGCGGCAGTTGCGGTGCAAATCCCGCTTGCAGCTTGGCCTTTTTCGGCAACGCTCCGGTCTTGTAGTCGACCAGCAGAAATCCGCCATCGACCAGCCGATCGATGCGGTCTGCGACAGCGGTCAGCTCGAACGGGCCTGCCGGGCCGTCGAGCGTCAGTTGCCCCGAGCATTCGCTCAGGCTCTCGACGATGGTCGGACGGTGCCCGGTCTCCTCGGCGACCAGCCAGCGCACGATCCGCCGGAAGCGCGGCCACCAAAACGCCCAGGCGCCGGGGCGCGACAGCACCGACCCGAAGGCCTCCCGACCGATCGACAGGAGCTGTGCCTCGGCATCTTGCGGCAAAGCGCGGGGAAATCGCCGGACAAAGGCGGCCAGCGCCGCGTGGATGCTGATCCCGAGCTCGGCGCGGCCCGGATCGGCGTCGAGTTCCGGTGCAGCCTTCAGACCGAGGATATGGCGGGCATAGATCGCATAGGGATCGGCGAGCCAGGTCTCGACCTGGGTTACCGACAGCCGGCGCGGCCGGGCCGAGAGCGGCGGGCGCGGCTCGGGTCGGGGCAGCGGCTGGTATGGCGCGGTGTCGAGCAGAAGGGCGGCCGCCTCGATCTCGGCTTGCGGGGCCAAGGCACCGTCGAGCCCGATCGCGCGCAGCACCGTGTCGAGCCGCAACAGCCAGCGCGACGGCACGGTCGGCACCCCCTCGCGGCGGGCGGCGCGGGTCAGCGCCACCTCGGGTGCCGCCATAGCCTGGGCAAAATCATGTGCCGCGATGCCGATCGCGCGCTCCGGGACGGCAATGTTGAACAGGCGACGCATCTGTCGCGACATCCACGGATCGGGTGCCGCCGGCGCTGGCCAAGTGCCTTCGTTGAGACCGCCGAGGACAACGAGATCGGCCTGCTGGAGCCGCCCCTCGACCAGGCCCCAGATCGCCAGCCGCGGATGTCGGCCATAAGCCGGGCGGACCACGGCGTCGGCGGCCAGTGCCTCGAACAGTGCCGGGTAGTGATGCCCGGGCAACGCCGGAAAATCCTGCACCGCATCGATCAGCTCATGGCAGAAGCGGGCCGCCGTCTCGCCGGCAGCCTCGCGCCACAGCCGCGCAGCACCGGTCTCGGTATCGCTCGCGGCCAGACGCTCAGCCGCCTCGAGATGCGCGCTAACCAGCAGCGCGAGCGGCGCAGATTTCGCGGCGAGCAGGCCGGGCAGGGGGCCAAGGCAGGATTGCAGCCGATCGACAAGACGGCGCAGGCGCCGATCGCTGCCGATGGCGGCCCTGAGACCGGCGAAACCCGGGGCCGGGCGCGGTCCGCGGATCGCCGCTTCAAGCACCCGCGTTAGCTCGCGAAAGGCCGCCGGGGCGAGCCCGCCGGCGCTGAGCGGATGCTTCAGCGCCGCCAGCATCGGCACCGGCGCCAGCTCGCTCGCGGCAAGATCGAGCAGCAGGCGCAGAAACACGCCGGGCGGGGTGCGGTTGAGCGGCACCCCCGCGGAATCGTCGATCTCGATGCCCCAGCGCCGCAACTCGGCCGCGACCCGGCGGGCGAGCTCGCGATCGGGGGTGACGAGCGCCGCGGTGGCACCCGGAATCTCCAGCTTGCGCCGCAGCAACAATGCGACGGTCAACGCCTCCTGCTGCGCTCCGGCGCAATCATAGCGATTGAGCCCGGCCAGGATCTCGCCGGTGCAGGGGGCCAAATCGCGCCACGCCTCCGTCGTCGCCGCCGGCCGCATCGCCTCGCTGATCAGCCGGGCACGTCCGCTATGGCGCGATGATGACGGGGCTGCGGCAGCCGGCCAATCGCGGACGTCACCCGGGGCGCAGCCGAGGTCGTTCAGCAGCATCGCCAACAGGTGCTGCGGGTGGGCTTCGTCGATGGCGATCGCCTCCCACTGTGGCGCATCGCAAAAGCGGTCGAGACCGGCGAGGATCACGCCACCGCGTTTGAGGCCGGCAACCACCGCGATCAGCTCGGTCATCGCCGCAATCCCGCCGGTGAGCCCGGCGGCGATCACCGGGTCGCGCGGCGGTACCTTGCGCCACAGCGCGGCCTGCCGCCTCAGCAGCCGGTTGCGCCGTTCGGCCGGATCGAGCGCGCCTTCGCCGGCAAGGATCGCCGGCCAGTGTCGCGGCAGGATTTCGAGAAACTGGCGCACGGTCTGCCAATGCTCGGCGAGATCGGGCGGTGCGAGGCCGGAGAGATCGGCGAAATTGGCACCCTCGGTCGCGACGGTGTCGAGCAGTCGTGCCAAGCTGCCGGCAAGGGTGGCCGCCTGCCCCGGCAACAACGCATCGCCGCCGCGCCGCGCACCCCATTGCAGCACCAGCCGGGTCAGCAGCATGCGGCGCCGCAGTTCGGGGATGGCCGGCGGCAGATCGAGAGCGCCGTCATCCGCGGTCGCGTCGATCAGCTCCAGCCCGTCCGCGTCGAGGTCGCCGATCGGCCGCATCCGTGGCAGCAACAGCGGCGTTCCCGGCTCGGCGCCGTGCGCAACGGTTCGCAGGAACGCCTCGCGCAGCGATCGCGCGGCGCGGCGGGTCGGCAGCAGAATGGTGATCCGCGACAATGCCAGAGGGTCGTCGCCGGCAGTCGCCAGGAGGCCCGCCGCGAGCGTCCCGAGAAACGGGCGGTCGGGGGCGATCGTGAACAGTCCGGGTCGCACGAGCCTTGCTACTCGCCTCTGCGTCACCAAAAGGTCAATGCCGCCGGCGGTCCCCTCCGGCGTCGCCACGCGCCGCGCCGTCAGCGCCCGCTGCGGCGCCCGGCGAGGCGGGCGCGGGTGGCGTCGAGACCGGCCGGCGTGCCGATGTGAAACCACTCGCCATCATGCACGATGGCCCCGAGGCGACCCGACCGTTCCGCCCGGTCGAATAGGCGCACCAGCGAAAAGACCCGGTCGGTCACGCCGTCGAACAGGCGCCGATGCAACAGCTGGATGCCGGCGAACAGATGGGGCGCGCCTGCGGCCTCGCGGCGGCGGCGCGGGCGGGCGGGCGGATCGAGCAGGTAGTCGCCGCTGCCGTCATAGCCGACCGCACTCGCCAGGGGCTGCAGCAGCAGCATCGCATCGAGCGCGCCGGGATCGAAGGCGCGAGCCAGCCGCAGCAATGCCGGTTCCGGCCCGTCGAGCCAGAACACGTCGCCGTTGACGACAAAAAAAGTCTCGCCGAGATCGGGTAGCGCGCGCGCGACCCCGCCCCCGGTATCGAGCAGCTCGGCCTCCTCGGAAATCGTAATGCGCGGTGTTGTGCGGTCTGCGAGCCGGGCCGCGATCATCGCCCCCAGGTAGTGGATGTTGACGACCGCATGCTCGACGCCGGCCAGCGCCAGCCGGTCGAGCGCGTGATCGATGAGGGTCCGGCCGTCGAGCTCGACGAGCGGTTTCGGGATCGTCGCGGTGACCGGCCGCAGCCGGGTGCCGAGCCCGGCCGCGAGCACCATCGCGCGCCGCGGCGGCTCGATCACCCGGCCTCCGGCGGAACCGGGCAGGCGCGTGCCGCCTGCGGCACATGACGATCGAGCCAGCGCCCGATCGCACCAAGCGCCGGCTCCTGCAGGTCGGTCTCGATCAGCCGCCACAGCCGCGGCACATGGGCGAGATAGCCGGGCTTGCCATCACGCTTCCACAGGCGGGTGAAGATGCCGAGGATCTTGCAATTGCGCTGGGTCGCCAGAACCGAGGCGGCGCGGGTGAAGCCCCGTCGGTCGAACCCCGAAACGGCCGCGAGATAGCGTTCGGTCATCATCTGGCGCAAGGCCGGCGAGACGTCGCGGCGGGCGTCCTCGAGCAGCGAGACGAGGTCGTAGCCGGGTGGTCCGCAGACCGCATCCTGGAAGTCGAGCAGGCCGCAGCGCCGCACTCCCTCGCGGTCGGGCAGCAGCATCAGATTGTCGACGTGAAAGTCGCGCAGCACCAGGGTCGCGGGAAACGCTTCCATCACCTGTGCCAGTGCCGCCTGCCACAGTGCCAGGTAGTCCTCACGCTGTGCGGTGGCGAGCGGCGCGCCGGTGAACGCGGGCACATACCAATCGGTCAGCAAAGCCGCCTCGCCGAGCAGCCGGGCTTCGTCATAGGGCGGCAGGCCGGGCAAGTCATCGGCGGCGACCCGCCGCTGCAGCGCCGCCAGCGTGTCGATCGCGAGCGCGTACAGCTCCCTCGGGTCGGCGCCGCGGTCGAGCAGCCGGGTATAGGTATCGTCGCCGAAATCCTCGAGCAGCAGAAAGCCCTGCATGCGGTCTTCGGCCAGCACTTCGGGCGCGCTGAGACCGAGCCGCCGCAATGTCGCCGCGACCAGCAGATAAGGGCCGACATGTTCCTGCGGCGGCGGCGCATCCATGATGATCGCGCGGTCGTGGCCGCGACGCAGCCGGTAGTAGCGCCGGAACGATGCGTCGGCGGCGAGCTGCACCGGCAGGACGTCGCCCCATCCGGCCGCTTCGAGAAAGGCGGCCATCGCGCCCGGCCGCGACGCGCCGGCGGCGGCACTCGGCGAGCCCGGGCGAAGCCCGCTGGAAAAGCCTGCCGTCACTCCTTCAGACATGGTCGGCGACTGCCGCGAGTCGCGCCTGCCATTCGGGACCACCGTCGCAGACGGCGCGCCGGGCCTGCGGCCGCTCGCCAAACGCGAAGGTGATCTGAAGGCGGCCGGGTGGCAGCAATGCGCCGAGGCGTTCGGGCCATTCGATCAGCGAGATGCCTTCGGCAAAGGCCTCTTCGATGCCGAGTTCCCAGGCTTCCTCGACCTGGCCGAGGCGATAGAGGTCAAAATGCCAGATCCTGACACCGCGCGGTTCGTAGATCTGCACGAAGGTGAAGGTCGGGCTCGGCACCTCCTCCTCGGTCGTGCCGCTGGCCCGGATAAAGGCGCGGGCAAAGCTGGTCTTGCCAGCACCCAGATCGCCGCGCAACGCGATGACATCACCGGCGCGGGCCCATGTCGCGATGCGCGCAGCCAATGCCGCGGTCGCAGCTTCGTCAGGCAGGTCGATAGCGATGGTCACCCAGCCCTTGTAGATCGTTGGGTTCAGCGCACGCAAGGACTGGCAGCGCCCGCAAGGGACTGGCGACGGATCCGGTCGCAGGACGTCTGCGTGGCGCGTGGCGGCGCTGCCCGTGCCGGCGGCGCTGCCCGGCGCCAATCATGCTCCCATCTGGCGAATCGCGCGGTCGGCGCAGCGAATCGCATCGTCGCGGCGCCGTTGATCCCCGCTCACACAGCCGAGGAGCGCTGATTTGCCGACGCACCCGAAGCGAGCCGGACGCTGCCGGGTGCCGCTCGCGACCCCGGATGCCGGTCGCGACCCGATGGCTCCAGCCGCGGCAGATCGCCCGGCGGTGCCGGCGCGGGAGAATCGGCGAAAGCCGGCAGCCGGCAGATGATCTGCGTGCCGCGCCCCGGGGCGGGGCGGATCTCGACAGTTCCGCCATGCAGCTCGATCAGGTTCCTGACCAGTGACAGTCCGAGCCCCGAACTTGCCTGGCGCCGGGCGGGCGCAACGGTTTCCCCCGGCTGCTCCGGCGCGGCGACGCCGGGTCCGGTATCGGTGACGCTGATGCACAAATCACCGTCGCAGCACGCGGCCTCGATGCTGATCGAGCCGCCGGGTGGAGTGAACTTGATCGCATTCGAGACTAGGTTGAACAACGCTTGCTTGAGCCGCCGCTCGTCGGCCGCGATCGGTTCGAAGTGCATGGGACAGCGCGATTGCAGATCGAGGCCGCGACTACGCGCGCGTTCCTGCGTCAGCTTGACCACCGCCTGCAACATGCCGGCGATGTCGACCGGGCTGCGTTCCAAGACCAGATGGCCGGCCTCGATCATTGCCAGGTCGAGGATATCGTCTATCAAGGTCATCAATTGGTGGGCGCTCTCGAGAATGCCGTAGCAATATTCGGATTGGCTGGAATTCAATGCACCAAAATACTGGTGGTTGAGGATCTCGGCAAAACCGATGACGGTGCTGAGCGGAGTGCGCAATTCATGCGAAACGCCGGCGATGAATTCGCTTTTGAGCCGATCGGCGGTTTCGAGCGCCTCGTTGCGCTGGCGCAACGCCCGCTCGACACGAGAGGTGTCGGTGACATCGAGATAGCTCAACAGCACCTCGCCATCGGGCAGGGGCACGCTCGCCACCTGCAGCATCGAGCCGTCGCGGCGATAGAGCGGGCCGCTGGCCAGGGAGGGCGAGGTGACCTTGGCGACGATCGCATCCCGCACCGCCGGCCAGTCGCTGCCATCATCGAGAAAATCGCGGGTTCGCTCGACGATGTCGGCAATATGCGGATCGCCGGCGACATCCTCGCTCGACAAACCCCACATCGCGCGAAAGGCGGGGTTGTGCAATTTGAGCCGGCCGTCGCTGCCATAGACCGCCACCCCCTCGAACAGGTGATCGAGCGTGGCGCGCTGCACCTGGATCAGCGTGTTGTACGAGCATTCGAGCGCGAGCCGGTCGCTGACATCCTCATAGACAAAGGTCAGCCCGCCAAGCGGATGCGGCGAGACCGTGACCTGCACCGTGCGCCCGTCCGGCAGGTGCATCACTTCGTGGCGCGGCTCGATCAGTGCGGTGAACATCTCGCAGCGTTCGTGTTTGAACGCGCGGAAATCGGCAAATTCCGGAATATTGCGGCTCTCGCGCAAGCGCTCGAGAATCTCGTCCAAGCTTGGCTCGGTGGCGAGCCATGCCTCCTCGATCTCCCACAGCGCGGCAAAGGCGGTGTTGAAAAAGCTGAGCCGCCGGTCGGGCCCGAAGATCGCAACCGCCGCATAAATGCTTTCGAGCACATCGGCATGCGCGTTGATATGCCGCCACAGTTCCGATTGCGCGCTCTCGAGATCGGTCTTGTCGACGGCGACGCCGCCGCTGCCGCCGCTGGCGCACGGGCGCTCGACCAGTTCGAGAAGCCGCCGCTGGCCGCCGATCACGACATGGGTGCGCATCGCCGGGTCGGAAGACAATTCGGCCGGCCCGGCATCGTCGGCATCATCCCCCGAGACGGTGCCGGTTGCCGCGATCCCGCCGCGGCCGAGGCGAGGCGACAATTCGCGCGCTTCGGCGAGAACGCGTTCCCGGGTGCTGCCGAGAGCCTCGGCATAGGCACGATTGCAGTCGGTCAGCACCCCGTCCCGCCGCCAGACCGGTAGCGGCAGCGCATCGAGCATTTCGCGCAGTCGTGCCGTCGCCGCCTCGGCCGCCTGTGCTGCAAGCAACGCCGCGCTGCGGCCGCGTTCGGCGCTGGCGAGCCTTCGGCGGCACTCGCAGAGGCGGGATCGAGCGTGCAGCAGCAGAACCACGAGGATCGCGGAGACGATCGCACAGGGCAGGACCGTGGAGACGATCACGAATTGGCACCCCTTTTACGTCTGAAGAGGGTATTTCAGACACCGGCTCTCGTTTGCCGATTATGGGGTGCGTTTGGTTAAAAGAAAAGAGGGAAAGTTGCGTCCCTCTCTCTAAAGTTGTGATCTTGCCGACCGATGGCGGTTCAGTACCGGTAGTGCTCGGGCTTGTACGGTCCAGCCTGGTCGAGACCGAGATAGCCGGCCTGGGCCGAACTGAGCCGCGTCAGCTTGACGCCGAGCTTGTCGAGATGCAGCTGTGCCACCTTCTCGTCGAGATGCTTGGGCAGCACATAGACCTTGTTTTCATACTTGCCCGGGTTGGTCCACAGCTCGATCTGGGCCAGCACCTGGTTGGTAAAGGAGGCGCTCATCACAAAGCTCGGATGGCCGGTGGCGCAGCCGAGATTGACGAGCCGCCCCTTGGCCAGCACGATCAGCCGCTTGCCATCGGGAAACACGACCTCGTCGACCTGCGGCTTGACCTCCTCCCAGGCATAGTTGCGCAGCGCGTCGATCTGGATTTCGCTGTCGAAATGGCCAATGTTGCAGACGATTGCGCGATCCTTCATCTGGCGCATATGGTCGATCGTGATCACGTCGATATCGCCGGTGGCGGTGACGAAGATGTCGCCATGCGCTGCCGCGTCGTCCATCGTCACCACCTGGTAGCCTTCCATCGCCGCCTGCAAGGCGCAGATCGGGTCGATCTCGGTGACCATGACGCGGGCACCCTGGCTTCTGAGGCTCGCCGCCGAACCCTTGCCGACATTGCCAAAACCGCACACCACCGCGAGCTTGCCGGCGAGCATCACGTCGGTCGCCCGCTTGATGCCGTCGACCAGGCTCTCGCGGCAGCCATAGAGATTGTCGAATTTGGACTTGGTCACACTGTCGTTGACGTTGATCGCCGGGGCTTTCAGCGTTCCCTGCCGCATCATCTCGTAGAGCCGGTTGACGCCGGTCGTGGTTTCCTCCGAGATGCCGCGGACCGCGCGCAACAAATCGGGATGCGCGTCGTGCAGGACCTTGGTCGCATCGCCGCCATCGTCGAGCACCATGTTCGGCGTCCAGCCGGCATAGGGACCCTCGGCCGGCCCGCGCAGGGTCTGCGTGATGCACCATTCGTATTCCGCTTCGCTCTCGCCCTTCCAGGCGAAGACCGGGATGCCGCGGGCGGCGATCGCGGCGGCGGCATGGTCCTGGGTCGAGAAGATGTTGCACGAGCTCCAGCGCACACTGGCGCCGAGATGGATCAGCGTCTCGATCAGCACCGCGGTCTGGATCGTCATGTGCAGACAGCCGACGATCCGCGCGTCCTTCAGCGGCTTTGTCCGGCCGAACTCCTCGCGCAGCGCCATCAGTCCCGGCATCTCGGTCTCGGCAATCGCGATCTCGCGCCGGCCCCAATCGGCGAGCGCGATATCGGCGACCCGGTAATCGGCGGTGGCGGGCGAATCGATGATGGCGGGGGAATCGGCGGTGGCAGGCATTGGAAATCTCCCTTCGGCCCGCGATCGCGGCCTGAATGATGCAGATTGAGAATAGAAAGATATAGAGATATCTTTATGTCGTCAACCGGTGCCGCCCCCCAAGACCATCTCGCCCGAGACCGCCTCGCCCGAGATCATCTCGAATGCAACTGTCTCGCGGTACGGCAGGCCGCGCGTTGCGTGACCCAGCTCTATGATCGGCATCTGGCGGCGGTCGGGCTGCGTGCGGGCCAGTTTGGCATCCTCGCCCGCTTGCGGCGGCACGGTGCCATGGCGATCGGCGATCTTGCGGCGGAGCTGGTCATCGACCGCACCACTCTCGGCCGCAATCTGCGGCCGCTCAAACGCGACGGGCTGATCACGATCACGCCAGCCCGCGAGGACCGGCGCATCAAGGAATTGCGGCTGACCCCGGCCGGCACCGATCGCCTGCGCATGGCCGGCCCGGCATGGGCTGCGGCGCAAGCCGAGTTCGAAAGCGGTTTCGGGCGCAAGCGCGCAGCCGAGTTGCGCAGCCTGCTGCACATGCTCGTCGGCATCGGCGCTGCGGCGGTAGACGAGCCCTGAATGGCACGCTTTTTCAGCAGGATTGGAAGAGCTGCTGGATCCGCGCGATCTCGGTAGTCGTCGTCAGCGCCAGCATCAACAGGATGCGGGCCTTTTGCGGGCTCAGCTCCTCGCCGGCGACGATGCCGCTTTCGCGCAGCCGGCGGCGCGGCGCCACCCGGCCGGAAAAGGCCCGGCTGCACTGCACGACGACAATCCCAGACCCGGCCGCGCGCTCGAAGGCAGCGCGCTGCTGCGGTGTCGGGCTGCCCGGGGCAAACCCGGCGGAAACGAGGCCGCGTGCACCGGCGGCAATTGCCGCTTCGATCAGCGCGCCATCGGCGCCGGCATAGGAATAGACGATATCGACCCGCGGCAATGGCCGGGCGAGGTCGAGCTTCGCGAACGGACCGTCCGGCATATGTGCACCCAGCGGCGCGCGGTAGAAATGCACGCCATCGCCATCGACATGGCCGAGCGCGCCAAAATCGAGCGAGCGGAAGGTCTGCACGCGATAGGTCGAGGTCTTGACGACGTCGCGGGCGGCATTGATCTCGTCGTTCAGCAGCACTAGCACACCCTTGCCGCGCGCTGCAGGCGAGCTGGCGAGGCGCAACGCGTTGACGAGGTTCATGCCGGCATCGGTGCCAAGCGCGCTTGCCGGCCGTTGCGCGCCGACCAGCACGACCGGTCGGTCGATCGCGAGGGTCAGGTTCAGGAAGAACGCGGTCTCTTCGAGGGTGGCGGTGCCGTGGGTGATCACAAAGCCGGCGGTCGCGGGCTCGTCATGCGCGACCTTGTGGATCAGCGCCCGCAATTCGAGCCAGTCGGCAGGGCCGATATCGGTGCTGCCGACCTGGCGCAGCGTGACCGGTGCTGGATCGGCCACAAGCCGGGTTTCCGGGAAGCGGTCGAGCAAGGCCGCGGCGGTCAGCTTCTGCCCGAAATCGGGATAATCGAGCACATCGAGACTGCCGGCGCCGAGCGAGGAGATCGTGCCGCCGGTGCCGATCACGGCGATGCGGGGGAGCGAGGAAGCGGTCATTTGCATACTCCGGGCTGAGTGAGAAACCGAGCGCAGCATGCGTCGGCGATCGCGACAAGCGCCATCCCCGGTCCCGGCCACGCCGCGCCGCTGGATCGCCGTCAGCGTAATGCACCGCGGCACTGTCGCTGCCGCCCGCCGGAGAAGGTATCCTGTGCTGCGAACATCCGGACGAGTGCCGCTTGAGCGGGAGGAAACAGCATGGCACGCAAGGAACTGGCGGTCGACAGCGTGGCCGAGGCCTATCTGGCGCTTCTCGCCGAGCGCGGGGTCGAATATCTGTTCGCCAATGCCGGCACCGATTTCGCTCCGCTGGTCGAGGCGTTCGCCAAGGCGGCGCGCACCGGGACCCCGGTGCCGCGGCCGATCATCGCCACGCATGAGAATTTGGCGCTGTCGATGGCGCATGGCTGGGCGATGGTGACGGGGCGCATCCCGGCGGTCATGGTCCATGTCAGCGTCGGCACCGCGAACGGGGTGTGTGCTGCCTTCAACGCCGCGCGCGAGAACGTGCCGATGCTGTTCACCGCCGGTCGCTCGCCTGTGACCGAGGCGGGGATGGCCGGAGCCCGCGACGTCTACATCCACTGGGCGCAGGAGATGTTCGACCAGGCCGGGATGGTGCGCGAGATCGTCAAATGGGATTACGAGCTGCGCAATGGCGAGCAGCTCGAAACCGTGGTCGACCGGGCGCTCGCCATCACCGCGAGCGCGCCCAAGGGCCCGGTCTATCTGTCGCTGCCGCGCGAAGTGCTGGCGGCGCCGCTGCCGGGGTTTGCCTATGACGCGCCAGGACGCCGGGTGGCCGCGACCGCCCCCGGGCCCGACCAACCGGCGATCGACCAGGCCGCGCGGCTCCTCGCCACGGCGCAATCGCCGCTGATCATCACCGCCAGCGCCGGGCGTGACCCGGCCGCGGTCGCGCTCCTGGCGGACCTCGCCCAGCAATTCGCGATCCCGGTCGTGCAGCACCGGCCGCGACATCTGTCGCTCCCCGCCGACCATCCCTGCCATCTCGGCTATGATGCGAGCCCCTATCTCGACGCCGCCGATGTGATCCTGGTGCTCGAATGCGACGTGCCGTGGGTCCCGAGCCACAAGGCGCCGCGGCCGGAATGCCGGATCATCCATCTCGGGGTGGACCCGCTATTTCAGCGCTACCCGATCCGCGGCTTTGCCTGCGATCTGGCGGTGACCGCGACCCCGACCGCGGCATTGCCGCCCCTTGCCGCTGCACTCGGCCGTTACGCGGCGCCGGCAGCGATCGCTGAGCGCCGAGGCCGGCTCGCCGGCCTCGTTGAGGCGCAGCGCGCCCAATGGCAGAAAACTCGCGATTCGGTCGCCGCCCTGCGTCCGATCCATATGGCCTGGGCCAGCGCCTGCATCGCCCGCGCAAAGCCCGAGGACGCGATCCTCGTCAACGAATACACGCTCATATCGGAGCATTGCGGCGCCAACCGTCCCGGCAGCTATTTCGCGTCGAGCCCGGCTTCGGGGCTAGGCTGGGGCGGCGGTGCCGCACTCGGCGCCAAGCTCGCCGCGCCCGATCGGCTGGTCATCGCCACGCTCGGCGACGGTTCGCATTTGTTCGGCAACCCGGTCGCATTGCACCACGCCGCCGCGGCGCATGATCTGCCGGTGCTGTTTGTGATCATGAACAATTCGATGTGGGGTGCCGTGCGGCGCGCGACCCAGGGCATGTACCCACAGGGCGAGGCGATGCGCAGCAACAAGCCGCCCTTGATCGACCTCGACGAACTGCCGGCCTTCGAGCAGGTCTGCGCTGCAGCCGGCGGCTATGGCGAGCGGGTCGACGATCCGGCGGCGCTGCCGGCGGCACTCGACCGCGCGCTGCACGCGGTCATGGTGGAGCATCGCCAGGCGCTCCTGAACGTGATCTGCCGCGGTCCGTGACCTTTGGTAGTCAGCGCGCCTGTTGCCGAACGGCGATTTGCCAAGCGGCGGCTGGCGCGGGATAGTGGGGGCGGCGAGAACCGGACCGAGGTCACGACATGAGCGCCGTGCGCGAGCTCCTCGACGATGCCGTAGCGCTGCAAAAGGACGGGTTGAGCCCCGGCCGGATCGGGTTGGCGCTGACCGACCGCTGGGAGGCCGAGCAGCTCGGCGCGGCCGGGGAGGTACGCCGGACCCGGTCGAAGACGGGGGCGATCGAACTGCGCTTTCCGAGCGGTGAGAAGATCGTCTGGGACGGCACCGCGTGGAGCTATCTGCCAGGGTGAAATCCGTCCGGTTGGCGATCAGGGGCGGGTTCGCGATCGGGCTCGCGGCGGTCACGCTGCTGGGTGGTGCCGGCGGTACGGCTGGCGCCAGCGAGATCACCGCCGTTTACGACGCCTATTGGGCAGGTCTGCCGGCCGGCGAAATCCGCCTTCAGCTCGATGATGGCGCCGGCTCATATCGCGATCGCATCGAGATCAGCAGCACCGGGCTGCCGCGCCTTGTCACGCATTTCCGCGGGATCGCCGAGGCCGAGGGCCGGCTCACCGCCGGGCAGCCGGCCGATCCCATCCGATACAATGCCTATTATGATTTGCACAAGCGGCGGAACAGCTGCATCAGCATGCGCTTTGTCGGTCGGGCCGGGGCGACCGTCGCCCGGCGCGGCCCGCACGACACGAGCCATAAGCCGCCGCTCGCCGAGCGGTTCCGTCGCGACGCAGTCGATCCGATGACGGCGATCGAGCGGCTGCGCGAAGCGGTGCGCGCGGGCGAAACCGATCGCCGCTTTTCAATCCCGGTCTATGACGGGGCACGCCGGTTTGACGTGATCGGTCAAATCGTGTCCGGCACGGGCGTGTCCGGCACGGGTGCCACCGGCGGTCCGCTGCAGGTCGTGCTGACTTTGCGCCCGATCGCCGGGTTCAAAGGGGAATCGAGTGACGATGGCGATCCCGACGATGCGCCGCGGCCGGTCAAGGTGACGTTTTCGGGCGACTGGCGGCGGCTGCCGCTGTCACTCAGCGTGCGAGTGTTCTATCTGCCGCTGTTCGTGCGGCTCGACCATTTGTGCAGCCGCTCGGCACCCTGCCGCGATGTGGCGCCGGCCTTGGCGGGGCGGCTGCCGGACGCGCCCCCCGCCGGTCAGCGGTGGTAGTGCCAGCGGCCGCGCCAGTAGCCCCAGTGGCCGTGCCAGTAGGGATGGCCATAGTATACCCCGACCGGATAGGCATAGCGATAGTAATAATAAGCCGGGTATCCGTAATAGACCGGATAGGGATAGTAGCTTGGCCCCGGATAATAGCCCCACGGCCCCGGCACCCCGACGCTGACCACGACCCGCGCCTGCGCTGGCGTTGACGGCAGTGCCAGTGCTGCCAGACCGGTGGAGGCAATCGCGATCGCGACGAGCCGGGCGATTCCCCGTCTTGGTTTCGAAGCGGCCAAATCTTTCCTCCTTCGCCGATATGACGACGAAATCTCGATCGTATCTTATAACGCGGGCCGCATGATTTTCATCCCCGTGATTATCAACGATCCGTCTCTTTGCCCGTGGCAATATCGTGGCGCGTGGCGGGTCCGGATCGTGGCGCGTAGCGGGTCTGGTTCGGCGCCAACTGCAACCCGGCCACCCGGCGGCGCGCGCCTCGATGGATCGTTCCTGCCCCGCGATCCGGCATGCCCGTCTTGACGGCGCGCCGGCCAGGCGCGAGGTTGCGGACATTTTCCGGTCGCCAGGAGCATGATCCGATGACCGATCCAATACGCCCATTCGCGCCGGTGCCGGAGGGGACCCAGCCGCCCTACCTGCATCCCGACTACGCCAGCACGGTCAAACGGGCGCCGAGCCATCCGCCGGTCCGGCTCGAGCACAGCCTGACCGAAATCACCGGACCGGTTTTCTCCGGCGGCTGGGCCGGGCCCGATGCCGTCGATTTGACCCGCGGTCATGGCGGCGCACCACTCGGCGAGCGGATCATCGTCGCCGGCCGGGTCCTCGACGAGGACGGGCGGCCGGTGCCAGGCACGCTTATCGAGTTGTGGCAGTGCAACGCCGCCGGTCGCTATCGCCATCCGGTCGATCAGCACGACGCGCCGCTCGACCCGAATTTCGATGGGATCGGCCAAATGGTGACCGACGAGCAGGGCCGGTACCGCTTTCTGACGATCAAACCCGGCGCCTACCCGTGGCGCAACACCTACAATTCATGGCGGCCGGCGCATATCCATTTTGGCGTGTTCGGGCCGGCCTTTGTGACGCGGCTGATCACCCAGATGTATTTTCCCGGCGATCCGCTCCTCGCCTACGATCCGATCTTTCTCGGCACGCCTGACCGCGCGGCGCGCGAGCGGCTGATCGCGGCCTATGATCCGAACCTCAGCGAGGCCGAGTGGGCGCTCGGCTATCATTTCGATATCGTCTTGCGCGGCCGTGCGGCGACACCGATGGAACCGGGTTGAGATGGCAAAGCTGATCGCTACACCCTCGCAGACGGTCGGCCCGTTCTTCCATCTGGCGCTCGACCGTCCCGGATGGACGGATCTGGCGAGAGACAATCCCCAAGGCGAGCGCATCGTCATCGAGGGGCGGATCACCGATGGCGACGGCGCGCCGGTCGCCGATGCCTGCCTCGAACTGTGGCAGGCCAATGCCGCCGGCCGCTATGCCCATCCCGACGACACCCGTACCGACAAGCCACTCGATCCGCATTTTCGCGGGTTTGGCCGGGTCTCGACCGATGCCGAAGGCGGTTTCCGCATCATGACGATCCGGCCGGGGGCGGTGCCGGGCCGCGGCAACACCTTGCAGGCGCCGCATATCGCCGTCGCGCTGTTCGCCCGCGGGCTCCTCAAACCGCTCTATACCCGCATCTATTTCGCCGGTGAAACGGGGAACGACAGCGACCCGGTGCTGACGTCGATCGACGATCCGGCCCGCCGCCGGACCCTGATCGCCGCCAGCCGCGACGGCGACCCGCCGACCTATCGTTTCGACATCGTCATGCAGGGTGAGCGCGAGACGGTCTTTTTCGATTTGTGACGATCGCGCATGGCGCGAGCCAACTCGAAGACCATTTCCGGAGCGGACGGCGCCACCACGCCTAATCGACGACGATCGGCTTGATCTCGCGCAGGCGGGGTAGGACTTCCTTCGCGAATAAAGTGATGTTCTTGACCGCCTCGGCGTGGGTGATGAAACCGGTCTTGCCGACCATGATCAGATGGCCGAAGCCGCCGACCTTGTCGTAGAACTCCATGATCTGCTTGTAGACGGTGTCGGGGTTGCCGGCATACATGCGGCCGCCGGCCATCGCCATCTCGGCGGTGACACCCGGCCGGTTCAATGCCGAATCGCGTCCCGGCCGGCCAATCCCGATGGCCCCCGCCGGGCTGCGATAAAGCTGCGGCGCAAATTGTGCGGGCGTCTGGCCGGGCAGAAACTTCGCATATTGCGGCGCCGATTTCATGCTGGTGTTGACGAACCACAGGAGCTTCGAGCCGACCTCGATGCCCTCCTCGTCGGTGTCGCCGACATAGACAAACGCGGAATAGCCGAACCGGTCGGTCGCCGGCTTGGAGAGGCCGGCCTCGGCCCGCGCCTGGCGATAGGAGGCCCAGGCCCGTTTCGTGACATCGACGCCGCGCATGACCATGATGTTGACCATGCCGCGGCGGCCGAGTTCGGCGGTGTCCTCGGGGTCCGAGGTCGCAGCCCACATCGGCGGGTGCGGCCGCTGGTAGGGGCCCGGCCAGATGTTGACGTGGCGATGGGTGAAATGCTTGCCCTCCCAGCTGAACGGACCGTCATGCGAGGTCAGGGTCTTGCCGATCAAATCGATCGCCTCCCAGAACCGTTCGCGCACCCCGATCGGGTTAGCGTTGCCCGAGGCCATCTCGGTGCCGCCCGATTTGACAAAGCCGATTTCGAGCCGGCCGCGCGAGATCACATCGGCCGTCGCATATTCCTCGGCGACACGCACCGGGTCCTGCCGCACCGTAACCAGCGTCCCCATGCTGAGAAGACGAATGTTTTTCGTCTGGCGGGCGACGATGCCGAGGATGACCGGGCTTGCGCCATAGAGGCAATTGATCCCGGCATGATGCTCGCTCGAAGTAATGTTGAGGCCGAGCTCGTCGCATAATAGGTATTCATCGAGCGTCTCCTCAAACAGCTGCGCCGCGACCTTCGGGTCGCAATAGCGATTGGGCAGGCTGGCGCGCACCGAATCCGCCGCATTGAGCACATCGTCCGGCACGAACGGGTACGGGTTCTCGCAATGAAACCAGGCGTCCATCTGTTCTCCTCGGCATCCGATGCCTCGATCAGGGCAGCTGAAGCAGGGATCTTATCTTGCCTTGCGCCTGCCGCAGGACACTGGCCGGCGCGCGGCCGGCAAATTCGCGCGTCCGTGGCCGTCGGTGCAAGGCCGAGCTTCGTTCGATTGACGTGGCGGCATCGGCGGGGCGATGCTGCGGCAATCGCCGCGGCCGGAGGAAATATCGCATGAGCCTCGAATTGCACCAGCTGCATCCGCTGTTTGCCGCCGAGGCGAACGGCGTCGATCTCGCCGGGCCGGTCGATGCGGCGACGATCGATGCGATCTGGCGGGCGATCGACGAGTACGCGGTCGTCGTGTTTCCCGAGCAGCGTCTCGACGACACGCAGCTGCGCGATTTTGCGGCGCGTTTCGGCCCGCTCGAGATCGGCCGCGCCGCCGCCACCACCAAAAAGCGGCGGCTGCAGCATCCGGAGATCGGCGATATCTCGAACCTCGACGAAGCGGGCAAGCTGCGCGCCGCCGATGATCGGCGCCGGCTCGACATGCTCGGCAACCGGCTGTGGCACACCGATGCGTCCTATATGCCGGTGCCGGTGGTGCTGGGCATGCTGCATGCGGTAGCGGTGCCGCCGGCGAGCCCGTTTGGCGGCGGCGAGACCGAATTCGCCGATATGCGTGCCGCCTATGACGCGCTGCCCGAGGCGATGAAACAGGCGATCGATCCGCTCGTCGCGGTACACGACATCACCTGGTCGCGCGGCCAGATCGGTTTCACCGAATTCACGCCGGGCGAGCGTGAGAAATATCCGCCCTCACAGCAGCGGCTGGTGCGCCGGCATCCGGGCTCGGGGCGGAAAACCGTCTATCTTTCGGCGCATGCCTCGCATATCGAGGGCTGGCCGGTCGGCGACGGGCGGATCCTGCTCTATGACCTCAATCTGTTTGCGACCCGCCCCGAATTCGTCTACCGCCACCAATGGCGGGTCGGGGATCTGGTGATCTGGGACAACCGCTCGACGATGCATCGCGGCCGGCCGCATGATGACCGCTTCCCGCGCGATCTGCGCCGGGCGACGACGCTCGATACCGGCTCGACCCTCGACGAGGCCGCCTGATCCGGCCCGACCTGCCGGTACCGGAGAGGCGGGTGTGTCGGCCGGCCTCGCCAGTCCGCAGCCCGGTCAGACCCGCTCGTACTCGGCCGAAATGTCCTTGTTGGTGTAGTCGGTCAGCAATGCCGTCGAGACGATGCCGATGATCGCGCAACCGACCATGTAGAGCGCGATCGGCAAGCTCGTCCCAAAGGCGGCGAACAGTGCGGTGGCAATGAAGGGCGACGGGCCGCCGGCAATGATCGAGGCGAGCTGATAGCCGAGCGAAGTGCCGCTGTAGCGCAGCCTGGGCGTGAAGCTTTCCGCGATCAGCGCCGCCTCCGGACCATAGCAGGTCATGACCGGCAGGAGCGACAACGCCACCGCGATAAAGATCAAGGTCGGCGATTTGGTGTCGAGCAGGCCAAAATAGATGAAGCCGTACACCGCGACAAAAATGCAGCCGATCATGTACATGTTCTTGCGGCCGATGCGGTCGGACAGCGCCCCGGCGCCGGTGACCCACAGAAATCCCAGCACGCATTGGGCCATGACCGCGATCAGCAGGAAATCGCGCGACACGCCCAGGACATGCGTGCCATAGCTGAAGATGAAGGCGCCGACGATGTAGCCGGGTGCCTGTTCCGGCATGCGCAGCAACGCGGTCAGGGCCACCTGCTTGGGCTGACGCTTGAGGACTTCGAGCACCGGCACGCGCTCGACGCGCTCCTCCTCGATGACTTTCTGGAACACCGGGGTCTCGAGGATGCCGAGCCGGATCCACAACCCGATCCCGACCATGACCAGGCTCAGATAAAACGGGATGCGCCAGCCCCAGACGATGAACTGATCGCCCGACAGCCAGCTGAACACCAGCACTGCGAGGTTGGCGAGAAAGAACCCGGCCGGCGCACCGAATTGCGGCCAAGCCGAGATGAAACCGCGATGCTTGTTGGTCTGCGCCCATTCCATCGCCAGCAGCACCGAACCGCCCCATTCGCCGCCGACCCCCACCCCCTGGATCAGGCGAATGATGGTCAGCACGATCGGCGCCCAGATCCCGATCGACGCATAGGTCGGGACGAGGCCGACGGCGACGGTTGACAGGCCGGTGACCAGCAGGGTGACGATCAGCGTCGCCTTGCGTCCGATCCGATCGCCCCAATGGCCGAAGATCGCCGCCCCGATCGGCCGCCCGACAAAGCCGATAAAAAACACGCTGAAGGCTTCGAGGATGCCGACGATCGGGCTCGAATGCGGAAAGAACAGCTTGCCGAAGACCAGCCCGGTGACCGTGCCGTAAACCAGGAAATCGTACCACTCGATCAGCGTGCCGACCGTACTGGCGAGCAGCGCCCGGCGCAGGTGCCGGCGGTGCTCCTCATCGGTCAGGCCGCTGGCGGCAGGATCGGACGCGGTCATCGATTTCCTCCTCGGCTACCGGGCGCTTTCTGTGCCCGTTGTTGTTCCCCCGGCGCGCAATGCGGCACGGAGCATCGCGCTGAGAGCTACCAATTGCCGCAGCTCCTGCCAACCCCGCCATGCAGCGTGGCGCCGATTTTCCGTTACGGATCAGACCTGCGCGTATTCGGCGGCAATATCCCGATTGGTCTAATCCGGCAGCAGCGCCGTCACGACCAGGCTGATCACGGACGCATACCAGGAGGTCGACGGCGATCGTGCAACCTGACTTGTGCGATGCGAACCGCTTTACAGGGGATTGCGGCTATCGCTATCTCGCGTGCCGGCGAGGATCCTCAGGCCGGCGTTTATCGCCGCCGCAACCCTCACTCACGCGGCGGCGAACAGCACGATGCCGCTGGTGACCGACGCGCCGCCGGTGACAATCCCGAGCAGCCGCGCCTCGAAGTGCGGAAAGCTGACGTCGCGGTCGGCGAGCGGGGTGACATGCAGCAACACCGCGCCGAACCAGAGCGATATCCCGAGGAGAGTGAATGCCGCCCCGATCCTCCGCTTGCGTGAGCGCGTCAAAAACCGCCGACCCATCGCTCGACCCTCTCTCCTTCTCGGACCCGTCGCGCCACCATTTGCCGCGCCGATCGGGGCTAGACAGTGGCAACCTCGCTCGTCTCCTGATGCCAGCGTAAGAGGCGCCGGCGCAGCATGGCGATGCCCTTGATCAGGCAGAACCCGGCGATCGCGATCTCGACAATGCCGGCGAACACGCCCGGTGAGTCGGCGAAACGCGAAGCATTGATCATCGCCGCACCGAGCCCGGTCCCGCCCATCAGCATTCCGCAGACGATGGCGACGATCATCGACACCGGCAGCGCCACCTGCAGTCCGGTCAGGATCTGCGGCAACGCCGCCGGCAGCACGACTTCCCACAACAGCCGCCGCTCGCTGGCGCCGAGGCTGCGCGCCGACCACAACAGCTCCTTTTCGACCCCCTGCGTCGCCGCCACGGTCGCGGTGATGACCGGAAAGATCGCGCTGACCACGATCATCGTGATCTTCGAGGTGTCGTAGAGGCCGAACCACAGCATGAAGATCGGCAGAAAGGCGATCTTCGGCATCGGGAAGCCGACCGACACGATCGGATCGAAGAACCAGCGCATTGTGCGATTGCGCGCGATCAGGATGCCGATCGTGACACCGGCCGAGGCGGCGATGGCAAATCCGAACAGGGCGCGATACAGTGTCGCGCCGAGGTTGATCGCGAGATCGCCCGACAGTGTGTCCTGCCAGACCCGCTCCAGTACGACCGAAAGCGGCGGCAGCAGAAATTCGCTGACCGCTCCGCTGCGGGCGTAGGCCTCCCAGCCGGCAAGCAGCAGGATCAGGGTAAAACCGTTGCGCAGATGGCGGCTGAGCGCGAACCCCGCCGCAACCGCGAATCGACCGGCGCCGCGCCGCGGCGCTGCGACCGCGGCTCGTTCGAGGATTTCGGTCATTCCCGCCACCGCAACAGGTGTTGCATCAGCAACAGCCACAACCGGTCGGCGGCAAAGCCGAGCAGCGACACGGTCAGCACCACCGCAAACATCGCGTCGTAGACGCCGCCATCGCCGAGCCAGCCGATCAGGTAGCCGAAACCGGCGCGCGCCGCGATCAGTTCGGTCGTCACCAGCAGCACAAAGGCGAAGGCGAGCGCAATGCGGATGCCGGCGAGGATCTCCGGCAGCGCGCTCGGCAGCACCACATCGAGGAGGGTCGCGGTGCGCCCCGCACCAAGGCAGCGCGCCGACCATAGGAGCGTCTGCTCGGCACTGCGCGCGCCGTTGAAGGCGGAGAGCGTGATCGGCAGCATGCAGCCGATGAAGATCAAGAGGATTTTCGAGGCGCTGCCAAAGCCGAGCCACAGCACGGTCACCGGGATCAGCGCCGATTTCGGCATCGGATAGAGTGCTTGAACCAATGGGTTGAACAGGCTGCGCACCGGCCTGGACCACGCCATCAGCACGCCAAGCGGCACGCCGATCACCACCGCAAGACCAAGCCCGGCCGCACCCCGGGCCAGCGAGACCGCACCGTTGCTGACGAGGTCGCCACCGGCCAGCAGGCTCCACCAGGCAGTGAACACCCGGTCGAGGGCGGGCAGCTCAAGCGGCGAGACGAGGCCGAGCCGGGTCACCGCTTCCCAGGCCAGCGCCAAAAGCAGGATCGGGGTGTAGCGCCACAGCCCACCGAGCACGCGCCGCATCGCGCTGCGCTGCGGCATCGCGGCGGTGGCAGCGACGACGGCGCCGCCGGCCGCAGGCGTGGCGGGGCCGGCCAGCTGCAGCGGATCAAGAGCCATGTGCGCCCAGGCGCTTGGCTGCGGCCGTGATCAGCGACAGATCGACGTATTTGGGGCTGACCACGACGCGTTGCGGCAACACGCCAAGCTTGACGTCCTCGTCGATCTCACGCTGCACCGCCGGGATGTCCGGCATCAGATCGGGGGCGCGGTAGAAATCGTGCGAAGTGAAGGCGAACTGCAGATCCTTGAGCGGCTTGTGGGTCGCCTCGCTCAGGATGGCGAGCGCTTCGCCGCGGTTTTTCGGATCGAGAAACCAGCGTATCGCGCGCATGTAATCGGTGAAGAAATCGATCAGCGCCGGCCGGTTCTGGGCGATGAAATCGGCCCGCATGCACCAGAACACCGCTTCCGAGATGCCATGCACCTGGGCCGCGGTGAACAATACCCGATATTTGCCGGTGGCCATCAGCTCGGCAGCGAATTGCGGCAAGAGCTCGATCATATCGACCTTGCCCTGTTCGAGCATCGCCGGCTGGTTAGCGAAATTGGCCTCGACCGTCGTCACCTCGCTGTCGGTGATGCCGTGGCGGCGCAGCATCGCCCGCATCGTCGAATCCGCTTCCGAGCCGATCGCGTTGGTCGCGACCCGCCGGCCTTTGAGATCGTCGACAGTTTTGATCGGGCCATCCTTGGCGACCACATATTCACCGGGGAAATAGCCCTGGTGGCCGGTCTGGACCACATCGGCGACGATCGGCACGTCGAGATGCGCGTTGGTGACGGCAAGCGCAAAGGCCGAATCAGAGAACGCCGCGATTTCGAGCTGGCGGATCGCCAGAGCCTGGATTTGCGGGGTGCTGCCGGGGAAGCGGATCGGCTCGAAATCATAGGTCTTGCCGTCGTTCGGCATGATTTCGGGATGACGCTTGGCCAGCACCGCGACCAGCGGGGCGAGGTGGCCGGGGGTCTCGGCCCAGCCGACCCGGATCACCAGCGGAGCGGCCGCAGCCGCAGCCGGTGGCGCGGCGCCGACGCTCGCGGCGCTGAGCATCAGCGCAATGGCAAGAACCAGCAGGACTTTCGGTTGCATCGCCTCCCTCCGGTACGTTTCTCGGTCGGTCCGCCGATCTCTACCGTACCTGTCCGTGGCAAAACAACGTCCTCTCGCCATCTACTGCCAAGATCGTCGCCGGCCTAGATCGTCGCCGGATCGCTCCCGGCCAGTCATCTGCCGCTGCCGCGCTCGGCCAGGATCGCTTCGCCGCGCACCAGGTTCCAGATGTGATCAACCATCTCGACAAACGCCGCCGAGCGGGTGAGCCCCGGATCCTCCTTGTCGAAGCGTGCCTCGACGATCTCCTTGATGCGCCCCGGCCGTGCCGTCATCACGGCGATCCGCTCGGCGAGAAACACCGCCTCCTGGACATCGTGGGTGACAAAGATCACGGTCTTGCGCGAGCGCTGCCAGATGCGCAGGAGTTCGGCCTGCATCAGGCTGCGGGTCTGCGCGTCGAGCGCGCCGAACGGTTCGTCCATCAGCAGGATCTGCGGGTCGATCGCCAGGGTGCGGGCGATTGCGGCGCGCTGCTTCATGCCGCCCGAGAGCTGCGAGGGATAGCTGTCCTCGAACCCGGCGAGCCCGACCAGCGCGATATATTCGCGGGCGCGGCCGATCCGCTCGTCGCGCGGCACGCGCTGCTTTTCGAGGCCGTAAAGGACGTTCTGCAGTACCGTCTTCCACGGAAACAGCGCGAAATGCTGGAAGACGATCCCGCGATCAGGCCCGGGCCCGGCGATCGGCTGGTCGGCGACCCGGATCGCACCGGTTTCGACCGGCAGAAAGCCGCCGACAAGATAGAGCAGCGTGCTCTTGCCGCAGCCGCTCGGACCGAGGAGTGCCACGAATTCGCGCTCGCCGATGTCGAGCGAGACATTGTCGAGGGCGATGACCGGCCGGCCATGCGGCGGGCGATAGACATGGCTGACCCGGTCGATGACGATCTGCGGCGCCACCGACAGGTGTGTGTTCCCGATCATCATGCGGCACCGACCGCAAGGACCGGTCGCCGAGCGAGCATGGCGCGCGCCGCGCGGGATGACCGCAGCGCGGGGTTCGGATAGGATGCCGGCGATCCGGCGACGGTCAGAGGAGCCAGGGCATGGCCTTTCAGCGCATGGTGCTCGAAATCGGCATGGGCACCGATATTCGCGGTGCCGACTATACCAAGGCGGCGGTGCGCGCGCTGCGCGACGCGCTGTGGCATAACGGGCTGAGCGTCGCCGATGCGGTCGGGCTGCCGGTCGATGCGATGCAGGTCGAAGTCAGGATCGGCGTGCCGCACCCCGAACAGGTCGACAAGGAGGCGGTGCTGGCAGTGCTGCCGCATGGCACGGGCACGGTGGAAGTCGTCGAAGGCGGGCTCGAAATCGCCAATGATTCGGGCACCAATAAGACGGTGATCGCCAACGCCGCAGCAATCGTGCGGCTCGATCTCGGGCAGGGGGGCAGGCCATGACCGCCAAGCGTGTGATCCTCGAACTCGGCAGCGGCAACGACCTGCATGGCGGCGACTATACCAAGGCCGCTGTGCGCGCCGTCTCGGATGCGCTGCACCACAGCTCGCTCACGCTGATCCGCACCTTCGGCCTCGACTCGCGGCGGATGCAGGTCGAGGTCACGATCGGCGTGCAGCAGCCCGACCAGGTCGATGCCGCGGCGGTCAAGGCCGCATTGCCGCATGGCGAGGTGAGCGTGCGGGTGGTCAAGGGCGGCCTCGATGTCCCCGACGAGGCGGGTGACGTCGCGATAATCGCCAGCGCCGCTGTCGCCGTCCGCATGGAGCTGCCCCAGGCCCGCGGCTGACTTGCGGCAAATCATCCGGCGCGCTGAAAGATCGTGCGGCCATCGACGAGGGTGCGCACGACGCGGCCGCGCACCGGGTAGTCGTCAAAGGGGGCGTTCTTTGATTTCGAGCGGAACGCGTCGGGGTCGATGCGCCACGGCTCGTTCGGATCGAACAGCACCAGATCGGCCGGCGATCCGGGGGCGAGGCGACCGATCGGGAGGCGCAGGATCCGGGCCGGGTGCCAGCTCAGCCGCGCCAAGACATCCAGCAGCCCGAGCGCGCCGTCGTGATAAAGCCTCAACGACAACGGCAGCAGGGTTTCGAGCCCGACGATCCCATAGGCCGCCGAACTGAATGGCAGCCGCTTCGAATCCTGGTCCCACGGCGCGTGATCGCTGGCGATCGCATCGATCGTGCCGTCGGCGAGCCCGGCGACGATGGCACGCCGGTCGGCTTCGCTGCGCAGTGGCGGCGAGAGCTTGGCAAAGGTGCGGTAATCGCCGATCGCGGTCTCGTTCAGTGTGAAATAGGCAGGCGCGGTGTCGCAAGTGACCGGCAACCCGCGCGCCTTCGCCTGGCGGATCGCCTCGACCGCCGCACCGGTCGAGAGATGGGCGGCATGGTAGCGGGCACCGGTCAATTCGACGAGCCGCAGGTCGCGCTCGATCATGATGATCTCGGCCGCCGGCGGGATCGCGGCGAGCCCGAGCCGGGTCGCAATCTCGCCCTCATTGACCTCGCCGGCAGCGGCGAGGCTCGGCTCCTCCGGGTGCTGCAGCACCAGGAGGTCGAAGCTGCGGGCATAGGAGAGCACCCGGCGCATGACCAGCGCGTCGGCGACCGCCCTGACCCCGTCGGTGAAGCCGACCGCCCCATTCGCCGCCAGCAGGCCCATCTCGGTCAATTGCTTGCCAGCGAGCCCCTTGGTCGCCGCGGCATAGGTGTGGACCTTGGCGAGCCGGACCTCGCGCGCCCGGCGGGCCAAAAATTCGACAACCGAGACATCATCGACCGGCGGCTCGGTGTTGGGTAGCGCCACCATCGTCGTGACCCCACCCGCCGCCGCGGCTTCCCCCGCGCTCTCGATCGATTCCATGTGCTCGGCGCCGGGCTCGCGCAATTGCACGCGCATGTCGACGAGACCGGGTGCGAGGCACAATCCCTCGGCATCGATGATTTCGGCACCACCGGCGCAGACAGCGAGATCGCCGCCGACCGCCGCGATCCGCTCGCCCTCGATCAGCAGGTCACCCGGCACATCACGCCGGCTTGCCGGATCGAGCAGCCGCGCACCGCGGATCAGGAGGCGGCTCACGCTCCCTCCCACGTCTGCGGCCCGTTGCCGAGATCGCGGGTCAGCATTTCGAGGCAAGCCATGCGCACCGCGACCCCCATCTCGACCTGCTGGCGGATCACGCTGCGGTCGATGTCATCGGCGACCTCGCTGCCGATCTCGACGCCGCGGTTCATCGGCCCCGGATGCATGATCAGCGCGTCGGGTTTGGCCGCGCGCAGCTTGCCGTAATCGAGCCCGAAGAAATGAAAGTATTCGCGGGTCGACGGCACAAACGAGCCGTGCATCCGCTCCATCTGCAGGCGCAGCATCATCACGATATCGACCGCGGCGAGACCGGCCGCCATATCATGGAAGACTTCGACGCCAAGCCGCTCGACCGCGGCCGGCAGCAAGGTGCGCGGCGCCACCACCCGCACCCGGGCACCCATCGTGTTGAGCAACGCGATATTCGAGCGCGCCACCCGGCTGTGCAGCACATCGCCGCAGATCGCGACGACGAGCCCGCCGAGCCGCCCTTTGCGGCGGCGGATCGTCAGCGCGTCGAGCAGCGCCTGGGTCGGGTGCTCATGGCTGCCGTCGCCGGCATTGATGACCGCACAATCGACTTTTTGCGAGAGCAGCTGAACCGCACCCGATTCGGGATGGCGCACGACCAGCACATCGGGATGCATTGCGTTCAAGGTCATCGCGGTATCGATCAAGGTCTCGCCCTTGACCATCGAACTGACCGCCACGGCCATGTTGATGACGTCGCCACCGAGCCGTTTGCCGGCCAGCTCGAACGAGGTGCGGGTGCGGGTCGAGTTCTCGAAAAAGCAGTTGATGATCGTGCGGCCGCGCAGCAATGCGCGCTTTTTTTCCGCCTGGCGGTTCAGCTCGACATAGCCGTCGGCAAGGTCGAGAAATCGTTCGATCTCGGCCGCCGACAGGCCCTCGATGCCCAGCAGGTGGCGATGCCGGAACGCGGCACCGTTAACGCTATCTTGCATAAAGACGGTACTATAATTTGCGGTCAACGGGGCGGCAAGGCATGGTCGGAGGGTGCGAGCGGTATCTTGTCGCGGCGGGCAACGAACCTTCGTACATCCTGCTGGCACCTACCGAGAGGATCATGACGCGTGCGACGGGCTTTGCCACCAACCCTAGCCGGGCGGTGCGTCTCCCGAAGGTGGTCGGTTTTTCCAGCGGGATCCGCGAAGTGGATGTGGTCAACCGTCGCGAATTTGAGCGCAGCCCGGAGCTGCGGGTCGAGAACCGGGGAGCGGGCGCGCCATGAGCCCCAATCCGATCACACTCGCGATGGTCGTCGTGCTCGCCGGGCTCGGCGTGCTGGCGATCCTGGCCGGATTGATTGCGCCCGGCGCCGTGCTGATCGCCGCGGCGCTGATCGTCTTCACCGCGGTCAAGATGGCGCGGCAATGGGAACACGCTGTGGTGCTGCGGGCCGGCAAGTTCCTCGCCGTCCGCGGACCCGGCCTGTTCGTGATCGTCCCGATCCTCGACAATGTCATCGCCGTGATCGACAACCGGCTGCGCACCACCCAATTCGTCGCCGAGCAGACCCTGACCCGCGACACTGTGCCGGTCGATGTCGATGCGATCATCTTCTGGCTCGTCACCGATGCGCGCCGTGCGGCACTCGATGTCGTCAGCTATGGCGAGGCGATCTCGTGGGCGGCGCAGACCTCTTTGCGCGAGATGATCGGCGCTGCCGACCTGGCGATGCTGCTGTCGAACCGCAAGGCGATGGACGAGGAATTGCGCGCCACCATTCATGCGAAGACCGCGGCATGGGGGATCGATGTCCGCTCGGTCGAGCTCCGCGACGTCCGCATCCCGGTGGCGCTGCAGGACGCGATGAGCCGGCAGGCGCAGGCCGAGCGCGAGCGCCAGGCGCGCGTCATCCTCGGCACCGCCGAGGCCGAGATCGCTCATAGTTTTGTCGAGGCGGCCCAGACCTATGCCGACGATCCCGTCGCCATGCATCTGCGCGGCATGAACATGCTCTATGAGAGCGTCAAGGAGCGCGGCAGCACGATCATCGTGCCGAGCAGCGCCATCGACACGATGAACCTCGGCGGCATATCCGGCATCGCCGCGCTTGCGCAGACCAGTCCGACGACCGCCCCGGGCGCTTCCGGCGCGCCGACTGCGGGCCCGTGGTCACCGGCCGCACCGCGCAAATCATGACGACCGCTCAGCCTGCATTGGCACTCAGCCTGCATTGGCGAGAAAATCGAGACAGCCTTGCAGGATGTAGGCGGCGGCGACGCGGTCGATAATCGCGGCCCGGCGGCGGCGGGTCATGTCGGCGGCGATCATCTCGCGCTCGACCGCTGCAGTCGACAGCCGCTCATCCCACAGGGCGACCGGCAAGTCGCGCCAGGCGGCGAGGTTGCGGGCGAACTGGCGGACCCCTTGGGTGCGCGGCCCGTCGCCGCCGGACAGCGTCAGCGGCAGCCCGATCACCAGCCCGCCCGCGCCATGGATGTCGATCAGCGCGCCGAGCCGGGCGAGATCGTCGCGCGCGCGCCGCCGGCGAAGCGTTTCGAGCGGGGTGGCGATGACGCGGCGCGTGTCGGACAGGGCGAGGCCGATCGTTTTGGTGCCGACATCGAGGCCGATGAGCCGCATGCCAACCGGCACGGCATCGCGCAACGCTGCGGGGTCGGCTAGAATCATCGTCGCGGATATCCTATTTTCGGCGTCCCGGCGGGCGGTTGCGGAGGCGGTGCGAACATGGCGTTGGATCGGGCATGGCGCTAGACCGGGCTGCGGTCGCCCATATCGCCGCATTGGCGCGGATCCGCCTCGCCGAGACCGAGCTTGCGCCGCTGGCTGACGAGCTGTCACAGATCATCGACTGGTTCGAGCAATTGAGCGAGCTCGACACCAGCACGGTCGAGCCGATGGCCAGCGTGGCGGCGGCCGGCCTGCCGATGCGCGACGACCGAGTGAGCGACGGCAATTGCCGCGAGGCGATCCTCGGCAACGCTCCGCGGGTCGCGCCGGCGGCGGCCGAGCGCGGGTTCTTTGCCGTGCCGAAGGTGGTCGAGTGAGCGATTCGCTGACGCAGCTAACCCTGGCCGAGGCACGCGACGGGCTCGCCCGCAAGGTGTTTTCGGCCCGTGAGCTGGCCCTGGCGCACATCGCCGCGGTCGAAGCGGTGAGGCCGCTCAACGCCTTCATCACGGAAACCCCCGAGCGCGCGCTGGCGATGGCCGCGGCGGCCGACGATCGTCTGGCGCATGGCCAAGCCCGGCCGCTCGACGGGGTGCCGATCGCGGTCAAGGACCTCTTCTGCACCAAGGGTGTGCTGACGACGGCCGCGTCGCACATTCTCGACGGTTTCCGTCCGCCTTACGAATCGACCGTGACCGAAAAGCTGTGGCAGGCCGGAGCCGTCATGCTCGGCAAGACCAATCTCGACGAGTTCGGGATGGGCTCGTCGAACATGACGAGCCATTACGGCCCGGTCGAGAACCCGTGGCGACGCCAGCCTGGTGGAAGGGCCGGAGATAACCGGCCGCTGGTGCCGGGCGGGTCGTCGGGAGGCTCGGCCGCGGCGGTGGCGGCGCGTGCCGCACTGGCAGCGACCGGCACCGATACCGGCGGCTCGATCCGCCAGCCGGCGAGCTTTTGCGGCATTGTCGGGCTGAAGCCGAGCTATGGGCGCTGCTCGCGCTGGGGGGTGATCGCCTACGCCTCCTCGCTCGACCAGCCGGGACCGATGACCCGCACCGTGCGCGACGCGGCAATCCTGCTGCAGAGCATGGCCGGACACGATCCGAAGGATTCAACCTCGGCGCCGTTGCCGGTGCCGAATTACGAGGCGGCGCTGAGCGGCGACATCCGCGGGCTGCGCATCGGTCTGCCGCATGAATACCGCGCTCCCGGCATGCCGGGCGAGATTGAAGCGGTGTGGCAGCAGGGCGCCGAGTGGCTGCGCCGGGCCGGTGCCGAGCCGGTCGAGATCAGCCTGCCGCACACCCGATATGCGTTGCCGGCCTATTACATCATTGCTCCGGCCGAAGCCTCCTCGAACCTTGCGCGCTATGACGGGGTGCGCTTCGGGCTCAGGGTCGAGGGCGACAACCTCGACGAGATGTATGAGCTGACCCGCGCCGCCGGCTTTGGTGCGGAAGTCCGCCGCCGGGTGCTGATCGGCACCTACGTGCTGTCGGCCGGCTATTACGACGCCTATTATTTGAAGGCGCAGCGGGTCCGCGCCCTGATTGCGCAGGATTTTGCCGCGGCCTTTACCCAGGTCGACTGCCTCTTGGCGCCGACGGCACCGTCCTCCGCCTTTGCCATCGGCGAGACCGGCGACGACCCGGTGGCGATGTATCTCAATGATCTCTTCACCGTACCCGCCTCGCTTGCCGGATTGCCGGCGATCTCGGTCCCGGCGGGACGATCCGGCGACGGTCTGCCGCTCGGCCTGCAGATCATCGGCCGGCCGTTTGACGAAGCCGGCGTGCTGCGCGCCGCCGGCGTGCTGGAAGATGCCGCCCAATTCCGCGATCTGCCCGGCTTTGTCGCGGCAGGCCGAAGGATTCGCGACCGCGACGACAGCCATCACCTGCGACAGGCGGGATCATGATCGAAGGCCGCACCGGCGAGTGGGAGACCGTGATCGGGCTCGAAGTGCATGCCCAGATCGTCTCCGAAGCCAAATTGTTTTCGGGGGCGGCGACCCGGTTCGGGGCCGAGCCGAATACCCAGGTCTCGCCGGTCGATGCGGCGTTTCCCGGCATGCTGCCGGTCATCAACCGCCATTGTGTCGAGCAGGCGGTCAAGACCGGGCTCGGGCTCGATGCTGAGATCAATCTCGTCAGCGTGTTCGACCGCAAGAACTACTTCTATCCCGATCTGCCAGCCGGCTACCAGATCTCGCAATATCTGCAGCCGGTGGTCGGCCATGGCCGGATCGTGCTCGACATGCCCGACGGTTCGACGCGCGCGATCGGCATCACCCGGCTGCATCTCGAACAGGATGCCGGCAAGAGCCTGCACGACCAGCATCCGAGCCTGACCTATGTCGATTTGAACCGGGCCGGGATCGGGCTGATGGAAATCGTCTCCGAGCCCGATCTCAGGAGCGCGCAGGAGGCCGGCCTCTATCTGCGCAAGCTGCGCTCGATCCTGCGCTATCTCGGCACCTGCGACGGCAATATGGACGAGGGCTCGATGCGCTGCGACGCCAACGTCTCGGTGCGCCGCCCCGGCGGGTCTTTCGGAACGCGCTGCGAGATCAAGAACGTCAATTCGGTGCGCTACGTGATGCAGGCGATCGAATATGAGGCGCGCCGGCAGGTCGAATTGCTCGAGGAGGGTGGTGCGGTCGTGCAGCAGACGCGGCTCTTTGATGTCGGGCGCGGCATCACCCGGCCGATGCGCTCCAAGGAAGACGCGCATGACTATCGCTATTTCCCCGACCCCGATCTCTTGCCGCTGGTGCTCGATCGGGACTGGGTGGACGGGCTGCGCGCCGGGCTGCCGGAGCTGCCGGATGCGAAAAAGGCACGGTTCATTTCGGCGCTCGGCCTGTCGCCCGAGGATGCCGAGGTGCTGGTTGCCGAGCAGGCGCCGGCGCTGTTCTTCGAAGAGGTTGCCGCCGGACGCGATGCGAAGCTCGCGGCCAATTGGGTGGTTGGCGACCTGTTCGCCGCCTTGAACCGGCTCGGCTGCGGCATCGAGCGCTCGCCGGTATCTCCGGCGCAGCTGGGCGCGCTGATCGACCTGATCGCCGACGGCACGATTTCCGGCCGGCTCGCCAAGGATGTGTTCGCCGAGATGGTCGCGACCGGCGCCGACCCGGCCACGATCGTCGAGCAGAAGGGGCTACGCCAGGTCACCGATTCCGGCGCCATCGCCGCCGCGATCGAGGCGGTGCTCGCGCGCGAGGCCGACAAGCTCGCCGAATACCGCGCCGGCCGTGACAAGCTTTACGGCTTTTTTGTCGGCCAAATCATGAAGGCGACCCAAGGCAAGGCCAACCCGACACTCGTCAACGAGCTGCTGAAAGAACGGCTGGCCGGGCAGGGACCGGCTTGAACCGGGGCCAGCCGGCCGGCTTCCCGGGCCCGCTACGGCTGTCGCTGCGCAGGGTGGCAGCGGCGGGCGCCGGGGCGGGGCTGCTGATCGCCGCCGGGCTCGTCTGGTTCGCCACTCCGCCCGCGGCCGAGCATCAGCTGGCGCCGACCGACGCGATTGTCGTCCTGACCGGCGGCAGCGAGCGGCTGCATAGCGGTGTCGCGCTGATGCGCGAAGGAAAGGGACATGCGCTGCTGATCTCCGGGGTTGGCCGCGGCGTCGGCCTTGACGAGCTGCTGCGGATTGCCGGCGGCGCTCCCGCTTGGCTCACCTGCTGCGTTGCGATCGACTATGAGGCCGAGAACACCGAGGACAATGCCGAGGAAACCGCGCGCTGGATGCGCTCGGGCGGCTACCGCAGCCTGCGACTGGTCACCGCCTGGTACCATATGCCGCGCAGCCGCCTCGAATTCGCGCGGGCGATGCCGGGGATCGAGATCGTGCCGCATCCGGTCTTTCCGCCGGGCGTCAAGGAGCGGTATTGGTGGGCTTGGCGCGGAACGGCAGCGCTGCTGGTTGTGGAATATGTGAAATACCTGGCGGTGCTGTTCCGACCGCTGATCGAGCCGTCGCAACCATCGCGCGACGAGCCGGTCGAAGCCGCGGTCCAGCCGTGAGCGGGGCCAGGGCATTCGCCTTCAACCTGCTGATCGTCGCCTGGACCGTGGCCCTCGGCACGGTCGGGCTGCCATTGTTGCTGGCGCCGCGAGCGACGGCGATGGCTTTTGGCCGGTTCTGGGCGCGGGGCGTGCTGTGGCTGCTGCGGGTCGTGGTCGGGCTCGATCACCGGATCCGCGGGTTCGACCGCATCCCTGCCAATGGCTGCATCGTCGCGATGAAACATCAATCGGCCTGGGATGCGCTGATCCTGCCGATCGTCCTCGGCGATCCGGCGGTCATCGTCAAGCGCGAACTGCTATTCTTGCCGTTCTATGGATGGTACGCGGCGCGGGCGGGCTCGATCGGGATCGATCGCAAGGGCGGTGCCCGAGCCTTGCGCCGGATCGTCGCCGCGGCGCGGCCGGTGGCGGCCGCCCGCCGGCCAGTCGTGATCTTTCCGCAGGGTACGCGGGTGGCGCCGGGAACATTGGCACCGTATCAACCGGGCGTTGCCGCGCTCTACCAGGCGCTGGGCCTGCCGTTGGTGCCGGCGGCGGTCAATTCCGGCCTGTTCTGGGGGCGGCGCGCTTTTGTCAAGCGGCCGGGCCGGATCACCCTCGAATTTCTCGAACCGATCCCGCCCGGCTGGCCGCGGCGCCGGCTGATGGCCGAGCTCGAACAGCGAATCGAGACCGCCACCGCCATGCTGGAGCGCGAGGCTGAGGCGGCGCGTCGCGACGAGACCGCCGCCGGCGGCGTGCTCAACGGTCGTGCGGGCGGGGTGGTGGAAACCGGTCCTCACCATCACCACTGACGATCTCGGCGAGCGTATAGGAGCACTCGGCCGGCAGATCGCGCTTTGCCCAGGCTCCAAGCACGGCGCGCCGGCGCCCTGCGGAAAGCCGGGGTGCGGAAAGTCGGGGCGCGGAAAATCTCGGTGCGGAAACTCGGAGTGCGGAAAGTCCGGGCGAAACGAACCCGGAACTGGTAGGATGGAGCCGGCAGGAGGGATGTCGGGCATGGCGGTGGTCGGCGCGATCTCGCAGCAGATCTGGGACATGAAATATCGGCTGCGCGCCCCCGCCAATGGCGACCTGCCGGGCGAGCCGCTCGACCGGACGATCGAGGATACCTGGCGGCGGGTGGCGAAGGCGCTCGCCACTGCCGAGCCGGACGCCGTGCGGTGGACCGATCGGTTCTACCAGGCGATGGCCGATTTCAAATTCCTGCCGGCCGGGCGCGTGATCGCCGGCGCCGGCAGCAACCGTCAGGTGACGTTGTTCAACTGTTTCGTCATGGGGACGATCCCGGACGACATGGGCGGCATCTTCGCCCATCTGCGCGAGGCCGCGCTGACGATGCAACAGGGCGGCGGCATCGGCTACGATTTCTCGACGCTGCGGCCGCGTGGCGCGCCGGTCAAAGGCGTCGGCGCCGATGCCTCGGGACCGCTCTCGTTCATGGATGTGTGGGACGCGATGTGCCGCACAATCATGAGCGCCGGCTATCGCCGCGGGGCGATGATGGCGACGCTGCGCTGCGACCACCCGGATATCGAGGCGTTTATCGAGGCCAAGCGCGAGCCGGGCCGGCTCAGGATGTTCAACCTTTCGGTACTCGTCACCGACGCCTTTATGCGGGCGGTCGAGGAGGATGCGCCTTGGGCGCTGACCTTTCCGAGCGGTCCCGGCGGCACGGTCGCCAAGGTGCTGCCGGCGCGCGAACTGTGGGACAAGATCATGCGGGCGACCTATTCCTATGCCGAACCCGGCGTGATCTTTATCGACCGTATCAACCGGCGAAACAATCTTTGGTATTGCGAGACGATCACCGCAACGAACCCTTGTGGTGAGCAGCCTTTGCCGCCTTATGGCGCGTGCCTGTTGGGCTCGATCAATCTGGCGAGCCTGGTCGAGGAACCGTTCACGCCGCGGGCCCGGCTCGACCTCGACCGGCTCGATCGGCTGGTGCCGGATTGCGTGCGGCTGATGGACAATGTCGTCGATGTCTCGCAATTCCCGCTGCCGCAGCAGCAGGAAGAGGCACGGCAGAAGCGACGCATCGGGCTCGGGGTCACCGGCCTCGCCGACGCGCTGATCCTGTGCGGGCTGCGTTATGGCTCGCCGGCGGCGGTGGCGGCGACCGAAGCATGGCTCGGGGCGATCGAGCACCAGGCCTATCTCGCCTCGGCGGCACTGGCCGCGGAAAAGGGGCCGTTCCCGCTGTTCGACCGCGAGCGCTATCTGGCGGGCGAGACGGTTGCCGGCCTCGATCCGGAGGTGCGCGCCGCGATTGCCCGGAATGGCGTGCGCAATGCCCTGCTGACCTCGGTGGCCCCGACCGGCACGATCTCGCTGTTCGCCGACAATGTCTCTTCCGGGATCGAACCGGTGTTCAGCTTTCGCCATACCCGCAACCTCTTGATGCCCAACGGCACGCGCCGCGAGGAGGAGGTGGCCGATTACGCCTGGCGCCTGTTCCGGCGGCTGAAGGGCGAGAGCGCACCCTTGCCGGATTATTTTGTCGACGCCCAGGTGCTGGGGCCGGACGACCATCTGGTCATGCAGGCAGCGGTGCAGCGGCATGTCGACAGCTCGATCTCGAAGACGATCAACGTGCCGGCCGACATGCCGTTCGAGCGGTTCAAGGATGTCTATCAGCGGGCCTATGCGCTCGGCTGCAAGGGCTGCACGACCTACCGTCCGAACGAGGTCACCGGCGCCGTATTGGCGGCGCAGCCGCGAATGGCGGCGCAGGCCGATGCCGGTCGCCATGCCCCGCAGCAGCCGGAACTGCCGTTGCCGCCGCCGGCACCGGCGGTTTCGCCACGGCCCGCCGATATCTTCGAGGCCGGTGGCGTCATCTATATGACCCAGCCGCTGTCGCGCCCCGAGGCCTTGCCCGGCCAGACCTACAAGCTCAACTGGCCCGATAGCGAACACGCGCTCTACATCACGTTGAACGATATTGTCCAGGATGGCAGGCGGCGGCCGTTCGAGGTGTTCATCAATTCGAAGAACATGGAGCACTACGCCTGGACCGTGGCGCTGACGCGGATGATCAGCGCCGTGTTCCGCCGCGGCGGCGACGTGTCGTTTGTCGTCGAGGAGATGAAGGCGGTATTCGATCCGCGTGGCGGCGCGTGGATGGACGGCAGATACGTGCCTTCGCTGTTGGCGGCGATCGGCGATGTGATCGAGCGCCACATGATCGAGATCGGCTTTTTGCCGGGCGCGGCTACGGACCCGGCGGCGAAGGCAAAGGTGGTGAGCCTGTCCGCGGCCGAGCGCCCGGCCGGTGGCGTGACACAGGCACTGCCGCGGCCGGCGCAATGCCCGAAATGCGGCGAGGCGGCGCTGATCCATCGCGAGGGCTGTGAGGAGTGCCTGCGCTGCGACTACTCGAAATGCGGCTGATGCCTTCGACCGAGCGCGGTGGAGGCACCGTCGGCAAGGTTTCTCTCCCGCTCGAAACGGCCTGGCCATGATCCGCTTTTCCGAGGAGGCGTGGCAGCGCGTCACGGCGCTGCGCAGCGCGATCCACGCGCTGCCGTTCAATGTCGAACTGGCCGCCGGGACGTTGGCGCGCGACCGTTTTCAGCATTACATCACGCAGGACGCGCTCTATCTGAGCGAGTTTTCGCGCGCGCTGGCGATCGCCGCGGCCAAGGCGCCCGACACCGCGACGTTGCAGGTGTTCGCCCAGTCGGCGCTGGGTGCGGTCGCGGTCGAGACCGCGCTGCACGAGCGCTACCTTGCCGAATTCGGGATCGATCCAGCCGGGCTCGCCGCGGCCGAGCCGGCGCCGGATTGCCTTGCCTATACGAGCTTTCTGCTCGCCACCGCGCATCAGCAGCCATCGGAGGTGCTGGTTGCGGCCTTGCTGCCATGCTTCTGGATCTATTGGGATGTCGGCTGCGCGATCGCCGCTGCGAGCGCCCCCGGCAATCCCTATCGCGCGTGGATCGACACCTATGCCGATCCGCAATTCGGCGAGGCGGTCAACCGGGTCATTGCCATCGCCGACCAGGCGGCCGACGCCGCGAGCCCGAGCCTGCGCACACGCATGCTCGCCGCCTTCAGCCGGGCCACGCAATATGAGTGGCTGTTCTGGGACGGCGCTTATCACCGCCGCTCCTGGCCGATCTTCGGCTGAGTGCCGGCTATCGGGTCGCGAAATCGATGCGCGGGTCGATCAGCATATAGGTCAGGTCGCTGACCAGCTTCAGCACCAAGCCGATCAGCGTATAGATGTAGAGCGTGCCGAACATGATCGGGTAGTCGCGGTTGATCGCGGCGTCGAAGCCGAGGAGGCCGAGACCGTCGAGCGAAAAGATCACCTCGATCAGCAGCGACCCGGTAAAGAGAATGCCGACAAACGCCGCCGGAAACCCGGCGACCACCAGCAGCATCGCATTGCGGAACACGTGGCCGTAGAGCACACGGCGCTCGCTCAGCCCCTTGGCGCGCGCGGTCAGCACGTATTGCTTGTTGATCTCATCGAGAAAGCAGTTCTTGGTCAGCATCGTCAGCGTGGCAAAGCCGGAGATCACCAGCGCGGTGATCGGTAATGCTATGTGCCAGAAATAGTCGGCGATGCGCATCGGCCAGGACAGTGCCAGCCAATTGTCGCTGACGAGCCCGCGCAGTGGAAAGATCGACAGATAGCTGCCGCCCGCAAACAACACGATCAGCAATACGGCGAACAGGAAGCTCGGCACCGCGTAGCCGACGATGATCACGGCACTCGTCCACACATCGAAACGGCTGCCGTCGCGCACCGCCTTTCTGATCCCGAGCGGGATCGAGACGAGATAGGTGATCAACGTCGTCCACAGCCCGATCGAGATCGAGACCGGCAATTTCTCCTTGATCAGATCGATCACCTTGCGGCCGCTGAAAAAACTGGTGCCGAGATTAAAGGTCAGATAGTTGCGCATCATCAGCAGGAAACGGGTCAAGGGCGGCTTGTCGAAGCCGTATTGCTTTTCGAGCTCCTTGATCAGCGCCGGGTCGAGGCCGCGCGCCCCGCGATAGCGGGTGTTGATCGCGCTCGACCGATGCATCAACTCGCCGCTGCCGCCGCTGACCCGCTCGGTGGCGCTGACACTCTCTCCTTTCAATCGCGCGATCATCTGCTCGACCGGGCCGCCAGGTGCGGCCTGCACGATGACGAAATTGACCACCATGATCGCGAACAGGGTCGGGATCATCAGCGCCAGCCGCCGGATCACATAAGGGATCATGCTCGCCGCTGCGGCAATGACCGGTCTGAACGTACCGGGTGACGGCTCAATGCTTATCGACCACGCTGCTCTTCTTGGCTTCGACCGATTTCTCGGCCGAGGGATCGACCCACCAGGTGTCGAGCCCCAGCGCATATTTGGGCGAGATCGCCGGGCGGCGGAACTTGTCCCAATAGGCGACCCGGAACGCCGCCAGGTGAAAGTTCGGGATCACGTAATAGCCGTATTGCAGCACCCGATCGAGCGCTCTGGTATGAGCGACCAGGCTTGCCCGGTTTGGCGCGTCGATCAATTCTTCGATCAGCGCATCGACGACTTTGCTCTTGATGCCGAGCACGTTGCGGCTGCCTTGCTCGTCGGCGGCCTTCGAGCCCCAATAATCGCGCTGCTCGTTGCCGGGGGACAGCGATTGGCCGAACAGAACGACGGTCATGTCGTAGTCGAAAGTGTCCATGCGCCGCTCATATTGCGCGGTGTCGACGGTGCGCACCCGCGCGGTGATGCCGATCCGCTTCAGATTCTGCACGAAGGGCAGCACGATGCGTTCGAATTGCGGATTGTCGAGCAGGATCTCGAAGGTAAAGGGCTGTCCGGTCTTCGCGTTGACGAGCTGCTCGTCCTTGAAGGTCCAGCCGGCCGCCATCAGCAGCTTCACCGCCTTTTCGAGCCCGCTGCGGATATTGCCGGAGCCGTCATATTTTGGCGGATCGTATTCAGTCGTAAACACCGCAGCCGGGATCTGGCCCTTGAATTGATCGAGGATTTGCAGCTCCTGGCCTTTCGGTACCCCGGTCGCCGCCAGTTCGGAATTATCGAAATAGCTGCGGGTGCGCTGATAGGCCCCGTAAAACAGGTTCTTGTTCGACCATTCGAAATCGAACGCATAAGCGAGCGCCTCGCGCACCCGCGGGTCCTGAAAGATCGGCCGGCGCAGATTATAGCCGAACCCCTGCATGCCGCTCGGCAATCCGTTCGGGATCTCTACCTTCTTGATCAGCCCGGCGCGCAATGCCGGACAGTCGTAACCGGTCGCCCAATCCTTCGACGAATTCTCCTCGCGTACATCATATTGGCCGGCCTTGAACGCCTCGAGCGCGATCGTCGCATCGCGATAGTAGTCGTAGCGGATCGTGTCGACATTATAGCGGCCCTTGTTGACCGGGAGGTCGGCGGCCCAGTAATCGGCGACCCGGCGATAGGTGATCGAGTGGCCGGGATCGACCGTCGCGATTGTGTAGGGACCGCTGCCGAGCGGCGGGGTCAGCGTCGGTTTTTCGAAGTCGCGGCCCGACCAGTATTTCTTCGAGAGCACCGGCATCTCGCCGAGAATCTGCGGCAGCTCCCGGTTCTTGGCTGATTTGAAATAGAACCGGACCCCGTGATCACCCTCCTGCACCACCTTGGTCACGTCGGCGTAATAGTTGCGGTAGATCGGCAGACCCTTGGTGCGCAAGGTGTCGAAGGTCCAGATCACATCCGCCGGCGTCATCGGCGAGCCGTCGTGAAACCGTGCCGCCTTGCGCAGCGTGTAGAGGACCGACAGCTTGTCGGGAGCGAGATCGATGCTCTTGGCGACGAGCCCGTATTCGCTCGCCGGCTCGTCCTCGGACGAAACCGCGAGCGTGTCAAAGATCATGTCGATCCCGGCGGCCGGCACCCCGTTGATGACGAACGGGTTGAGCGTGTCGAAGGTGCCGATCGCCGCCAGCCGCATCGTGCCGCCCTTCGGGGCTTGCGGGTTGGTGTAATCGAAATGGGTGAAGCCGGGGCCATATTTGAGTTCGCCGTAGAGCGACATGCCCTGGCTCGGCGCCGCTGTGGCTCGGCCCGCCGCGAGCAGCAGGATCATCCCGGCCGCGATTGCCGACAGTGCGCGCATGCTTTCTTTTTCCTTCAGGCGGTTCAAGGAGGCCAGGCGGTCCAAGGAGGCCAGGCGGTTCAGGGGGGCGGTTCAGGCGCCGAGTAGAACCCGCGCCGCGCCATAGCTACGGTGGTCGCCGGCGACGAGCACGCGCCCGTCCCCGCCAAGGCCGAGCCTGCCGCCGCGCCAGTCGGTGGCGATCCCGCCGGCACCGGTGACAATCGGGATCATCGCGCAGTAATCATAGGGTTTCAGACTGGCCTCGATGACAAGATCGACAAAACCCGAAGCGAGCAGGCCATAGGCGTAGCAATCGGCACCGAACCGGACCAGCTTCACGGCTCCCGCGACGCGCCCGAACGCCGCCGCGTCGGCGCCATCAAACATGTCGGGGGTGGTGGCGAACAGGGTGGCTCGTTCGAGCCCTGCGCACTCCCGGCAGCGGATCGGCGCACCGTTGAACGTGGTCGGCCGGCCCTTTGCCCCGATCCAGCGCTCGCCCGAGACCGGCTGGTCGATGATCCCGAGGACCGGTTCCCCTGCGTGTAGCAATGCGATCAGCGTGCCGAACAGCGGTACGCCGCTGATGAACGATTTGGTGCCGTCGATCGGGTCCAGCATCCAGACCAGTTCGGCGTCGTCGCGCACCCGGCCGAACTCCTCGCCGACGATTCCGTGCTGTGGAAAGCGGCGCTCGATCAGCCGCCGCATCACCTGTTCCGCGGCGCGATCGGCGACCGTCACCGGGGTCAGGTCGGGTTTGTCGTCTACCGCCAGAGGCTGGCGAAAATAAGGCCGGATCGCCGCTCCGGCGGCGTCCGCCAGCTCGGCCGCGAGCGCCAGAAACGCGTCGAAATCCGCCGCCGCCACGGCCTATTTCAAGGTCTGCAGATAGGCGATGACATCGGCGCGGTTCATCGCCTGCGGAAACCCGACAAAGGTCATCTTGGTGCCCTGCGCGAAATGCTGTGGGCTGTCGAGCCACTCATTCAACAATTCAGGATCCCACTTCTGACCGTGATGTTTGGACAGCGCGGCCGAAAACGCAAAGCCGTTGCGGTCTTCGGCGATCGGCGCGCCGACAACATCCCACAAATTCGGTCCGATCCGGTTCGGCCCGCCTTTGGTGAAGGTATGGCACGCCTGGCAGACGGCGGTCAGCTGCTGGCCCTTTTTCGGGTCGGCCTTGGCCAGCAGCGGCCCGATCGCCGGCAGCTTGGCCGGCGCCGCTGCCTGCTCGGCCGGTGCGGCGGCCGGCTTCTCGACCCCGGCGACGATGTATACCGGCTTTGCCAGCTCCGACGGCCGTACCAGCATGCTCGCCAGGATGCCTGCGACCATGGCGATGATCAGCGCGGTCAGGATCGACCCAATGATCTTGTTCCACTCGAACGACTCCATCGATCCCCCTTCCGTCGCCGAGCTTCGAAGCAGAACCAATTCCTTCCGGCAACTCAAATGAATTATCACGCTTCCGGCAACGACACGGACCGGGCATCTTGTCGCTGCTGGCCGGCAGCAGGATCGCCGCCCGCCGACCCGACCGAGATGTGCCCACCCGGATGCCCGACCCCAGAACCGCGCCATCGCACCCGATCATCCTGATCCCGGCCCGCCTCGCCGCAACGCGGCTGCCAGGCAAGCCGCTTGCCGTGATCGGCGACGCGCCGATGATCGTCCATGTCTGGCGCCGCGCGGTCGCGGCCGATGCGGGGCCGGTCGTCGTCGCCTGTGGCGATCCGGAAATCGCCGCGGCGATCGCAGCCGCAGGTGGCCGCGCAGTGCTGACCGATCCGCGACTGCCGGCCGGCTCCGACCGTGTCCACGCGGCGGTCACGCTATTGGATCCGGGCCGCGCACATGATGCGGTGATCAATGTTCAGGGCGACATGCCCTTTCTCGATCCGGCTGCGATCCGGCTCGCCGTCGCGGGTCTCGCCGATCCCGAAATCGATATCGCGACGCTGGCGGCACCGATCGACGACCCGGCAGCACTCGCCGACGAGAGTGTCAACAAGGTCGTCGCCGGTTTTGCCGATCCCGGGCAGCCGGCCCGCGCGCTCTATTTCAGCAAGGCGGTGGTGCCGTGGGGGGAAGGGCCGCATTACGAGCATGTCGGGATTTACGCTTATCGCCGCGCCGCGCTCGACCGCTTCGCCACATTGCCGCGCGGGGTTCTCGAGCAGCGCGAACACCTCGAACAGCTGCGCGCGCTCGAAGCCGGCATGCGCATCGCGGTCAGCCTGATCGAGAAGTCGCAACTCGGCGTGCAGGTCGATACCGCCGATGATCTCGAACGCGCCCGCCATCTGGTAGAGCAGCGATAGAACGATGGCCGACTTACCGCCCGCCGCCGCCGATCCGGCGCGGATGATCGCGTTCCAGGGCACCTTCGGTGCCTATTCCGACCTCGCCTGCCGACGGGTTTTTCCGGACATGACGACGCTGCCCTGCGCCCAGTTCGAGGACGCCTTTGCGGCGGTGCGCGAAGGCCGGGCACGCCTGGCGATGATCCCGATCGAAAATTCGGTCGCCGGCCGCGTTGCCGACATCCATCATCTGATGCCCGATTCGGGCCTCCACATCATCGCCGAGCATTTCGAGCGGGTGAACCACCACCTGTTGGCGCTGCCCGGTGCCAGCCTTGCAACGATCCGCACCGTCAGGAGCCATGTCCAGGCGCTGTCGCAATGCCGCCGGCTGATCCGCAGCCTCGGCCTCGATCCGGTGGTCGCGGCTGACACCGCCGGGGCTGCGGCCGAGATCGCGGCGCGCGGCGACCACTCCATCGCGGCGATTGCTTCGGAGCTTGCCGGCCGGATCTATGGTCTCGTCTCGCTCAAAGCGAACATCGAGGATGCCGAGCACAACACCACCCGCTTTTTGATCATGTCGCGCGAAGCCGCCCGGCCGGCCCGCGGCACCCCGGCGGTCACGACTTTTCTGTTCCGCGTGCGCAACGTCCCGGCGGCGCTCTACAAGGCGCTCGGCGGCTTCGCCACCAACGGGGTCAACATGACCAAGCTCGAAAGCTACATGGTCGGCGGCGCCTTCGCCGCGACCCAATTCTATGCCGATGTCGAAGCCCATCCCGAGGACCGCCCGCTGGCATTGGCGCTTGAAGAGTTGGCGTTTTTCTCGCGCGAGCTGAAGATCCTGGGAGTCTACCCGGCGCATCCGCTGCGCATCGCCGCCTCGACCATCGTGGAATAGCCGACCGCATCGGTTTGCGTCACGGCGTCGGACACGGCCGCGAGAGTTCGCCCTCCCGTCGAGCGCGCGCTGCGCCGGCGGCGATACCCTTCTTCGGCAAATCGGAACCTCGTTTGTACCGCTCCCGTTGGCCCACTCAAGCCTCGCCCGGGCACGCTTCTTTCGGGCAGGTGCTTTAGCAGCCACGGGGATGTTCCGATGTTCTTCCATCGCAAGCAGTTGATGTATGACATCAAGGTTGACGGTGCCGATCCGCGCTTTGCCGAGATGCTGCTCGAGCAATTCGGCGGCGCCACCGGCGAGCTGTCGGCCGCGCTGACCTACTGGACCCAATCATTCCATGTCGAGGACCGGGCGATCCGCGACATGCTGCAGGACATCGCACTCGAAGAGTTCAGCCATCTCGAAATGGTCGGGCGGATGATCGAGCAGCACACCGAAAAAGGTGCCGGTGATGCCAAGGATGCCGCCTATAACAGCACGCTGTTCGCGGTCCGCGGCATGGGGCCGCATCTTGTCGACAGTCGCGGACAGGCCTGGACCAGCGCTTATGTCAACGAAGGCGGCAACGTCGTGCGTGACTTGCGCGCGGACATCGCGGCCGAAGCCGGTGCCCGGCAGACCTACGAGGCTCTGATCAAGCTGTCGGCGGACGAGGGCAGCAAGAAAGCCCTGACGTTTCTGCTGACCCGCGAGATCTCGCACACCGAGATGTTCATGAAGGCGCTCGAATCGCTCGGCAAGCTGAGCGAGCCCAATTTCGGCCATGTCCGGCCCGACGAAACCGTCGATCTCTATTTCAATCTGTCGAAGAATGGCGCCCACGACAACCGCGGCCCGTGGAACCGCGAACCGGCCTTCAAATACGTCGAGGATCCGGAGCCGCGCGGCCGGGCACCGCAGGACGTCAAAAACCCGAGCGACGAGCACCGGCCGGCGCGCGCCGCCGAATAGCTCGCCCGCATCTCCGGGGCCGGTTGCGGCAAGGCGCGCATGGTCTTTCTCGACCCGTCTTCCGCGGATCTGCTGCTGGCCCGCACCCGGAACCTGGTCCGGGGCTTCGGCAGCGGCCGGTCCGCGGCGCTGCGCGCGTTCGCCGGGCCGACCTTTATTGCCGCGGTCGCCTATCTCGATCCCGGCAATTTCGCCACCAACATCAGCGCCGGCGCGACCCATGGCTACCAGCTGCTGTGGGTCGTGCTGCTCGCCAATGCGACGGCGATGCTGTTCCAGGCGCTCGCCGCCAAGCTCGGCATCGTCTCCGGCTGCAGCTTGGCGCGGATGTGCCGCGAGCGGCTGCCGGCGCCGGTGACGCTGACCCTGTGGGCGCTGAGCGAACTCGGCGCAATGGCTACCGACCTTGCCGAACTGCTTGGCGCGGCGATCGGCTGCGCGCTGCTCTGCGGCACGTCGCTGTTCGCCGGGACGGTGCTGGCCGGTGCCGCGAGCTGGGTCATCCTGACGATGCACCGCAGAAGCTTCCGCACCGCCGAGGCGGTCATCGCCGGGCTGATCCTGATCGTCGGCCTGTGCTTTCTGATCGAGACCGGTCTCATTCCGCCCGACTGGCACGCTGTCTTGAAGCACAGCCTGGTGCCGTCGTTTGGCGATGCCGATGGGGTGATGCTGGCCGCCGGGATCGTCGGCGCCACGGTTATGCCGCATGCACTCTTTCTGCATTCGAGCGTCGCCCGCAACCGCGTGCCCGCCGGCAATCCAACGAAGCTGCGGCAGCTGGTCCGCGCCTCCAATATCGATATCGGGCTGACGCTGGGCGTCGTCGGCCTCGTGAACATGGCGATGATGTATCTGGCGGCGGCCACGTTCGGCGCCGCCGGTCACGCGCATCCGGCCGGGATCGACAGCGCCTATCACATGCTGCGACCGCTGTTCGGCGGTGCCGCGGCGGCGATTTTTATCGTGTCGCTGCTCGCCTCCGGCCTGTCGAGCTCGGTCGTCGGCACGATGGCGGGCCAGGTCATCATGCAGGACTTTCTCGACTGGCACATCCCGCTATGGGTGCGGCGGCTGGCAACGATGCTGCCGACGCTGGTCATCGCCGCCATTGTCACCGACGCCACCAAGGTTCTTGTCATCAGCCAGGTGGTGCTGAGCTTTGTGTTGCCGGTGCCGATCATAACGCTGGTCATGTTCACCGGCAGCCGCCGGGTGATGGGAGATCTCGCCAATTCCAGCACCGTCGCGGCACTGGCGATCGCCGCGGCCGCGATCGTCCTCGCGCTCAACCTGCTGCTGCTGGGTACGCTGGGCCAGGGGTGATCGTGAGCCGCCGGTAGATGCCGCGCCAGCGTCACCCGATCGCGGCGAGTTCGCGGGCCAAGCGGATGATCCGCCGGCTGGCGTCTTCAAGGCGCGCATCGGGAGCGGACAATGCGATGCGCAGATGGCCCGCGGCACTCGCGCCAAAGCCGTCGCAGGGCAGGATCGCGACATTCTCGCGCGCCAGCAGCGCCCGCGCGAATTCGGCCGAACCGAGGCCGGTGCCGCGCACATCGAGCAGCACGAACATGCCGCCTTCCGGCGCAATGGCACGGCAGCCCACGGCCGCCGCCAAGCGGCCCGACAACAGCGCTGCCCGCCGGCGATAATCCTCGCGCAGCGCGGCAACCTCGGGAAGCTCGGCGGTGAGCGCTGCCGCGGCACCCTCCTGGATGAAGCCGGGGCTGCCATAGCACATGCACAGCAAGAGATTGAACAGATGCCCCGACAAGGCCGGCGGCCCGATGATCCAGCCAAAGCGGAAGCCCGGCATCGCGTGCGATTTCGACAGGCTCGAGACGATGATGGTCCGTTCCGCCATGTCCGGCAGCGACCATGCGCTGACATGCGGCCGGGCAAAGGCGAGATCCTCATACACCTCGTCCGAGACGAGCCACAAATCGTGCCGCCGGCACAGCGCGGCGATCGCCGCGATTTCGTCGCCGGTAAAGACCGCTCCGGTCGGGTTGTGCGGCGAATTGATCCAGATCACCCGGGTATGCGGGGTCACCGCCGCGCCAATCGCGTCGAGATCGGGATGGAAATTGCGATCGGCACATAGCGGGACGGTCACCATATGCGCCCCGCTCGCCCCGATCACCGCCTCGTAGGTCGCATAGACCGGTTCCGGCACGATGACCTCGTCGCCGGGCCCGGCGAGGCATTGCAACGCGCAATAGAGGCCGCCCTGGGCGCCGGGCGTCAGGGTCACGTTGTCCGCGCTGCAGGGCATGCCGGTGCGCCGGTTGACGCGGGAAGCGATCGCCTCACGCAGGCGCGGATACCCGATGATCGGCGCGTAGCCGGTGCGGCCGCGACGCAGCGCATCGATCGTCGCTTCGATAACGGGTGCGGGTGCGGCCTGATCGGGGTCGCCGACGGTCAGCGAAATCACGTCGTGGCCAAGCTCGCGCCGCCGCGCCGCCTCGCGTGCGATGCTCCAGGCTCCGGCGCCCCTGCCGGCAATGCGGTCGATCAGCGGTGAAAAGCGCATGCCGGCCGTCAATAGCCGACCGCGGCGCCGTCCGGCCGGCGATCGTCATTGGCACCCAACAACCGCCCGTTCGCGATCTCGATCAGTTCGGTCGCTCCCCAGGGATGCTGCGCGACGAGGTCGAAGCCGAGGCGGTCGAGGGCGGTGATGGTCGCCGGCGACAGGCCGGAGCGTTCGTAAAACACGCGGTTCGGCAGCCCTTGGTAATGCAGGCGGGGCGCATTGACCGCTTCCTGCGGGCTCATGCCGTAATCGATCACATTCATGATGGTTTCGAGCACCGTCGTGATGATCCGCGAACCGCCGGGGCTGCCGAGGACGAGAAATACCTTTCCATCCTTCTCGACCAAGCTCGGTGCCATCGACGATAGCGGCCGCTTGCCGGGTGCGATTGCATTGGCCGCACCCTGCACCAGCCCGTACAGGTTCGGCACGCCGGGCTTCGCGGTAAAATCATCCATCTCGTTATTCAGAAAGAACCCGGTGCCGGGTGCCATGACCCCGGCGCCGAAATAGCCGTTGATCGTATAGGTCACCGCGACGGCGTTGCCGGCGGCATCGACGACCGAGTAGCTCGTCGTCTCCGCCTGCTCGCGCGGCGCCGGCGGCAGCGCGGTCGGAGCCGCAACGCCGGCATCGATCGCCGCCCTCACCCCGGCGGCGTAGCCTTTCGATAAGAGCCGGTCGAGCGGGTTTGCGACAAAGGCCGGGTCGCCGAGATCGCTGTTGCGATCGGCATAGGCGCGCCGCATCGCCGCCACCATCAGTTCGACCGAGCGCGCCGAGCGGAAGCCGAGCGCCTTCATGTCCCAGCCTTCGAGAATGTTCAGGATTTCGCAGATCGTCGTCCCGCCCGAACTCGGCGGCGGCGCCGACACGATCGCGTAGCCGCGATAGGAACAGCGCAGCGGCGGACCCTCGGTCACCCGGTAGGCGGCGAAATCCGCTTTGGCGAGGAGACCGCCATGCTGCCGGCTCGCTGCGGCGATCGCGGCCGCGACCGGACCGCGATAGAACGCGTCGGGTCCGGCCTTGGCGATCGCTGCGAGCGTCGCCGCAAGATCCTTTTGCACGAGCCGATCGCCGGGTGCCCACGCGTCGCCGCCGGGGCGCAGGAAAATTCCGGCGGCTGCGCGATCCTCGGCAAAGAGTGCCGATTTGGCGGCGAGCAATGCGGCGTCGCCGGGGCTCAGTACAAAGCCGTAGCGGGCCAAGGCGATCGCCGGCGCCATGACCGCGGCGCGCGGCAGGCTGCCATATTCGGCGAGCGCCCGATCGAGCCCGAGCACGGTTCCGGGCACGCCGATCGCGCGCCAGCCATGGCGGCTCAGCGCGGCGATCGGTTGACCGGCGGCATCGAGATACATGTCGGCACGCGCCGCCGCCGGGGCGGTCTCGCGAAAATCGATAAAGCTTTCGCGGCCGTCGGCGAGGTGCAGGGTCATGAACCCGCCGCCGCCGATATTGCCGCAGCAGGGCTCGACCACGGCAAGCGCATAGCCGACCGCTACCGCGGCGTCGATTGCATTGCCGCCGGCGGCAAGAATCCCGGCGCCGACCGCCGAGGCGATGTGCTGCGAGGTTACGACCATGCCATGCCGGGCCTCGACTGCCTGTAGCGGCGCACCGGCCCGGGCCAGACCGGGAGCCGTGATCAGAAGCACCAGCGCCGCCGCGGCAATGAGACGGCCGATCATCTGCTGCGCGCCGGGGCTGCGAAATCGCAGCCGGCGGCGATGATGACCACCGCCATCGCAAGCTGCCGGCGGTGCTACCCGCCACATCAGGCGTTGCCGCGCCGCTCGCGATAGAGACCGAGCTTCTCCTGCACAGGTCGGTCGGAATAGCTGAACAACACGGCCTCGCTCTCGGCCTGATGGCTGACCGGTGTCCAGCTCGGCACGACGAAAATGTCATGCGGCTCCCAGCGCAACAACTGCTCGCCGACCCGGCTTTCGCCCGAGCCTTCGACCACGACAAACACCGTGCCGTCGGTCGAGCGATAGGGGCGCGTGGCAAAGCCCGCCGGCAAAAGCTGGATAAAGGCGGCGATCGTCGGCATCGCGTAATCGCCGCTCGCCGGGCTGATATAGCGCAGCTTGTGGCCGTGGCATGGATCGGGATCGTCGTTGCGGCTCAGCACTTCGAGCGATTGGCGCGAGCGGTCATAGGGATAGTTGAACACCGGCGATGTCTTGACTGCGGGCCGCCAGTCGACCGGCATCAGATTGTTCGAAAACCGCGCGGTGTTGTCGCCCTCGGGCCGGGTCACCGCCTGCATATCGGCCTCTCCCGGCTCGGCAAAGCTGGCATCGAGCAGCCGCACGATCGGGATGTCGAGACCGTCGAGCCAAACCATCGGCTCCGCGGTTTCGTTGCCGTGGTCGTGCCAGGTCCAGGACGGCGTGATGACGAAATCGCCGGGCCGCATCGCCGTGCGCTCGCCATCGACCGCGGTATAGGCGCCGTTCCCCTCGATGATAAAGCGCAGTGCCGATTGCGTGTGGCGATGCGCCGGCGCCACCTCGCCCGGCAGGATCAGCTGCAAGCCGGCAAAGAGCGAATGGGTGATCGCGGTCTGGCCCTGGAGCCCGGGATTTTCCAGGATCAAGACGCGTCGCGTCGCTTCCTCGGCGCTGATCAGCCCGCCCGCTCGCATCAGATGGGGTCGCACCTCGCGATAATGCCAGATCGCCGGCAGGCACGGGGTCACCGGCTCGGCGGTGACGAGCCCGTGCAGCCGCTCCCACAAGGGTGCGAGGTTGCTGGCGCCGATCTCCGCGTAAAACGCCTCGCGCTCGGCTGTACGGGTTGCTGCCGGCTCGGTTGCCATCTGCCGATCCCTTCTTCGCTGCGAGGACGCAACCTCTTCTGTGACCGGTGTTCGAACCGATCGGCTTACTCGGCGGCCGCGCGCTGCCGCGGTTCGCCCAGCGCGAAGCCGATCCTGCCGAGATCGGCAATCAGCGCTGCCGATTGCGCGCGGTCGAGCGGCACCAGCGGCGGACGCACCGCGGCCCAGCCCGGATCGTCACGGAAATGGGCGACGACCCGCTTCAACGCCGGCACCATCGGATAGGCTTGCATCGTCTTGCGCACCGTCGTGACCGCTTCCTGCAACGCATCGGCCTGTGGTCCCTGCCAATTCTGGTAGAGCTTGGCGATCCCCGGCACGTTGATATTCCCGGTGGCGGTGATGCAGCCCGCACCACCCTTGCGCAAGGCTTCGAGCAGGAACACCTCGGAGCCCGGGAAGACGGCAAACCCCGGATGGCGTTCGAGCAGTGCGGCGGTGTTGCTCCAGTCGCCCGAGCTGTCCTTCAGACCGACGACCGTCTGCGGATAGGCCGTGATCAGACGGCCGACCAGGTCGAGCGAATAGCCGACCACCGCCACCGGCGGGATGTGATAGAGATAGATCCGCAGCGCCGCCGAGCCCGCGTTGTCGATCACGTTCGAAATAAACGCAAAGATGCCGTCATCGCTGACCGGCTTGTAGTAGAAGGGCGGCAGCATCAGCACACCACCGCAGCCGTGCTCGACCGCGTGGCGCACCAGCATCGCGGCGTCGGTGACGGCGCAGGCGCCGGTGCCCGGCATCAGCTTCCCGGCCGGGATCCCGGCTTCGACCAGCCGGTCGAGCAGCACCATGCGCTCGCCGGGCGACATCGAATTGGCTTCGCTGGTGGTACCGAAAATCGCCAGCCCGCCGGCCCCCTGGTTGAGCAGAAACCGGCAATAGGCGGCAAACCGCCCGGCATCGGGCTCGCCGCCCGCGGTGAACGGGGTCAGGACGGGGACGAGCACCCCGTGAAACGGCTGCGCGGTCATGCGGTGGCTCCTTTCGGCCAAGCTTCGCCCATGGGCCGCAATAAGCGCGGCCCGCCAGCCGCCGTCAAGCGGGCAGCGCCCGGCTCGCGGTCGGGTGCGCCGGCCCTGCGCGTGCCGGGTGGGCCGGGCTCAGGCGAGGCGGACGTATTCGTAATCGGGCGGCAGGTTGTCGATGCCGATCTCGGGCGGGGCGAGCCAGCCGGCGATCCTGCCCGGCTCGCTCACCCGCTGCATCAGCGAGCCGACAAAGGCACGGTCCGCGGCGCTCGGCAGCCAGTCATCCTGTCTCGCATGCCAGGTCTCCGAGGCGACCGGGTTGCCGTCGGGGTCGGTCGCGGTGCCGGCCCAGGTACCAACCGCGCGGTGAAAGTGCGGGCTCGGCAGTCGCAGCCGGAACTCCTGTCCGGCTTCGGCGATCAGCCGGTTCCAGCGGCGGACCCCGATCTCGCAATCGGCGATGTAGGCGGCGCGCGTCACCTCGTTCATCGCGTTGCGCAGCGGCACCTGCTCGCGCCCGACGCCGCCGTTGCGATCGGGAATTTGGACGCCAAGAGTCTCGCCCAGCGCCAGGTGATCGGCGAACCGCGCCTCGTCTGGCCGGCCCTTGATCCCGGTCGCGAAATAGATCGCCGCATTCGACGAGATTTCGGCGCCGAACAGGTCGAGCGACGAGGAGAACCAGAAATTGACGTAGCGCTGCAAGGTCGGCAGGTCGATCGCGCCGGCATTGCGGACGCGCGTCGGGTCATCGCCGCCGAGTGCCTGCATCACTTCGAGCGTGCGCCTGATCACGCGGGTGATCCCGCTCGAACCGACAAACATGTGATAGGCCTCTTCGGTCAGCATGAACCGGCAGGTTCGGGACAGCGGATCAAAGGCGCTTTCAGCGAGGCTCTTCAGCTGGAAGCGGCCATCGCGGTCGGTGAAGTAGGTGAACATGAAAAAACTGAGCCAGTCGGCGATCGGCTGGTTGAAGGTCGAGAGGATGCGCGGCTTGTCCGGGTCGCCCGAGTGGCGCGCCAGCAGTTCCTCGGCCTCCTCGCGCCCGTCGCGGCCGAAATAGGCGTGCAGCAGATAGACCATCGCCCACAGGTGACGGCCCTCCTCGACGTTGATCTGAAAGAGGTTGCGCAAATCATAGAGCGACGGGCAGGTCAGACCGAGATGGCGCTGCTGCTCGACCGAGGCGGGCTCGGTATCGCCCTGGGTCACGATCAGCCGGCGCAGATTGGCGCGGTGCTCGCCCGGCACGACCTGCCACACCTTTTCGCCAAGACCATCGCCAAAGCCGATCCGCCGGTCGGGCACCGGGTCGGCGAGAAAGATGCCCCAGCGGTATTCGGGCATGCGCACCCGGCCATATTCCGCCCAGCCGGCGGCATCGGCCGCGGTCGCGGTGCGCAGATAGACCTCGTGACGGTGCGACCCCGAGGGTCCCATCTGGTGCCACCAGTCGAGAAACCGCGGCTGCCAATGAGAGAGAGCCCGCTGCAAGGCGCGATTGTCGGCGAGCCCGACATTGTTCGGGATTTGCGTGTGGTAGTCGATTGCCATCGGCCCTCCCCGCGTCACACCCGCTCCCGGTCGTAGCGCGGTGCCACACCACTGCCGTAGCGTTTTAGCGCGCCGTTGTCGCCGACCGCGTTCGGCCGTGAAAACACCCAGTTCTGCCACGCCGACAACCGGCCGAAAATCTTGGTGGCAAGCGTCTCGGCGCCGGCAAAGCGCAGATTGGCTTCCATCGCGCTGAGCGCATCGGGCGACAGGCTCGCCCGCTCTTCGATCGCGAGGCGGAGCTCGTCATCCCAATCGAGCGCGTCGGGTGTCACGGTGACGAGGCCGTGCGCGAGTGCGGCTGCAGCATCGAGCGGCATTCCGGCGAGCGGCTCGAGCGCCGCCGCCGTCGCCGCATCGTTGAATCGCGTCACCAGGCGGCTGCAGCCGTTGACCATTTCGAGATTGTGGAAGTTGAGCGGCCCGAGTGCGATCTTCGATCCGTCGGCCAGCATGTAGCTGCGGTCGGCGGCAAGCGCCAGTTCGCACAGGCTGCCGGCGAAGCACGACCCCTCGTCGATGACCGCGAACAGACTGCGCGAGGACACATCGAGCCGCTGCAACGTCCGCCGCAACAGGCCGGTCGTCTCGCGCACGAACCAATGGCCGCAATGCGTAGCCATCGCCCGGTCGCAGTCCAGCACCGCTCCAATGTCGCCGTGGGTGCGCAGGATCCAGGTGCCGAGTTCGCTCTCATTGGTCCGCAGCAGCAGCACCGCGTCGTCCAACTCGCGCGCCATCGCGAGCGGCCACCAGCCGGCACCGGCGGCGACGATCGCGGCGAGGTCGGCTGGAGCGGCCTTTGCGGTGGGTGCGTTTACGGAGATCGTCGCGGTCCGCGCGGCGCGGTCGAGCGCCACCTCGACCCAGCGATAATGATAGCCGGACACGTCGATGCGGCGTTCGAGCGGGGTCAGGACGATCCCGTTGGTATCGGCCGGGCGGTCGCTGCGTTCCGACAAGGCCGCGGCGCGGGCGGCCACCGCTGCGTCAAAACGGGCGGGCGGTGCGATGTGGTCGACCAGCCCCCATTTTTTGGCGCGGTCGGCGCGCACGCCCTCGGCGGTCGTGCAGAACAGATCGGCGAGGTCGCGCCGGATGCGGCGCTTGTCGGTGAGCCGGGTCAGCCCGCCGGTGCCGGGCAATACCCCGAGCAGCGCCACCTCGGGTAGGCTCAGCGTGCTCGACCGGTCGTCGACCATGACGATCTCGTCGCAGGCGAGCGCCAGCTCGTAGCCGCCACCGGCGCAGGCGCCGTTGACCGCGGCGAGAAATTTGAGCCCCGAATTGGCACTCGAATCCTCGATTCCGTTGCGCGTCTCATTGGTGAATTTGCAGAAATTGACTTTTTGCGAATGGCTGGCGCGGGCCAGCATGTAGATGTTGGCGCCGGAGCAGAAGACGCGGTCGAGACCGCTCGCCAGCACGACGACCCTGACTTGCGGATGCTCGAAGCGGACCCGGTCGAGCGCATCGGCGAGCTCGATATCGACGCCGAGATCGTAGGAATTGAGCTTGAGCCGATAGTCCGGATCGAGCCCGCCCGCCTCGGCGACATCGAGCGTCAGGGTCGCGATCCCGTCGCGGCAGGCGAGATGCCAGTGCCGATAGCGCGCGGGTTCGGTGTCGAAGGTGATCATCGCCGCTCCACCGGCCATGATCATAGCCCCTGACAGGAGGATATGCTTTCCTTTCCGCGGACCGGCCGCCGATCTTTGGCGCGGGCGCAAGCGGACGGCCGAGAATGATCGCTCCCGGGGAGGATCGCCGATGGACGGCGCCCGGTACAACGCCGCAGCCGATCTGATCGGTCGCAATCTCGCCGCCGGTCGGGCGCGGAAGATCGCAATCATCGATGATCGCGGCAGTTACACCTATGCCGATCTTGCCGAGCGGGCCGGCCGCTGTGCCGCGGCACTCGGCCGGCTCGGGGTGATGCCCGAGCAGCGGGTGCTGCTCTGTCTCCATGACGGCATCGATTTCCCGACCGCCTTTCTCGGCGCGATTGAGGCCGGAATCGTCCCGGTCGCGGTCAACACCCAACTCGGCGCCGACGCGTTCGCCTTCATGCTGGCCGACAGCCGGGCGCGCGCCGTTATCGTCTCGGCGCCGATCCTGCCGGTCATGCAGGCGGCGTTGGCGCGGCTCGCACCGCCCGTGCCCCGGCTGATCGTTTCGGGTGGGCAGACGGAAGCGGACCACAATTTGGCCGCGCTCCTTGCCGCTGCGCCCGCGATGGCCGATCCTGCCGCGACCCATCCCGACGAACCCTGCTTCTGGCTCTATTCCTCGGGCTCGACCGGCCGGCCGAAGGGCACCGTGCACCTGCATGCGAGCCTCGCTGAGACCGCCGAGCGCTACGCCGTCTCGGTGCTCGGCATGGCCGACAGCGATGTCGTGTTCTCGGCCGCGAAGCTGTTCTTCGCCTACGGCCTCGGCAACGCGCTGACCTTTCCGATGGCGGTGGGAGCGACCAGCGTGCTGACCGCCGAGCGCCCATCGCCGGCGGTGGCGGCGGACATGTTGCGCCGGCACCGGCCGACCATCTTCTGCGCGGTGCCCACTCTCTACAACGCGATGCTTGCCGATCCGGGCCTGCCGCTCGCCGAGGAGCTGGCGCTGCGCCGCTGTGTCTCTGCCGGCGAGCCGCTGCCGGCGGAGATCGGCCGGCGCTGGTCGCGGCGGATCGGGGTGGACATCCTCGATGGTCTCGGCTCGACCGAGATGCTGCACATCTTTCTCAGCAACCGGCCGGGCGAGGTGCGCTACGGCACGACCGGCAAGCCGGTTCCGGGCTATGCCGTGCAAATCGTTGATGAGACGGGGCAGGAGGTGCGGCGCGGCGAGATCGGCGACCTCCTGGTGCGCGGCCCGACCGCTGCCGCTCACTACTGGAACAATCGCGAGCGCAGCCGGGCGACGTTTCTCGGTCCGTGGACGCGCACCGGCGACAAATATTTCGAGGATCAGGACGGCTACTTCGTCTATTGTGGGCGCAGCGACGACATGCTGAAGGTCAACGGCATGTATGTCTCGCCGGC